>Ga0163150_10002505_pt1 | contig 27909 bp, 31 predicted proteins | sample OliLakLV19P2IB_FD_148628 | JGI IMG/M metagenome (GOLD analysis project Ga0163150, IMG submission 148628) | Freshwater microbial mat bacterial communities from Lake Vanda, McMurdo Dry Valleys, Antarctica - Oligotrophic Lake LV.19.P2.IB | ecosystem: Environmental > Aquatic > Freshwater > Lake >...
TGATTAAGTTGCATTGCATTTGTCTGATTATTGTAAAATCTAGGTTAGATAAATTTCTTGAAGATTTAGATAAAGATTATTTAGATTCAATTTACATATCTTCAGGGGTAGAAATAGAAGAATTCTTCGAAGAAAATAATTCATTTAAGAGTATCTTCTTAAAAGTGTATTCCGAAACAATAACTAGATATAATTTTAATTATCATGATTTTGGTGAAGAATCACAAACTAGCACTAAATTATTTGGAGAAATTGTGGAAATTACTAACAAGTTGAATTCAAAAAAAATAACTAGCAGAGATATGGCTAAAACTATAAACTACGCGACGATTTTAGATCCAAATGACTACGTAGCGTCAGGTTTATTCGTGAAACGATACAAATATTTAGTTGAAAACAAGATTCACAAACCCCAGCCATTCGACCCGAACGAGTTTCCGACCCTATTGAAGTACAACAGCCAGATGATCGAGAACAAGATCCAGTCCCTAATGAAAACCCAGGGGATGACCAGGCAACAGTGCCTAGTGAACCTAGAGCAGGACTTGAGCGAGTTGGAGCGTTAATGAATGATATGATGACCGAGCATGCACTTCAACAAAACAATTTTAATCTTTAATGGATAGAGAAAGAGCTAAAAATAAAAATGCTCAGTTGTGATCTTATTAGTAACACCCTATGGCCTTCATCAAAACTGCAAATACCAATATAACCAAGATCAAAGTCGTTGGTGTGGGCGGTGGTGGGTCCAATGCCGTCGACTCTATGATTGCCTCAAATCAGATCAAAGGAGTTGAGTTTATCGTTGTTAACACAGATGCCCAGGCTTTAATGCGTTCTCAGGCTCAAACTAAGTTGCAAATTGGCTCTAGCTACACCAAGGGACTTGGGTCTGGAGGCGATCCAGAGGTTGGGAGGGTCTCGGCGGTGGAAAGCTGGGAGAAGATCAAAGATTTGCTGTATGACACGGAAATGGTGTTTATCACGGCCGGCATGGGTGGGGGAACTGGAACCGGAGCGGCTCCTCTTATTGCTGAAATAGCCAAAGCTCAGGGAGCGTTAACTGTAGCCGTGGTAACTAAACCTTTTGATTTTGAAGGTACTCATAGAATGATGCAGGCTGGAGAAGGCATAGAGTTATTAATTCCTAATGTTGATGCGCATATTGTTGTGCCCAACCAAAGATTAATTGATATCCTGGATAAAAAATTACCCTATTAAATGCATTCATATATGCAAACAAAGTTCTGGGTCAAGGTGTTCAAGGAATTTCGGACCTAATTACTATTCCCGGAATGATTAATGCTGACTTTGCAGATGTTAACAACATCATGTCTGAGTCCGGGTCCTTACTTATGGGTATGGGTGAAGCTAGTGGTGAAAAACGAGCGAGTTTAGCTGCTAACCAAGCAATATCATCATCTCTATTAGAACTAACGATTAAAGGAGCTAAAGGTCTTGTGTTTAATATCACAGCTGGCTCTAATATATTATTATCTGAAATTAATGAAGCATCTAAGATTATTACTAGCCAAGTAGCTAAGGATGCCAATATTATCTACGGTCAAACCATAGATGACAGTTTGCAAGACAAAATAAAGATAACTGTTATCGCCACAGGCTTTCATGAAGGACCGTTGATGAATCAATACATTCGATCGAATGCTGAGAACTTTAAAATTGACCCTGAAGACCCTCGGTCACTTGAGATCCCTGCTTTTTTGAGGATGGGGGGTGGGAGGTAGCAGGCGAGGATTTTAAACACGATCTTCATGCTGATCAAAATGAGGAACACTGAGAGCAACATCCCAAACGGAAAATAGATAGTCAGTTAGTAGTTGCTGGTTAATTTTACGAATAAAGCCGAGCCAATCAAACTTTATGCTCATACTTATATGTGGGAAACTATACCACCCTTGTAAACAAATGTGAATGAGTGATACTATGAAATTGTGAAAGACCCACTGCTCCTGACCATCCAAGAAGTTGCTGAAACACTCAAAGTTAGCAAGATGACCATTTATCGCTATATCAAGGCGAAAAAGATTCCAGCTTACAAACTAGAGCAGGAATTGAGGGTCAAAGAGCATGACCTGTCTGAGTTCCTGAAACAGAGAAAAGTCAAAATGTAAGGTTCTTGTCAGGGTCTTACGCTAAAATAAAATATAAGTATGAACATAATAAAAAACTACCTCACCAGTAGAGCGTTCGAGTGGTCGGATGCTGAAAAGGAAAACAAGAACTCGGTAGCGGGTTTTATCCTCAGACATATTGAATCTACTGGCAAGCTCAGAGATGCCCAAATCGAGGCACTCAAGGTGTACCTATGGCTCAAATGCGTCACTAATAACCAGCCATTAGTTGAAGTCTTCAAACAACACTACTCAGACGAAGAAGGTGATGCCCTCACCACACTGTTAGTACATATTGCGAATGAACTGGAAAACAAGAAGCTTGAGAAGTTTGCAAAGTCTGCCACCGCCCAAGAGCTAGAGGGCTTTTTTGTTGACCTGTTTGGTGGCTACAACCATATCTCAAACGTCTTACTTAGCTTACCAATGGGAGCGGGAAAGACTTTTGTCATGGCTTCCATGATTTACATTGACCTTTATTTCAACCTCAACAGTTCTGACAAACGCTTTGCCAAGAACTTCCTTATTTTTGCTCCCAGCGGTCTGAAAAGCTCAGTTGTGCCAAGCTTGAGAAGTATCGAGCGATTTGATCCTAGCTGGATACTGCCTACTGATATTGCTAACCAAATCAAAAAGCAGATCAAGTTTGTAGTTTTAGATGTTGCTAAGACGGCTAAGAAAAGTAACCGTATTGAGAACCCCAACGCCCGCAAAGTCCAAGAGTGCCTCAATCAAGCTGACCCAAGTGGCTATGTGTTTGTGACTAACGCTGAGAAGGTCATTCTCGACAAAGTAATAGAAGACCCATACGTGGGATTTCCCCTATTAGAAAAAAATGCCGATGAAAAAAGCACGTCAGAAAATGAACTGCGTCACAAACTGTCTCAAGTGCCGAGCCTGAGTATTCTGATTGATGAGGTTCACCATATTCAAAAGGAAGAAAACAAACTCAAGTTTGTCATCAATAACCAGTTCAATCAGGGTAATACCATCAATATCATTGGTTTTACTGGCACACCATACTTCACCCGTAAACTGACCGCTGGTTTGCTGACTCTTTCACTCGATCAAATCCCCAGTACTGTTTATCACTATGAGCTGAAAAACGGGGTTCGTAACTTTCTCAAACAGCCAGTTATCAAAAGCTTCTCTAGCCACACAGAAACCATCGTCAAAGCCAGCCTAGAGGACTTTTACACCAAGTTTTATGACAAGACCTACCAAGATGGCAGAAAACCAAAATTAGCCATCTACTGTGCCAATATCGAGCGGTTAGAAGAAAAAGTCTTACCCATTGTCTTGAGCTTCTACGCTGAGAAAGGCTTGGATTCTACTGAGGTCTTCAAATACTACAGCTCAGATACTAAATCAAAATCAGGCAAGATCTATACTTTGGATAAAGATGCAGACTTAGAGTTTAGCAAGCTAGATACACCTTATTCTGGTATACGAGTCATTCTGCTGGTTCAAATTGGCAAAGAAGGGTGGGATTGCCAATCCTTAGCGGGCGTAGTGCTGTCAGGTGAAGGTGATAGTCCGAAAAACATGGTTCTGCAAACCGCTTGCCGTTGCTTACGAGAAGTAGATGATGCGCAAACAGAAGTCGGTCTAATCTATCTCAATCAAGATAACTATCGCCACCTAGAAAAAGAGCTTGGAGACAAACATAACATCACTATCAAGGAGTTCGAGGCAGGCAAAGAAGAAGAACCTACGTTACAGAGAGTTGACCGCAGAGCGTATCTCAAATTACCACCTCTGGAATATAAACAGCTACTCTTGGAGTATGAGGTATTGAATGAAGTGAATAAGAGCGACCCTGAACCTATATTGAGTGCTTTGATTGACGAGCTAAAGGAAAAAGAGAGTCCGTACTTCGTGCCAGAAGTTGCCAGTACGAGAAATGGGCTGGACTTGGATGATGTATCTAGTGTCAGCCAATCACCACTCGATTATGCGTACCAGAAGCTCAGTTTTTCTGAGTTCCTCAACTTGGTCTTCAAGTCATCCTTTGGCGGGATAACGTACAAACAGCTACTCAAGTATAGAAACCACCTTTTTGATGTCTATGGCTTGATTGCTCAAGCTGGAGAGCTACGATCAGGCTATTTACTTGGTAAAATTATCACCGCCGTCCACCTGAGCTTTGCACAACAAACAGCCGTCAGAGTTCATGAGTCACTCAAGCCTGAATCAGTGTCGTGGTTAGTGGCTAACATCAACCAGAACCCAATCTCTCCCAAAGCTAAAATCTACCCAAACAACATTGATTTCATCAAAAGAATCGCAGAGTACGATAAGCAAAAAATACTAGTCGAGGATATTACAACGACTGAGGATGACAAAATCAAACAGCTTGAAGCTACGAAAATAGCTATTAGTAGCGATGCTTCACTGACGGCTCAGCTTGATGCCAAAATAGATGAAGTAAAACGGTCTAAACTCCCGATCAAGTACAAAGACCGCTCTTTCCACTACATACCGTACCAAATGGATAGTGGTCTTGAGTCAGCCATACTTGAGAGTATTTTTCAGTTGAAAGTCTTTCAAGAAAACCAGCTTGAGGTGTACTTCAATGGCGATCGCTTCTTGTCCACTTTCAAAATCAAGATTTATAAGAAGGTCAACAATCAATGGAAATTGATTCAAGATCAGTACACGCCTGACTTTGTGGTGATCCAACGAAACAAGAAAAAAATCAAGAAAACACTCATTATCGAAACCAAGGGTACAATCTACGCTGGTGCGTATACCGACATTAGGCAGTTCATGGAAAAAACCTTTGTTGATCTCAATGCCAAAGCCTTTGACTACTTGTACCTTGAGGATGGTAAAGACATGAGTTACCACCTGCAATCAATCACGGACAAGGTCAATCAGTACTTTAGTAACGAAACATTGTAAAGGAAATACCACTATGCCAATCAAATACATCCCATACAAAGTTGAGCCACTCCGAGGTCAAGCAGTACTCCCATTTTTACGATATCACAGACAGTTGAACACAAAGAACTTTCATCTCCAAGGGATGCCGTATTTTGAGGTTGAGTTGACAGAAAAGATCAATCAATCTGGTAGTAATCCTAATGACAACCTACTCATTCACGGGGATTGTTTGAACGCTTGTGCGTATCTCAAAGAACAAGATATTGCCGTTGATCTGGTCTACATCGACCCACCATTTGCCAGTGGAGCAAACTACGCCAAGAAAATCTACATCAGACAAAACCCCAAGCTTGTAGCCAAGCTAGAACTGGCTCAAGAGAAACTCCAAGTCCAGACTGGTGAGGAAGTTGACAACAAAGACCTGCAAGCCATAGAAGAAACCATGTACGGTGATATTTGGCAAAAAGAAGATTACCTCAACTGGCTATACGAGCGTCTACTGGCAATCAAAGAGGTGATGAGCGAAACAGGTAGTATCTATGTTCATTTAGACTGGCACATTGGTCACTATGCAAAAGTTCTACTGGATGAAGTATTTGGTGAAGAAAACTTTAGAAATGAGATAATCTGGGGCTATAGAACTGGCGGAACTTCAAAAAGCACTTTCGCCAAAAAACATGATACCTTGCTATTTTATTCAAAATCTAGTGACTATAGCTTCAATGTTCAATACTATCGTTCTTACCAAGAAAAAAAATATAACTTCAACGAAAAGTATCCCGAGATTTTTGATGAGGAAGTAGGTAAGTGGTATCATAATTCAATTTGCAGAGACGTGTGGGAAGACCTCTACCCCGTTGGTACAGAGCCTGGAAACGCAGAACGAACGGACTATGCAACACAGAAACCTGAGGTTTTACTAAAACGTGTCATTGAAGCGAGTTCTAATAAAGACTTGCTTGTTGCTGATTTTTTCGGTGGTTCTGGCGTAACTGCCAAAGTTGCTTACGAATTGGGTCGAAAGTTTATTTCTGCTGACTATGGTGTAAATGCTGTTCTGACTATGCGTGATCGTCTTGTAGAAGCTGGTGCAAGCTTTGATATCCTCAAGATCAAAGACGGCATTGATTTATTCCGTAATCCACAACAAACAATGGACAAGCTCGCCAGTATCGTTCCTAGCTTATCTACTTCACATGACTTCGGCTCATTCTGGTTTGGAGCAATTACTGATAAAGGTATGGTCTGCCCGTGTTGGATACCTAATCTCAAAGATAAACAACAAGCCATTCTCAACCCTGCTTTGTTCAGCAAAATCATGGATGAAACAGCCAAGCTAGACGGTATCAGTAAAGTAGTTGTGTGCAGTGTAGACATCACTGGTGATGACGAGATCAAGAAAATGAAGAAAGAGTATGATTTGCGTGATGCAGAGGGCAAACCCGTGGAGTTCGTCTTCAAAGACCTCAAGGAGTTGATTGATCTGATTGTCAGTCCTGATGTGTTTGAGTACACAGTGCAAGAAAATGGTGGTAAGCACACCATCACTTTTGATCGTTTCATCTCTGATGCCCTGATTCAAAAAATCACCGAGTTCAATGCTAAGAAGCAAGCCACCCAGAATCAGATCGAAATCAGTGATGCAGGCTTAGAATTGATCGAGTTTATCAGCGTGGACTGCTCCAACGCTGAGGGCGTATGGATGTCTGATCATGAGATCAAGATTGATAAAAATGGCTACATGATCGTCAATGGAGAAAAAACAAAGCAGTTCTGGGATGGTACAATCATTGTTAGTAAAAAACCTTTGCGAATCAAAGTCAGAAACATCGCTGGGGATGAAGTTGTAGTCGTAGCTGATTGACTTTCTAAAGAAGCAATTGATCGTCTGACTCAGTTTTTTGGACTGCTAATTGAGATTGATCACAGGTCTTTCAACAGTAAAAAGAGATCATACTAGATCACAAGCACTTTTTGTGTTAGAATAACATCTCCAATTTCTTCTTCACTACAATATCGCATTGCAGACAAACAAGAAGAAAATGGAAACAATACGTCCAGACGCCAAATCTACTTGACCTACAGAAAGGTAAAGTGAGAAATGGCAAATGTCACCAACATAACTGGTCCTGACGGTCAAGGACACTACAAGGCGTTCCTTGACGACGGCAACACGATGACCTTTGGTCGCACCGATCCGTCGAACACCAGATGGCATGATCCGAACGACAAGGATCGCTACTGGTATGTCTCGATTGACACAGGGCGTGACCACACCACCTTCATCGTCGAAACGCGGGGTGGTAGTCTTCTGGAAACAGGAGGCATGTGGTGCGTACGACAGGTTAAAGCCAAGGGGTCTGACAAGGACTACTGGAAGCTTTACGCAGTGGCTGTTTTGAATAGCTAAAATGTTGAGTGGAGGAGGCGTCTGGACGCCTCTCTTTTATTTCTAAATCAGCACAAAAAGATAAAAGTAGTTATCATCATGCTCGTACTTTAGTTCTAAGTCTCGGGAAACAACATCTTCCAAATCAATGTCGTCGACAACGAAATCGCTTAGATCACCTGGGAGGTGGTAGACATGTCCTCCCGTCAATTTTAGTGCCTCTCTTAGTTGTTGTTGAAACTGGTATTCAGCTTTTATTTCCAGATAAGGCTCACGACTTACATGATCGTAAAGAGAGAATGCTGAGCCAATCACCATTATGGTATTCTGTTTTGTTTTCACAAGATAAGGATAAAAGGTTACTTGTTCTTGGAAAGAAGTCTCTTTGGACTTTTCACTTTTTTGTTGGGAAACCTCAACATCTTGTTCGTTCTCTACACTTACAAAAAACTCTTCAGTTGGCATTTCGCTTATCTCAACTGGTTGTGAATAAAAAAACTTCTTGAAAACAATCGCTACTCTCGCAGAAGTAGTAGGTTCTTTTTTTTGTGATTGGCTGGCAGAGGGCATAGATGTATTATACTACCTTCTAAAGGGGAAACTAAGCTGGTTTTCGTCAAACATATAACTCTGGTATAATTTTCTAACACCCTCCCGTATTCGACCCATAGACCAGTTGGGCGAACACATCTTTGTGGACACATAGGTACGCTTTGCCTCCTTTGAACTGCAACTCTGTCATATCACCACTCACCGCCTGAAATGGCTCGGTGATAACTGATCTATGGACTGAACCCCAAATCCGTCACACTCTCATGGATGTAGCTTGATACACTCCAACAAGGAGATGTATGCAATTAGCATTGGCAAGGCGAGTTTTTGAGGGGCTATAATCCAGGCTATGGGGAAAGAAGAAAGCTTATCACCTCGCGGTGACTTGTTGAGCGCTATCCAGATTTGCAACCCTCTGATTAGACCACTATACATTTCAAACGTTTCAGACTGTTCTAACCTCCCACTCCCTAATCACACACGCTCCATTTTCCTTAATCCAGGTTCGGATATCCTCCCACATTCTCAACATAAGGTACAAAAATCGCTGAAAAGCGATTTTTTTGTGCCTAAGCGCTGTGAAAGAGCAGAAGTTGTTGACTCTGACCGAGCTTCATGCGAGGGAATGTCCGGAGCATGGGCGGAGGACCTAGTCCTGCAACACTCGAAGACTGAAAGGCTGCAAATCTGACAAATCTGACAAATCAGTCTTTTCGTCAGATTCTAACTTCTGCTCAATTTCCAAGATATCGTTTTTGCACTTTTCAATCAATAAAAATGGTTTTTTGTCTGTCAATTCATAACTTTTTGTCCTTAATAATTAGGTTCAATTCTAAATTTCGGAATATCGTCGACTTCGTAATAGGATCATCAATATAAACCAGTGGCGGGCATAAAAAGCGAAATCAAAGGTATTTTCTGCTTGCACCATCGACCATATAGAGATTCATCGCAAAGGTCATCCTCAACGATATCCGTCGCATAGATAACCTTAGCTCCCTCCTGCAAAGCAGGCAGAACTATGTATCCCCTAAAACCGCTACCAACCTCAAAAAAAACCTTTCCCTTTCTTGAGTTGATGAATCTTGTGGTGGCAGGATCCGTCGGCATTCCCCAACCATATTTTCTCTCAGAAGCTAAAGCTCTCTGTTCAGCTTCTTCCGTTGTCTCATATTACAGTTTGGCTATACTCGCCAAGTATTTTGTGATTAATTTTAAAAATTTCAGGCATGTAACTTTAAATGTTCCTCGAATCAGATTATGTAACTATATTCTTCTGTTTCTTCAAAAAGATTCTACGGTCAGCTTGGACTTCACCATTTTGTCTAGTTTGTTCAACATGCTGTTCCATACCGTCAATAATTTCAAAACCAACGCCTTGGTTCACTCTCTGTGACGCAATATTATTTTCTGAAGTGCGCATAATCAGCGTGCCAACCGGAGTTTCACCGAGTAGAGCAATAACCAAACTTTGAGCAATTTTTTTACGACGATGTTTTTTACTCACTCCCAAATCAGCAAAATACCAGACCGTATCGGGGTCAATGCCAAAATTCTGGGCGATGGTCGCTATTTCTTGTTCCAAAACTAAGGGTACCGAAGCTGAAAAGCCAATCACACTCTGAGCATCTTCTCTGCAGAGCATTAGAACGCCCTGCATAAAGTAAAGTTGAAATATATCTTGTACTTCTTCAAGCCTGAACTTTTCTTCATAAGGAGGATCAGCAAAAACTTCCTGGTACAATTCAACTAAACCGCTCGCAAAAGCTTCGTTAAGTTCTTCAGGTGTTTTTACACGATCAATACTGTGAATACCTGTTCTTTCGTCTGTCATGCCGTTATCTCCTCGTTTTTAGTGAGTACTTCTATGGGACCAGAAATGACGGCTTGTTTGAATTCAGAGCCATCAAAAGAAACTTTTATATTAATTGGCATGCCAGTTGGCTGAATGATTGGTAAATCTACGGAGCCACCTTTTTTTAATGCTTCAAGTAGCCCAGCTGCTGTAGTGCCACTGCCACAAGTACTTTCGTAAAATAAAGTATCAATATCTCTGACTAAAACTACTGGCCTCATGCTCACACCAGATTCAGATGGAGTTAAAAACATTACACCAGAGGCTACAACTGACTGTGCCAATCCCAATTCTTGCACCGGTTTGAGTGCAATTGGCTTTAGTTCTTCTGGAGAGGCTTCAGGGTAGATATTGTCCATGACAACGTGAGTGATTCCTTCCATGTATTATGCTTTTTCCTTAAAAAAATAGCACCTTGCTCGCATTGGTCAGCTGCTAGAAACAACCTCCATCCTAAAAAGATATTAAAAAATATCAATTACGCTGTGGCTCGAAAGCAAATTCCTGCACCCTCATTTGATTAGTTTCTTTATTTGTTCGAACTTGCTTCTATAGACTCAAAAACTTCTTCTTGACGCTTTTGTTCATACAAGGCATAAGGTTGCTTGTAGTAAAAAGTCCATTCCTTATCGCCAAATGAAAAGTGCCACCACTCTCCATCAAAAGGAGCAAATCCTTGTGATGTCATTACCTTTCTGAGTAGTAATCTGTTTTTTTTAGCTTCATCACTGATAAAGGGAGAGAGCGAGTACGCGTCCTTAGAGTCAAAGGTAAAGATTGGGACACCAAAGTCAAGCTTTGTTCCATCTCGATTATCTACAATAAAAACGTCAACTGCTCCACCGGTCGGATGTCCAGCTACATTTGGGACAGCAATCAGGCGGTGAATAATCTCATTGAGATCTTCTTCATTTTCAAATTGTTGAGTGCTTAGGTAACTTTCTTTCTGAATAGTAAAGTAATGTTGTTGGACTTCTAAGCTTCTGTATCCATAAGCAACCACCAATTGCAGGTTCGCATCAACTTCTTTCAACGCCCTGTCTACTTGATCAAGTTTATCTTTTACTTGGTTGCGGACTGGGACGAATGGGAAGTTCTCTTTCATATCACCTAAAGTTTCATATCTCCCGACAACACCATAAATTTCTGGCTTCATCTGATCCAAAGTAGTGAAGCCGTTTTGATTTTCTTTAACGACAACAGCAATCAAGTCTTTGTATTTCACAAAGTTGGCTTCAAGTTGGTGGTACACAGTGTTTTTATTCATAGTCTTTATTTTTTGTTTTTGGCAACAAAAAACCCCACGTTCTCTAACTACCACTCAAAAGAGTAATAATTAAGGAACGAGAGGTATTAAAAAAGGACCTCCCGCGGTCCCATCCTTATTCTTGAAAGTATTTCTCTCTCAAGCTCTTGGGCCGACTCCGCGAATGCGCCAACGACTATTGTTGTTTACGGTTCAATTTCCGTCGAGTATTTTGACTCGCAGCTTCTGGATCGTGACTCCAGTCAAACGCTTTATATCAATTGTGAACTAGAGGCAGTATATCAAGGTGAACTTCTCAAGTCAATTCACCGCGCTGTCCCTCATTATCTTCCTCCGAGCTGCTAGCAGGCTAATTAATAGAATGTTTGCTCCTGCCAGATAAGCTGGATAAAGCGTTGTCACTAAGGAATAACTCTCTTTTGCGACAAGGAGATCAAGTGCTTAATTGCACTTAAAACAAAGGTACAAAGGGTTTCTTCACTAGGCCTATCCCCGGACTTCCTGACGGTGGGAAGAGTACTTATTGCGCCAAGCGTCTGAGTATCATGCTAGAAGCTCGCAAGCCAAATCAGAAGCTCAACCCGACACTATCGGGCAGAGAATTTTCAGTGATGAATCGGGATATTTATTTGAAACCGCTCTAACCTAGAAAAGATTTAAATATCAAATCTAGCATCAACTGGCACTCCTAGGGTTAGAAAGGGTTGACCGCCCACCTGCAAAAACCTGGGTGACAGCTAGAGAGTTCAGTTTGGTTAATAAGAACAAGATTAGAAGGAGTTTATGTATCAAGCAGCGTAATTATACATGACCTAAGTGTTAGGATGGGGTATGTGGTATGTGTATATTTTGTTGTGCGAAGATGGAAGTTTTTATACCGGCTGTACTACCGACGTGGCGAGACGATTTTCTCAGCACCAATTAGGCAGGGGCGGTCACTACACGCGGTCCCATAAACCCTTGAAAGTTATTTATCAGCAGCCACTAGAAACCCAGTCATTAGCCCTCAAACGGGAGGCTGAAATTAAAAGCTGGAGTAAAGCCCAAAAAACACAGTTGGTTGAGTCAGCTCTTTCCTCAAGAACTGCATTTTAATAATCGAGATATCAATGATATAGTAGCGGCGTTACTACATATAAAATGTGTATGACTGAAACCATTCAGGAAGCAATAGCTGCTCATAAAGCCCAAGTCGAAGCTGATTTGGCTGATTTTTATCGTCGTTACGCGGTTAAGTTTATAGTTGCCATCTCCGGTGGAGCTGAAGCAGACAACCCTGAGTTGGCTACTACAGCTATTACAGGTTTGGCCCGAGCGCTTGAGGGGTCAGGGGCGGCCATCCTCTCCGGTGGTACTCAAGGGGGTGTTCCCGAGCTGGCAACTAAAATTGCCAGGGCTCACGGTCTTCCCACCATGGGCGTCTATCCTTCCAAAGGTGCCAAGTATGCGCTTTATGATCAACTTGATTATGCGTTGCAAACACCAGATCCCTCAATCGGAGTGGGTGGTTTTGGGGCAGAAACCTATGCTTTTGCACAGCTATCTCAACACTTGGTTGTGATTGCAGGCGGATTTGGCACCCTGATTGAACTGGCGACAGTACTAAAAATAAACACTAAACGTAAAAAATATGAACCACCCCCCATCTATGTTTACCCCTTAAGTGGCTCAGGCGGAGCCGCAGAATTGATTCCCAGCATTATCCAGTTAGTTCCAGAGATGGCATATTGTCTACCCAACATGGAACTGCGATCTGGAACTGACATAGCCGAGCTGATACTAGCTCGCCAACATGCAGTAGTCGATTCAGCAGATAAATAACCATGCCATTCATTGAATCTGCCAGCAGTCCGTTGTTAGATAAAGGCTCACTCATGACGCTCAGTGAAATGCCTGATGGAAATTCTAAGCCGGATGATATGTATACGAATATCTGTACCGGCTTTGGGGTAGCTGAGAAACTGCCGGTGCGCGTGGCTGCGTATGCTTTGCCGGTACTTCAAATGGGAGAGCAACAGCCCCAAGCTCGGACAGAGTTTTATATTGCTGTGGCATTTGCTCAGAAACTCAATCAGTCCAATCCGGAGCAAGTCAGAACTAATATTGTTTTAATTAAGGAGTATATTAGCTTGCTAAGAGCTGCGGTGGGAGTAACGGGCGAACCGGTGTGGCTGGAAGAGCGGGACCCGTTTGAAGCTCATCGACAGATTCAAATCAAAACCTTAGCGGCAGCTCTCAAAGAGAAGGCATCTGATCGAATTAAACGATTTGCTGACGCTCGAAATGGTGATGAATCGCTGGAATACATCGCTGCGCATGCTTTATACATGTGGGATACCCATGATATTGATCCAGATTTATTCATTACTCATCGGGAGCAACCCCCAGAGTCGTTACTCGTGATTGGGGGACCGGCTGAGAAATTATTCAGTGAAGCTCGGCAAATATTGACGGGTACTTTTCCACAGACTACCAGTAGAAGAGCGGCTCAAGGGTTTACGGAGATAGGTCGTCGGCCACCTTACTATCCCGTAGAGGGAGAGCTCGTGTTTAATGGAGAAAAACCCAAGATTACTTTTGACCTAATCAAGGCTCTGCCGGATGCTGATGTCTTGCGAGACACCCTGTACTTGGTAGTCAGTTTAAGCGAGATCGTCGCCTTCGGCGATATCCCGTGTATTAAGAGTAAAAATCTGACCTCTGACGAAGTTGACGACCTCGAAGCAGCCTGCGACAAACTACAAGCGATAATCTCTCAATTGGTCAGCTGAGAGATGATAAAGTGATACTAATTGACATTACCTCAATCTTTTGTAAGATTACGGAACTTCATGTCTACATCGACATACGCTATTTTTAAACCTGGGGGCAACGACACAGCCTTGGTTTTTGGTTTAGAAACTGATCCTACTCAAAGAAAAAAAATTAATGATGCCATCATGCGTCAGCACCCAAACGTGGAACAAGTTGGCTTTATTAATCCCGATCCAGCTCAGGCTGAGTTACTGATGGCCGGAGATGAGTTCTGTGGCAATGCCACTCGCAGCACGGCCTGGCAGGTGTTGGGCGGCCAGCCTGGCGAGGTAAAAATTAAGGTTTCTGGGGTAGAGCGGCGGCTGGCGGCTGGGGTGAGTGAGGAGGGAGACGCTTGGTCACAGATGCCAATTTATGCTGATCCTAAAAAAATTGCCTTTTTACCTGATGGCACCGCCATCGTGGCGATGGAGGGAATCACCCACATAGTGACCGAGGATGTATATCCTGAAGCAACCCCGGAGGAACTAAAAGAAATCGCATTTAAAATGCTAGAGGGTGCCGGTTTACTGGAATCGGTGGCTGCAGCTGGAGTCATGTTTATAAGTGAGAAAGACGGCCGCGTTCAATTAAGGCCTGTGGTCTGGGTTCGGGATATTAAAACCCTATTTTATGAAACCGCTTGCGGGAGTGGGACAACGGCTGTGGGCTTACTGACTGCCCTAAAAAATAAAAGTTCAGTTGATTTGCCCGTGATTCAACCCACAGGAATGCCCATCAACATCACAGTGGGTTTCAATGCGGATACTTTTGATACAGCAGTCATCTCAGGGCCAATTGAGGTTTTAGTAATTGAGGAAGAACTAGATTCTAGCGACCTGTCTGTTTAACGCTCACGCTCAAGTTTTACAAATCGCCAAGTTCCAATAACTAAGAACAGAGTTCCCACCACCGCAATCACACTCAGGTTAAGCCAGGGACTGAACAGTACCACTTTGTCATACTCGGGCGTGCCGTAGTAGTAAATACTTCTCAGTAAGTCAACGGCGTAGGTCATCGGTGATAACCTTGAGGCGATTAAAATCGGGAGTGGTAAATCCTGGATAGGGTTAAAAACGCCAGCCAAAAAGAACTGGGGGAATAACAAAAAAGGAAAGATCTGATTTGCCGCTCTCTGGTCTGAAAGATTGGCCATGACTATGACGCCAAAGGCACCTCCAAACAAGGAAATGATTAATAAAAAGGGTACTAAGGTCAAGAGAGCGCCCCAATCGAGCGGGATTTGAATAACTAATCCCAGCACTAGTACCCCAAGGATTTGCACCAGCGAAACCATGGTTTCCCCTAAAATCTTGCCAAATAATATTGCATATCGAGAAATGGGAGACACAAACATCTCTTGAGCAAAATCATTTTGCCGGTCTTCAACCAGAGATATTAGTCCCCCAGCTGTGGACTGGAATAACGTTTGAGCAATCACCCCGATAAACACAAATGCCAAGAAGTTGTAACCCAAGTTTTCACCAATATTCTGTTGCAAACTTGTTCCCAGAACCCCAATAAAAATTGCCGGGAAAATTAAGCTAGCCAGGATTCTTGTCCGGTCTCTCACTAACTTAGTGACGTCCCGAAAGGCAATGGTGATGATGGCGTTAAGGTTGTGCATGGTGTTCTGCTTCGCTACCTTTAATTATTTCCACATAAGCATCTTCAAGTGACGGGTTGTGAATTTCCAGCTGAGTTAAAGGAGTTTTAAGGCTCTGAACAATGCTGGGAGCTGAGTGCTTCCCAAAATGTACTTGGAACGGTCCTTGGCCAGTAAACGGCACCTTCAGCTTGGTCAACTCTTTGCTCAGCTTGGTTCGGTCTTTGGCATCTGCCACCAGATAATTTTCAGTCAGACTACGCTTGATTTCTACCGGGGTGCCTTTAGACACAATTTTGCCTTGGTTCATGATGCAGAGATAGTCTGAACCCTCAGCCTCTTCCAGGTAGTGGGTAGTCAGAAAAATAGTAATGTCGGTGGTCTGACGAATCTCCTGTAAATACCGCCATAAATTTTGGCGGCTAATGGGGTCTAAACCAGTAGTCGGCTCATCAAGAAATAAGACCTGGGGTTGATGCATCAAACTTCGAATGATCTCTAGCTTTCGTTTCATCCCCCCAGACAAAGCTTTCACGGGTTTAAATAAATCACTTTCTAAACCCACAACTTCAGCTAGTTGTTTAACTTTCTTTTTATAGGTCTCTGGCATGAGCGAGAAAGTGGGTCGATAAGGAAATAAGTCATAGAGGTTACTGTGAAATCGAATGTTTTCTTCGGCGGTTAGGTTCCGGTCGAGGCTGGGATTTTGAAAGATGACGCCGATTTGTTGCCTGACTTGGTTGGGTTGGCTGTTGACATCAAAGCCTGAGAGACTCGCTCCACCAGAGGTGGGGGCTAACAGGGTAGTCAAAATTGAGATAGTAGTAGTTTTACCTGCGCCGTTAGGTCCGAGCAATGAAAAGAAGGAGCCCTCTTCAACATAAAAAGACACGTCATCGACTGAGTTTTTCTCGGCCTTTTGATAGCGTTTAACCAGATTAGTAACTTCAATGATATGGGGTTTGGCCATGGCATTGATTATAGCCTAGATTTGAGGCCGAGGATTACTTGAACAACAAGTTTTTCCACTCCTGAGGAGGTTGGGGGCTTGGTTTTGGCGCCACAGTACTAGAGTTACTGGCAGTTATGGGCGCTAATTGAACCACGGTTTCACCTGTCTTTTGCATCAGGAGTTGATCGCGGATGATTTTTTCTTGATTTTCCGGGGTTTGAGCGGTCTCGAGCTTTTCCGCGAGGGACGAAACATCGCTTGCGATTTGGTATGTTTCCTGTTCTAATACGCTCACGTGTTCGGTTGAACTTCGTGTCTTAGCAATATTGGAATACAATGAGTACGAAAAGACCACTCCTGCCAGAGTTAAGAGTAGCACCACTACGGGATGATAAAGCCAGCGCATCAGCATTGAAAATAAGCCTCTATTATGTTACTATAAGACTTCGTTAATTTTATTGATATCGCAAGAAATACTATATGACATTAGCTGAAGCTCAGCAACTTTTTACCCAAAACTTACAAAGTCAGGGTAAGGCTCATGCCACGGTCATTGCTTATAGCAAAGACATCGAGCAATTAGTCGGCTTTTTAAGCCAAAAAGGTAAAGCTCAACCAACAGACGTGAGTTCTGAAGATATTGACGATTTTAAAGAGTTGTTAAAAAAACAACGTTATACCGGCAAATCTATCTCACGCAAAATTAACTCCATCAAAGCCTTTTTTAGGTTCTTGATTGCTGAAGGCAGCCTAACAGAAAACCCCGCTGAAGTAATCATCCATCCTAAGTATGACCAATCGCCACCTCGAGTGCTATCCAAACTTGAGTATCGAGCGCTGCGTGATGCTTGCCGGGGGGATGTCAGAATGTCAGCCATTGTGGAGTTACTGCTCCAAACAGGTATGCGAATTAGTGAGTTAGCTGATTTACAAGCACAAGAAGCTGATTTAGAACGAAATGTTCTCTCGATTCATGCCCAAAATTCTCGCACTGACCGCCGAGTGCCTTTGAACGCGGCTGCTAAAGCCGCATTAGGTGATTACCTGCAAATTCGGCCTCGGGCACGAGAGAAAACTCTGTTTTTAACTAAGACCTGTCGACCATTTTTAGTTCGAAATATCCGGACTGCAATTGACCGCTACTTTCGCTTAGCTGGAATTAAAGAAGCCAAAGTCAATGACTTACGTCACACCTTTATTGTGGAACAGCTAAAAGCTGGTACGCCTCTAGTGTATATTTCTCAATTGGTTGGCCACAAGCGCATCACCACGACTGAAAAATACCTTAAGCTAATCGAAGCGCCAGATATGGCTCCCAGTGTTCAAATTGAGGAGCTGTAAAAGACAGTGTATAATTGAAATTGACAATGATCCAGATCACTAACCTTACTACTCTTTCTTGGTGGCAAACTCTCAACTAATGTGGGAGTCTTGATGTAGTGGTTAGCAGATGATAATCGTACCAAACTCCCTCTAGGGAGTTTTTTTGTGCCTATTTAACTCCCTACGGTAGATTTTTAAGAAATTATTTAAAGGAAAGTATGAACCAAAGAGAAAAAATTGACATGAGAGTTTTGTCAGGTGAGTTGACTCACCTAGAGGGTTTATTGGCGTTACATCTATGTGACTTGAATCAGCCATACGCCGAGATAACGTATCGTGAAAATATCACCAGCGTGACTGATGGGTTTGAGGAGATCACCCGAACAGAAATAGTGACGCGATCTCGATTTCATGCGCTCGTGAGAAAAGCTTTTGCGGGCGACCCGCGGGTTCCAGGTCAAGAGCCAATGTTAGAAATTATTAGTCGAACCTATTTAGCCCTATCATAACAAGGAGAAAATATGAAAAAAACGAAACACTTTGGTCTGTATGGAGGTCGATATGTACCGGAAATGTTGATCCCAGCCTTAGAAGCACTGAAGGCTGAGTATTATCGGGCTAAAGTTGACCCAACCTTCCAAACCGATTTGCATAACTTATATAGGAACTTCAGCGGTCGACCAACGCCTTTGACCTTCGCGGCCAATTTAACTAAGGAGCTGGGAGGAGCCCAGATTTACCTGAAAAATGAGGGTTTAAACCACACCGGAGCACATAAGATTAATCACTGCCTAGGTCAGGTGCTGCTGGCAAAGCGGATGGGTAAAACCAGGATCATTGCTGAGACCGGTGCTGGTCAGCATGGCCTAGCTACGGCTACCGTTGCAGCCAAGTTTGGACTCAACTGCACCATTTTCATGGGCAGTCTTGATATCGCCCGACAGCGACCGAATGTATTTTACATGGAGCAGTTAGGTGCAGAAGTTGTACCGGTGGAGAATGGTGGGAAAACCCTGAAAGATGCAGTGAATGCTGCCATTAAGGATTGGTTAGCTCACATAGACGATACCCACTATGTAATTGGCTCAGCATTAGGTCCAGATCCATACCCAGAAATGAATCGTAATTTCCAATCAATAATCGGAAAGGAAGTTAGAAGGCAAATTCTAAAACAAGAAGGAAGGCTCCCAGATCTACTGGTTGCTTGTGTGGGAGGAGGGAGTAACGCCTTAGGATTGTTTCATCCATTTTTGAAAGATGTTAATATCAAAATGATTGGTGTGGAAGCTGGTGGCGTAGGTAAGCGGTTGGGTGAGCACGCAGCTCGGTTTCAAGGGGGAAAAGTAGGGGTGGCGGAAGGATACAAGTCCTACTTTTTGCAAACCAAGGATGGACAAATTGCATCAACGCACAGTATCTCAGCTGGTCTTGATTATGCCGGAACTGGGCCTGAGATAGCCCAGTTATATGATCTTGGAAGAGTTGAGTTCACTTCTGCCACAGACAAAGAAGCTTTGTCTGCCTATCAAAAGCTAGCTCGCAGTGAAGGCATATTTCCGGCCTTAGAGTCAGCTCATGCCATAGCTGAAGTGATTAAACGTGCGCCATTGCTGAGTAAAAATGAAATAGTGGTAGTGAACGTCTCAGGACGAGGAGACAAAGATCTATTTATTGTAACTAAAGCGTTTAAGGATCGCTCATTTAGGGAGTTTTTACAACGGGAAGTGGAGGTGACACTATGAAGTTAATGACACACGTGGTAATTGGTTATCCAAGTCTAGATGACACTATTGAGATCGTCAAAAAAATGGCTGATTGTGGCGTTGACATGGTGGAACTTCAAATACCTTTTTCTGATCCACTCGCGGATGGGCCAACCATTATGCAAGCCAATGACTACGCTTTAGCCAATGGAGTGAAGTTGACAGACTGTTTTGCGGTTATGAAGCGACTTTCGAATGAGGTTTCTGTTCCTTTGCTGTTCATGGGTTACTACAACACAGTCCTTCATTATGGAACTGAACGGTTTTGTGCCAAGGCCAAGTCAGTGGGAGCGACTGCCCTGATCATTCCAGATATTCCGGTTGATGAGGAGATCCATGAGGGGTTTATGGCGGCTTGTGAGAAAAATCACCTATTTCACATACAACTGCTGTCTCCTTCCTCGAGTGATGACCGAATTAAAATAAATGCTAAGCATCAACGGGGATTTGTATACTGCACTTCTCGGGTAGGTACCACGGGCACCGATCAGCAGCTCGCCCCAGAGCTAAAAAGCTTCTTAACAAGGGTAAAAAAATACATAACAGTTCCGATTGCCGTTGGCTTTGGGATTACAAACTCGGATCAAATTCATGCACTGACAGGGTATGCGGATATTGCGGTCGTCGGGAGTGCTCTCATACAGCACTTTAACCAGTCAGGGATAGTAGGGGTGGAGACATATATAAATCAGCTTCAAAGCTAGAAAGAAACCATGACCGAAAGAATCACCAGAATCAAACTAGAAGTACATGTAGGCAAGGCCAGAACCATTGGTGAGCCATTAACCGTGTTGGAGAAAATACTCCTTCAAAGATATCAGCCTGGACTGGTAGAAAAGATTGAATCAGGTCAGCTTTGGCAGAGTCATTGACTACACCGGAAATTATTTTTTAGTCGTTTTAATTCAAAACATTGAGTGAAAGAAATATGAAACAGGAAATTGAGCGCACGAATAGAATCTCCAATCCAGAGCACACAACTGGCTTAGATCAAGAAAAGGTCAGACAGGCAGCGGCCGACATTAGTTTTAGGGCCGGCCAAGTAGGACGGACGAAACTGTCTTTTGAGGCGCAGCTTTGGCGGGTTCTTTAGTAATAAAGAGTTACACCACTTGGCTGAGCGACTGAGACGCTTTCATAGTTTGGGTCTGAAACAAATCGAAGTGGTAGGTGGGAACACCGTCCTCAGAGTTGAACGTATAAAAAATGACTCAAGAAGTTACAATAACAAATAGTGAAAAAGGAATATATGAATATACCGAAACGAGTTTTATCTGGCATTACTCCTAGTGGTGACTCACTCCACATTGGGAATTACTTTGGTGCAGTGAAGCCCCAAATAGAACTCCAGAATCAGGTTGATCAAGCCTATTACTTTATAGCGGATTTACACGCTCTGACCACCGTGCGAGATCGAGCCCAGTTAGAACAGAATATTACTGGCGTGGTCCTCGATTATCTAGCGCTGGGATTAAATCCTAAAAAAGCAGTCTTCTTTCGTCAGTCTCAAGTTCCCGCCCACAGCCAATTAGCGGTGATCCTGGCCAACTTTATTTCGTACGGCCAAATGCAACGAATGCATGCCTTTAAAGATAAGTTGCAGAAAGATGCCGATGTGGGTTCCATCAATATGGGATTGTTTAACTATCCGATCTTGATGGCGGCAGATATTTTACTGTACAAGCCGTTCGGTGTGCCGGTGGGAGAAGATCAGCGTCAGCATGTCGAGTTAACCAGAGATATTGCGGAGAACTTTAACAAAGCTTACAACCAGGAAGTATTTCCCTTGCCAGAACCGCTTATCCGCACAGAAACCGGTAAAATTATTGGCACTGACGGCCAGCGCAAAATGAGCAAATCACTCAAAAATACGATCGCCATTTTTGAAGATGAAGCGGTAATTCGCAAACAGATCATGAGCAGTTACACCGATCCTAACCGCAAATCTGCGACTGATCCAGGCACAGTGGAGGGCAATCCAATTTTTATGTACCATGACTTAATCAATGATAATGTGGCCGAAGTTGAAGATCTAAAGAGCCGCTATCGATCCGGCAAAGTTGGTGACGTAGAGGTTAAAGAAAAACTGCTGGCAGCCCATTTGCAGCGGTTTGGGGCGGCACGTCAAAGGCGGCAGGAGCTGGAGCAAGACTTATCGCTGGCTAAAGAAATTCTCGCCACCGGGGCAGCTCAGGCCAACCTACTTGCTCAAGAAACCTTAGAGCAAGTCTACAAAGTCACGGGTTTAACCAATCACTTAAATTAATTGAAAGCACAGATGAAACCTACCATTGAGTATCCAGATTTTGAAAAGCTTGACCTCCGAGTGGGGGTCATTTTAGAGGCTTCAGCCCCCGAGTGGAGCCGGAAGCTCCTACAGTTCACCGTCGATTTTGGCTCAGAAATTGGCCAAAAAACTATTTTTTCGGGCATTCGTGAGTGGTACCAGCCAGAGGAGTTTCTGAATAAATCGTATGTGTTTGTGATTAACTTAGCTGAGCGGAAAATGGGTAATCCCGATGCCGGCCAAGGAGGCTTCAGTCAAGGCATGATGATAATGGCGGATAGTACTCAAAAACCCACCCCATTCGCCCTAGATATTACTGTTGAAGCTGGCACCATTGTCCGTTAGCATCCTGGTTGACCCGTGGTAAAATAGGCGGTCGATGGCAAATAAAAAAGATCCCAAACCAACAAAAACAGCTCGTACTCCGGATGATTCACGGTCCAAAGCGACTGGTGATCCGACTGTGCCTCGGCCACCCGTCAAACGGTTTGAGTTTAGTTTGAATCTGAATCATTTCTTTAATCGGGGTCTACTGTATTTACTGATTGGTTTGTTGTTTTTACCGTTCATCATCTCGTTGCTGACCGGCAATGGTAAACCAGAAATTTCCTTGTCAGAAATGGTCCGTGATGTTCGTGAGGAAAAAGTGGAGACAATCGAGGTCACTGGTGATCAGATGAATATTCGGTATAAGGATGCCAGCGAGAAAGTTGCTCGCAAAGAAAGTACTCAGAATGCCGTGGAGATCTTGCAAGGTGCTGGCGTTGATGTTGGGGCTTTGAATGTTGAAGTCAAAAATCTTTCTACGAGCGATATCTTCTGGCAGCTAGCGATTAATATTTTGCCGATCATTTTAATGATTGGTTTCTTCTTTTTCATTTTCCGCCAAGCGCGAGGTGCTCAAGATGGGTTGATGGGAATTGGTCGAAGTAAAGCCAAAGTTTTTGTCAAAGGCAAACAAGACGTCAAGTTTTCAGATGTAGGTGGTATGGATGAGGCCAAGCGTGAGCTTGAGGAAATTGTTGACTTCTTAAAGAATCCTAAGAAATATACCAGGGTTGGTGCCAGAACTCCTAAAGGAGTGCTGCTGGTTGGCCCAGCCGGAACAGGTAAGACTTTATTAGCTCGGGCGGTGGCTGGCGAGGCTAATGTTCAGTTCTTATCGATTGCCGGTTCAGAGTTTATGGAGATGCTCGTGGGCGTGGGTGCCTCGCGCGTTCGCGACTTATTTGGCACTGCCAAGAAACTAGCCCCTTCAATTATCTTCATCGACGAAATAGATGCGATTGGTCGGATGCGTGGTCATGGCAGTATGGGTGGACATGACGAACGAGAGCAAACTCTCAACCAAATTTTGGTCGAGATGGACGGCTTTACTCAAAATGACAACGTCATCGTGATGGCAGCCACCAACCGTGGTGACATGCTGGATCCGGCTTTGGTTCGTCCGGGTCGGTTTGACCGCCGAGTTACGGTTAATCTTCCCGATTTAGAAGAGCGTAAATATATTCTGGGTATTCATGCCCGAACTAAACCTTTTTCGGCTGAAGTGAACTGGGATCGTGTAGCAAAGAGAACTGTCGGTTTCTCCGGTGCTGACTTAGAAAATATGTTGAATGAGGCAGCCATTGCCGTTGCTCGAGAAGTTCGCGAAAACATTACCATGGCAGACATTGAAGAGGCCTCACTGAAAGTGAAGTATGGTCGCAGTAAGAAACGATTGTTTGATGAGTATGATCGAAGAATGACTGCTTATCATGAAGCCGGTCATGCAGTGATTGCTCATGTGTCACCCAATGCTGATCCTGTTCATCGAATCTCGATCGTGTCCCGTGGTATGGCTCTCGGTTTTACCTTGACCCCACCGGAACGAGATAAGGTTCAGACAACTCAATCAGAGTTAATGGATGAGTTGGCTGTTTTACTGGGCGGTCGCACAGCCGAAAAAATGATTTTCAACGAATTAACTGCTGGTGCCAGCTCAGACATAGAACGAGCCACTCGGATCGCGCGGGCGATGGTGATTGATTTTGGCATGAGTAAACTGGGACCACTTAACTTTGGCCCACAGTATGAAAACAGTGATTACAGTCGATCGTGGGGTGAACCAATGAGAATTTCAGATCGATTGCAAGAACGAGTGGATGAAGAGGTTAGAACCATTGTCAATGATGCTCAAGATCGTGCCACTGCCATTTTGAAGAAATATAAAAAACAGCTGGACATTGTTTCTGAACGTTTGCTAGATGTTGAAACTATTGATTCCGATGAGTTTGGCGAATTAATGGAAATGCCCAAAGCTAAGAAGTGATACACTACCCCAATGACGAAACGGCGGTACTTTTTGATCATTGATGGTCACGCTCTTATTTACCGAGCTTTTCATGCTTTTCCCGATTTAACCACCAAAGAAGGTCAGCTAGTAAACGCGGTCTTTGGTTTTTCTCGGAATGTATTAACTGCCATTCGTGATTACCAACCAACTTTTATTGCCGTGGCATTTGATCATCACGGCCCAACTTTTCGCCACAAAGACTATGTGGAGTACAAAGCAAATCGACAGGCTATGCCCGAAACGCTCCGACCCCAAATCGAGATTGTAAAAAAAGTAGTCACCGCTTTGAACATTCCCCAGTTTTCAGTTGAAGGGTTTGAGGCTGATGACTTGATCGGCACGATGAGCTGCCAGTTACGTGACCTTCAAGAAAGTCAAAACTTGATGACGTTAATTGTGACTGGTGACCGTGACACCTTCCAGCTGGTCAACAACTGTACCCACGTGTGGTTGCCTGGGCGGGGAAAAGGCCAGCTTGATAAAGAGTATGACGCCGAAGCGGTTAACGAGCGGATGGGGGTGCTTCCCGAGCAGATAGTGGATTTAAAGGCCTTGATGGGGGACGCCTCCGATAATATTCCTGGAGTTAAAGGGGTGGGAGAGAAAACCGCGGTCAAGCTCATGCAAGCTTTTGGTTCCTTAGCCAACCTCTACACCGCAGTGGATCAGTGGGTGGCGGGGAATCAATCCGTCGGACAAGGTGTCCTGAAAGAGACGTTGGTTCAGAAATTAGTGAGTGATAAAGCCAATGCTCTGCTCAGCCAACAGCTGGCAACCATTGATTGCAGCTCACCGGTGAAACTGTCTTTGGAAGACTGTCGTGTTTCCAGCTATGATAAAGAGGGGGCTTTAGCTTTATTTGAGGAGATGGATTTTAAAACCTTGAAAGCTTTACTACCACCCGATGAGTTTGAGCTGGGAGTCCAAAATGCGCTCTTCTAAATCCGCAAAAAAACCGCTGAAAGTGGCTCTCATTCATGACTATTTACGGGAGTATGGTGGAGCCGAGCGCGTTCTAGAATCACTTCATGAGATCTATCCTGAGGCGCCGGTGTATGTAGCGTTCATAGACCATAATGCTTTGGGAATACATGCCGACAGATTTAAGGGTTGGGACATTCGAGAAAGCTGGATAACCAACATTCCCTTTTACAAAAAATTATTTTCTCCACTTCGATTATTTTCGCCTCAATACTTTTCGCGGTTTGACCTGTCAGAGTTTGACGTCATTATCTCCTCTACCAATGCTTACTTTGCCAAGGCGATCACTAAGCCAGCCGGGGCAGTACACATCTGTTATTGTCATACGCCCGCTCGCTCACTGTATGGCTACACCACCATGAGTGATTGGCAAAAAAATCCCTTAACTAATATTGCTGGTTCCTTAATTAATCACTATCTGCGCGTCGTTGATTTTCAGGTGGCCCAAAAGGTCGATTTTTTTATTGCTAACTCTCAAGAAACGGCCCGCCGAATAAAAAAGTTTTATCGGCGAGACAGTGAAGTAATTTACCCCCCCGTTCAGTTACCTGCAGCTGCCAATAAAGCCAACCAGTCTGGTCAGAGTGCCTCAAATGGTAAAGGCAGTTTTTATCTCTATGTCAACCGATTGGCTTTAGCTAAACATCCTGAGCTGGCGGTTCAAGCCGCAACTCAACTTAAAATACCACTCAAAGTAGTCGGTTCGGGAAAAATGTTGGAGGGACTCAAAGCCATAGCTGGTCCAACGGTAGAGTTCTTGGGCAGTGTCGAAGATGATCAACTGCATGAATTATATGAGGGAGCTCAGGCCTTGCTGTATCCGGTGGAAGATGAAGATTTTGGGATTGTTCCCATTGAAGCCATGGGCCACGGGGTTCCAGTAATTGCTCACGCTTCTGGTGGTCCACTGGAAACAATTATCGAAGAAAAAACCGGACTCTTTATTCACGAGCTGAGTGTGCCGGCGTTAGTGGAAGCCATCCAGCTACTCAAGACATATACCTTTGATCCCAGCTTCATACGCAATCACAGTCAGCGCTTTTCCACCGCTCAGTTTAAACAAAAAATACATCAATTTGTGTTCAAAAATTCCTAGTGTTCTCAGCTTGTTTCCGACCATTCTCTTGGTACAATTATCTACAATTTGTGGTTTGAGCAGAAAGCTTATTCATGTCTGAAACAGGCTATCGTTTGGGACTGATTGAGGATCAAATAAACCTGACTAAGTTAGTGGAAATCAGCTTAAGGAGAACGGCTCACGAATTATTATTTCAGATAGCTGGACCGAATGATCCTGAGGCGGATACCCACTTTGCGGCTCTACAGCCAGGTGATCTGGTGTTCACTGATGGAAATCTTTCAGGGTTAGAAAGAGATGGTGCCCAGGGGGCTGAGTATGTGCAGCGGATAAAACGTGCTCAACCACAGGCGATTGTTATCTGGACATCGTCATTTCCATTTCCAGTTTTAAAAGACTTTCCACTTAAGCCTGATTTAATCATCACTAAAAATGAGTTTGCTCGCTTAGGGAAATTTCTTTCAGCTCTCGCTGGTTTGCTCGCGACAATTGAAGAGTAGTGGACTCGGCATTGCGATGTGTATTTAAAAGACAAAAAACGTTATTCTTTTCTCACTACTTCAATAAATGCCACCGTATTTACGGAGAGGGCCGCGTCGGTTTTGAGGATATCACTTTCGATGGTTATTTCTTGGGTGAGTTTTCGGCCACCCAAGAACTCTTGGTTGACTCGATATACTCCCGGTTCGAGATGTATAAAAGTTATGGGAACGGTTTCACTATGACGACCTTGTGGATCAAAGTTAGCAATCACCACCTGTGGATTTCCTTCTGGACTGAGGGCAGCTACGGCTTTTACCCACGAACCTTTGCCCAGTAGCTGGATACGTTGGTCACCAATCCGGTCGAGCATCCGGAGACCATAGTAACGCGACTTGGCTGGCTGCCCAAAATCTTGATGTTGAAACAAACCCCACCTACCCCAAGCAGCTTTGCCCTCGGGACTTTTGCCATCTTGAATCTCGAACACAAAGGCTTTCTCTACCACCCCCATCATCTCAATGGCCACGGCGACGGTGTGAGCGGCGCTGTAAGCCCCGTCATAACCAGCATTCAAATCACTATCATGACCCCACTCGGTGATGTGTAGTTCTAGCGTGGGTTCCAGCTGAGGAAACTCTCGGAGCCAGGTGCGGACATCAATCATGTCAGTCCGGTACTCATCAATCTTGGTGTTATAGCGATGCCAAGAAAAGAAGTCAAAGCGCAGGTTATTATCAATCGTAAATTGAGCTAAGGCATTAAACCAATTTTTGTATAGACCAGTGGTGGCCGGACCCCCGATTTTAAACGGTAGAACCCCTCGAGCATTTTCGGCGCCTTGAACAGCATACCGGTACATGGTCAAATAGTTTCGCTCACCTGAGTACTTCCAACCACCAAATAAATCTGGTTCATTCCAAACTTCATAGTACACCTCACTGGTTTTACGACTCCCACTAATGTGTTCAACTGTTTTTTGGACCGTCAACTGCCAGTCTTCCCAACGCTTGGGTGGCGCCACAATGTCACCGGAGCTTATAGCCGGGGGCATGTAGGATAAGACGATGTATGGTTTGGCACCAGTAGCTTTAATATCATCGAGTAAACCATCCAGTTTAGAAAAATTAAACGTCAAGTTTCCTGGAGTTCCGCCCACCACATCATAGAAATCATAAATATGATCAATCCGAATGTATTGAGGCTGGAGAGCTTTAACTGGGGGATCAG
>Ga0163150_10002507_pt1 | contig 27873 bp, 21 predicted proteins | sample OliLakLV19P2IB_FD_148628 | JGI IMG/M metagenome (GOLD analysis project Ga0163150, IMG submission 148628) | Freshwater microbial mat bacterial communities from Lake Vanda, McMurdo Dry Valleys, Antarctica - Oligotrophic Lake LV.19.P2.IB | ecosystem: Environmental > Aquatic > Freshwater > Lake >...
TCCTCATCCTGGGCAGCGGACCGATCGTCATCGGTCAGGCCTGCGAGTTCGACTACTCCGGCACGCAGGCCTGCAAGGCGCTGCGCGAGGAGGGCTACCGGGTCATCCTGGTCAATTCGAACCCGGCGACGATCATGACCGACCCGGACACGGCCGATGCCACGTACATCGAGCCGATCACGGTCGAGGCCGTGACCAAGATCCTGGAGAAGGAGCGGCCCAGCGCGATCCTGCCGACGCTGGGCGGGCAGACCGGGTTGAACACGGGCCTGGCGCTGCACGACCACGGCGTGCTGCAGCGCCTGGGCATCGAGATGCTGGGCGCGAAGGCCGAGGTCATCCGCAAGGCCGAGGACCGCAACCTCTTCCGCGCGGCGATGGCCGCCTGCGGGCTCGAGACGGCGCGCTCGGGCGTCGCGCACTCGATGGAGGACGCAAGGCGCGCGCTGGCGGAGATCGGCCTGCCGTGCGTGATCCGGCCGGGCTTCACGCTGGGCGGCACGGGCGGCGGCATCGCCTACAACGTCGACGAGTTCGAGGCGATCGTCTCGCGCGGCTTGGCCGCTTCCATGAACTCCGAGGTGCTCGTCGAGGAATCCCTCGTCGGGTGGAAGGAGTTCGAGATGGAGGTGATGCGCGACGCGGCCGACAACGTCGTGATCATCTGCTCGATCGAGAATTTCGACGCGATGGGCGTGCACACGGGCGACTCGATCACCGTCGCGCCGGCGCAAACCCTCACGGATCGCGAGTACCAGGGCCTGCGCAACGCGTCGATCAAGATCATGCGCGAGATCGGCATCGAGTGCGGCGGCTCGAACGTGCAGTTCGCGATCGACCCCAAGACGGGGCGCGTCATCGTGATCGAGATGAACCCGCGCGTGTCGCGCAGCTCGGCGCTGGCGTCCAAGGCGACGGGCTTCCCGATCGCGAAATTCGCGGCGAAGCTGGCCGTCGGCTACACGCTCGACGAGCTCAAGAACGACATCACGAAGAAGACGTCGGCCTGCTTCGAGCCGTCGATCGACTACACCGTCGTGAAGATCCCGCGCTTCGCGTTCGAGAAGTTCAAGGGCGCCGACCGCACGCTGACCACGCAGATGAAGAGCGTGGGCGAGACGATGGCGATCGGGCGCACGTTCAAGGAGGCGCTGCAGAAGGCGGTGCGCGGGCTCGAGACGGGGCGGTCGGGCATCGGCCTCGATCCCACCGATCCGGCGGACCTGCTGACCAACGATCCGAGCGCGCTGACGCGTGCGCTGCGCGTGCCGAACGACGGTCGTCTGCTCGCCATCCGCGCGGCGTACCGCGCCGGCTGGAGCACGCAGGAGATCCACGAGGCGACGTTCATCGACCCGTGGTTCCTGGAGAATATCCGCGAGCTCGTCGACTTCGAATCGGAGCTGGGCGGCGCGCTGCTCACGAAAGAGCTCCTGCTGGAAGCGAAGAAACTGGGCTACGCCGACCGCCAGATCGCGCACGCCGCGGGTACGAGCGAAGCGGACATCGCCGCGCTGCGCGAGGAGCACGGCATCCGCCCCGTCTACAAGCTGGTCGACACGTGCGGCGGCGAGTTCGAGGCCGCGACGCCCTACTACTACTCGTCCTGGGAGGACGAGAGCGAGCTGCGCGTCACGGACAAGAAGCGGATCATGATCCTGGGCGGCGGTCCGAACCGCATCGGCCAGGGCATCGAGTTCGACTACTGCTGCTGCCACGCGGCCTTCGCGGTGCGCGAGATCGGCTACGACGCGGTCATGGTCAACAGCAACCCCGAGACGGTCTCGACGGACTACGACACGTCCGACGACCTGTTCTTCGAGCCGCTGACGCACGAGGACGTGATGCACGTCGTCAAGGCCGTCAAGCCCGAGGGAATCATCGTGCAGTTCGGCGGCCAGACGCCGCTGAATCTGGCGCAGGGCCTGCACAAGGCCGGCGCGCCGCTGATCGGCACGTCGGTCGAGTCGATCGACCGCGCCGAGGACCGCGCGCTGTTCAACGCGGTCATCAAGAAGCTCGGCTTGCACCAGCCCGAGAGCGGCATGGCCGCCGACGTGGGACAGGCCTTCGCCGTCGCGCGCCGCATCGGCTACCCCGTGCTCGTGCGACCCAGCTACGTGCTGGGCGGCCGCGCGATGGAGATCGTCTACGACGACGACGCGCTCGAGCAGTACATGACGACTGCAGTGCAGGTCACGCCCGACCGGCCGATCCTCGTCGACCGCTTCCTCGAGGAAGCGATCGAGGTCGACGTCGATGCGATCTCCGACGGCCGCATGGTCGTGATCGGCGGGATCATGGAGCACATCGAGGAGGCCGGCATCCACTCCGGCGACTCGACGTGCGTGCTGCCGCCGCACACGTTGGGCCGCGAGATCATCGACGAGATCCGCCGCGCCACGAAAGCGATGGCGATGGAGCTGGGCGTCGTCGGCCTCATGAACGTGCAGTTCGCGGTCAAGGACGACCGCGTGTTCGTGCTGGAGGTCAACCCGCGCGCATCGCGCACCGTGCCGTTCGTCTCCAAGGCGATCGGCGTGCCGCTGGCCAAGCTGGCGGCCAAGGTCATGTGCGGGATGACGCTGGAGGAGCTGGGCTTCACGGAGGAGATCACGCCGCCGTACTTCTCGGTGAAGGCGCCGGTCTTCCCGTTCAGCAAGTTCCCCGGGGTCGACATCACGCTGGGCCCCGAGATGCGCTCAACCGGCGAGGTCATGGGCATCGACGTCGACCTGGGCTTCGCGTTCGTGAAGGCCTACCAGGCAGCGGGGCTCAAGCTGCCCAAGCGCGGCCGCGTGTTCGTGTCGGTGAAGAACGCCGACAAGCGCGCGATCGTGCCCGAGTGCCGCACGCTGGCGAGCCTGGGCTACGAGCTCGTCGCGACCGAAGGCACTTGGAAGGCGCTGAAGTCGATCGGGATCCCGGTCGTGCGCGTAAACAAGGTGCACGAGGGTCGGCCGCACGTCGTCGACATGATCAAGAACCGCGAAGTGAGCCTCGTGCTGAACACGCCCTACGGCAAGCAGCAACGCGTCGACGACTCGTCGATCCGCGCGGCGGCCGTCACCGCCGGGATCTCGTGCATCACGACGAAGGCCGGGATCAGCGCGGTGGTCAGCGCTCTGGCGGCGATGCACCGCGGCGACTACCAGGTGCGCTCGCTGCAGGAGCACCTGGCGACTCACCGCAAGGTGCTCAGGCCGGCGCGAGTCTAGAGCCGGAAAAGAGCGCTTTCGGGCGGGCGTTGAGCGCCGCGCGGTCGCCTCGGGTGCGTTCCTCGAGGGAACGACCTTGCCGGAATCACCGTGACGGAACTGATCCTATTGGCGCCGCGAATCGCGGCGCGGACACGCCGCAGGAAGCGGCGTGTCAGCCGTCCGCGCGCTGCCGCGACGTCACTTCCGCGTCGAAGAACCAGTCGTCCGCCGGCACCTCGTGCGGCTTCGGCTTCTTCTCGGCGATCTCGAGCTTCAGGTCGGTGACCTTCACGCGGCGGCTGTCGTACTCGAGCGTGTAGAGGAAATTGGCGATCCGCAGGCGCTGGAACGTGCGCTCGCGCGAGTCCGACTTGATGCGGTAGACCTTGTCGACGACGGTCTTGCTGCGCTGCTCGTCGCCGACGGTCAGGTCGACGTTGCCGATCTCGACCTTGTCCTTGCCGGCAACCTTGCGGATGTAGGTCTCGAGGTCGGCCTGGGCGCCCAGGCTGTCGTCCTTGAGCGACTTCGACAGCGTCGTGTGGCGCTGCGCGGTCTGCATCAGGTCCTTGACGAGCGGCTTCATCTCGTCGTTGAGAGCCGTCTTCATCTCGGAGAGCTGCTGCGTGCGCTTCCACCCCAGGAAGCCCAGCACGATGCAGCCCACGATCGAGAGCAGCATGATCGCGCGCGCCAGGTTCATGCCCTGCATGAAAGCCTTCATGAGCCCACCTTCTCCAGGTCCGCCTTGGTGACGTCGACGTCGACGCCGAGGCCCACGACGAAGATCCCCTCGCCGTTCTCCAGCGTCGAGCTGGGACGGCGGTCGATCTTGCCGATGCACCAGGGCTGCGCTTCGACCGCCTTGATGAAGTCCTCGTAGTGCTGCGTAGCCTGGATGGCGTCGCCAGCGAAGAACGTGAGGTCCATTACGACGCGCACGTAGTCGGACTTGCCCTGCTTGCCGATCGTGTAGGTCGACTGCAGCTTGCGCAGGCTGGGTCGCGCGCCGTCACCGGTCGACTTCTCGAGAACTCCCAGCACGAGGCTCGACCCGACCAACGCCGACTGCGGCTGCGTGATCTCGGCGTCCTGGCCCAGGTCCTTCTCCAGCTTCCTGATCTCGTTCTTGAGCTGTCCGTTCACGTACTGGAGCTGCTCGAACTTGTTGCGGTCCGTGTCGGCGTCCAGGTTGTCGAGGTACTTCGAAACGGGAGCGGACGGATACAGCAGGTAGCCCTGCTTGCCCGCCTTCAGGTCGCCGATCAGGAACTTCTGCGCGCTGTTGCGCCAGTAGGCCAACTGGCTGTCGACGAACTGCGTCTCCTTCGTCAGGAAGATGAACCATACGCCCAGGAGCGTCACGGCCAGGAGCGCGACGACCGCCAGCGGCAGCTCGACCTTCTCGAACGCGCCAGCGTAGTGCAGCTCTTCGCGACGCAGGTGCGGCCGCAGCTCGCCGCCGCCCAGTTGCCGCAGCGCGACGCCGTAGGCCACGACGAGCGGCCCGAAGCCCTCGGCCGGCTGGCCGCCGTCCTTCTGGAAGACGTCGAGCGGCAGCACGTCCGCGTCGAGGATCTTGCTGCCGACGAGGCCGGGCAGCTCGAAGCCGCACACATAGACCGCGTCGATCGGGTGCGCCGTGCGCGCCGCAGACAGCGTGCGCCCGAGCTCGCGGCGGATGCGCTTGATCGCCTGGTCGAGCCGGCGCGCGACCTCTTCCGCGTCGCGCGGCTCAGCCGGCGTCTCAGGCTTCTCCTCGCCCTCGACCTCCTCGACCGCGACCGGCTCGTGCGCCAGCGCGCCGATCCGAATCGCGCGCATCTCGCGCACCTTGCGGCCGTCGACGACGACGACCGACGTGGACGATTCGCCGACGTGCACGAGCACCTGCGCGTCGTCGATCGAGCACAGGTCCGAGGCCAGGGCCGCGTTGACCATCGCGGTTGTCTCGACCTCGACCTCGAGCGGCTCGATCCCGGCCTTCTCCGCCAGCGTGATGATCGCCTTCACGTCGGCCTTGGGCACCGCCGTGACGATCAGCTCGCTGGCGTCGGTCGTGGCGTCGATCACGTGGAAGTCGATCACCACGTCGTCGATGTTCCACTGCGGCAGGTGGCTCTCGACCTCGAACTTGACGACCTCCTCGATCTTGTTGCGGTCGGAGAACGGCAGCTTGAGCGGCCGGAACGCCGCCAGCCCCGTGTCGATCGCGACGCCGACGTTGTCCGCCGGCACGCCGTGCTCCTTCACCGCCGCGCGCAGAACGGCGGCCGCGGCCGCCGTGGCGTCGTCGCTGCCGTGCGGCAGGTCGCCCATCGCGTACGCGGCGATCTTGTGCTTCTTGGGGCTCCCGTCGAGCACGACCAGCTCGTAGCGTCGGGGGCCGATGCGCAGTCCGCAGGATCGGGCCATCGGGGTTCAGCGTCTCGTCGTGTCGGGGAAACCGAGGGAAAGCCGGTCGAACTCGGTCCGGCGCTCGGCGGGGAGCACCTGATCGCGGACCAGGGCGCGATAGAAGGCGCCGCGCTCGCGCAGCTCGGGCTCGATCGAGCTCATGTAGTCTGCCATGTGCCGATCCTTGATACTCGCGAGCTCCTTTTCGTAGCTCGTGAGGATCGCGCCCAGCGCCTCGCGACGTTCGGGCGACAGCTCGAAGGTCCGGACCATCAGCCGCTCGTAGTCCGGGAACGCGCCGGCGCGCTCGGCGCGAGCGGGCGGCGTGAGAGAGCGGCCGACGAGCACGCCCGCTCCGCCACCGGCGGCCAGGCAAGCGACGGCCATCACGGTGATCCAGCCGCGGAGATCCATCACGGCTGGTGGTTCACGGCTTGCCTTCATTCGGCGCGTTCGGCGCGCTCACCGGCGCCGTGCCGGCCTGCTCGTTGATCAGCTTCAGCCGCTCGACGGCCTGATCGAGGCTCATCGTCGGACGGTCGTCGGCGCGCAGCTCGGCCGTGCTCGGCCGGCTCAGGCTGCGGATCGCGACGGAGGCGAGCAGCGCGACCAGCGCCGCCGCGACGGTCAGGCGCAGCACGAACTGCAGGATCTTCGTCTCCTCCTGTCTGCGCACCGGACGCGGCGGCGGCGCGGCCGGCACGAGCTCGAAGTCGCTCAGCGCCGGCGCGGTCACCGTTCCGCCTTGGAACGCGAGGCGCGCGACGCGCGACGCGAAGTCGCGCGGCACGGCGACGGGCTCGCCCGCCACGAACCAGCGCCGCAGGTTCTTGCCGGTCTGCGCGCCAGCGCGGCAAGGCTGGCAATCCAAGAGGTGCCGCCGCAGCGGACCCGCCTGGGCCTCGCTGAGCTCGCCGTCCAGATAGCTCGGCACGAGCGGCCGAGCGTCGCTGCATTCGATGTGTCCCATGGTCATGCTCCCTCACCGAACTCCGGGTGGCGCTGCAGGAGCTTCTCCTTGAAGCGCGCACGAGCCCGGAAAAGCCGCGATTCCACCGTCCCGATCGAGATCCCCAACATGTCGGCGATGTCCTGGTAGGCCATCTCCTCGAACTCGCGCATCACGAGCACCGTCCGGAAGATCTCCGGCAGCTCGGCCAGCACGGCGTGCGTGATCCCCGCGATCTCCTCGCGCTGCAGCCGGGCGTCCGGCGCCATCACGCGCGTGTCGACCGCCGCCGGGCCGGTCGCCAGCTCCGGGTCTTCCATCGCCGTGACGGGCGAGCGCCCGCGGCGCTTCATGACGTCGAGCACCGTGTTCACCGCGATGCGGTAGATCCAGGTGTAGAACGACGACTCGTGCTGGAAGCTCTCCAGGCGCCGGAAGGCCTTGAGGAACGTCTCCTGGACGATGTCCTCGATCAGCGCCGGATCCTTCGTGTAGTGGCGCACCAGCGCGAAGAGACGGTCCTGGTAGCGCTCGACGAGGAGCTGGAAGGACGCCTGGCCGCCGGCCAGGGTTTCCTGGACGAGCGAGGCGTCCTCAGCGGAGCGGGGTTCCATCAAGGGCAGTCCCATGTCGGCGTGGAGGGACGCTCGGCGGGAGAGTCTATTCCCCAGCGATCCCAAGCCGGCACGTAGCGTGGTCCGGTCCTAAGCATCTGACTGGCATGGGCTTGAGGTCTCGTCCTATCATCGCCCGAGCCTCCCGTGGCCAGGACGCGTTCCGTTCCAGCCTGGGATCTGGCCGGGCCGCAGGTCAAGCTCGCCCAACGCCTGATCCCGCGGAGCCCAAACGGAGCGGGTCGCGGTCAGGCCGTGGGACGAAAGGAAGACCAGCCCGGTGAGAGCGCGTTCCGAGTGGTCCTTCTGGTCGTGGCCGTCGGTCTGGCGAGCTTCGTCGGGACACGCCTCGGCAGCGCGAAGGACGACGGCGGTTCGGCGCAGTCCCAGCGTCTGGCGGTCGAGATGTCGCGCTGCGCCGAGGCGCTTGACCGCATCGTCGAGCGATTGGAAGCATCCCAATCCGTTAAGGCGCAGCTGCCCCTGGGGGATTCCAACCCAAGACCCCAGGCCTTGTCGGGGCCTGCGCCGCTTGCGGCGGAAATCGCGGAATTGCAGCAGGGTGTCGGTCGATTCTTGAGCGCAGTCGAGACGCTCACCCAAACTGTCAAGTCAGCGGCCCCTTTCGGTAGCGGCCTAGTTATTCCGGAGACTCCCCGTGAGCCCCAAGCGATTGAAGCGCTCAAACAGATGAATAGCGATGAGCGTCAGCAGCACTACATGTTCTGGACGTATCAGCGCGTGCTTGACACTTTTGGAAAGCCCGACTTCGCCCGGCCTGATACCGAAGGAACCGGCATCAAATGGAGATACGGGCCGGATCGCGGCGAGCACTTCATCTTCTGGTTCAAGGACGGCATGGTCGCTCAGGTCATCGACTAGCCGCGAGACGTCGGTCGGTCAGCCACCGCCTGGTCGATCCGAGACCGAGAACGAAACCGGGTCACTCGGGCAGCGTGTGCCCGAGCTTGTCGCGCTTCGTCTTGAGGTACTTCGCGTTCCCCGCGTGCGGGGCGGTTGCCAGCGGCACCTGATCGACGACCTCGAGGCCGTAGCCGTGCAGACCGGCGATCTTCTTCGGGTTGTTCGTCAGGAGGCGCATCCGGCGCACGCCCAGGTACTGGAGGATCTGCGCACCCAGGCCGTACTCGCGCAGGTCGGCGGCGAAACCGAGCTTCTCGTTGGCCTCGACCGTGTCCAGGCCCTGGTCCTGCAGGCGGTAGGCCTTGAGCTTGTTCTCGAGCCCGATCCCGCGGCCCTCCTGGCGCATGTAGACCAGGCAGCCACGTTCCTGCTGGCCGAGGATCTCGAGCGCCTTGTCGAGCTGCGCGCCGCAGTCGCAGCGCAGCGAGTGGAACACGTCGCCGGTCAGGCACTCGCTGTGCACGCGCACGGAGACGACGTCGTCGATCGCCTTGCGCGGGCCGTCCAGGCTCGGGCCGGACAGGCCGATCGACAGCGCGACGTGCTCCTTGCCGTCGACCTTCGAGCGGAAGAGGTGCGCCTGGAACGTGCCAAAGCGCGTCGGCAGCGGCACGTCCATCTCGATCGGCTCGATCAGGCGCTCGTTGCGGCGGCGCCAGGAGATGATCGACTCGATCGTGCAGATCTTGAGGCGGTGACGCTCGGCGAAGCGCTCGAGGTCGGGCATGCGCGACATCGTCCCGTCCTCGTTCATGATCTCGCAGATCACGCCCGCCGGACGCGCGCCGCAGAGCCGCGCCAGGTCGACGATGCCTTCCGTCTGGCCGCCGCGGACGAGCGTGCCGCCCTCGCGCGCGCGCAGCGGGAACACGTGACCGGGGCGAGCCAGATCGGCTGCTTTGGCGTGCGGCGCTGCGGCCACGCGGATCGTGTGCGCGCGGTCCTTGGCGCTGATCCCGGTCGTGACGCCGTGCGCGGCCTCGATCGAGACCGTGAAGCCGGTGCCCATCTTGTTCGTGTTCTCGGCCGCCTGCGGCACGAGCTCGAGCGTCTCGCACACCTCGGGGGCGAGCGGCAGGCACACGAGGCCGCGCCCCTCGCGCGCCATGAAGTTGATCGCTTCGGGCGTGACGTGCTCGGCCAGCATCGCGAGGTCGCCCTCGTTCTCGCGGCCGGGATCGTCGACCAGGATGATCATGCGGCCGGCACGCAGCTCGGCCAGGATCTCGGGAATGGGGCTGATCGCCATGGGAGCCATGATACGGATTCGAGCGTGGAGCCGGCCGTGAGGAGGAATCACCGTCCGTTCTCTAGGATCGGCCGCATGCGCATGGATCCCCGACCCGCCTGCTTCGTGCTCGTGCCGCTGGCGCGCGTTCTCGTGCCGCTGGCGCCCGTTCTCGTTTCGCTGGCGCCCGTTCTCGTTTCGCTGACGCTCCTTGGCGCCTGCGTCGCGCCGCAGCGTTCCGGTCGCAACCAGGCCGTTCCCACGCCGCCCGCTGCGCCGGCCGCGGTGCAGAACCCGCTCGACTCGATCGCGCGCTGCGAGGACCTGCGCACGGACGGCGATGGCCTGCTGCAGGCGCTGGCCGCGCGTGGCGAGGAGCGCACGCGCGTGCGCGCCGTCACGGCGCTGGGCCGACTGCCGCGTGACGAGCACGGCGCGTCCGTCTCGGATGCGCTCGAGAACGCGCTCGAGGACGACTCCGCGGCCGTGCGCGCCGCGGCCGCGTTCGCGCTGGGACAGCGCGCGGATCCCGAGACGGTCGACGCGCTCCTGATCGTGGCCCCCGACCGGGACGCCGAGGTCCGTGCGCGCGTCGTCGAGGCCCTGTCGCGCATCGACGACGCGCGCGGCCGGCGTGCCGTGCTCGCCGCGTTGGGCGACCCCGACGAGCGCGTGGTGCGCATGGCCGTGCTCGGGCCCCACCGCTTCCCCGAGAAGACAGGGGATGCGAACGTGGTCGACGCGGCGCTGATCGCTTGGCTGGATCGCGCGCCTGGGGCCGCGATGGGACCGTCGGCGCGCGCCGCGGAGCCGCAGTCGGCGCGCCAGACCAGCGCGAGCGCTCTGGCCGTCTTCGCCTTGATGCGCCGCAAGTCGGAGAACGCGCGCGCGGCCTTCCTGCGATCGGCATCGGCCGAGGATCCCGAAGAGCGGATCTTCGCACTGCAGGGGCTGGGCGCGATCACGCCCGACGCGCGGACGCTCGACGCGCTGGGAGGCGGGCTCGCGGACACCGACTGGCGCGTCGCCTGCGAGGCGGCGACGTCGCTGGGCAAGCACGGCGAAGCGGCGTCCGTCGAGGGGCTCGTGCAGGCCGCGTCGCGCTCCGCGCCGCCGAACGCGGCGCACCACGTGCGCGTCGCCGCGCTGGACGCGCTGGGCCGGACGAAGTCGAGGACGGACGCCGCGCGCCGCGCGCTCGAGACGGCGCGCACCGACGGGTCGCCGGCTGTGCGCGCCGCGGCGCTGGTGGCCGGAGCGCGGCTGTTCGGTGGCGATGCCGTGGAATCGCTGCGCGACGCGGCCCGGGATCCCGACCCGATCGTGCGCGCCGGAGCCGCCGCGGGCGCGGCGCACCTGCCGGCCGACGTCGCGCTGCCCCTGCTGGAACATTTCGTCAAGGACCCCGTGAAGCGCGTCGCGACGACGGCGGGCGACGCGTTGGGCGAGCTCGCCGCCGATCCGCAGGCGCGCGAGCTGCTGCGCGCGTTGCTCGAGTCGCCGGACAACGGCCTGCGCTTGTCGGCCGCCACCGGGCTCGCCAAGGCGGCGCAGGCGGAGGACGTGCCGGCCCTCGCCAAGGCTCTGGAGTCGACGCGCGGCGCGATCAGCGGCGAGGTCGCCGCGATGGTCGTCGACGCGGGCGTGAAGCTCGGCGGCGACGACGGGTTCGCGCTCGTGTCGCGCGCCGCCGCGAACGCGGACCCGTACGTGGCGCGCAAGGCGCGCGCGGCGGCGCTCAAGATGCGTCCGGGAGCGCGGCTCCCCGCTGCGCCGTCCGCGCCACGGCGCTCCGACGCGATGCCGGCGACGGCCTGGGCCGCGAATCCGCGCATCGCGCTCGAGACGACGCGCGGCAGGCTCGTCTTCGAGCTCTACCCCGACGAGGCGCCCTTCCACGTCACGAACCTGATCGAGCTGGCCCGCGCCGGCACGTACGACGGCACCACGTTGCACCGCGTCGTTCCGGACTTCGTGGTCCAGGGTGGCGATCCGCGCGGCGACGGCAACGGCGGGGACAGCTGGCGCGGGACGCCCCTGCGCGCGGAGTTCGGACCGCGGCCGTACGTGCGCGGCTCGCTGGGCATGCCGCGCCACGACGACCCCGACAGCGGAGGTGGGCAGATCTTCATGACGCACCGCGCGACTCCGCATCTGGACGGCCGCTACACCCTGTTCGGCCAGCTCGTCGAGGGGTTCGACGTCCTCGACGCGCTGCAGATCGGCGATCGGATCGAGCGTGCGCGGGTCCTCGATCCCCGGCTTTGAGAATCGGGCGGAGGTTGGTCTAGCTTCCGCCCCGAAGCCTTCGCGCGCGCACCGATGGTGACGCTCGGCAGCTTCGGAATCGATCGCTTGAGATTCCGTTCAGCCCGACACACGGCAGGGTCGATGGGCCCTTCTGCGTCTCGGTGGGTCCCCCCGGCTCGCCCTGTCGCGCCAACGAGGTACCCCGATGCGGAGTGGTTCGGTCTTTCCGTGGACGTGCGTGCTGATCAGCGCCGCGCTGGCGCTGGGCTCGTTCCAGTTCGTGGGTGAGCGGCTGGCGGCCCTCGAGTCGCGACCGGTCGAGGACCCCAACCGCGTGATCGAGCTCGAGCGCCAGGTCGCAGAGCTCACGACGTCGCTGACCTCGTCGATGACGGCGATCCACAGCCTTTCTCGCTCCGCCGGGCGCACGGTCGAGCTGAGCAATAGCTTGCGCGGCCTCGAGGTCGGCCTGCACGAGACGACGTGTCTGCTCGAGGAGCAGCGCGCGTGGGTCGCGCGCCTGCAAGACCTCGAGATCAACGTCGGACCGCGCGCACTCGAGGAACGCTTCGCGCTGTTCGGCGCGTCGCTCGACGATCGCTGGCGCGAGCTGGGTGACATCGCCGCCCGCGCCGAGCAGATGGCCGGCTCCGCGCGCGCCGACCTGGCCAACGTCGAACGCGAGATCGCGCACGACCCCGAGCGCCTGTGGCACGACCTGCTCGGTCCCACGGTGCAGGTGTCGGGCGAGGAGACGGTCGGATCCGGCGTCCTGCTCGCCTCGGAACCCGTGCCCGGGACGGGCGAGTACGCCACGTACGTGCTGACCGCCTGGCACGTCATCCGCGACCTCTTCGCCGAGCCCGGCGGCGTCCCGCCCGAGATCCCGGTCACGGTGTACTCCCCGGGCAAGCGCGTGAGCGCGCAGACCGCGTTCCTGGTCGAGCACGACGCTGACCTCGACGTGGCGCTCTTGCGCATGCGCTCGACCGGCAAGATGGACGTGGGCGCGCGCCTCGCGCCACGCGAGCGGCTGGATACCGTACGCGTCTTCGAGCGCATCTATGCGGTCGGCTGCCCGCTGGGCAACGACCCGATCCCGACATACGGCGAAATCGCGGACGTGGACCACCTGATCGACGGCCAGCATTACTGGATGGTCAGCGCGCCGACGTACATCGGGAACTCGGGCGGCGGCATCTTCGACGCGGAGACGCACGAACTCTTGGCGCTGTTCACGAAGATCTACACGCACGGGACCGTGCGGCCGATGGTCGTGCCGCACATGGGCCTCGCGATCCCGCTGAGCTCGGTGTACGAGTGGCTCGAGCGCGTCGGCTTCGCGGAGCTCGAGCCCAAGGCGACGGACGCGCAGCCCACGACCGCGGCCGCCGCGCGATAGCCTCACCCGACCGCGTCGCGCGGCCTCACCAGGACTCCTGGTCCTGGGCTGTACTGGTCTCGGCCCTAGAGCGCTTCGGCTCGGGCTTTCAGCTTCGTGAGGCCCTTGTCGAACATGCCCCCGATGAACCTGTTCGACAGCAGGGCCAGGTAGCCGGCGACGACGGGCGTGTCCATGTCGCCCTGCATGGCCCACTCGACCTCGGTGCCACCCGGCGCAGGCGAGTAGCGGACCCAGCCCGTGGCCGGTATCTCACTGTCGCCTTCGAGGAACGCCATCTCGTAGACGACGCCCGTCATCGCGTCGCTCTGCGTGAAGCGCAGGCGGCCGGAGCCGGAGTCACCCGTCCACGACTGGCTCGCGCCAGCGCCCGTCGTCGTGGGACCGAACGTCGTGACGATCGTCGGGTCCTCCTCCCTCCATGGCGCCCACTCGTCCCAGCGCTTCAGGTCGCCGACGAGCTGGTGCACCTTCGCGGGCTCCGCCTTGACGACGACGCTGCGCTTGACCTCGTAGTGCTTGGGCAGCACCAGACCGACGAGCAGCAGCACGACGATCACCACGACGACGCCGATCAGGATCTTCTTGAGCACGGGCGAGGCCCTCGGGGGGGGATGGGCGGGAAAACCGCGCCATTCCTAGCAGATCAGTGCCGGAAGTGCCGCACGCCGGTGAACACCATCGCGGCGCCGTGCCGATCGCAGGTCGCGATCACCTCCGGATCGCGCAGGGAACCGCCCGGCTGGAGCAGCGCGGTAACTCCGGCCTCCATCGCCATCTCGGCCCCATCCGGGAACGGGAAGAACGCGTCGGAGGCCAGAACGGCCCCGCGCACGCGGTCGCCGCTCTTGCGCACGGCCATGTGCACGGAGTCCACGCGCGACATCTGTCCCGCGCCGACGCCCAGCACGCGCGTGCCCTTGGCGATCACGATCGCGTTCGACTTCACGTGCTTCGCGACGCGCTCGGCGAAGAGCATCCCGGAGAGCTCCTGTGCGTCTGGCGAGCGGCGCGTGACGGTCTTGCACTCGGCCGGCGTGGGGGCGGACAGATCGCGCTCCTGCACCAGGAATCCGCCGACGAGCTTCTTCACCTCGACTTCGCGCGGATCGCGCGGCCGCGACAGCTCGCCGATCGCGAGCAGCCGCACGTTCTTGCCCCACTTGGGCTTCTCGACCAGCAGGCGGAACGCGTCCTCGTCGAACGACGGCGCGACGATCGCTTCGACGAAGCGGTTGCCCGAGACGAGGAACTCCGCGGACGTGAGGTCGAGCGCGCGCGTGAACGACAGGACGGAGCCGAAAGCCGAGACTGGGTCGCCCTCCCAGGCCTGCGTCAGCGCCTCGTGGATCGTCGTCGCCGCTGCCGCGCCGCACGGGTTGTTGTGCTTGCAGACGGCGACGAACGGCTCCTCGAACTCGCGCGCGAGCGCCAGCGCGGCGTCCAGGTCGACGAGGTTGTTGTAGGAGAGCTGTTTGCCGTTGCGCACCTCGGCGGTCGCCAACGACGCCTCGCGCGCTCCAGCAGGAGAAACCGTGCGGTAGAACGCCGCCAATTGGTGCGGGTTCTCGCCGTAGCGCAGGTCCGCCACCTTCACGCCCGCCAGCGCGAACGTCTCGGGGAAGCGCGCCGTCGCGGCGCCCGACGCGCGCTCCTCCTCGAACATCCAGCCCGCGATCGCCGCGTCGTAGCGCGCGGTCAGCGCATAGGCGCGCGCCGCCAGCTCGCGCCGGAACTCGTCCGACAGCGCGCCCGCGCCCTTCTGCATCTCGTCCAGCACGCGCCCGTAGTCGGCCGGATCCGTCACGATCGCCACGAACCGGTGGTTCTTCGCGGCCGAGCGCACCATCGACGGTCCGCCGATGTCGATGTTCTCGATCGCCTCCGCGCGCGTTACGCCGCTCTTCGCGACCGTCGCCTCGAACGGGTACAGGTTCACGACGACCAGGTCGATCGGCGCGATCCCGTGCTCGGACATCGCGCCGGTGTGCCCGGGATGGTCGCGCAGCGCGAGGATCCCGCCGTGCACCTTGGGGTGCAGCGTCTTCACGCGCCCGTCCATCATCTCCGGGAAGCCGGTGTGCTCGCTGACCTCGCGCACGGGCACGCCGGCCTTCTTCAGCGCGGCGAACGTGCCGCCGGTGGAGAGCAGCTCGACGCCCATCTGCGCCAGGTTGCGCGCGAAGTTCTCGATGCCCGTCTTGTCCGAGACGCTGATCAGCGCGCGCTGGATGCGATGGCTCATGGAGTGGATCCGCCCGCGCCCGCGACGCGCTTCAGCGCCGCGACGAAGGCGACGGGGTTCTGGGCGCCGGAGCTGCCCTCCAGGAAGTTTCCGTCCGCGTCGGCGAACAGCACGAACGGCAGCATCATCGCGTCCTCGAGGTTCATCGCGAGGTCCTCGACCTCGACTTCCGTGTCGTCGGCGTCGGCCGACAGCGCCACGAAATGCTCCTGGAGGATCGCCGCCACCTCGGGCCGCGGCACGACTCCCTGCACGAGGGAGCGACAGCCGCCTCAGGCTTCACGACCCAGCTCCACGAAGACGCGCTTCTTCTCGCGCTGCGCCTGGGCCAGCGCGTCCTTCCAGCGCGTGTGCCAGTCCAAGGTGCCGCGGTCGTCGAAGTGGGGATGGGGTCGCTTGGAGGTCATGTCGGCGGTGTGAGTCGGGGAAGCGAGGGGCGGAGATTCTGACCGCGCCCAGGCGGCCGTCCAGGACCGCTCGCCGGGGAACGCACAAAGCCTTCTCAAGACCCGGGCACCGGAATTGCGACAAGGTAGACACGTCGTAGACACCGGGTGCTGGGCAAGGCTTCCGGGAAGACAAGGATAGACCGGATCGTGGGGGAAATCGGATCGTGCGCTTGGGTCCCTGGCTCGTGTTCGTGCTGGCAGCAGCGGGGTTCGCACCCAGCTGCTCCCTGTTCGCACCCGAACCGCCCCGGAACCTCCTGATCGTCGCGGTCGACGGACTCCGGCTCGACGCGCTGCGCACGTCGCTGGGCTCGCCGCGCACGCCGCACATCCAGCGGCTCGCGGGCTCGGGCGTCGAGTTCGCGTGGTGCTTCGCGCACAGCGCGGCCACGTTGCCGGCGAACGCCGCTGTCCTGTCGGCGCGCAGCCCCTCCTCCAGCCGCGTCCGCGTGGACGGCCAGGTCGTCGACGCCGACGTGACGCTGCTGCAGGAGCACTTGCGCGCGAGCGGGTGGCAGACGTTCGGCGTCTTCGCCTCGCCCGAGATCCGCAGCGCGAACCGCGGCGAAGGCCTCGATCGAGGCTTCCACCTGGACCGTACGCGCACGCGCGATGCCGCTTGTGCGGCAGAGATCAACTCCGAGATCCTGCCCGTGCTGCAGCGCGCGAGTCAGGACGCGCCCTGGTTCGCGTACGTCGACTACGCCGATCCGACGGCGCCGTACGCTTCGCACGGGACGGCCGATCGCTTTGCGCAGGTGTACCTCGACGGCCGCGCGATCGACCGGATCGGCACCTCGGACCCGGTGGCCTGGAAGCGCACAGTGCACGTCGCGCCCGGCAAGCACCTGATCGAGGTGCGCGCCGAGGAGTCGTTCGTCGTGACACGCATGGACTTCGCGCGCGGCGAGGCACCCCTCGAGGGCACGGACCAGCGCGGCAAGACCGGCGAGTCGACGCGCAGCTTCGCGGCAACCTTCGAGGTCGACGGTCCGATCGAGGCCGAAGTCGTCGTCTCCGCCTTCGTGCACGACGTGCCCGAGCTGGCCGAGCTGCGCGCGCGCTACCGCCTCGAGGTCGAGGCCGTCGACCACGCGATCGGCGAGCTGATCGCCGCGCTCGAGCGCAACGGCCAGTACGACCGCACCTGCATCGTCCTGGTCGCGCCGCACGGCGAATCGCTGGGCGAGCACGGCCAGGTCGGGCATGGCGGAGCGCTGCACGACGCCGTCCTGCGCGTGCCGCTCGTGATCAAGCCGGCGCTGAACGACGAGGCCCGCGCCGAGCTCGGCCGCCGCCGGCTCGACGTCGTGCGCGTCGTCGACCTTGCGCCGACGCTGCTCGAGATGCTCGGCGAGGACCCGCTGCCGGGCGCCGAAGGCGTGTCGCTGCTGCGCACCGCCGACCGCCTGACGCTGGCCGAGGTCCACCCGCCGCAGGCGCCCAGCACGATCGTGGCGCTGCGCGACGCGCGCTACAAGCTGGTCTACACCGCCGGCGAGGACCGCTTCGAGATGTTCGACGTCAAGAGTGACACGCTCGAGATGGACAACGTGTTCGCCCTGCAGGGCCACTTCCGCACGAAGTGGCAAGCGCAACTGCGCGACCTGGCCGAGCGCGCCCCGCATGCCGCGGACCTGCGTGTAGGACTCCTGCGCTGAGAGACTTGTCAATCCAGGTTGACCGGTGCACGTCGATCGACGGGTGACGCGCCGCGGAGTCCACCGCTCCACGCGAGCTTTGGAGGCCGTATCCGGACCTTCCTCCAGGTTCACAACGACGACCCCAGACCCTTCATCTGGACGAGGCCGCGGACCAGATCCTCGACAGCCTGAAGCGCTACTGCACCAAGGCCAACGTCGTGCGCACGAAACGATTACGGCGAGCGGAGGTGCACTAATGTTGCGATCTACGGGCTCGCCCCACTAGCTACACCATTTGCACAAAGTTCCTATTTTGGAGTTGGGTTCTTTGTGGTCTTGATCCAGGCACTCGCAACCCATTCATATTCCGCCCGGTGATCAAAGAGCTCAGGGTACTCGCTTTCAGTTACGAATACTACCTTGACCAAGTAACCGTCCGGACCCGGTTCATGACGCGCTGTTCTCCAGACTTTACCCATTCCCGTCGGTTCCTCCGCATTGACAACGATCTCGCCTCGGGTATCAGTGACCGTCTCCGAGTGATCGAAGAGTCCTCTGGCAAGCCTGTCCTCGAGGATGGCATTGACCTCTTGATTGAGCCTCAGCTGTAACTCAGTTCCGATCTTCTGCAGTTCCTCACCTGACATCCCATCATATTTGAACTCGAATGGGGCCACTCCGCCGTTTGGATACGGAATGAACGCCGACGTCTCGGAATGAATTTCTTCCGCCACTTTCGGCTCGAGCACAACACGAGTTTGAGGTGGGAACTCCAACGGCATTTCTGCGCGTGAATCAGGTCGCGGATCGGAAAGTGTCGGCTTGTCCGCTAGAATGGCTGCATTGACACGTGGCCTCTCGTCTATGACGGTTCTTTGGGTTGGGCCCTTACTCTTGCTCATCGCGATGCCGATACCAATAAGAACCGCCACAGCACTGAAGGCCGAGACGACAATCGTGCGTTGGGCCATGTGTCAGATTGCTTCACTACGGTGTACGAGTGAGCCCTTCCCTGCGTGATTATCCTTCATGAACACACGCATTGCAGAAGAGCATGACATACCAATTGAGGCTGCACCCAAAGCCCGGCCCACCCGAGCACACTCCGCCAACCGCATGCCGTGACTCACAAAAGAATGCCATGGGGACGCTTGCAGCTTGGCCTCCGCAAGACAGTCCGCCTGTAACAGTGCAGGCTACGCAGTCCAGAGCGTCATTGACGACTAAAGTGTCGGTGATCATGCAGCCGCCACAGAGTCCGAAGTTGCACGAAATCACTGAGCTTCTGCCGCCCGGGCATTTGTCGATGATGAAAGGAGATGGCCGAGCCAGTGAGGCACTGGAGCCCGCAGGCGCCAAGACCAGTATCGTGGTTACGGCAAGCAGCAGCAGCGAGATGAGCAGGCGCATGAGGCCTCCTTAGCGGGGATTGTCCTGTTGAAGGGAAACCGTTGTATTGGAATCAAGCTGACCGTAGCCGCATCGATTGCGAAGGCGGCATGACAACCAAGCGATCTCTTCCCCAAGCACGAATATCTCGGGGTACAGTTCTTCGCTTATGACGCGAATGCTGGGGGTTGACGCAAAAGGCGCTCGTGAGGCAACAACGAGCGAAAGTGAGCGCCTCCTTTGTGGCGAATGAAGTTGTACAGTTGGACGGTCAGCAGCCATGACTAGACGTTCGGATAAGAGCGCGTCCTGGATTCTTTCTTCCAACACTCGCGATCGATTCTCTAGTTGCCCTCGTAATGCCGTGCAATCCGACTGCGCTAGCACTCTCGACATTCGGTCATCGGTCGCCTCGTAACCCAAGAAGCTGACGAGAACATTGCCGGCACTGGCTCTACTATTTCCAGCGTCCTGCTTCTCAAGTAGAACAGCAGTCCCGCAGCGGCCGTAATTAGCGCCGCACACACTAACGCTAGCGTTCCAGCACGGAAAGGCCGCGCCTGAAGAGGCACTTTGGTTAGTTCGCTTTTCAAGAGTGGGATGCGGGACCTGGAGGCCTGCGTTTCTAAGCCTGGGCACACTGTCGCCGGTTGTCAAGCGTGGCTTCCTTCTACGGCGAGCCACGTCCCGAAACAGGGAGGCTGGCGCCCATCTCGCGGAACGGTGCCGTCGAGAGCTCGACGCGCGGGTGGCGTTCCTGGAAGTAGGCGAGCTGCCAGGCTTCTTCCATCAGGATCACGCGGCCGCCGTCGGGGTCGACGGCCAGCGCCGAGCCCGTCGGCCACCCGATCGGCTCGCTCTCGGAGCCGGGCTTCGCGCGCCACCAGCGGGCGAGCGTCCAGGGCCGTGTTTCGAGCCGCGATTCGGCGTTGTATTCGCTCTCGAGGCGGTACTGGAGCACCTCGAACTGCAGCTCGCCGACCGCGGCCAAGAGCGGCACCTTCGCGGTGGAGTTCTCGAGCTCGAACGTCTGCACGACGCCTTCCTGCAGGAGCTGCTTCAACCCCTCGCGGAACTGCTTGAACTTCGACGTCTGCGGGTTGTGGATCAGCGCGAACCGCTCGGGCGCGAAGCGCGGGATCTCGGCGTAGCTGATGGCCGGATCCTGCGTCAGCGTGTCGCCGATCCCGTACTGCATGCCGCCCACGATCCCGATCACGTCGCCGGCGACCGCTTCCTCGATCGTCTCGCGGTCGCGGCCGAACAGCTTGTGCGCGCTGGAAATCCGCACCTTCTTCTTCGACTGGGCGTGGACGACGGCCATGTCCCGCTCGAAGCGTCCCGACACGATGCGCGCGAACGCGATGCGGTCGCGGTGCATCGGGTCCATGTTCGCCTGGATCTTGAACACGAAGGCCGTGAACGTCTCCTCGTCGGGCTGCACGAGGCGCTCGCCACTCTGGCGCGCCGTGGGCGGCGAGCTGTAGCGCAGGAAGTTGTCCAAGAGGAGTTGCACGCCGAAGTTGTTCACGCCCGAGCCGAAGAACACCGGCGTCTGCTTCCCGGCCAGCACGGCGGCCGGATCGAACGCGTGCCCCGCGCCCTCGATCATCTCGATCTCGCCCTTCACGCGCTCGAACAGCGCATCGCCGAGCTTCGCGCGCACTAACGGATCGGCGAGGCCGGCGGTCTCGTCCGGCGTGACGTATTTGCCGCTCGGCACGCGCTCGAACAGGTGCAGCATGCGCGTCTGCCGGTCGTACACGCCCTTGAAGTCCGGCCCGTCTCCCAACGGCCAATTCATCGCGCACGCGCCGATGCCGAGCACGTTCTCCAGCTCGTCCAAGAGCTCCAGCGGATCCTTCGCCGGCCGGTCGAATTTGTTCATGAACGTGAAGATCGGGATCCCGCGCCGCGCGCACACCTCGAACAGCTTGCGCGTCTGGCTCTCGATGCCCTTGCCGCCGTCGATGACCATGACGGCCGCATCGACCGCGGTCAGAACGCGGTACGTGTCCTCGCTGAAGTCCTTGTGCCCAGGCGTGTCGAGCAGGTTGATGCGGTACCCGTCGTAGTCGAACTGCAGGAGCGTCGAGCTGATCGAGATCCCGCGCTGGCGCTCGAGTTCCATCCAGTCGGACGTGGTCGAGCGCTGTCCCTTGCGCGCGCGGACGGAGCCGGCCATCTGCAGCGCCCCGCCGTACAGCAAGAGCTTCTCCGTCAACGTCGTCTTGCCGGCGTCGGGGTGGCTGATGATCGCCAGCGTGCGCCGGCGAGCGATCTCGGTTGCAAGAGACGCCATGTGTGCGTCAGTTGCCCCGCGTCACGGCAGTGAAGCCGCGTCCAGAAAGCCACGCGATCAACCGGTCCGTCTGCTCGCCTTGGACGACGAGCGCGCCTTCTTCGACCCGCGCTCCCGCGCCGAGCGCCTTGGCGGCTTCGCGCGCCAGCGCCTCGAGGTCGGTGCTCGCGAGCCCCGCACCCTCCACGATCGTGACGGCCTTCCCGCCGCGTCCCTTCTTCTCGCGTCGGACGACGATGCGGTCGCGCTCGTCGCCAGCCGACTCACGCCCGGCCGCAGCGGCTTGCGCCGGCGCGATCACCGACGGCGGCACGGCCTTGCCGTCCGCGCGCAACGCCGCGAACGGGTTGTGAACGAGGCGGCCCGGCGGCGGTTCGTCGGGATCGGGCGTTTGCGAGCGTCGCGCGTTCATGGGCATGGCCGGGATCGGCGGGGGCCGTCCAGACCGAGCAGTTTCGCGCACGCCGGGAGCGTCTGCCAGCGGGCCGTGGCCTTTTCGACGCGGGACGGCGCAGCTCACCCTCGCGAAGCGCGCAGGTAACGAGCCCGCCCACGCGCTCGGCCTCCTCGTCCGTGAGCTCGAGCCATCCGTCGCGCTCGAGGCTGGGCGCAGCTGGCGGCCGCGTTCACTGGCCTGCGTAGGTGGCCAGCAGGTCCAGATTGTCGCGGGACAGGAACAGGGCAAAGTCTCCGCCGCGCGAAACCGCGCGCGGCGCGGAGGCCGAGAGAGAATCGATCGTACGGCCTCCCTGATCCTCGTGGCGCCGCGCGGAACCGCGCGGCGCGGAGCGCAAGCGGCGCCCGCTCACCGCGCGGTGACCACCTCGAGAATCGCCGATCAGTCCGGCTTCGGAGCCCCGCTGCTGCGCTGACGCAGGAAGCCCTCGATGAACTCGTCGAGCCCGCCGTCGAGCACGGCCTGGATGTTCCCCGTCTCGACCTCCGTGCGGTGGTCCTTGACCATCTGGTAGGGGTGCAGCACGTACGAGCGGATCTGCGAGCCGAACGAGATCTCGTTCTTCGCGCCGTACAGCGCGTTGATCTCCGCGTCGCGCTTCTGCTCGGCCTGCTGGATCAGCTTGGCTTTGAGCATGTTGTGCGCCATCTCGCGGTTCTTGAGCTGGCTGCGCTGGCTCTGACAACGGATCACGATGCCGCTCGGCAGGTGCCGCAGGCGCACGGCCGTCTCGACCTTGTTCACGTTCTGGCCGCCCGCGCCGCCCGAGCGCATCGTCTCGATCTCGATGTCGCTGTCCTTGATGTCGATCTTGATCGAGTCGTCGACCAGCGGCGTCACGTCGACGCTGGCGAACGCCGTCTGGCGGCGCGCCTGCGCGTCGAACGGGCTGATGCGCACGAGGCGGTGCACGCCGGTCTCGGCCTTCAGGCGCCCGAAGGCGTACTCGCCTTCGATCTCGAGCGTCGCGGTGCGGATTCCGCCCGCGTCCTCGTCCTGACGGTCGAGCTCGGTGACCTTGTAGCCCTTCTTCTCGCCCCAGCGGACGTACATGCGCACGAGCATCGAGGCCCAGTCGGCCGCGTCGACGCCGCCGGCGCCGGGCGTGAACTGCACGTACGCGCCGAGCCGGTCGTTCGGACCGCCGAGCATGACGCGGAAGTCGAGGTCGTGGACGCCTTCCTCGATCGCGAGCACGGCCTTCTCGGCCTCCTCGACGACGGCCGCCTCATCGCCGTCCGTGGCCATGTCGGCCAGGATCGCCAGCTCCTCGTAGGCGGTCGCGACGCGCCGCACCGGCACGACGACGGAGGTCACCTCCTTCATCTCGGTCACGAACTTCTGCGCGCGCTCGGCGTTCGTCCAGAAGTCGGGGTTCGACTGCAGCCCCTCGATCTCGCGGAACCGACGCTCCTTGGTGGCGTAGTCAAAGGCTCTCCTTGAGCTGCTCGAAGCGCCGCTCCAGGGAGACCGCCCGTTCCTGCAATTCCTTCAGCTGAGCCATGGGGGCGGAGATCCTAGCAGCCCGCTGAGAAAGTCCCGTAGCGAGGCGAAGGGGGCGCGTGCGATGCAAGGAGGGCGACGGAGGGACGGCGGAGGCGGCCTTCCTGGCCGCTGAGCACGGCCCGACGAGCCCGACGCCGCAGCGCGCGTGCCCGCGAAGCCGCAGTAGAGACTTTTTCAACGGGCTGCTGGGGTCTCGACCCGTCGCGCAAAAGGACGCGGGCCCTCCCGGAGGAGAGCCCGCGTGCGCCGGACCCGGGCGTGGTGTCGTGTCCAAGGTGTCGCTTCGGAACCCGGGCAGGGCCTCGCGGGCCCCTGGCGGACGCGCCGCCACCGTCGCGCAGTCCGTTTCGACCGGACGTGCCGCGGACCGTAACGACGGAAGCTCGTTCCTAGCGCGGGCCCGTGGTCCCGGTGATCGTCGGGAGCGGCGCATCGCCGGCCACCCAGCGGTCGAGGATCCCCTCTTCCGCCACGAGGCGCGACAGCTCGAGGCGGTCCTTCGTGACGCCGGCCGTGATCACCTCGCAGCCCGACTCGGTCACGACGACGACGTCCTCGATGCGCACGCCGATGCCGGTCGACGGCTCGTACACGCCGGGCTCGATCGTGAAGACGACGCCCGGCACGAAGGGCTTGCCGTTCGCGCCCACGTCGTGGACTTCCATGCCGACGTAGTGGCAGGTTCCGTGGGGCAGGAGCTTCGACAGGCCGCGGTCGCTCAGCACGCGACGGCAGGCGCGCTCGACGTCGGCCATGGTCTTGCCCGGACGCGTCTCGGCGATCCCGGCCGCCTGCGAGGCCAGCACGGCGTCGTAGATCTCGCGCATGCGCGGCGTGAACTGACCGTCGACGGGCCACGAGCGCGTGATGTCGGACACGTAGTGGTCGAATTCGGGCGCGTAGTCGAGCAGGACCATCTCGTTGGCGCGCATCTCGCGGCCGACCTGGCTGTAGTGCAGGACGAGCGCGTTCGGCCCGCAGCCGACGATGCCGTGGTAGGCCGGACCCGCGGCGCCTTCCGCGCGGTGCACGAAGCTCATCACGGCCTCGAGGTGGCGCTCGGTCAGCCCGGCGCGCGTCGAGCGGATCGCCTCGGCCATGGCCTTCGCGCCCACGTCGGCGGCGCGGCGCAGCGCGGCCAGCTCCTCGGGCGTCTTCACGCGACGCATCTCGGCCAGCACGGGAGAGCAGTCGCGCACCTCGAGGCCGAACTTGTCCCGGAGCCGGTCCTCGAGCGCGTTTTCGCGGCTCGTGCGGCCGTCCAGCGGATCGTGCTCGATCGCTGAGTCGTGCGGACCGGCCAGGTCGTGGCAGCCGGAGAGCGCGATCCACGGCTCCTTGCTGATCCAGACGGTCTTGGCGCCGAGCGCACGGTCCTTGAGCACGCCCATCAGCTCGCCGCCCGGGCGCACTTCGCGGAATCCGGTGACCTCGCGGATCCAGCCGTCCTCGCTGTCCCACTGCTCGCCGTCCCAGCGCTCCTTCATCGCGTTGGGCTTGGGCAGGAACAGGATCTCGTCCCGAGTGCCCAGGTCGATCAGCAGCGCCGCGTTCGGGCTCTCGACGCCGGTCAGGTACCAGAACGTCTTGTCCTGCTGGAACCGCGTGTAGTCGCGCTGCGACGGCAGGCCGCGCACGAGCACGAGCCCGGTGGGCGTGTCCTTCACGAGCTCGGCCACGAGGGCCGCGCGACGTCCGGCGTGGAACGGCGCGCCGAGCCCGCACTTGCGCGCGTGTTCCTGCCCGTCCACGGGACGATCGGCGCGCGCGTCAGCGCGGTCCACGTCGGGCACGTGGGCGCTGGCCCCTGCCAGGGGCAGGGCAGCGAGGAGGAACACGATCTTGGGCATGGCAGGAGGATAGTCGCCGCGCAGTCTTTTCGGGGCTCCCCGCACCAGTCCTTCAGGATCGATGCCCTCTTTTTCCTACTCGAAACCGCATGGGAGCACCCTTGCCCTCCGGCGGGCCGCGAGCGAGGCTCCAGATGGTGGCAAACCTGCGCCTCGCGCTGTTCGACCTGGACCGCACGCTGCTCGACGGCGACAGCGACCTGGAGTGGAGCGAGGTCCTGGGCGCGGCCGGCGCGATCCAGGTGGACCAGGTGCGCGCCTTCCACGCGGATTACCACGCCGGGACGCTCGACATCGACGCATTCCTGCGCGTGCAGCTCGCGCCGCTGGCCCAAGAGGACGAGCCCCGACTCTACGCGTGGCGCACCGAGTGGCTGCAGGCGCGGATCCTGCCGCGCATCTCGCGCACCAGCCGTGCGCTCGTGCGCGAGCACGCGGCGCGCGGTCACGAGGTCGCGCTGATCACCGCGACGAACTCCTGGCTCACCACGCCGATCGCGCGCGAGCTGGGCATCCCCCACCTGATCGCGACCGAGCCGGAGCGGATCGAAGGACGCTGGACCGGGCGCGTCGCGGGCGTGCCCTGTTTCCGCGGCGGCAAGGTCGTGAAGCTGGACGCCTGGCTCGCCGCTCGCGGGCGCGCCTGGGACGACGTGCGCGAGAGCTGGTTCTACAGCGACTCGCACAACGACCTGCCGCTGCTCGAGCGCGTCACGCACCCGGTTGCAGTCAGCCCGGATCCGCGCTTGCGCGCGATGGCCGAGTCGCGCGGGTGGCGCATCCTCGACCTGCACGCGTCCGCGAACCGCAAGCTCGACGCGCAGCTCGGCCCGATCCCCGCGAACCGTCGATCTGCATCGACAAGTTGACGGTACGGTGCCAGGGACGACTCCGACACCTTCGCGGTACGTTGCCTGGAACGACTTCGGTGCCGGGGACGACTCCGACACCCTCGCCGCGATGGGTCCCAGCACGGACGGTGCCGGACGAACCTGTCGGAGTCGTCCCTGGCACCGTATCGACTACATCGACACGGCGTACTCGTCGCCGCCGATCGGGTAGCGCGGGCCGCCGGGGCCGCCGATCGTCTTCTTCCATGGGTCGGGGCGCGCGATCGGGCGCACGATCTCGCGGCTGACCTGGACGGCGGCGTGGTAGCGCGCGCCGCGCAGGATCACGCGCCACACGAGCGCCGCGATCACGGTCGCGCACAGGACGGCGATGGCCCAGGGCCTTGCGGTCTCGACCAGGTCGCCCTCGACGGAGCGCGCGAAGAAGCCCAGGCCCGTGACGAGGAACAGCTCGAGCAGGAACAGGACGAGGTGCGGCCGCAGCGTGCGGATCGGATGTCGCAGGATCGTCCAAAAGGTCGTGAACCCGGCCCATACGGCCGAGTTCGTGTCGTGCAGCGCGAGCCGCGTGCGCGTGTAGTCGCCCCACACGAGCACGAGGCACACGAGCAGCGCATGCAGGATCGCCTGCGCGAAACGCAGCGTCACCACCGTTCGCTCGGAGGACAGCGTCTCTAGGCGCTCGAAGTCGGTCGCCGGCACCTCCATGCCCAGGTCGAGCACGAGCAGGTTCCAGGGCTTGCCGTAGACGATCCAGCCGCACAGCGCCATGAGCAGCAGCGTCAACACGAGCAGGCGCGCGAAGCGCCAGAACCAGCGCGCGCCGCCGTGGAAGAAGCGCCGCACCGACTCGCCGTGCGTGCGCTCGAGGAACACCTGCAGCCAGCCGCCAGCGAAGAAGCAGCCGGACAACATCGCCACGAGCGCCAGCGCCGCGCCGACCTGCCCCATCGCGTCGCCCAGCGCGTCGAGATTCGCGCGGTGGTCGAAGCGGAAGTTCGCGCCCAGGTTCGAGACGAGCGACCCGGGCGCGTAGCGGTGCGCCGTCGTCGTGCTCATCCAGGCCAGGTACGCCAGCGCCGGCGCGAGCGCGAGGATCGCCTCGAACAGCGTGATCACGAGCCAGATCGCCGGCCTTCCCAGCGACGCGCGCAGGGCGTCGAGGGAAACCACGCGCCCGTCGGCGTTCTCGGCCTCAACCACCCAGGCCTCCGATCCCGTGCAGGCCGTGCAGGTACTGCGCGAACACGCGCTCGGACCAGCGCAGCGGCGCGGCGACGTCGACCTGGTCGTACCAATCGTTGTCGGCGAGGTTCCGGTCGAACTGGTAGCGGCGATCGGGGTCGATGCGCGCCGAGACGAGCTTGCGCTTCGACGGCGCACGGCCCTCGAGCGGCTTCCACCACGTCGTGTGCGCCTGGTCCTCGCGCGCCCACACGAGGCGCTCGCTGGCGCCGTCGCTCCAGTTCAGCTCGAGCGTCAGCGGCAGGAGCAGGTCGCCCTTGCGCTCCACGACCACGCGCGACTTCCAGCCGCCCGGCGACCGGGCCTCCGCGGCCGGCGCTTCGTCGTTCGCGTCGTTCGCGTCGTTCGCGTCGTTCGCGTCGTCGTCGGGCTTCTCCTTGTCCCCGGTCGACGCCTTCACCCAGCGACCTTCCTCATCGGGGAACCAGCCGCGCGGCGGCTTCGCGCGTTCCTGCGCGACCTCGACGCGCCAGTCGACCGTCGCCGTGCTGCGGAAGACCTGCTCGAAGTACCAGCCGATGTCGGCCTTCGCGCCTTCCTGGAACGCGTCGAAGAAATCGACCGGGTAGGGATGGCGGAAACGCCAGCGCTCCGAGTACGTGCGCATCCCGCGCAGGAAACGCGCGTCGCCCACGAGGCCTTGCAGCGAGCGCAGCGCCGTCGCCGTCCGGCGATAGCTGTTCGCGCGGTAGCTCTCGCGATCGCAGTACTGCCAGGCCGGCGTATCGACCGGATCCGTGTCGGGATCCTGCAGATAGCCGACGCGATCGCTCTCGCGCGGATCGGAGCGCTGGCGGCCGTAGGCGAGCAACGGCTGGTCGCGCCACCAGTCGACGAGGCCCGAGTCGCGCACGTCGATCGGGCCGATCCACGGGAGCTGGTAGCGCTTGCCGGCCAGCGCGTCCGCCACCGCGCTCCCGCCCGGCTTGCGCCCGACGGCCACGCCGTCGTACGGCAGGCTCGCGAAATCCG
>Ga0163150_10002508_pt1 | contig 27868 bp, 27 predicted proteins | sample OliLakLV19P2IB_FD_148628 | JGI IMG/M metagenome (GOLD analysis project Ga0163150, IMG submission 148628) | Freshwater microbial mat bacterial communities from Lake Vanda, McMurdo Dry Valleys, Antarctica - Oligotrophic Lake LV.19.P2.IB | ecosystem: Environmental > Aquatic > Freshwater > Lake >...
GCGCCAGCGCGATCATGTCGGTGCGGTCTTCAGGGGAAAGAAAGCCGGGACGAATCATGCCCCCAGACGAATCCAAAAATCGGCGGGCCGCAACAAGTTTTTCGGATTACCGCGGATTCAGGGTATAGTCAGGAATTCCCGCCAAAAAATCCATCACCGCAGCTTTGAACATCGGTTGGGTCAGGCAGTCCATATGTCCGCAGCCGGGAATTTGGCGGCCCTTTGCGTTCGGAAAAATTGCGGCCAACTCGCTCGCCGAACCGGCCAGATCATCGCCCGTGCCCGCGACGATCAGCATTTCGTTCTTGATGCCCTTCAGCGCGTCCGGCGTCCACGCGGCGCCTGCCTGGTACAATCCGCGCATGACGGCCGCCATCGCTTGCAGGTCTTGACCCTGCGCTTCGGCAAACATCCGGAAACGCCTGGCCATATCATCACCGCCTGTTCCGCTCTCCATCTCGGCGGCAAAAGTTCCTCCATCGCGCTCCTGTCGAGCCTCGAGCAACTTGTCTCCGACACCGCACAACACGCCGAGCAAAAATCGATCACCACGCTGCCGCAAAATCTCGAGCACGACCCGGCCCCCAAGCGAAAATCCGATGAGGTCGGGCTTCTTGACCTGAACATGCTCAACGACCGCCAAAACATCCCCGGCCATCAGCGGCAAAGAATAATCGCCAGGATCGTGAGACTTCGCGCTCAGACCATGCCCGCGCAGATCGACCGAAATCACGCGCCGGTTGGCTCGCGTCAGCATCGCCACCCATCCCGCCTTGACCCAGTTCTCTTGAGAACTGGCCGCAAATCCATGCACCAGCACGACGCCGTCACCCGTGCCCTGGTCGGTGTAGGCAATCTCGGTCCCGTGAACGGAAAGCACAGCCATGGGCGTCTCGATCCTACTCGGCAGGCTTTGCCATCGGCAACACATGGTCTGCCGGGTCCTCACTCATATGGCCGGTGCGCATCCCGATGGCAGCACTTGCCGCACGCTCTTCAAGAATGCGCCGCAATTCGCGATGCCTGGATTCATTCAGGGGAAAGCGCCACATCACTGCCGCAATCACAACTGAAATAATGGTCGGCGGAACCACATAAAGCAGCATCATGCTCATTATCGTGTCTGGTGAGTTGTTGCCCGTGCCGCTAAAACCAATATAGCCAAGCATCAACATCGCAATCACAATTGCGCAGGAATGACCAAGCTTGTTGGTCAGCGCCAGCAAGGCAAAATAAACACCGGCACGCGGTTGCCCGGTTTCAACATCATCGTGATCTGCGACGTCGGCCATGATGGCCCTGAACAAGATCGGGCCGACCGACATATTCATGCCGAACAACACCCATAAAACAAGCGCCGGCACAAATTCCCCTTTGGGCAACAACAGGATGCAGGGGATCAAGATCGCATTGGCCAAACAATGCAACACCAGCAATTGGTGTTTGCCAAGCATCCGGCTCAACCATACCATCGGAGGAATGGCGAACACGCCCATCAAGAAATAAATCAGCAGCAGCCAATTGGCTTCTTTCGGCAATTCCAGCCCGAACGCCACCATCGGCAAAAACAATGTAGCCACAATCCCGCCCGAGATCCCCGATATCAAATCGCAAATCAGCACATAACGCAGCGGACCATTTTTCAGCAACGCCCTGAGAGCCGGCCCCATCGGCAGGTGCGGAACGGGCGGTGTGTCCTTTTCCTTGATAACCGTTACAGCAACCGCCACGCTGATCGGCAAGGTCAGAATTACAAACCAGCCCATGGCGGCAATCTGGGAAAACTTGTCGCCGCCTTGCGCCTGAATCAGCGCTGGCAACAGCAACACGAAAATCATGCCAAGAATGATCGCCGCCTCCCGTGAAGCCGTAATGCGCGAGCGTTCGTGATAGTCGCCGCTCAACTCACCGCCCCACGCCAGATGCGTAATGGTCAACATCGTCCAGCCGACGAAAAGCAAAACGATCGACGCCACGACTGAAAGCCATGAGGCACCCGGCACCGGCATGAAAACAAGAAACGCCGCCACCACCATGACCGGAACCGACGCCACCATCCAGACCCGCCGCCGCCCCCAGCGCGTGCGCGTCCGGTCGGACATGACCCCCATGATCGGGTCCAGAAACACATCAAAAAACCGCGCCGCGCCAAAAATCAAACCGGCCAGCGTCCAGCCCAAGCCCACTTCCACCGCGTAAAATGTCGGCAGATGCACCGCCAGCGGTAGTCCCAGGGCCGCAATCGGCAGCCCCGGCAGCGAATAGGCGAACAACCAGGACGGCTTCACTCGATCTCGTTGCGGCGTCGCTTCGGCCATGGGCACATGCTTCCTTGGGTTCCGGTTAGAGCAACTATGGACTGAGATTGACGATGCGCCAACCAGCACCTTTCAACCCTACGAACTCAGGGCCTGATGAAGCAAGCTGCATTGAATCGAACTGTGCGAGCATTAAATCAACGTTATACACACAGATAGAGTAGACGAGGCGTAACCTTTGGAATAAGCATGACGCACTGCAATACAACCAAGACTAGAGCAGAGGAGTGGCAATTCAATGGCGCGGAAATCGAAAATCGATGACGAAAATGACGAACGCCCTGTCATTGCGATGCCCGACAACCTCATAGAGCTGACCGCCAATCTCGTCTCGGCCTATGTCAGCCGCAATCAGGTTCCTATGATAGAGCTGCCGGGATTGGTTGCGATGTTCCACACCTCGCTACGCAGTGCCGTTTCTGGCAGTGCCGTCGCCGACATGGAACGCAAGCCTGCAGTCCCGATCAAGAAATCCGTCGGCGAAGAATTCATCGTCTGCCTTGAAGACGGCAAAAAACTCAGAATGCTCAAGCGCTATTTGCGCACCCACTACAACATGTCACCGGAAGAATACCGCAAGAAATGGGACCTGCCGCACGACTATCCCATGGTGGCACCAGCCTACGCGCGCCTGCGCTCCGCCTTCGCCAAAAAAATCGGCCTGGGCCGCGTCCCCGTCGTAGGGCGAGGCCGCCGCTCAAAAGTGGCGTGAGATAAACTGTCCCCATTTTCGTCATGGCAGGGTCAATCACCGATATTTAGGTTTCCACCCGGACAGCAATGTATCCGTGCATAATCTCCGCAGAAGATAGTGAACAAACCCAAAGAGCGCCTTCCCTGGGAGCGCCGGCATCCTGCCGGCTCTTTGAAGAGCTTCAGCGTCTGCCCTCCCATACGCTCGAGTAACGCCAATCCTCGGGACGTCCGCAGAGACCTGCCTTCACAGAATTTCGCTCTACGTATGAAACGGCATTGGCGAAGTGCACTTCATCGCGAATGACGCGGTCAAAATACTCTCGCGCCCAAAATAGCCCTGAGCGGTTCACCATCGTGTTCGCCTTCTTCGCTGTAAAGGACTTCCAACTGTGAGTGATGTCCGCCAAGGTCCAGTTTGCAAGCGGCGTTGCTACAACGTGCACATGATTTGGCATGATGACCCAAGCATGGAGGCGGTAACGCTCGGCATCGAAGTGGAGGAACGCGCGCTCTACGATATCGGAAATTCGCGCATCTTTGAGCCATGACTCTCCGTGCCCAGCGTCGAGTGCTGCTTCGATGCGCTTGCGTCTTTCGAGGGATGCTGCATCATGCGGTAGATGCTGCAGTTCATCCTCCCATCGCGCGAAGAGCGTTGATGGGAGGCTGTCCGCTAGCCGGAACCCTAACATCTGTGGGGTCTCACCAGCCTCCGAGTGCGGGAGGTAGCCGCGCGAGCGCCAAGGGTTGTTGTCGTCGGTAACTGTCATGTGTCGTAGTATGCTGACGTTGCCGGGAAGGCGCCTTCCCTGGGAGCGCCGGCATCCTGCCGGCTCTGCTTAAGGGCCGGCGGGACGCCGGCGCTCCCAGGAAGGAATTGTCTGGTGCGGGCGGCCGGAGTCGAACCGGCACAGGCCTTGCGGCCCAACGGATTTTCTTACCAGCTACGGCTTTCGCCGCTGCGCCGCCGCAAGAAGTTGCTGCGACGCATTTGTGGTCTGGACTATCCCTTCACCCTGGCTTCCGCTTTAGGTGCTGCCCGTCTAGTCTCTACACCTTCCCCGAGATGGGGCTTGGCTCGGGATTGCCACTTTCGAGGTTTCCCCGACTTTGAGCAGTTCTACATCCAGGGTTTCCCCCAAGAGCACTCAAGTTGACTTAAGTCCGGTGCGTCTACCAGTTCCGCCACGCCCGCATTATGTGCTTCCTGCCACAGAGCGCGCCGCCGCGCGAGTGAGAACTTGTCGCCACTAAACTACAACAACTTCACCCCCGGCATCCCTGATCACGCCTTCCAGCGCCGATCGAACATGTTCGAGGCGGTCAAAATCGCTGTCGCGGGCAACCAGACTGGTACCAAATTTGCCGTCCTTGCCGAAAGGATAGCTTCCCATGGGCACGTCCGGAAATTGAGTTTGCAACCGGGCGAGCCCGTCCGCAATCGTGCCCTCGCCCAAATAGGCGCTGACAGTCACCGACAACAGTGGCCGCCCAGACACCAGGCGCCCGCGAACATCATCAAGCATGGCTTGCATCACAGCAGGAATTCCTGCCATCACAAAAACATTGCCCAATTGAAACCCCGGCGCGCCAGACAGGGAGTTGGCGATCAAACTGGCGCCAAAAGGAATGCGCGCCATGCGCTGGCGTGCTTCGTTGAAGGGCCCAATATTCATCGCGGCATAGCGCGCCGCTAACTGCGCGAAGACAGCGGGATGATAGCTGATGCCGGTTTCAAACGCCGCCGCCATGCAATCCGCCGTGATGTCATCATGCGTCGGCCCAATGCCGCCCGTTGTAAACACATAGTCAAAGCGCGCGCTCAACAGGCGCACCGCCGCCACGATTTCGCTTTGCAGGTCGGGAACCACGCGCACTTCGCGCACCGCAATTCCCAGGAGCCCCAGCCATTTGGCGATAGTGGCCGTGTTGATGTCCTGCGTCCGGCCAGAGAGGATTTCATCGCCGATAATAAGGATTGCCGCGCCGCGCTGCCGCAGTTCGTTTTTCGTCATCTTGCGCCCCATACAAAAAAACGGCACCAGCCTGACTGTGCCGTTTATGTAAGGTCTAATAGCAATCGCCCAGTGAAACCACCAGAGGCTGAAACCTATTCAGCAGCCTCAGCCGCGCGGCGCATGCCGGTTTCGACGAAGCGCATGGCAGCAACCGTCGTGTCAACCAGGCCAAAGGCAAATGTTTCGTCCAAAGGCGCATGCCCATTGAGCAGCCGGAACAAAATTGGCCCGAAGATCATATCGGCGGCCAGTTCTTCATCGACATCGAACACAACGTCGCCGCGCAACTTGGCCCGGCCGACGACCGCGCGCACCATTTCGCGATGGGCTGCCATCAGCGAAGTCCGGAACGCCTCGGCAAAGCGCGCATCCGCCTGCGCTTCGGCGATCAAGGCTTTAAACACCGGACCACGGGTCTGCGCCAACGCCCGAACAGTAGGGCGCACGAGTTCCAGCAAGTCGCTTTTGAGCGAACCCGTATCCGGCGCCACACTTTCTTGCGCCGGCATGTCCGCCAGCAGAGCCTCCAGAACGATAAAGGCCGCAGAATTCCACCACCGGTAAATCGTCTGCTTCGATACACCGGCTTTCGCCGCGATCGCTTCAATATTCAACGCAGCGTATCCATCGGTCTGCAAAATGGTCATCGCCGACTGAATAATGGCGCGCCGTGACTCCACACTGCGCGGACGCCCGACGCGTGGACGTGTCACTGGATTCGTTTCCGCAACTGCAATGTTGGTCATAGGCCCCTCACTCGAAATGAACAATTAACGATTCAAATGCACAAACATTCGAATCACTGCTTGTTACGGAGCGTGTTCGCGTGGGAGGACAGGGTCAAGCGCTGAACGCTTGAATTATCGGGAACTGTCGATGCGTGACAGAAAATACGCAGGTTCAAGAGCCAGACGCTTGATCACTTGCCCGCTTTTGCCCAGCACACCGGCGCTGCGGCCATCAACTTCGACTTGGATTCCGCCAGCATTTCCAGTCAGCAGCACCAAACCGGCACGATCAGGCGCCTGAAATGATTCGCCCGGGTTTAAGACACGAGCAAGCAAAATCGCATGCCGTTTGCGCAACCCCGGGTCTTTGATTTGCACGTAAGTCGCCTCGAGCGCCCTCAAAGTGATTCGCGATGACGCCGCCACGGGTGATTCGCCAACTTGCGCCGCTGCGGCAATCACAATCCGTTCGCCGTCCAGCGGCACCGGGAAATCGTGAACCAGAGTCGTGAACAATGGCGCCGCGTCGCTCGCCTGAGCCGCATCAGGTTCGGGCACATTCAAATTCACCACCCCAACTTCAGCTGGCGCGACGGCTGCAGCTTCGACAGGCTTAAGCGCGGGCACCGCATCAACAACGATCACTGAGTCCGCAGCACTTGCGACCGTTACAGCGGTAGGGCGCGATGGCATTGTGATTTGCGCGATGCCATAGATCACCACGGCAACCACGAGGGCCACGATCAGCAAGCTTGCGTTCGGTCTGCGGTATTCAACAGTGACCTCTGGAAAGATCAGCTCGACCGGCTGATTAAGGTCAGTTGCCGCCGTTTGCAGCTTGTACTGCTCAACCAAGGCCTCTGGGTCCAACCCCAGACACTTTGCATACGAGCGAATGAAGCCAACCGCATATGTCCGTCCAGGCAGGCGCTCAAAGTCGTCAGCCTCAATGGCCTTGAGTTGATCGACGCGCATTTTGAGCTTCGCGGCAATCGCGCGCTCATCCAGGCCGCGCTCAACACGGCGATCACGCAAAACCGTGCCAACACTTTCCGTGCAAGCATCCTCACACACTTCGCGCAAATGAAGGCGGCGCTCGCGTGGCTCACAAGGCGATGGCATTTTCACAACGATGCTCATCGGTCAGTACTCTCAAACTCGTTTTTTTTGCCTAAGTCCGACGGACGCGAGCGGTCACCTTGCGCCGGTTCATCTCGGAAAACACTACACTCTTTCCAGTTAAATAATGCAAAACAGACACAGGCAACAAAATAAGTTTGGTGAGTTTTCTCTTGCCTCAGACCTGCACACTCTCATTGATTGCAAATTGCTTCAAATGCTCTCGAAGCGAGTGGTCCGAGCGGCCGTACAGTTCGGACATGAATGTCGTAAGGCGTCCAAGATTGAGACTGAGCACCATTTGCTTCACCGGGCCAATGGATGCCGGGGCCATCGAGAGCGACCGGAAGCCCAACCCGATCAGCGCCATCGCCTCCAAAGGCCGGCCCGCCATCTCGCCACAGATGGTCATGGGGACACCGCGTGAGCGGGCACCATCGACGATGAGTTTCAAGAAATTAAGCATAGGCGCACTCAAAACATCATAGCGGTTGCCAAGCCGCGGGTTGCCGCGGTCACTGGCAAACAAAAACTGGGCCAAATCATTCGAGCCGACAGAAATAAAATCGGTCATCGAAAGCAGCGCCGGAAGCTGGAAAGCCAGGGCCGGCACCTCCAGCATCGTCCCGACCCGGATTTTACGCGGCGGCTGGTCCGTGGTTTTCGCGAGGCGCTCCAGCTCACGTTGGACCAACGCCTTGGCGGTACCGAACTCGGCAACTTCGGCAATCATGGGAAACATCAGGTCAAGATCCCTGCCTTTGGCAGCCTTCAGCAGGGCTCGAATCTGGTAGCGCAGCAAAGCGGGCCGGTCGAGCGTGACCCTGATGGCCCGCCAGCCCATCGCCGGGTTTTCTTCAGCAACCGGCCGCACATAAGGCAGAACCTTGTCCCCGCCCAGGTCGAGCGTGCGAAAGACCACCGGACGTCCGGCCGCATTGTCGAGCACCGCGCTGTACAAATCGACCAGGTGCTGCAGCCGTGGCATTTCACTGGAGATCATGAACTGCAGTTCGGTCCGGAACAGTCCAATCCCTTCAGCCCCGCTCTCCTCCAGATGCGGCAGATCGGCGATTAAGCCGGCATTCATCATAAGCTTGATGCGCTCGCCGTCCATGGTCACGGCCGGCTGTGCCCGTTGTGCGGCAAAGGCTGCTTGCCGTTGCGCGCGCAAGGCCAGCTTATGGCGATAGGCCTCCCGGACGTCGTGCGCGGGCCTGATATGCACATCGGCGCTGTCACCATCTGCAATCACCCAATCGCCCGGCTCAACCTGGTCGATAACGCCTTCGATGCGGCCGATCAGCGGAATGTCGAGCGCGCGGGCAACAATGGCCACGTGGCTCGTCGGCGAACCCTCCTCAAGCACCAGCCCGCGCAGCTTGGTGCGGTCATAATCAAGCAGTTCCGCAGGCCCCATCGTCCGCGCGAACAGGATCGTGTCGGCCGGAAGCAACTCATGCGCAGACGTATCAGCCTTGCCCGTCAGGTGCCGCAGCATCCGGTTCGCCAGATCGTCGAGGTCGTGCATGCGGTCAAGCATGTGCGAATCCGTCTGGCGGGCCATTCTGGCGCGCATGTCATTTTGAACCCGCTCGACCGCCGCTTCGGCGGTAAGGCCCGTAAACACAGCCTCCCGCAGCTTGAGCAGCCAGCCGCGATCATCTGCAAACATGCGATATGTCTCAAGCACATCGCGCGTTTCACCGGTAATCACATGGTCTTCCGCCGCCAGCAGCGCGTCGAGCGAGTTGCGCAAATCGACAATCGCCTGATCCAGCCGTAGCCGTTCACTCGCCGGGTCATCGGCGATCAGCTTCTCGATCTTGACGCGCGGCTCGTGCAGCACGGCCCGCCCCATGGCGATGCCTTCGCAAAAAGAAGCACCGCTCCCCCGCCACGGCCGGTCACGGCGCGGACCCGCATCGATCTCACCCAGATCGCCCAGCGAACCCGACACCACCATCTCGGCCAAAATCATGGCGACCGTTTGCAGCGCCTCGACTTCTTCGTCCCCGTAATGGCGATGCGTGCGGTTCTGCACGGCCACCACACCAAGCGTACGCCCGCCGCGCGTGATCGGCACACCCAACATGGATTGATACGGATCTTCCCCCGTTTCGGCACGGTACGAAAAGCTGGGATGCGCAGGCGCGTCTGACAGATTGAGCGGGCGCCCGTTCAAAGCGACATCGCCGACGATACCCTCGCCCATTTTCAGGCGGGTCGCGTGCACCGCCGCCTTGTTCAAGCCCTCTGTCGCGAACAACTCAAGCCAGCCACCGGCCTTCGTCAGATAGATCGAACAGACTTCCGCCACCATATTCGCAGCGATCAGGTGCACGATTTTATCCAGACGCGACTGTGAAGTGATGCGCTGCTCCATGATCTCGCGCATTCTCTTCAATAGCAGGCGAGGACCGGCTGTCGGCATCGGGGGCTACTTGTCCAAACCGTAAGCTGTATGCAAAGCACGCACCGCCGTGTCGGTGAACTCAGCCGCGATCAAAACGCTGATCTTGATCTCCGACGTCGAAATGACTTGGATATTGATGCCCTTTTCGGCCAGCGTCTTGAACATCGTCTGCGCAACGCCTGCATGGGCGCGCATCCCCACACCAATGACCGAGACCTTGGCGACACCTTTGTCCGTCAAGAGCTTTTGATTGCCGATCGTCGAATGATTGCGCTCGATGATGTGGATCGCCCGCTCAAATTCAGCCCGTCCCACCGTGAACGTCATGTCGGTGAATTTTCCGTCTTCCGACGTATTTTGCACGATCATATCGACATTGATGCCGCCATCCGCCAGCGGGCCAAATATGGCCGCAGCCACCCCCGGCTGGTCCGGCACCTTCACCAGGGTGATTTTTGCTTCATCACGGCTATAGGCAATGCCGCTGACCAGTTGTTGTTCCACGATCTCGTCCTCGTCGCACACCAGCGTACCGGGCAGGTCCTCAAAGCTTGAAAGCACCTGCACCCGCACGCGGTGTATCATTGCCAGCTCTACCGAACGGGTCTGCAGGACTTTAGCCCCCAGTGACGCCATCTCGAGCATTTCTTCGTATGAAATCTTGTCCAGCTTTCGGGCCCTGGGCGTGATTCGCGGATCGGTCGTGTAAACCCCGTCCACGTCGGTATAAATATCGCAGCGCTCAGCCTTGAGCGCCCCGGCCAGCGCCACAGCACTCGTATCCGACCCGCCGCGCCCCAAAGTTGTAATCCGGTTGTCCGGACCCAGCCCCTGAAAGCCCGCCACCACAGCAACCTGGCCCAGCGCCAGCCGCTCCTCAATAATTTTGACATCAATGCCGGTGATGGCGGCCGCGCCATGCATCCCGCTCGTATGAATGGGCAATTGCCACCCCAGCCACGAGCGCGCCTGAATCCCCAGATGCTGCAGCGCAATCGCAAGCAGCCCCACCGTCACCTGCTCGCCGGCAGAAACAACCGTGTCATACTCCCGTGCGTCGTGCAGCGGCGACAGCTCGCGTGCCAAAGACACCAGCTTGTTGGTTTCCCCGGCCATCGCCGACAGCACCACGGCCACCTCGTAGCCCCGCTCGACCTCGCGTTGAACCTTCAGAGCGACATTTCGGATACGCTCGAGGTCCGCCACAGACGTCCCACCGAACTTCATGACAAGTCTGGGCATGGCGTGGCGCGGCGTTACGTCCGTTTGATCAAGGGGTTGACTGCAGGTGGCTGGGGTATAGTTAGCCTTCGGGACATTGTCACGCAGCAAGCAGGACTTCACAACCGTGTCAGCCGTCACATCGCCTTCATCCACAATTGACGCGGCCGAGATAGCCCGATTCTCCGCCCTGGCAGCGGAGTGGTGGAATCCGCACGGCAAATTCGGCGTTCTGCACAAATTTAACCCAGTTCGCCTACAATTTATTCGCGATCAGACCATCGCTCACTTCAAACGCGACCCCAAAGGCCTGACGCCATTCACGGGCTTGCGCCTGCTCGACATCGGCTGCGGCGGCGGCCTGCTCAGTGAACCCATGGCGCGCCTGGGCTTTGCAGTCCTGGGAGCCGACGCCTCCGAAAAAAACATCATGACGGCAAGCACCCATGCCGCCGAGAACGACCTGACCATCGATTATCGCGCCACCACCGCCGAAGATCTGGCCGCCCAAGATGAGCGCTTCGATGTCATCCTCAACATGGAAGTCATCGAACACGTCGCCGACCTGAATTTGTTCCTGAAGAGCTGCGCCGCGATGCTCAAACCCGGTGGCTTGATGTTCGTTGCCACCATCAACCGCACCGCCAAAGCCTTCGCGCTGGCCATCGTCGGTGCCGAATACATATTGGGCTGGCTGCCCCGCGGCACCCACGACTGGAACAAATTTATCAAACCGACAGAACTCGACACCGCCCTCGCCCGCTCAGGCCTCAACGGCCGCAACGAAACCGGCGTCATGTTCAACCCGCTGACGGGAGGGTGGATGCTTTCGGCGGACACCGACGTGAACTACATGGTGGTGGCAGAGAAGAATTAGAACCTTCCTGGGAGCGCGGGCATCCGAGGCTGTGAAGAAATTCAGAGTTGCAGAAATTCATCGACTTTGACCTGAATCTATTCAATCGGTTAGCTGCACCCTCGCACAGCAAAATCGTCGAAATACCAATTTCTTCACACGCTCTCCTGCCCGCCCTACCTGCGCCGGTGAACGTGGATACTTCAAAAGTGCGGGCGGGAGAGCGTGTGAAGAAATCCCTCCGATTTTGGATTCCCATCATATCGCGATTGTGATTCTGTTGTCCCATCGAATCTGAGGAGAGGGCACGAATGAGCGAGCAACCGCGGGTACAGCGTCCGGATCGGCGTCAGGTTTTGTTGGATGTGGTTGCTCTGGAGAGCCAGCTGCCCGAAGACCACATGGCGCGGATCGTTTGGGCGTTTGTCGAAGCACTCGACGTTTCGCCGCTGGAGCGGGGGATCAAGGCCCGCGAGGGCGGCCCCGGCCGGCCGACGCCGGACCGTCGTCTTTATCTGGCACTTTGGCTTTACGCGACACTCGACGGGGTTGGCTCGGCACGCGAAGTGGACCGGCTGTGCCGGATGCACACGGCCTATCGCTGGCTTTGCGGCGGGGTGCCGGTGAATTATCACGACCTTGCCGATTTCCGCGTCGAGGCGGGCGACTTCCTGGACGATCTGTTGTCGAGAAGTGTGGCGGCGTTGGTGGCGCAGGGCTTGGTGGCTCTGGATTGCCTGGCGGTGGACAGCGTGCGCGTTCGCGCGAGCGCGGGCTCAGGTTCGTTCCGCCGGGATACGAGTCTGCCGGAACTGCACGCAGCTGCGCAGGCCAAGGTGGCGGCTTTGCGCGCAGAGATCGACGCCGATCCGGGCGCGTCTTCGAAGCGCTTGCAGGCGCGGCGCATGCGAGCGGCGGCGGAACAAGCCGCGGCGATCGCCGATGCCAAGGCGGCGCTGGAAAGTGTTGAAGCCGAGCGCGCCAAAGAAGCGCAGGGGCAGCGTCGCAAGGAAAGCAAACGCAAGGAGCCACGCGCCTCGACGACGGACTCACATGCGCGCATCATGAAGACGGACGGCGGCTTCAGGCCCGGGTACAGCTTCCAAATGAGGACCGATCCCACGAGCGGCATCATCGTGGGTCTTGAGGCCACGAACCGTGCCTCCGATCGCGGGCAGCTCACGCCGGCGGTCGAGGACATCGAACGGCGTTACGGCGTGCGGCCGGAGCGGGTTTTGGCCGACGGCGGCTACGGACAGCAAAAACGACATCAAGCACCTCCACGGCAGTGAGTCCGGTGGCATTGAGGTCTTCTGTCCGCTCCCCGGCTCGAAGGGCAAACCGGGTGATCCTGCACCCAAGCGCGGCGACGGCCCCGGCGTCATCGCTTGGCGCGAGCGCATGGCGAGCGAGGCGGGCATGACGTTCTACCGAAAGCGCTTTGCGACCGAGCGGCCTCGCGCCGATATGCGCAACCGGGGGCTCACCCGGCTGGTGGTGCGCGGGATAAAAAAAGTCCAAGCCGTCGGCCTCTGGTACGTCTTGGCTTACAACTTCATGCAGAGGCGCTTCCTGGTCGCGAAGGCCGCGCAGCTTCAGTCCGCGGCCATCTGAAGGGCCGCCCTGTGTGGGGCCATCGAGGCACACCTGCCCGAGCCGATGAAAACCGGCAGTGAAAAAATGGCTCGAAATCCGCGAGCGCAGATGTTCGGCGCAACGAAAAAGGAATTGATTCACAGCCTCGGACGCCCGCGCTCCCAGGGCAATCAGCTCATTGCCACGCCCCATCCCACGGCTCACGCCGGTTTGAAGGGGTTGGCGACGCGCACGCCACCGATCCGTTGACCGTGGGTCAAGTCTTCGGTGTAGAGGAGTGTGCAGCCGTTGGCGCCGGCGGCAGCGACTATGGCTGCGTCGTAGATATGGATGCCGGTCGTTTCCGCGACCGCCAGCGCCCGGTCGTGAATTTCGGCCGTCAGCGCTGCGACAGTGCAGTTGGCGCGCACCGCACGCAGAACCTCGCGGACCTCCGGCCAACCAAGCGCCAATTTTCGCCGGGCGACAGAAACGAATTCGTTCAGCACCTGCACGCTGACGACGCCGCCGCCGGCGACCACTGCTTCGGCGCGGTCCGCCTTGGCGCGATCGCCCGACAACAAGTAGACGATCACGTTGGTGTCAATGAAGGCTCGCTCAACGCTCATTCGCTTCAAGCCGGTCAAACTTGAAGCCCTCAGGCAAGCGGCTGCGCAAGCGCCGGAGCCGCGCCAGCAAAGTCTTCGGCGCAGGTTGCTTGCCAACTTCAAGCAAGCGGGCGCCCAAAACCTGAATTTCGATTTCGTCGCCTTCCTTCAGGCCCAGCGCCTCGACCACAGCTTTGGGCAGGCGTACCGCGAGGCTATTGCCCCACTTGGCGATGTGCATTGGTGTCTCCATGATCTACTGGAGATAATTGTATATCATTAGACTATTTTTGGCAATGCGTTTGTTGGCTTGTTTCTGTATCACATGCAGCTCAGATTTCGCCGTTGCGACACAACAGTTCTTGATTTGTTTAACAATTGCGTTATAAGTATTTGTTACATTTCAAGTGGAGACTTTTGATGAACTTGGACTAGGCATTCCCATACGCTGACGGGGCGCTTGTGGATCCGGCCGATTCATATTCGCAGATGACACCAAGTGAGTGCACGAAAACGGGCACTTCACCTCAGACTCTTCAGTCTGACCGTGCACGTGTCGTGCACACTAACAGAAAACCGCAGAATTCCGAGAATTATGCGCAAAAACCCAGAACAAAAAATGGCAGAAAACCTTGATGTGCACATGTGCACGCAAAAACGAGAGATGTACCCTCCGGCTACCGTTTTCCGCCAATGCCACACCATGCCCGGCATGTTGCCCCGCCGCGTTGACAGGGGGGACCTGCGCCCCTATCTGTCCCTCACGGTTTCGCGCAAAACATGGCCGTTTCGGCAAGACTCGGAGGCGAACCGCCCTTAACGGGGCGGGCGAAGCGCCTCGACCATAAATCACCTGCACTCAAGGACCACCCCGAATGTTCGGCATGACTACGCTGGCCAAGAAAATTTTCGGCTCCAGCAACGACCGCATCCTCAAGCCCTATTACGCCAAAGTTCCGCGTATCAACGCGCTCGAACCGGCCATCGCCAGACTGACCGACGACGAGCTGCGCCAGCGCACCATCGACTTCCGCGAACAGGTGGCCCGTGGCCGCAAGCTTGACGATCTGATGTATGAGGCCTTCGCCACAGTTCGCGAAGCAGCCAAACGCTCGCTCGGCCAACGCCATTTCGACGTCCAGCTCATCGGCGGCATGGTCCTGAACGCGGGGTGCATCGCCGAAATGAAAACCGGCGAAGGCAAAACGCTGGTCGCAACCCTGCCCGTCTACCTCAACGCCCTTTCCAACAAGGGCGTCCACGTCGTTACCGTCAACGATTATCTCGCCAAACGTGACGCTGAGTGGATGGGCCAGGTCTACCGCTTCCTGGGGTTGAAGGTCGGCTGCATCGTCCATGGCCTGAACGACACCCAGCGCCGCGAACAATACGCCGCCGACGTCACCTACGGCACCAACAACGAGTACGGCTTCGACTATCTGCGCGACAACATGAAATACACCACAGCGCAAATGGTTCAGCGCGGCCACAATTTTGCAATCGTCGACGAAGTTGACTCCATCTTGATCGACGAAGCGCGCACCCCTCTCATCATTTCCGGCCCCACCGAAGACCATTCAAATCTTTACAAGATCATCGACGCCTTCATGCCCGAGCTCATGGCCGAACATTTTGAGCTAGAAGAAAAGCATCGCACCGTCACCTTGACCGAAGAAGGCAACGAAGCCGTCGAAAGCTGGTTGTCAAAAAATGGCATCATGGGTGAAGGCGGCCTCTATGACATCGCCAACGTCTCCTACGTCCATCACGTCAACCAGGCCTTGCGCGCCCACAAACTCTTCCAGAAAGACCGCGACTACATCGTCAAGGACAACAAGGTCGTTATCATCGACGAATTCACCGGCCGCATGATGGAGGGCAGGCGCTATTCCGAAGGCCTGCACCAAGCGCTCGAAGCCAAAGAAAGTGTCGCCATTCAGCCTGAAAACGTCACCCTGGCATCGATCACCTTCCAGAATTTCTTCAGACTCTACGGCAAACTTGCCGGCATGACGGGCACCGCCTCGACCGAAGCCAACGAATTCATGGAAATCTATAATCTCGATGTCATCGAGATCCCGACCAATGTTCAAGTCGGCCGCGTCGATGACGACGACGAAATCTACCGCACCATCGAGGAAAAAAACGAAGCCATCATCGAAACCATCAAGGACTGCGCCCAGCGCGGCCAACCGGTCCTCGTCGGCACCGTATCGATTGAAAAGTCCGAAAGCCTGGCCGCCATCCTCAAGAAACAGAAGATCAAGCACAACGTCCTGAACGCCCGCTACCATGAGATGGAGGCCCAGATCATCTCGCAAGCTGGCGTCCCCGGAACAGTGACGATCGCGACAAACATGGCCGGCCGCGGCACCGACATCCAGCTCGGCGGCAACGCCGACATGCGCATCGCAGTCGAAACCATTGGCATCGAAGACGAAGGCGAAAAGAAAAAAATCGCCGAACGCATTCGCGCCGAAATCGCGGTAGCCAGACAGAAAGTGCTCGACGCCGGTGGTCTCTACGTATTGGGAACCGAGCGACATGAAAGCCGGCGCATCGACAACCAGCTGCGTGGCCGCTCCGGCCGCCAAGGCGATCCCGGCCATTCGAAATTCTACCTCAGCCTGCACGACGATTTGATGCGCATCTTCGGCCAGGACAAGCTCGACGGCATGCTGCAGCGTTTAGGGCTAAAGCACGGTGAAGCCATCTCGCACGGCATGGTCAACGCCGCCGTTGCCAAATCGCAGCAGCGTGTCGAAGCCCGCAACTTCGACATCCGCAAGAATCTGCTGAAGTTCGACAACGTCATGAACGACCAGCGCAAGACGATTTTCGAACAGCGCCTGGAGTTCATCGGCGCCGAAAGCGTCCACGAGACCATCCTGGGCATGCGCCAGCAATTGATCGAGGATCTCGTCAAACGCTATGTCCCGGAAAAATCATATGCCGAACAGTGGAAAACCGCCGACCTCGAAACTGACATCACAGAATTTTTCGGCATGAACCTGCCCATCGTCCAATGGGGCAAGGAAGAAGGCATCGCTGAAGAAGAACTGACCGAGCGCATCACCAAAGCCGCCAACTCGCGCAGCAATGAACGCATGCAGGCAGCCCCGCCCGACGTCGTCAGTCAGATCGAACGCGCCATCCTGCTGCAAACCATCGATCACGAATGGCGCGAGCACCTTGTAACCCTGGATCATTTGCGCCACACCATCGGCTTGCGCGGCTATGGCCAGCGCGATCCGCTCAACGAATACAAGACCGAGGCCTTCCTGTTATTCGAGGGTCTGCTCGCGCGCATCCGCCAGCAAATTACCCGTCAGCTCATGCACGTGCAGTTGCAAATGGAGGCCCCACCAGACCTCGGCGAGAGTGCGCTTCCGCAAATGCGCGCCACCCACATCAATCCCGACACCGGCGAAAACGAATTCGACGACGAACCGGTATTGGGCAGACCGTTGACCAATACGCCGCGCTTAGGCGGACGGCCAATTCCCGTCAACCCGAACGATCCCGCAACCTGGGGCAAAGTCCAGCGCAACGCCCCCTGCCCCTGCGGCTCGGGAAAGAAATTCAAACAATGTCATGGAGTGATTTGAGTGAACTAAAACTAAGCGGCGCTCACCGCGGCCGATCCCCTTCCATCGTCACGCGATACATCTCGCGGCGATGACCGTGATAGTCATTGAGAGCATAATGCTGCGTGCAGCGATTGTCCCAGAACGCCACCGAACCCTTCGTCCACACAAAGCGGCAGGTGAACTCAGGCTTGGCACAGTGCTCATAGAGCCAGCGCAACAAAGGCCGGCTTTCATCCTTCGTCCATCCTTCAAACCGCTGCGTAAATCCGACATTGACATAAAGCGCCTTGCGGCCGGTTTCGGGATGCGTACGCACCACCGGATGAACGGTTTCCGCCTTCGCACCTTCCGATGTGGCAGGTTTCATGCTCCGCTGATCATTGTGCCGGTTGGCCTCGCTCAGGCCGTCCACACCATACTGTGCATTGGCCGAATGCACCGCGTTCAGAGCCTCAACCGTGCGCTTCAGGCCTGGCGAAAGGGCCTCGAAGGCCAGGTACTGATTGGCAAACATCGTGTCCCCGCCCACCGGCGGCACCTCCAGGGCATAAAGGATCGAACCAAGCGGCGGCTTCTCCATAAATGTCATGTCGGAATGCCAGCCACCGCCAAAATTCACTTTGTCGTCTTTCTCCTTGAACACGCGCATCACCTCCGGATGGCCTGGAACCGATGGCCCATAGGGGTGAATACTGATCGCCCCAAACCGCCGCGCGAATGTCAGTTGCTGCTCGGGGGTCATAGCCTGATCGCGAAAGAAGATGACGCAGTGGTCGAGCAGCGCCTGGCGCACATCGGCCAGCACCGGATTGTCCAGGCTCCGCGACAGGTCCACACCGGAAATTTCCGCACCCAAGGCGCCAGAGATGCGTTTCACGCTGATGCCGTTTTCCCTTGTCACAGATGAGTTCCTTTTGCAGCTACACCCCGAAGGTTAGCCTAATTTGCGCGCAGCTCAAAGACGCAAGGAACCTTCACATCGACGGTGCGTTTCATTCACGACTGGGTGAATTGAGGTGACAAATGCTTAGAACAAGTCTTTTGACAGCAACAATGCTTGCTGCCCTTGGCGTTACTGCGTGCGGTACAACGCCCACTGAACGTGGATTGACGGGCGCAGGCATAGGCGCTGCGACAGGCGCCATCATCGGCGGCGTGACAGGCGGCAGTGTCGGCACCGGTGCGGTAGTAGGCGGCGTCGTCGGCGGTGCGGTCGGCGCACTGACAACCAAGGACGACATAGATATCGGCGATCCGCCTTGGAAGAAGAGCTGCCTGGAACGCCAGCGGCGCGGCGAGCGCATCGATTGCAAGACACGCCCGCGGAAATAGCTGCAGCATTTTTCAGATACCGTGACGCCGGGTACCAGCATTGTTTGGCACCTGGCGCTTGCATCCGGCCGGGTTCCGCGCTCCACTCGCTTTTTCAAACAGGGGGCGAGCCCGATGGCACCCGAAGCGTTCAAGATCGAGATATCCCAGTCCACGATCAGCAAGATCATGGAGCGCGTGCGCGCCTTTGAATGGCCCGACGCGCCGGAAGGCGGCGGCTGGGCCTATGGCACCGAGCTTTCGACGATGAAGGAACTCGTCGAGTATTGGCTGCACAGCTACGACTGGTATCGCGAGCAGGAGGCGATGAACCGCCTGCCGCATTTCAAGGCGCGGGTGCGCGATCTCGACATTCATTTCATTCACTTGCGCTCGAACGCGCCAAAGCGCCGACCGTTGATTATCACGCATGGCTGGCCGGGGTCGTTCGTCGAATTCATGAATGTGATGGAGCCGCTCGCCTATCCCGAAAAACATGCCGGCAGCGCCAAAGATGCCTTTGACGTGATCATCCCTTCGCTGCCCGGTTACGGGTTCTCCGGTAAACCGGACAAGCCCATAAGCCCGCGCACCGTGGCGGGCTACTTCGATGAGCTGATGACAAAGAATTTGGGTTACTCGAACTACATCGCTCAGGGCGGCGACTGGGGCTCGGTCGTCTCGGGCTGGTTGGCGTATGAGGGCAAGGGTTGCCGCGCCGCGCATCTCAATATGTTCGGCTGGCGGTCGCCTGGCGTCACCGCTGAATCCGCCGAAGAAAAGCAGGCCGAGAAACACGCCGAAATGCTCTTCAACTTGGAAGGCGCCTATTTTCGCCAGCAGTCGACCAAGCCGCTGACCCTGTCCTACGCCTTGATGGACTCGCCAGTCGGCACCGCAGCCTGGATCATCGAAAAATTCAAAGGCTGGTCCGATCTCGACAATGGCAAACTTGAGTCCATCTACACAAAGGATCAGTTGCTGACCAATGTGATGATCTATCTGGTCACACGCACCTTCGGCACGTCGACATGGCTTTACCGCGGACTCTTCGAAGACACGCGTGGGGCGCCCGTGCCGCCCAAATCCAGAATCGAAAAACCGGTTGGCATCGCGCGCTTTCCCACCGATCTCATCCCGTTTCCACCGCGCACTTTGGTCGAACGCCACATGAATGTTTCACGCTGGACCGAATTCAAACGCGGCGGCCACTTCGCCGCCATGGAACGCCCGCAGGACTTCATCGAAGACGTACGCGCCTTCGGAAGCGATCTCGATGCAAGCTGAAAAAAAGCCGTTTCAAGTTGCCGTCGCTCAATCCGAACTCGACGATCTCAAATCCCGCCTCGCCCGCGTGCGCTGGCCAAACGAACCCTCAGACAACGAAGCTTGGGACTGGGGCACAAACCTTTCCTACATGCAGCGCCTCATTTCCTATTGGCGCGACGAGTTTGATTGGCGCAAAGCAGAAATGGAATTAAACCTCTTCCCGCAGTTCACGATCGACCTGCCCACCATCGACGAAACTCACACCATACACTTCATCCACGAAAACGGTTCCGGCAGGGCGCCGTTGCCCCTGATTCTTACGCACGGCTGGCCATCGACCTATCGCGAATTTCTTGACGTTGTCGAGCCGCTCGCTCATCCCGAACGCTTCGGCGGCAATGCCGAAGACGGCATGGACATCATCGTGCCCTCGCTCATCGGCTATGGTTTTTCCTCCAAACCCAAATCACCGGTCGGCCCCGCCAAAATTGCTGAGCTCTGGCACCGCTTGATGCACGACGGGCTTGGATACAAACGCTACGCAGCGCAAGCCGGTGACTGGGGCAGCTTCGTCACTTCGCGCCTGGCACTTCAACATCCAGAAAGCGTTGTCGCGATCCATCTCACCATGCTGCCACTGCGGCCAAACTTGAAACACGAGTCTCAACCCCCGGTCACCGCAGAGGAAGCGGACTGGATTCCGAAGATGAAAGCGTGGTGGGCGCAGGAGGAAGGCTATCGCTCGATTCAATCGACAAAGCCAATGGCCTTGGCATTCGGACTGATGGATTCGCCCGTCGGCCTCGCAGGCTGGCTCGCCGACAAATACTGGCGCTTGGGCGACACGCGCAAGGACCATCCCTACACAGGTATGGAGCAACGCTTTCCGATGCACACGATGTGCACGCAGCTCTCGCTCTACTGGTTCTCTGGCACTATTAATTCGGCCAACATGCTCTACAAAGCCGGCCCAGCGGAACGCAGCGCCCTCCTCAAACCCGGTGAACGCGTGACAGTCCCCACCGCCTATTCTGACTACCCATTGGATGTCCTACCGCCCACTCCCGAAAGCTGGGGCCGCCGCAGCTACAACATTGTCCGCTGGCGCGAAATGAAAGCCGGCGGCCACTTCGCGGCGATGGAGGAGCCGAAAGCCTTCACAGACGACGTCCGGGATTTTTTCCGTGAGATCAAATGCTAAGCCAATCCCACACGCCCCATCGCCAGGTACTTGTCCCAGCGCGTCTTGCGCAGCAAGTCGCCGGGCATGCCTTCAAGCTCGGTCAGGGCCAAATCGATCGCATCGCCCGTATCTTCCATCACCTGGGCGCGGCCACGGTGCGCGCCGCCTACGGGCTCGGGAATAATGGAATCGATAACGCGCAGCTGAAACAGATCCTGCGCGGTAATCTTCATCGCTGCCGCCGCCTCCTGAGCTTTGGCCGACGACTTCCACAAAATCGAAGAACACCCTTCGGGAGAAATGACGGAAAAAATAGAATGCTCAAGCATGATCACCCGGTCGCCGACCGCAATGGCGATCGCCCCGCCCGACATCCCTTCACCGATCACGACTGAAACCAGCGGCACGCCCAACGTCAGACACCTTTCCGTTCCGCGCGCAATGGCCTCGCCCTGTCCGCGTTCTTCCGCGCTCAGGCCCGGATAAGCGCCAGAAGTGTCCACCAACGTGATCACGGGAAGATTGAAGCGCTCGGCCATTGTCATCAAGCGCACCGCTTTGCGGTACCCGTCTGGCATCGCCATGCCGAAATTGTGGTGCAACCGCGACTTTGTATCGTTACCTTTCTCATGACCAATGACCATGACCGAGCGTCCGCGAAATGATCCCAAGCCACCCAGAATTGCCTTGTCGTCGGCAAACGAACGATCTCCAGCGAGCGGCGTGAAATCTTGAATCAGCGCGTGGACATAGTCCAGGAAATGCGGGCGTTCCGGGTGCCGTGCGACCTGCGTTTTTTGCCACGGCGTCAGCCTCGTATACAAATCGCGCAACAAATGACCGGCTTTGTCCTCGAGTTTGGAAACTTCGTCTTCGATAGAAACGGCCTCCCCCTGCGCCGCCACACGGCGCAGCTCTTCGATCTTGCCTTCGATATCGGCGACCGGTTTCTCGAAGTCGAGATAGGTTGTCATGCACTGCCGCCTCCGCCCCGGTTCTGTAAGGGCCACACATCAGCGGACCAGTGCCCGAAGAGTCCGGCGCTTGTCAAGATTCGCGATCTGTCACATTCACCCAGTCTGGTACGTCTTACCCAGTGAGGAGCGGGAAATGCCCATGAAAATATTGACATACGTGTTGGCAGCGGCGATGGCAGGCAATGGCGTTTTTATGTTCATAGACCCGCCCGCTTGGTACGGAGCCGTGCCGGGCGTGCCGGACACCGGCCCTCTTAACCTTCATTTCGTGCGCGATATAGGCATTGCTTTCATCACGGCGGGTGTCGCGTTGGCGTGGAGCGAACTCGGCGCTGGATGGCGGGCAAGCGCGCTCGCCGCCGTGTTTATCGGGGGACACTCGGCTCTTCACATGAGCGAGACAATCCTTGGGCATCACCAAGACGTGCTGTTGAACGAGATCGTTGCCGTGCATCTGCCTGCCGTGCTGGCGGTTGCGATTTCTGTTGTGCAAAGACGGGCAAAGGCCTGAAGGAGATAGATATGTTTGGCGCCCTTATGACTTATTTGATCAAGCTGACGGAGAAGCGAACTGGGGTCGAAGCGCCATATGCCTATCATCTACGCGATGTTTTCCCTTCGCGTCTCTGGCGCTATTCGATGATTCAAGTCGTGGGAGGCAATCGTAAATTCACGCCGGCCGACGTGTATCATGCGGCCGGCATGGCGGCGGCGATGGTCGAGGATTGCGGCGCCTGCGTGCAGATCCACGTCAATCTTGCGCTTCAGGACGGCGTTTCAGCCGATGTGCTGCGGGCGCTCGCGGCCAAGCGGCTCGACCAAGCACCGGCGACCGCCGCGTTAGGGTTCAGGTACGGCGAGGCGATCGCGACGGGTGCGACCGCGGACGACCTGCGTGAGGAGATCCGCGCCAAATGGGGCGAACACGGGTTGATCGAATTGGCGTTCACCATTGCGACGGCGCGCTTTTATCCAGCCGTGAAACGCGGCATGGGATATGCCCATACTTGCGAACGCGTGGTAATCGACAACCGCGCTACGCCGACAGCCAAGGCGGCATGAACACAACGACGATATTCGAGGCCGAGCGAAAGCGTCTGACCGGTGTCGCCTATCGCATGCTGGGCCGTTGGTCGGAGGCCGAGGACGCGGTGCAAGACGCATACTTACGCTGGCAGGCAGCCGATCATCGCGCCATCGAGAAGCCGGCGGCTTGGCTGACGACGGTGGTCGTGCGTTTGTGCCTCGACCGGATGCGGCGGGCAAAGGCTTCGCGCGAAGTTTATGTCGGACCTTGGCTTCCCGAGCCCATTCTCACGCCGGAGGGCGGCGAGCGTCGCGAAGACGATGCGGATTCATTCGCGCATGATTTGTCGCTGGGTTTAATGCTCGTGCTGGAAAGGTTGGGGCCAGAGGAGCGCGCGGCCTTCATCCTGCGCGAGGCGTTCGACAGTTCCTACGGCGAAATTTCCTCGGCGTTGGGAAAAAACGAAGCGGCCGTACGCCAGTTGGTATCGCGGGCGCGCGAGCGCGTGAAGGCCGGCCGGCCTCGCTTTCGACCGGCGCCCGAGGCGCACCGGCAGCTTTTGACGGAGTTTATGTCGGCGGTAGCGGCAAATGACGCTTCCAAGCTGATCGGGCTGTTCAAGCCGGATGTCCGCTTTATAAGCGACGGCGGCGGCAAACGCCCGGCCGCGATGCGCGTGCTCAACGGCGCGGCGGAAGTCGCCCAACTCATTCTGCATCTGGCCGGTTTAAAGGGCGGTCCGCGCGAGGTGAAACTCACGATGCTCAATGGGGTGCCGTCGATTTGGGCGGTCGACGGTTTAGGCCACGAGTCGGCGATGCAGCTTGACTTCGAAGGCGAGCACATTCAGGCGATCTACATGGTGCGCAATCCGGACAAGCTTGCGCACCTTGGGACCCTGAATTGATCTCATCGATCCGCTAGTCACGGTAACGGTCATCATACCGTTCGTCGTAGCGATCACGATACCGGTCGCGCCGGCGTTCGCGGCAGCCGTCGCGGGCGATAGCGTTCCCGGCAATTCCGCCGATGATCAGTCCGGCAACGGTGGCCGGTCCGCGATCACGTCCGTTCGCTGCGTTGTTACCGATGATACCACCAATGAGGCCGCCGATAATCGCACCGCCCGCCCCATTGGAACGGCAGCGCCGGCGATCATAGCGCCGGTCCCGGTATCCGGACTCCCGCCCATAACCCGGCTCTCTTCCATACCCATAACCCGGAGGCGGCCCATACTGCGCGCCATAGCCATAACCCGGATCGTACCCCTGGTCGTGATTGGCCAGAGCCGGGCTCATAGCCCCAGCAACCAGGACGGCACCGGCAGCCAGTGCCGAAATCAAAGTCCTTCTCATTTCAAGTCTCCCGGAAAATGCTCGAAAGCACCTATGGATCCTGACGCCTGAATACAGGATGAACGGCGCCTAAATCTCAACTTGTGTGCCCATCTCAACAACCCGGTTGGCAGGGATGCGAAAGAATCGCGTCGCAGATAGTGCGGTCGCCTGCATGGCGATGAACAGCGCCGCCTGCCAGCGCCACATTTCCGAACGCATAGCCGGGATTAAGGTTTCCCGGCCCAGGAAAAATGTCGTCTGCATCAAATCGAACGACAAACCAAACTGACGGCACAATTCAAGGGCGCGCGGCACATCCGGCCGCTCCATAAATCCGTAGTGCACGGTGACACGATGAAAACCCTTGCCCAATTTTTCGACTTCAATGCGCTGCGCATCGTTAAAGCGCGGAATGTCTTCCACGTTGACCTTCATGATCACAACACGTTCGTGCACGACATGATTGTGCTTCAGGTTGTGCAGAAACGCGGTTGGCACCACGGCTGGATTCGACGTCATAAAGACGGCAGTCCCGCTCACCCGCTCGGTCGTGCGATCCCAACTTTCAAGGAACTCGCCAATCGGCATGGCGTCACGATACAGCTTTGACACCAGGATTTCCCGCCCCCGGTTCCAGACCATAAAGGCGGTCAACGCCGCAACCGCCGCAACAATCGGGAACCAGCCGCCGGTCGGAATTTTTAGCATGTTCGACGCCAGGAACATAACGTCCACGAAAAGGAAAACGCCGAACACCGCACCCGCCATCCAGCGGTTCCAACCCCACAACCAGCGCGCCACGATCGCCGCCAGAATCGTATCGATGGTCATCGCCCCGGTCACGGCAAGACCGTACGCGTGGGTCAGGGCGCTCGACGTTCCGAACGACACGACGATGATTGCAACGCCCACCCCCAGCAGCCAGTTGATCTGCGGAATATAGATTTGTCCCTGCTCCGTGGCCGACGTGTGGCGAATGTCCATGCGCGGCAAATAGCCAAGCTGGATCGCTTGCCTGGTCAACGAAAACACGCCCGAGATCACAGCCTGACTGGCGATCACCGCCGCACATGTCGCCAGCATGACCATGGGAATCAAAGCCCACGACGGCGCCAACTGAAAAAAGGGATTTGTCAGCGCGCCCGGCGACGCCAGAAGCAGCGCCCCCTGTCCGAAATAACACAGCACCAGACACACAGAGACGCCAATCCAGGCAACCCGTATGGGCCCCCTGCCGAAATGCCCCATATCGGCATAAAGTGCTTCCGCACCGGTGACACACAGCACGATAGAGCCCAACGCCACGAACGCCGTCCACGGTTGTGCCACAATCATATCGATTGCGTAAAACGGGATGATCGCCATCAGGATATGGGGGCGCTCGAAGATCTGAAACAGCCCCAACAGGCCGATCGTCAGAAACCACACCAGCATGATCGGCCCGAACAATCGCCCGACGCCATGCGTGCCCCGGCTTTGAAACAGGAATAACGATATCAGAATAATTGTCGCCAGCGGTACGACATAAGGCTTGAAATCGTCCGAATGCGACAAGCCCTCAACCGCTGACAAAACCGACACCGAGGGCGTGATCAAAGCGTCCCCGTAAAACAGAGCCAGTCCCGCCAACGCCAAAAGCGATATCATCCGGCGGCGCTTGGGCGCAGCGTGCCCCGTGCGCAGGGCCAGCGACGCCAGCGACAGCACGCCGCCCTCGCCCTTGTTGTCCGCGCGCATCACAAAGGCGCAATACTTGATCGACACCACGATCATCAGCGACCAGAACGCCAGCGACAGCACGCCGTAAACCGACGCGGGGTTCAACGCCATCCCGCCGGTGGCGCCGAACGTCTCCTTCATCATGTAAAGCGGACTGGTCCCGATATCACCAAAGACAATACCAAGGGCTGCCATCGCTAAAACACGTTGGCGTGAAGCGCTGACTTTCGTTTCTGTGGTTGTTGCATCCATGGCAAGTCTACCCGGCAGCTTGTTCGCCGCCTCAGCCTTTGGTTCGCTCACGGATCAATTGCATTTGCCCGACGATCACTTCAGCCTGTCGAATTGATGCCAAATCTATGAGCTTTCCGTTAAGAGCAACCGCCCCCATACCCTTTTCGGTACCCTCTTTCATTGCCTTGAGGATGGCGTGCGCCCGTTCCAGCTCGTCCTCGGGCGGTGTGAACACGCGATTGGCTAGCTCGATCTGTGACGGATGAATGGCCCATTTGCCTTCGCACCCCATCACGGCCGACCGCCGCGACTGGGCCAAAAACCCAGCGGCGTCAGAATAGTCGCCGAACGGACCATCGATAGGCCGCAGACCGTGCGCCCGCGCCGCCGCAACCATCCGCACCGTCGCGTAATGCCAAACGTCGGACCAATGCGTATCGCGCTTGCCAGCAGCATCAGGCTCGGTCAGCACGACATAGTCCTTGTTCGGTCCGCCGATATTCGTCGTTCGCATGCCCGCCGACGCCGCATAGTCAGCCGAGCCAAAATGCAGCGACTCAAGCCGCTTCGACGCCCCGGCAATGGCGTCGATATTGTTGAGACCCAGCACGCTTTCGATGATGACTTCCAGTTTGACCTGGCGCTTGCGGCCCACCGCCATCTCGATCTGCGTCATCAGCATATCGATCGCGTAGAGGTCGGCAGCGACCCCCGCTTTGGGAATCATGATCAGATCGAGCCGCTCGCCCGCCTGCTCCATAATGTCCACGACATCGCGATAGCACCATTGAGTATCGAGCCCATTGATGCGCACCGAAATGGACTTCGTGCCAAAATTCACAGTCTTCAACGCCTGGATAATATTCGCCCGCGCCTGCGGCTTGTCGGCAGGCGCAACGCTGTCTTCCAGATCCAGACAAATGACGTCCGCATCGCTCAGCGCGGCTTTTTCGAACAACGCCGGCCGCACACCGGGCACGAACAATTGTGACCGGTTCAGCCGCGCTGGAATTCGCTCGATTGTGGTGAAGCTCATCTTGATGTCCTGCCCGCGAGGCCCAGGACCCCTCTCCAAGAGGCCGGGAAACTAGGCTTGGCCGCCACCACAGTCAACGCTTTCGACGCACAGCCAAAGGGTGTTTTTCCGCCACTAATCGCCTTAACCTTTCATCTTGAACGTGGGTATAAATCTGGGTTGTTGCAATATCGGCATGCCCCAACAATTGTTGCACGCTCCGCAGATCGGCACCGTGCGCCACCAGATGGCTGGCAAAGGCGTGGCGCAGCACGTGCGGTGAAAGTGTTCTCGGATCAAGATTGGCTTTGACCGCCAGATCTTTCATCAACTGGGCGACCCGCCGCCGCGTAAGGTGTCCCTCAATTCCGCGCGAGGGGAACAGGAATTTCTGGGCCTTCTCAAGCCCCGGCAGAAACCCGGCCCGGACTTTCAGGTAGGTCTTGATCGCCTCCCGCGCCGGCGCACCCAGCGGTACCAGCCGCTCTTTACCGCCTTTGCCCTTCACCAGCAGCATTTTCCGCTCGCCCGTCACCGCATTGACCGGCAACGTAACAAGCTCGGACACGCGCAAGCCCGACGCATAGAGCAGCTCGATGATGCACAACAGCCGCACCGCTTCGGGGCCCTCCATCGCCGCCGCCGCATCGA
>Ga0163150_10002509_pt1 | contig 27866 bp, 21 predicted proteins | sample OliLakLV19P2IB_FD_148628 | JGI IMG/M metagenome (GOLD analysis project Ga0163150, IMG submission 148628) | Freshwater microbial mat bacterial communities from Lake Vanda, McMurdo Dry Valleys, Antarctica - Oligotrophic Lake LV.19.P2.IB | ecosystem: Environmental > Aquatic > Freshwater > Lake >...
CAACATTACCGTCATTCCCGCGCAGGCGGGAATCCAGTGACACGGGGTGGGGGTGGCGAAAGAGACTTGTGCGCGACGGTTGTACCTCTTGTAGTGCAGAACCGTCTTGTGGTGTACTGGATTCCCGCCTGCGCGGGAATGACGGTAATGTTGACCCCTCAAACTTACGCGAGACGCCGCCACAACCAATAAGCATACCAAAAGGCGGCCTGCGGGCGACCTTGTGGGGATAGCGCAAAGGCGCTCGATCTGCTATGCTGCCGCACAGTCAAGACCGGCCTGCCCCCGCGATTCCCGCCTGCGCCCGGCGCGATCCGCGACTGCGAGAAAGCTCGATTGCGCCGCCTTATGCACAGAACGTTCTACGATCGCTACAGCCGTCTGATCCTCATCGTCGCGGCGCTGGTGCTTCCGGTACTGTTGTACGGCGCCCAAAGGGCGTCGGAAACGAACCGCAACGACGTCAAGGATTGGCTGCCGGCCAACTTCGAGGAGACGGCCGACTTCGAGTGGTTCCAGTCGAACTTCGAGAACGTCACGAACGTGCTGGTCACTTGGGAAGGTTGCACGCTCGACGATCCGCGGCTGGCCGACTTTGCCCGCCTGGTCGTTTCGCCGGCAAGTGAAGGTCAGGCGTCGGATTCGCCCGCACTGTTCAGCAAGGTAATCACCGGCCCCGAGGTGCTGGCGCAAATCACCAATCCGCCGGTGAACCTGCCGCGCGATCAGGCGCTGGCGCGACTCAAAGGATTGTTCATCGGAACCGACTTGAATCAGAGCTGCGCGATCGTGTCGCTGTCGCCCGCCGGTCAGCTCGAATTGCACCGCGTGGTGGCCGAACTGTATGCCGCTGCTCAAAAGGCCACGGGACTCTCGCGGCAGCAGATCTACATGGGCGGACCGCCGGTGGACAACGTGGCCATCGACGACGAGGGCCAGAAGACGCTCCGCGTGCTGATCGTGTTCTCGGGCCTGATCGGCCTGCTGCTTTCGTGGATGTGCATGCGCACGTTCAAGCTAACGGCGCTCGTGTTCATCTCGGGCATCTACGCCGCGGCCCTCAGCTTATCGATGGTGTACTTCACCGGCGGTAAAATGGACGCGGTCGTCTATTCGATGCCGCCCGTCGTGTTTACCGCGGCCCTATCGGGCGCGATTCACATTATCAATTACTATCGCAATGTCGTGGCTGAAACGGGCCTCGATTCTGGCTCCGCCGGGCGCGCACTCGAGCGGGCCTGGGTCCCTTGCTTGCTTTCGGCCGGAACGACGGCCATCGGGCTGGGTTCGTTGTATCTGAGCCATTTGACGCCCATCAAAACTTTCGGCGTGTATGCCAGCGTGGGCGTGATGTCGATGGTGGGGCTGTTGTATCTTTGCGTGCCCGCGGTGCTGCACTTGTGGCCTCCTGAGTTTCCCAAGCCGGCGGCCGAATCGTCCGCGGCCCGGCGAAGGAGCGTTGTGAGCCGTGTGGGCGATTGGTTCGCGCACAAGATTATCGATCACTACGTCCTCGTGTACGTGGCTTTCTTCGCCGTGGCCATCGGCTGCGGATGGGGCATGTCGCGCATTGAAACGTCGGTCAGCATCCGCAACTTGTTCTCGCCCGACGCCGAGATCCTGCAAAACTACAACTGGTTGCAAGAGAAATTGGGCGGCTTGGTGCCGATGGAAGTGGTCGTCCGCTTCGACAATCAGACGTGCAAGCTGAACTTTCTGGAACGCCTGGAGCTGATCGAAAAGATCCAGAAGCAGGTCCACGCCCTGCCCCAAGTCGACAGCGTGATGTCGGCCTGCACGTTCATGCCGTCGACAGTGGAAACGGGCGACACGCCCAAAGCCGGTCGCATGCTCGGCGCGCTGGAACGTCTGGCCATTCGCAACCGCGAACGAACACGTCGTAGCGTTTTCAACAGCCAACTAGAGCAGCACCGCGGTGAGTACCAACTGCAAGATTATCTCACCGAGACCGACCACGAGGCCCTGTGGCGGGTCAGCACGCGCCTCAATGCCAAGGAAGACATCGACTACGGCGAATTCGTCGCCGAGATCAAGAAGCAAGTCGACCCGCTCTTAAAAACGGACAAGGGCGAGCCAATCGCCGGCGTTTCGGCCGTCTACACGGGCCTCACGCCGCTGGTTTACAAAGCGCAGCGGTCGCTGTTGAACGATCTGATCGGCAGTTTCGGCACGGCCTTCTTGATCATGGCAGTGATGATGAGCCTCGTGTATCGCAGCGCGCCGGCCGGCTTCCTGGTGATGTTCCCGAATGTCTGGCCGATGGCGCTGATCTTCGGCCTGCTGGGGTATGCGGGAATTATCGTCGACATCGGCACCATGATGACGGCTAGCGTGGCGATGGGCGTGTCGGTCGACGACGCGGCCCACTTCATTACCTGGTTTCGCTTCGGCATCGCCAAGGGATTCGATCGCAAAGAGGCGACGATGTACGCGTTTCACAACGCCTCGCTGGCCATGTCGCAAAGCTCAATCATCGTCGGCTTCGGCCTGCTGGTGTTTGCCTTCAGCTCATTTGTGCCGACGCAGCGCTTCGGATTGTTGATGTTCGTGCTGCTGATCTTGGGTCTGTTTGCCGATCTGGTATTGATGCCCGCGATCGTGGCCGGGCCGATGGGCCGGTTCTTCACGAAGGGAGTGGTCCTGGAGAAGGGGTTACAGGCGGGCGCGACGGCGCGTTACGAAGGCACAACGACGATCGGACAGTAGGCGCCAGGTCAAAATCGAATCTCGACGATCGAGAAATCGTCGTCCCAGTGGTCCTGCCCCATCAGGGCCTTCGTGTGGTCGATCAAGCGGTCGATGACCGACTCTTCGGCCGGCCTGCGCTGGCCCATGAAGGCCTTGAAGTCGTCGAATTCCCAGGTCTCTCCGCTGGGCTGATGCACTTCGTACACGCCGTCGCTGTAGAGATACAGCTTGCCATACGGGCCGACGGGCGCGGACTCGCTCTCGAAGTCTTGGTCCTCAAAAGCGCCGATCATGGGACCGGTCGAATCCAACGTCACCAACTCGGATTCCTCGTAGGTCGGGCCCGTCAGCAGCAACGTCGGGGGATGGCCGCCGCCAGAGTAGGCGATGCGGCGCTCTTGAACGTCGTACACGCCGTACCAGCCGGTGAAAAACTTGTCGGACTGTTCGGCCATCTGAAAGCGGTTATTCAGCGCGGTAATCACCTGGCCTGGGTCGCGGAAATCGACGCCCGGCAGTGTCTGCGAACGAATCGCATTGAGCACGGATACCGAGAGCAGCGCAGCCGCCACGCCGTGCCCGACCACGTCGATCAAGTAGAAGCAAAAATATCGCTCGTCGAGCCAGTGGTAACCGAACGTATCGCCCGAGAGGGCCGTGGAAGGAATGAACGTCCAATGGGCCTTTACGGCGCCCTCGGAGAGTTGCGCCGGCAGCAGCGATTGCACGTAATCGGCCGCGCTCGCCACGTCGCTGGCCAAGATGCGTTGGCTTTCGGCCAGCCGTGCGTAGGCTTCATTGCGCTCGAGCAAGTTGATGTAGCCCTTCGAGTGATAGCGGATTCGCGCCAACAACTCAATGCGGTCGGGCAGCTTCACCAGGTAGTCGTTCGCCCCCAGGGCAAAGGCCTGCGCCTTAGTGGTCGCCTCCTCCTTGGTCGAAAGCACGATCATCGGAATCTCGCGCGTGGCATCCTGGGCGCGAAACTGCGTGACGAGTTGCAAGCCGTCTACCTCGGGCATCACAAGGTCCTGCAGGATGACTGTTGGCTTGACCTTGTGTGCCGTCGCCAGCGCTTGGAGTGGATCTTTCAAATAGTGAAAGTCGATGTCCGGCTCGCCGGCGATCATGCGCCGCACGGCCTCGCCAATCAGCGGCTGATCGTCGATCAAGAGCACGGTGATGCGCGACGACGCGGGACGAGTTGCTTCGGTCATTGGTTTTACGGCGCTTTGGAAGCAGGCCTGGTTCGGACGGAATTGAGTTGGGATAGTACTTGCGCGGCAATCTGCGAGGAAGGAAGCACGAATTGGGCGGCGCCCAGGTCGCAGGCGGCCTTGGGCATGCCCCAGACGACACTCGTGGCCTTGTCCTGGGCGATTGTCGTCCAGCCGGCACGCTGCAAATCGGCCAGGCCATTCGCGCCGTCGCGGCCCATGCCCGTGAGCAGTGCGGCGATGCCCGGCGCTGGCCAGTACAGCGAGGCCGTGCTGAACAAGACATCCACCGAAGGATGATACCAGGAACCGCTGGGCTCGTTCACATAGTGGAAGCGACGGTCGGCCCGAATGGCCAGGTGTTGTTCTGACGCGGCCAAATAGATGTGCCCGCTGCGCGGCTCGCTGCCCGATACGGCCACTTCCACCGGCCGCGAGGTTTGGTCCGCGAACCATTTGGCCAGGCCCGGCACATAGCCTGCGTCGATATGTTGGGCGATCGCGATGGCCGCCGGCAGATCGTGCGGCAGTTGACTCAGGATTTCGGCCAAGACGCGCGGACCACCGGTCGACGCTCCAAACAACACCAGAGGCACACCGCTGCGAGCATCGGTCACGCGAGCGGCAACGGCCACGCCCGAGTTCAATGCCACGGGCGGGCGATCGTGAAGGTGTCCGATGCGAGCGATTTTTTCCAACAGCGGCGACGATCCCAGCAGCTCTCCCTGCGGACCGATCGAGGGCGTTTCGACGGCATCGAGCGCGCCGCAGCCGAGGGCCTCGAATACCTTCGAGATATTGCCGGAGACGGTCGAGGTGACCACGAGGATTGGGCAGGGCGACTTGAGCATGATCTGCCGCGTGGCCTCGACGCCGTCGATGACCGGCATGATCATGTCCATCAGGATGAGGTCGGGCCGGTCGCGAGCAGCCGCCGCGATGGCCTCGGCGCCGCCGGTAGCCGTCCAAGCGACCTGGTGACGCCGATCGGCCACGATCGCGCGGCGCAGGGCCTCGCAAGCCAGCCGCATGTCGTTGACGATCGCAATCCTCATTCGATCGACTCGCCGATCAGGTCCGCAACCGTGTCGAGAAACCGCTGATCGTGAAAGCTGCTCTTCGTAAGATACGCACTGGCGCCGACGTCGAGACCGCGAATTCTATCTTCTTCACGGTCCTTGTACGAAACGATGATCACCGGCAGCGTGCGCAAGCGCGCATCGCGCTTGATCTGGCTCACCAGTTGAATGCCATCCATCCGCGGCATGTCGACGTCGCTCACTACCAGATCGTACTCGACCGAGCGGACCGCGTTCCAGCCGTCCATGCCGTCCACGGCCACGTCGACCGCGTAGCCTCGGCTCTCCAGCAACTGCCGTTCCAACTCGCGGACCGTGATCGAGTCGTCGACGACCAGAATCCTCTTGGTGCGGCTGGCGACCGCGGCGCCTGCCGTTGCCGCGGCCAGCTTGAACCGCCGGCCGTGAACCAGGTTGTCGATCGAGCGAACCAGATCTTCCACATCGATGATGAGCACCGGCCAGCCGTCTTCGAGCACGCTGGCGGTGCTGATGTTCGGGACTTTTCCGAGTCGCGGGTCGAGGGTTCGTACGTCGAGGTCTCGCTCGCCCAGAAACTCATCGACCACAACGCCAAAGCGGCTGCCACGGTCGCTCAACACGACAACCGCCATTTCCTCCGTGCCGCTGGCCGTTTGCGGCAGATCGAGCACTTCGGCGGCCGGAACCAGGCCAACCGTTTCGTTGTCCAAGGTAAAGAAGGGCCGGCCTTCCAAAGTCTCGACGGCAGCGCGATCCACTCTTTGGATGCTTTCCAACCTTGAAAGGGGGAACGCGTAGGGCTGGCCGGCGATGTTCACAATCAGCGCTCGAATGACCGAGGTGGTGATGGGCAGTTGCAGCGTGAAGCACGTGCCGGCGCCCAACTGCGAGCTCAACCGCACGGAACCGCCGACGCTCTGTACCATCGATTGGACCACATCCAGGCCCACGCCGCGCCCGGAAAGTGACGTGACTTCGGATTTCGTTGAAAAGCCCGGCAAGAACAAGAACTCGAACAGTTCGGCCTCGGTCATTTTGGTCGCCATGGCCGCGGGGGCCAGGCCTCGATCGATCACTTTGGCCCGCACGCGATCGGCGCTGATCCCGCGCCCATCGTCGGTCAGCCGCACCTGCAGCATGCCGGCCACGTGGCGAGCTTCGAGCTGGATGCTCGCCTGAGCATCTTTGCCGGCTTGCTGGCGCTGGTCCGGCGGTTCCACGCCGTGATCCAGCGCATTGCGAAGCAGGTGATTCAAGGGCGCTTCGAGTTTTTCCAGGATGTCGCGGTCGACGCCCGTTTGCTCGCCGACGATCTCGAACCGCACCTGAATGCCCAGTTGCCGGGCCGTGTCGCGCACTAACCGGGGGAAACCCCGCGCTCCGTCGATAAAAGGCCGCAAGCGACTGGAGATCACTTCGTGATGTAGCCGCTCCGACAAATCCTCGCCGCGCCGCGCATGATCTTCGAGCCGTTCCATCCGTCCGCCCAACAGCTCCAGGCACTTGGCAACCTGCTGCTTGGCGGCGACCAGTTGTTCGCGCGAGCGTTCCGTTTCGTCGGCGGATAGGCCCGACAGGTCGTGATCCAACGCCTGCAGGCGGTCCCAAAGTTGGGTCTGGGCCTCTTTGATCTGCCCGAACCCGTCGACCAGCGGCCGCAACTGCCGAGCCTGCACGAGCGACTCGCCGGCCAGGCCCATCAATCGATTGAGATTCTCGGCGGTCACTCGAACGGAGCGATCGGCTGTTGCAGGGCGATCTTCTGCGGGGGCTTCTGACGCTGCTGCGCTCTTGATTGGCGGCGTGGAAGTTGAATCCGACGGCGTCTCCGCCGGTATCTTCGCTGATTCCCTGATTGCTTCCAGCGGCGCAGCCACTGGAGCCGCAGTTGGGGGAGGATCTTTCGCTGGTGCGAGACTCGCAACCGCCGGCGTACCGGTCGGCGCAACCCAAGTCCCTTTCTCGATCGCCAGGAGCGAATCAATCTGAGCTTCGAGTCGCTGCCCGTGCTCGGCCAGCCAAGTGTCGACGCCCCCCTCGGCAATTCGCGAGACCTCACTCAGCAAGTCGACGCTGGCGAGCAGCACGTCGACGTGGCTCGAATCGAGCACTCGGGTTCCCTTCTGGGCCGCCACGAAGACTTCTTCCAGTGCGTGGGCCAAACGCTCGGCCGCGGTCATGCCGACGATCCGCGCAGCCCCCTTGAGCGAATGGGCCGCGCGCATCAACGGTTCGATGGCCGTGGGCGAGCTGCCCGACTGCTCTAGCGCGAGAATGCCCTCGTTGAGCAGCGCCGATTGGCTCTCGGCTTCGCCGCGAAACAGCTCGTAAAGTGAGAATCCACTCAGGTCGTCGCTCACTTGCAGGCGCTCCTCAACGCGGAGAGAAATCGAGCCTCGTCCAGATAGCCCACCGTGTGCCCGCGCCAGGTGAACGTCGCCTGCGAAAACGCGGCGACTTTGCCGAACGTGGAAGGAACCGGCCGCAGATCCGTCGAGGGCAAGCGGTGAACTCCCAAGACTTGTTCGACCGGAAAGACCCACTGTTCGGACCGCTCGTGCAAGATAAGCATCCGCTCTTCGGACGTTGCACCATGTGCCGCGCGGGCGGCCTCGTTCGGGTTGCTTCGATTATCCGACGCCGGCGCCGCAATCCCCAGCATCCCGTGCGCCGAAACGCAAATCCGCAATTGCCCGCGGATGTTGACGAGTCCTAAAACGACTTCGTTCGTGCGGTGGGGAATGACGTGGATCGGTTGCGGCAGCGTCACTTCCGTCAGACCGCGGGCCTGCACGGCCAGGTGCTCCTCGTGCAGTCGAAAGACCACGAGGCTGAGCAAATCCTGCGCGACGTGCTCTTCGGGCTGGGCCAGCCGGTGGACCCACTCGTCGAGGTATTGCGGCGGCGGTTGGCGATCGAAGAAGCTGGACGCCTCGACAGGCATGTCGCCGGTTGCGGAAGGGCTTACCGGTTCAATCATGACTTCAGACTCCGATCGTGGGCCCGCAGAGACCGCTGCTGAAAGCGATCCGCGACAGATTCGTCACCGCGCCGCCGTGCGAGCAGCGCCAACGCCAACAGCGCGTCTTCGTGATGGGGGTCCAGATAAACGGCCCGCTCCAACGCCGCGCCGGCCTTTTCGTGCATTCCGGCGGCCTGCAGCACCATGCCCAGCGTGTGGTAGACCTGCGCACTCGGTCCAGACCGCCGAATCTGCTGCTCGCAGATTTCGATCGCTTCTGGAAATCGCGACGCGTTCGAGAGTTCCGAGGCTCTACGGACTGCTTCATCGTTCGAGGAGTTATCGGACACTGTCGTAGCAGAGTTATTTGGCGCATTGCTCGGCTGAAGTTTGCCAGAGCGACCTTTGGGCAAAGGCGTGCTCATCCGTGCTGGGATCGGCGCGGGAGCTGCGCCAGTACGCGGAGAGATCTGTGGAAGAACGGATAGCGCAGTGGAAACCGGCGATGCGGCGGACCGTCGCCCATACGCAAAGGCCCCCCGTTGCCGCACCGGCTCGAAGAATTCCTCAAACTCCTGGTTCATTTCCGCGTGACCCACAAAGAGCAGCCCGCCGGGCGAGAGCGCTCGGTCGATATCGCGCAGGACTTGCTGGCGAGCCGCTTTCGTCAGATAAATAAAGAGGTTCCGGCAGAACACGGCGTCGTACTTCGCGCCGACCAGCACGGACGGGGTCTCGACAATGTTCGCCAGCGTGAAGCGAACTGCCTGGCGAGTTTCCGGTAGAACTTCCACCGAGTCTGGAGTAACGCGGAAGTATCGCTCCAGAATCGTGGGCGGAACGACACGGACGCTGCGCAGCCCATAAACGCCCGCACGAGCTTTTTGCAATGCCACGGCGCTAATGTCCGCGGCATCAACCTCAAGCTGTTGAAACGGCAACCCTGCCTCGCGCAGCGACATGGCGATTGAGTACGGCTCTTCGCCCCCCGCGCAGGGAAAGCTCAGCACACGATAGGGCGCCTGTCGCTCGGCCATCGTCGCCACCGCGTGCTCACGCAGTACGTCGAAGGCATGAGCATGCCGGAAGAACCAGCTCTCGTTGACGACGAGCTCCTCGACGAGCGACTGGAGCTCCGCCGCGTGGGCATCGAGAATCCGCAAGTAGGCCGGCAAGGCAGCCACATCGCGGGCTTGCATGCGGCGCTCGACAGCTTGGCGGAACACGGTCGCTCCGAGCGACATCGCATCGAGCCCAATCGCCTGGGCCAGCCGAGCTTCTAATGCGGTCCAGTCCATGGGCGTCACTCCAGGATCTGGTCAAAAAGTTGCCGGCGCACCGCTTCTGGCAGCACGCGATCGACTTCGATCCACTGTGCCAACTCGCCGTCGACGCGGACGATCGATCCCAAGCAGTCCTGTTCTGTGGCCACTGCTGTACGAGCGGAAACACTTGCGGCCGCTCCGACGGTCGAGGCGCTATCGACCGCTGGCTTTTCACTCATGGGCACGTCGGCTCGGCTCAGCTCCATGACTTGTTCGGCGATCAGTCCCAAGGGAACCTCACGGTCGGCGTGTTTGATTTGCACAATCATGATTCGCGTGCTTAATCTCGACGCACAGACCGTCCCGAACAGCCGCATCGACAGATCGACGACAGCCAATGGCCCGCCGCGCAGGTCGAGTATGCCGGCGATGCACGGATCGGCCAGCGGCAGCGCCTGCAGCGGAACGCGGGGAATCACCTGGCTCACGCGGCGCGCGTCGATCACGAACCGCTTCGTGCCAATGTAAAACGTCAAGAGCAGCATATCACATCCAGGAAGCCGTCAGTGAACCGCTCGTTTTCGATGGGACGCCAAAGGGGTCGGGAGTCGTTGTCGGAGACCGCCTACACCTGGGCGAGCCGGTTTGGCGACAACGACTCCCGACCCCGATTTGCAGCGACCCCTTTGTGCAGGTCGCCATCCGTCAGGTCTGGAACTTGGAAATATCGTCGCGCAGCCCGCCGATTGCCTCGCGCAATTGCTCAGTCGCCTTGTGGAATTCGCCGATCGAATCCGAGGTTTGCGTGGCGCCGTCGCTGAGCTGAGCCATGGCCTCGCGAATCTGCTCGGCCCCCAGCGCCTGGGCCGACATGCCTTCGGTCACTTGGTGGAAGCGTGGCAACACGTGTTGCACCGAGGCGATGACTGCGTTGAGCTTGCCGCCGATCTGTTCCACGTCGTCGACGCCGCGGCGGACTTGCTCGTTGAATTTGTCCATTTCCATCACGCCGGCGGTGACGCTCTGTTGCATCTCCTTGACGATCCGCTCGATATCCAAGGTCGCCGCGGCCGTCTGGTCGGCCAGCCGGCGGATCTCTCGGGCCACCACCAAAAAGCCACGGCCCGCTTCGCCCGCCTTCTCGGCCTCGATGGCGGCATTGATCGACAACAGATTCGTTTGATCGGCGACCTTGGTGATCGTGATCACGGCCAGGTTGATGTTGTTGGCCCTTTCGCTGATGATCGACAACCGCGAGCTGATCGATTCGGTCGATTCGGCCAGGCCCTGCATGGCGTGCTGCATGCCCGAGAGCTCGCCTTGCCCGGCCGTGGCCAATTCGCCGGCCTGCACAGCCGACTTCTGTACGTCGCCCATCGTCCGCATCAATTCGTGGCTGGTCGCCGAGATTTCCTTGACCGCGGCGGCAACTTCCACCGTCGAGCTGCCGTGCTCCTGGATTGTCCGCTCCTGCTGTTTGGCGACGACGGCGATCTGGTTCGTGGTCGACATGACCGTGACGATCGACTCCTGAATGTGCTTGATCAGGTTGCGAAGGTGGTCGCTCATTTCGCCGATTGAGTGCAGCAGCACGCCCATTTCGCCCGAGGCTGTGCTTTTGACCTGGGCGGTGAGATTGCCCTCGGCAATGAGCTTGGCCACATCGACGGCCTCGCGCATCGGCCGCGAGAACGAGCGCGCCACGATGAACGCCAAGGGAATGACGAACAGCCCCGTTAAGCCCAACAGGCCCAAGCCGATCCAGCGCAATCGATCGATGCCCGCGAACGCCTCGTCGCGGTCGACTTTAGTGACCACGCCGACGTCGAGCGTGGGCGCGTATCCCCAGGCGGCCAGCACGTTCTTGCCTCGATAATCGACGACCGCGCCCAATCCACCTCCGTCGACCTTGTTCACAGCATTTTGCATGCCGACGCCAGTAGGACCGCCCATCGCGAAACGCTTCTTCCGATGCGAACCGTCGGGATCGCTGCGCGGAGTGTTGATCATCCGCACTTCGTTGCCCGTCCGCCGAACGGCTTGGGCTTCGCCCGTGGTCCCCATCCCATCGTTCATGGCGAACATGTCGGTAATACTCTTGGGGTCGAGTTGAAAGACGACAACGCCAACTAATTTGTCGCCTTTCATGACCGTTTGTGAAGTGAAGATCAAGTTCTCTTCGGAGCCTGTATTGGGATAGATTTCTGGCGCCGAGATGGTGGGTGGAATCTGGCCCAAGCACTTTTCGATGGATTCCGCGAGCTGAGTTCCCTTGAGCGGCGGTTGCTTGATGCTTTGCCCGACTTCGAAGCCCGGTCGCAAGCGAAATAAGATCTCACCCTGCGGTGACATGAGCAGCATGTTTGGGTAACCCAGCGGCTCGATCAGGTTCTCGAAGATCGGCCGGTACTTTTCAATGAGCGCGGCGGCATTCGCCTTACCTGCCGCCGGGACGTCAGCGCCTCCGGCCGAGCCCGTAAAGTCCGCCAACGCTTGCGCTACGACGGGAGTGCGCGAAACCAGGTCAATTTCGCGCAGGCGTTCCAGGGCGTACGTTTCCAACTGCTGCACGCGCGTTCGTTGGAGCAATGTCAACTTTTCGTTGAATGCCGTTTCCAGGTCGAAGCGGGCGATGCCTAAGATCGCCAGCAACAGCACCAGGCTCGGCAAGACGGCAAGGAACACGAACCAAAGCGTCAGCCGTCCAGCTATGCTCTGGGGCAACCACGCGGCAAGAGATTTCATCGAAGAGGTAGTCCGGCCTGGGGATGGGGTCGGGAAATGGGCGATGGCGACGTGCCTTAGTGACTTACGGCGACGGGATGGGCGCGCGGTCGATGCGCGACCACTGTTTAGTGTAATTGGGGCAAGCGGGCAGGCAACTGGACGACGGGTCGCCATTCCGGCAATGGGCGGCAAATGACACCGGCGAATTCCTTACGAAAGTCAGCCCCGGGGCGTGCGGAATCGTCCAAAGCGCCCGACATCCTGCCTTTCCTCAGCCCAGGCATTCATGCCTGGGAAACCTGACCGAAATAATCTCGTTGAACATGCCCTTCAGGGCGGAATCAACGTCGTCGTGGGGGTTGCCGCCCGCGGAAGCGGGCGGATGACAACTTATAATGGGCGACGCGAACCCAAACATGAATACCTGGCCTGAGGAAAAGGAATTCTCCTTGCAACGGCCCACGATGGCGGTGAGAACTCTGTGAAGTTTCCTGGATCAACATCGTCTACGAAAGAACGCCGAGGCCAATCGCATGCAAATCTGGGTCGATGCCGACGCATGTCCCGGCGACATCAAAGAGATGCTCTATCGCGCCGCGCTGCGCAAGCAGATTCCGCTCACGCTGGTTGCCAATCAGCTGCTTTCGACGCCGCGATCGCCGCTCATCAACACAGTTCTAGTGCCCGGCGGAATGAACATTGCCGATCGCAAGATTGTCGAGCTGGCGATGCCGGGCGATCTGGTGATCACGGCCGATATTCCATTGGCTGCCGACGTGGTTGCCAAGGGGGCCCAGGCGCTGAATCCTCGCGGTGAGCTGTACACGGCGGAGAACGTCGGCGAGCGGCTCGCCATGCGGAACCTGTTCGACGACATGCGCGGCGGCGGACGTGTGATCCGTGGACCGTCGAACTTCACGGCCCAGAACCGGCAGGCGTTCGCCAATCAACTCGATCGTTGGCTGTCAACGGCGAAGTGAACGGAATCCGGCGCGGGAGTTCAACCTACTAGCCCGACGCGCTAGCGAGGGAAACTCGATCCACTCCCTCGCTGGCGCGTCGGGCTAGTAATTCTTGCGCACAACGCCGCCTAAAACTTCTCTTCGCCGCGCTGGCGGAATGTGTCGGGGAAGTCGCGGTAGAGGGCCGCGGTGAAGTTGCGGACGACCGAGTTCACGGCCTGGTGCAGGCCTTCGACGGCGCCAGCCCGCGTCGCTACCTGGTGAAACGCCACATCGAGCTGTGCCAAGTCTCGGAATTCGATCTGAATATGGAACTCGCCCAATTCCGCCGGGCCGAAGCCCAACTTGCGGCGCGTGATCCGATACAACTCGACCGAGCCGCGGGCCTTCAGTTCGCCCAAATAGCTGTCGACTCTTTGGCAGAACTCCACGTCACTCGTGCCCTGAGCCAGATCGCACCAGACGTGGTAGATGTCCATGTCGAGGATCTCTTGGGAATGGCGATGTAGCGGCTTAGACGTAGGGTGGGACGAGCGGAGCGAGTCCCACGTTCATGAGCGCAGGCGCGTGGGACTCGCTCCGCTCTTCCCACCCTACATCTCCCAAGGACCGCGCATGGTCGCAACGGGTTCGCGCCGCGCGGCCGCGGTCTCGACGCGGGAATCGAGACCGCAGCCACTAGGCCGCGAACACCGACATACGAGTGCGATCTCTCAGGCCGCCATTCTAATCGCGGGCACTTCGCCGCCCACGCCCACGATGAATTCCTCGAAGATTCGCAGGTCCAAGGCCGAGGCCGAGTTGTTCTCGGGATGGAACTGCGTGCCGAAGGCGAACCAGTCGGGCTGATTGCTCTCGATGGCTTCGACGACGCCGTCGGGACAGCGGGCCGTGACGGAAAAGCCTGGGGCAATCTCATCGCACGCCATGTGATGCGTGCTGTTCACGCGGATCTCGCCCTCGCCATAGACGCGCTCCATGAGCGAGCCGGGCACCACTTCCAACGCGTGCCGATGGGCCGGATCGAGAGGATCTTTGTGGGGCAGGGCCTTGGGCAGGTCCTCGGGGATATGCAGGAACAGGTTGCCCCCCTGCGATAGATTCAATAATTGCATGCCGACTCCGATGCCGAACACCGGAAGCTGGCGCTTGGCGACGAAGCTCATCAGACGCCGGTCGAAGTCCTCGCGACGGGGATCGAGCGTGCGGACCGAGGGGTGGAGCATGAAGCCATCGCGACGCGGGTCGAGATCGGCGCCGCCGGCGAAGATCACGCCGTCGAGCAAATCGAGAATTCGATTCAGATCGGCGTCGTCTTCGAGCGGGGGAATAATAACGGGCACACCTCCCGACGCGACGACTGCGTCGTAGTAGCCGGAGCAGAGGTAGCTAAAGGCAGGGGTCTCCTGCTTGGCCGCACGAAAGTCCGCATTCAATCCGATCAAAGGTTTCTTTTGCATCGTAGACTCCTTCCTTGGGGGCATGTTGCTCCCCGTACTGCAATGAAACAGACGGCCCTGGAAAACACCGAGGCGGCGCCGGTTTTGCGAAGGAGGGTGACGAGAGCTGGCCCAGCAATTGCGCGGCGACTAGTACGCCGGCAAGAACACTCGGTGCATCTGGGGGCAAGAATGGAGGCTGGCTTGAAGCGTCATCCTTGACACCGTAAGAGCATGAGATGGCTGCGGTAGTCTCATAACCCATCCTGGGCAACGTGCCGGAGCGATTTCCTTATCTGTGCCTCGTGCATCGACTGCCGGTTGAACCAACTCCAACGCACCTCGGCAGGCGACAGCGGGCGTTATAAGCCGCACAAACAGGAAGGCAAGCAATTGGCTCATTTTGCGACCGATTGCTGCAAGGGCACAACATGACGTGCAAGCAGAAAAGCGCTAGCAGAAAGTGGCCAACTGCAAGTTAATCATGTTGTTCACGGTTGGGTGCCTGGGGTCGAGCCAACCACGTACTCGTGGTCAGCGAGCCCCCAGAGAATTGCACATTGATTTCTGGGGGCTCGCTTCGCTCGACCCCAGGCACCCCTCAAGCGGTACTTCGCCACGCAATTTCGGCCGCAATGCACCACTTTACGATAGGCGTCACGACGGCTACCTTTGAGCGTACTTTCAGCAACGTTTTCAGACTTGCCGAAAGCAAATTGATTCCTCGAAAAACCGGCGTTTTCCCGGGGCAAATCTTCAATTTCGGTCGTTCCAACAATAATTTCGGTCGTTCCAACGATGCGTTATAGCAATGTCTGCCTCGAAGCCTTTGGCTATACGCTGCCCGAGGAAATCGTCACGTCGCAGCAGATCGAAGAGCAGCTTGCGCCGCTTTATGGCCGACTGCGGCTGGCCGAAGGTCGGCTGGAGCTGATGACTGGCATCCGCGAACGTCGTTTTTGGCCGCGCGAGATGCTCCCCAGCACGGCCAGTGTCGCCAGTGCGCAACAGGCCATTGAAACCGCGGGTATCGACTTAAAGCAAATCGGCGCGCTGGTCCACGCCTCGGTGTGTCGAGATCACCTCGAGCCGGCCACGGCCTGCCGCGTGCATCACCGCTTGGGATTGCCCGCGGAATGCTTGATCTACGACGTCTCGAACGCCTGCTTGGGCATCCTCGACGGCATGTTGCAAGTGGCCAACATGATCGAGCTGGGGCAGATTCGCGCGGGGCTCGTGGTGGGCAGCGAGAACGGCCGGCCACTTGTCGAAACGACCATCGCGCAGCTTAACGCCGACGAATCGCTCACCCGCGAGCGACTCAAGCCGGCGCTGGCTTCGCTCACCATCGGCTCGGGCAGCGCGGCCGTGCTGCTGGTCGACCGCGAGCTGAGCCGCACGGGCAATCGCCTGCTGGCCGCCGTGGCCCGCGCCGATACGCAATTTCACAGCCTGTGCCAGAGCGGGCGCGATGAAGCCGCGGCCGATCAAATGAGTCCGCTCATGCAGACCAATTCGGAGCTGCTCATGCACGAAGGCGTGCGGGCCGCCGGCTTGTGCTTCGAAGAGTTTTTGGCCGAAGTTGGCTGGACGAGGCAGCAGGTCGACAAGTCGTTCTGCCACCAGGTGGGCGTCGCGCACCGCAAGCTGATGCTCGAGACGCTCGGGTTGCCGTTGGCCGCCGACTTTGCGACGGTCGAGCACTTGGGCAACACAGGTTCGGTCGCGTTGCCGATGGCGGCCGCGATCGGCATCGAGCGGGGGCACCTGGAAAAAAATGATCGCGTCGCCATGCTGGGCATCGGCTCGGGCATCAACACGCTCATGCTGGCGGTCGATTGGCAACACAGCCTGGTCGCTCGTCATTCGCACGGGCCAGGACGCGGGATGCACGTTCGACGCGGGGAGCAGCGGGTTAGCGCTCCTTAGAAGATTATCGAACGCTTTCGCGCGACTAAGAAACCCAGGGAAGGCGGTCATGCCCGGAATTCATGGGTAACTTCCCGACCGCCTTCCCTGGGCTTGATTGAATTCTTATCGCTCGTCAGCGCCAGTGCAGGTGCATCTTTTTTGCGCCGTCGAGCGGGAAGCTGGTGTCCATCCGCACGCAGATCATGTAGAAGTCGCGAGGCAGGGCGACCCAGCCAGTTCGCATCATGGGCCACCACGGATAGCAGGGCAGCCGGAGCATGAGGGCCAGCTTGGCCCCTTCGTCGACCATTTGCGCCATCGCCGCCTGCAAGAGATTGATGCGGGCCGCCAGCGGCATCGTCCCGAACGCCAGGAGGTCGACCATGGCGGCGTGGATCGGGTGCCGACCGATGAAATCCATCAGATAGTAGTTAATAAAGCCGGTCACCTGGCCGTTTTCTTCGGCGACTAAAGTTCGCGGCCGGCCCTGGTACGACAATTGGTGCGCCAGTCGCTCTTCGCTCCACACGTAGCCCATATCGACGTTGTCGAGCAGCCCATGCGAGAGCTTCAAGCACGCGGGCAGATCCGCGGGCCGATAGGGCCGTACCGCGGCGGGATTGCTGGGCTCGGGACGATGCGACTGAAAGAACCCCATCATGCGAGCGCCCAGCCGGTCGCGCAGGGCCAGGTCCCATTTCGATACGGCCTTGTGGTCGAAGACGCGGGTCCAAAAGCCGACTTTACCGAGGTTCACAGTATTCGCCGGGAAGCTCTGCCAGAAGCGCGGGCCCAGGCTGTCCGCCGCGCCGACGTAGCCGTAACCGAGGTGGAAAACGGCGTTATGCTCAAGGTGTCGGCGGCGCTGTTCCTCGAACAACAGCGTGCCGACGCCTTGGCGGCGATATTCGGGGTCGACGGTCAGCCAACTGCCCATCGTGGCGTCGAATTCGCGATCGTGCAGCCGGAAGCGAAACTGCTCGCCTAAGAGCGATCCGACGAGCTTGGTGCCGTCGTAGGCCGCCACCAGGTAGTTGCGGCCGCCAGGTCGGTCCGAGAGTAATTGCCAGTCGAAGTATTGGTCATCCCAAACGGGCAGCATCATGCGGCCTTCGTAGGTTCCGCGCCACACGCGCTGGGCGAACTGCCCTAGTTCCGCCGCGCCTCCCTCATAAGTACGTGTTTCGATCATGGTTTGTCCTAGGAGGTCGGCCCGCTTTAGGCCGTCGGTAGTACCGTAACATAACGGGAGGCGGCTGTCCTTTGGTCGCCGAGCGGGTGAATTCGGTCGGAATGGGGTCCGCCGACACCTTTGTAGCGCAAAAACAGGCCCACGCGCAACTCAGGTGCGCAAACGGTCGCAAAAATGAGCCTTGCAACCCCCCGACTAAAGAGATGCCCATCAAAACATCTGGACATGCGCCCTCCAATCCGGTGAGAATGGGGACCAAAGCATGGAGCTTGGCCAGGCGACCGCGGGCGGACGGCGCATCCGGTCGCCGCCAAGGCACTGGGTAGCACAGTACCGACAAGTGCGCTTAGAACCTCACTGGGGCTTGGCCCGAATGGCCCATCGAGTTGGAAACCAGCGCATGTTGCGACGATTGTTCGTGAGCGCGATCGTGTGCCTTGTCGCGCACCGGGCGACAGTCTGGGCCGACGCTCCCCTCTGGGTCACCAGAACGCTCCACCGCGTCCCTCGGACGGAAGCCGAAGTCGCCGCCGCGCACTCCCAGAGCGATTACGCCTGCGCGAAACTTCCCAGCGGATCTCCCATGGAGATCGACGACTTCGCGTCGCGGATTACTTACGACGTGGAGGTGAACCAGAATGGCCGGCAAACGGTGCAAGCGCTACCCTTTGCGGCCTCGCGGTTAGGGGCGTTGTCGTTTGGGCTCGATATGAGCAAGGCCGATCAGCGGAATCTGCCGCTGTTGTCATCGTCGATCATCATGGGGCACATCAACGGCACTTACGTCAGCATCCAAGCGCGCGTGCATCGCGAACTGCCAGACGGCAAGCCGTATCTTCACTATCGCCCACTGGCCGCGATGGGCACGTACGGCAAGCCGAAGAAATCGACGACCCTGGAGGATCTGGCGCAGGAATCCGTGGACAACGTGCGTGGATTGGGTCTGTTTGTGAAGGAAGGTCAGCCCCTTTCGGCCGAAGCGCTGCGCACGCTCGTAGTCGCCAACAAGTGTACTGTCGCCAAGGTCGACGCCGCCAGCGGCGACACGCGGCTCATTCCGTACTACGACTTGTTCTTCGTTCGGGCGCGAGTCGACGGCGACAAGGTAATGCTGCACAGTTTTGCGACCAAGGACGAGCTCTCGAAACTGTGCTACGTGCGGCCGTACGAACCGCCCGGCGATTCGAGCGAGTGCGGCGTGACCAGCACGATCTACTTCACCGAGTACGCCTACGCGGCCCAGTATCCGACCGCCCAGGCCGCGCGGGCCTGCCGCTACAATTCGCAAGCCGAATTCACCATGGCCGAGCTCGATCGCTATGCAGCGGCCAGCGGCTGGAAGGGCGATGCCCTGGATAACCTGACCGAGCTGCTGGATGCGATTATCGACGGACGCGTGAAGCCGCGCGGTCGGTAAAGATCAAGTCCTGTAGCCGTGGACGTGAGTCCACGGAACTCAATCGCACGCCTAAAGCCGCGCCGGCAGGCTCGAATCCGTGGACTCACGTCCACGGCTACATGCGATTGCACCCCTAGCCCGAGGCCTTACCGATCCGCCTTGCTCAATTCCCAGTTGGCGATGATCACATCGGCCCCGGACGTGAGTTGCCGGACCTTTTCGGCGATCATGGGTCGTTCCGATACCTTGGCCTTCTTCAGTTTCTTGGACAATAGTTCGAGCTTCTTACGTCGATGACGTCGGCGCTTGATCTCTTTACCGCGTTCGCTGATGCCACCCACGATAGATCTCCAAAAATGTGCGGAACGATTGACTGAGTAGGCGTTTGTAACGCGCGTGGGGGTTCAGGTCAACGACCGATCGCCCGCCCCGGCTTCGTAGGTCAGGGCTTGCCCCAGCCCTTTCAAGCTGTCATCGAAAGCAATGCTACCGTAATTACATGAAACCCTAGGAATTAAGGTGCTTGCACGCGGTACGAATTCGTCGAAGAACCCAGCGGCGCGGGAAAACCTCCCGCGTCACCAGCCAGAAGCATCAGATTCCTCGGGAAATTCGCAGATAGCAGTAGCAGCTTGAAAGGGCTGGGGCTTGCCCTGACGGCATTACCCAACTCGCCACGTGTCAGGGCACGCCCCAGACCTACGACTACAGGCGGTCGGGCATGGCGTAAAAGCCCGAGCCGGTGTACTTGAGCCGTCCCTGCTTGACCAACTCTTCCCAAACGGCCTTCGGAAACTGGTCGGGCGGCACAATGCCCGCGATTGCCGATTTCTGGCCCGAGCTCATGGGACTGCGGCCAATGCGTGACTCCTGATCGAGCCGTGTCAGCTTCCAACGCTTCTTGAAGGCGTTGTAGGCCGATTTCAGGACTTCCGGCGTCAGCGCCAGTGGGGTTGGAGCGGCACTGGCCGCCGAGCTCGCAGGACTCTCGGGGCTTGCAGATGCCTCCGGCGGCAAGTCGGCTTCTTCATCGTTCATTCACCAGGCTCCCATGAATTGCCCCATATCGAAACCAGCGGCACTGCACCAAGCCCTAGCTTGGATGCAACTTCGGTCGCAGCCAAGCGCCTGGCCCTACGATAGCGCATCATACGGCCGATGCAAGTGCCGCCGCGTCTCGCCCAGGCCATGAAACGCAAAGTTAAATTGGGGAACATAGGTCGCGCTTGCCGATAGGTAAAAAACGAGGATCGAAGGCGCATCCGCGAGACCGCGTTTGGGCGAGCAAGCACGTGCCGGCAACCATCATCAGGTTGCGGGATGCGGGCATGGCCAAACGGTCGCACGGACGTGGCGCCGCATGGGCTTTACCGTTTTCCCGCCGACCAGAATCGAGGACACTCCCACGCAATGAGCGTTCCAGCACCGCACTTCTTCCTGTTCTCTGAATCGAACAAGGAAGACAAGCAGGGCTACTGGAGCTTTGCCCTGCGAGCGGCCGACGGATCGGCAACCATAGAAGCAGCAGACTGCGAACCCCAAGTGTACGGCGAACGGCTCGACCTGTTAGCCGTCGTGCGCGGGCTCGAGGCGCTGGACCAACCCTCGCGGGTAACTTTGGTCACGCCCAGCAGTTACGTCAACCGGGGCATCGTGTACGGCTTGGACGAGTGGGGCCGCAACGGCTGGACTTGGGAAAGCTTTGGCCAAATGGTGCCCGTGAAAAACGGCGACCTTTGGCAACGGCTGGACCGGGCCCGAAAAATCCACAGGATCGAGCGGCCAACGCACCGCGTGGATGCGGCCCATGCCCTGCCGCGCCCCCACCCGCAGCCGCCGCGCCCCAGCGTTCGACCGAAGCCTGTCCACGCGAACCCACCGCGGCAGGCCAAAGCCGCAAACCGCGAGCCCTCTGCTGCCCGCCGCGCGGGCACGCGCCCTGAAGCCTTGCTGACGAGTGTGGCAGCCGGAAGGCCCGCCGCCACCTACGCGCCAGCGGTCCGATTGCGGCGGAGTGCTTGGAGTTACTCCAATCGCGGTCAATTTCGCTGGCTGCTGGCTGGGTTGGCACGTTGGTTGCAACGCCGGTTCGAGCGCTGGCGGCTGGCCTGCGCTCAGCTTGGAACCTCGTTGCTGCCAGCACCTTGGCTCGATTAACAATACTAGCCCGACGCGCAAGCGAGGCAGGCGGGGCTACCCTGTACCAAAGTTTTGAAATTATCCCAGAGAAGGCGGTCACGGCGGATGCCAATAGTGACCCCATGACCGCCTTCCCTGGGCTTGCGTGTCCATAAATGTTGCCGGTCGACGCGTCGACTCCCTCGCTGGCGCGTCGGGCTGGTATGGGGCGGTCCCGCTAGACGAAACCGTCCTGAGACTTAACAATCCATGATATTCAGCAAGGAGGCCCCTGTGCGCACGACTCTGCCTTTGGAACGCGTCGGCTGGCTCATCGAAGGACGCGACGAGAATCCCTTCGATCTTTTGGGGCCCCACGAAGTCGTTGACGAAGGCCGGCCGGCGATGGCCGTGCGTGCGTACTTGCCGCAATCCAGTCAGGCTTGGGTCGTCGACCAGAGCAACCTCGCGCTGCCGCGCCCCATGCGCCGCATCCACCCGGCGGGCTTGTTCGAGGCGATTTGTCCGCCGCCCGAGGGCCCTCCCGGCAGCCGCTATATGCTGCAATACGCCGACGACCGCGGCAACCGAGCCACCATGCACGATCCCTACGCGTTCCCCCAGTTGCTCAGCGACTACGACCTGCACTTGCTCAGCGAGGGCAAGCACTGGTTCAGCTACCATAAGCTGGGCGCGCAACTGCGCACCATCGACGGCATCGCGGGCGTTAACTTCGCCCTTTGGGCGCCGAACGCCTCGGGCGTGAGCATCATCGGCGACTTCAACCAGTGGGACGGCCGCCGCCATCCCATGCGTAAGCACATCCCCAGCGGCTTCTGGGAGCTCTTCATACCGGGCCTGGCCGAAGGCGCGCTCTATAAGTACCAGGTCCGCCACGGACACGAGGTCTTCGAGAAGTCCGACCCCTACGGTTTCGCCGCCGAGTTGCCGCCGCGGACCGCCTCGAAGGTCGTCCAACTCGACAGCTACGAGTGGCGCGACAGCGCGTGGATGGCCAACCGCAAAGAAGTCAACGGGCTCGACGCACCGCTCTCGTTCTACGAAGTCCACTTGGGTAGTTGGAAACGGCCCGGCGACGATCCGACCCGCTGGATGACGTATCGCGAGCTGGCGCACGAGCTGGTCGACTACGCCAAGGAGATGGGCTTCACCCACTTGGAGCTGCTGCCGGTCAGCGAGCATCCATTCTCCGGCAGTTGGGGTTACCAGCCAGTCGGCTATTTCGCGCCGACCAGCCGCTACGGCTCGCCGCACGACTTCATGTATTTCGTGGACCATTGCCACGAAAACGGCTTGGGCGTGGTGCTGGACTGGGTGCCGGCCCACTTTCCGCGCGACGCTCACGGCCTGCGCCAGTTCGACGGCACCTGCCTGTACGAGCATGCCGATCCGCGCAAAGGCGAGCATCGCGACTGGGGCACGCTGATCTTCAACTACAACCGGCACGAGGTCCGCAATTTCCTCCTGTCGAACGCGCTGTTCTGGATGGACAAGTACCACATCGACGGCCTGCGCGTCGACGCGGTCGCCTCGATGATCTACTTGGATTACAGCCGCGAGGAAGGGGAATGGATCCCCAACGAGTTCGGCGGCCGCGAGAACCTCGAGGCCATCAGCCTACTCAAAGAGCTCAACGAGCAAGCCCATTTGCAATATCCGGGCGTGCTGACCGTGGCCGAGGAATCGACCGCTTGGACCGGCGTTTCGCGGCCCACATATTTGGGCGGATTGGGCTTCAGCCTGAAGTGGAACATGGGCTGGATGAACGACTCCATCCGCTACATGCAGCACGAGGCCATCCACCGCAAATACCACCACGACGAGCTGACCTTCAGCCTGATTTACGCCTTTACCGAGAACTTCTGCCTGCCGCTCTCGCACGATGAAGTGGTGCATGGCAAGGGCTCGCTCTTGGACCAGATGCCGGGCGACCTGTGGCAAAAGTTTGCCAACCTGCGGCTGCTCTATGGATACATGTGGACGCACCCCGGCAAAAAGCTGCTGTTCATGGGGGGCGAGTTCGGCCAGTGGAACGAGTGGAACTACGACACCAGCCTGCAATGGGACCTGCTGCGTTGGGAATCGCATCAGGGTCTGGCGAAGTACGTGCGCGACTTGAACCATCTGTATCGCCGCGAGCCGGCCTTGCACCAGCAAGACTTCGATGGACACGGCTTCGAGTGGGTCGATTGCCACAACCACGAGGACAGCGTCCTGTCGTACATCCGCAAGGCTAAGGACCCGCACGACTTCCTGGTGATCTGCTGCAACTTCACGCCCGTCCCGCGTCTGAAGTATCGCTTGGGCGTTCCGGAGCGCTGCTGGTACGAAGAAATCTCCAACGGCGATTCAACCTACTACGGCGGGAGCAACTTGGGGAACGGACCGGGCGCGATGGCCGACGACATCCCCTGTCACGGGCGGCCGTTTTCGATCGAACTGACGTTGCCGCCCTTGGCAACCGCGGTCTTCAAGCCGCGAAGGTAAGAGAGCCGGATTTAACGAACGGCGAGCGTGCGGCGCTTTCGGCGAGCCGGATGCGTAAGCTTCCGGTTTCGTAACGTCAGAAACGGACGTACCTAAAAACGGTGTCAGGAACCGTTGGCAAGTTCCTGCGCACCACTTGCAGGCGGCCGATTGCCAACGGTTCCTGACACCGTCCGGCGCGCAAAAATGCGCACTTTTGCGCAATCGTGCGCACTTTTGCGCAATTCGTAACTGCAACGGCGACAAGCGGTTGACTTCGGTTTTCGCTTTTTGCGCGCAAATTTCGCGCGCGTGCTCGCGAAAAAAAACGTGGTGATCGCGTTCGTGGCGATTTTCGCTGAACTTACGACGAGCGAGGAATCCGCGTTGCGCAGCGCAAGCGATTGTCGCCTTTCGGTTTGCCCTGCGATCGCGCGGTGGACGTCGTGACGTAAGCGCGAAGACTTTCGTCAGTTTGCTTACTTCCCAGAGCGCGCGGAATCCGCGCCAGCTTGGCCGCGCGATTTTCAAAAGCGCGGCCGGGTTCGCCGTCGAGACGTGATTTTTGATCACGATCCCAACGGAGAAGGAATACTTATTAAGGTTCCTTGGATCGCGCGGATCATTGTGGCACGGTCAGGAGACCGGCCACAACAATTGTTATTGTGGCGCGGTCGGGAGACCGGCCATAACGATTCTCTCACGGGCCGCTTCCACGGCCGATGAGCACCACCGATGTAGGTGTCGCCTTGTCGAACAGACCGTAGGTCAGGGCTCGCCCCAGCCCTACGAACTGCGTAATCCAAGCAGCACGCCCCATGCCGCCCAGCGAGACTCGGCTTGAATGAGTTTTGAACCCCGCGTGTTTCAAAACCGGGGGTGTTTTGAAACCCTACCTAGGGGCCCCAGGCGGCCGTTTCAAAACTCGGCGGTTCTGAACCATCCGTTGGATCGAAAGTCGGGGGACGTGCCGCATGAGTTCAATGGCGTGTGCAAGCCCGTTGGCGATTCACGCTCTCAGCCGTCATTGTATCATTCGAGTGGCCAATTCTGAATGGTGAATCCCTACTGCTTGTGCGTGATGGTGCGCATTCCTGCAGTGATGACGCTCGCTGCCTCTTACTCCCAGTGCATGATGGGCAGGATGCGCGTCCCCCAGGCAGGTTATTACTTCGTCTCTTTGATGCGATTGGCTATGAACAATCGCGCTGGCCAACGGCCGCAAATAGGCAGTCTAGCGATCGCGGGCGCGACGATGACAGTCGCCAATACTGCGTGCCGAAGTCGTTCGATCCACTCGACGGGTTCGGCGCGATTTGAAATACAGGCATTGCAGGCGACAGCCAGCCTTTCCATGGCCCGATCATACGTTGAAGCACCTCGGGGCCAGGCGACAAGGCGATGAAGGTATCTGCTCGCACAACGCCGCGTTCGCAGAGAATCAGCAAAAGCGTTGCGAACGAGACCGCAAACAGGTGTATCTGTGCTTGTGCATCACGAAAACGACGGTAAACAGGCAGGCCATCGTAGCGAGAACTGTCGTTCCCGGCTCGGGCACGGTGGCTACAAAACCTTCACCGTGTCCGTCAGGGTTTATCCCGTAACCCAAAATTGTATGTCCGTCCGTCGAAACCGCGTTTGCACCAAAGAGAACCCAATCATCCAGTCCGGTCACACCGTTCGCAATGAGATAATCCCGGAGACTCACAGTTCCAACTCCCTCCCGCCAATAGTAGACCTCCGTCGGGAAGTCGTTGTTCGATGCGGTAAGCCAATTCGCATCACCAACAATAACAGAGCCGTCCCCGGATACGTCGGCAACATCGTTGCCTTCGTTGCCACCGGGGAGATCGGGTATCCGAATTGCATCATCCTGCGTCCATCGGTATGTGGCGGGTCCAAAGTTAGCACCGATTGTTCCAACAATAACCCGTCCGTCACTGCTGATGGCCTTAGCACCGTTGCCTTGGTTCTGACCTGTCCAGGTGCTTAGGTCGAGCGGCTGAATTCCAGCTTCTGAAGTCCAAGTGACGGTTTGGTACTCGCCATTTGCGTTTTCGCTGCTGCCGACGACGATGCTTCCATCACCCGAAATCCCAGACGCCGAACTTGCGCCGCTAGGCGCGCCAGTTAATGTTCCAAGCGCTAAGATTCCTGCTTCCGTCCACCGGAAAGCCTCGTAATTTTGACCGGATACCGACGAGGCGGCAGAGTAACTCGCTCCGACGATTATGGAACCGTCGGCACTGATACCGTTTACTACGCTACGAAAATCGCCGCCTGGCAAATCGCCTATGCCAACCATTCCGGTCGCCTGCGTCCAACGAAAACCCTCTTCGCTGCCGCCTGATGCAGTTGAGTAACTATTGCCAGCGATTACCGATCCGTCGGCTGATATGCAGGTCGGAAGAGCATCCTCAAGGCCACCCGGTAAGTCTCCGATGTCCGTGAACCCGTCGACTTGCGTCCATCGAAACGCATGGTACGCATTGCCCACTTTGAATGTCCCCGCCAAGACGGATCCGTCAGCGGAAACGGCCGAAGCTGTGATATCGATTCCGAATGTGCGAAAACTGGCTTCGGCTCTCCCAGACGACTCAATTCCAAAGAGCATGCATAGACTAGCAAAGGCTGTAACGCGTCTTGTTGCTTGCATCAGCGACTCTCCACAATCAGAGAACGAAGCCAAGTAACGTCCGCCCGAATCCCCGTACTTCCAATGCCAGTGCCGAAAAGAATCTACCCTGCAAATGCGGCGACACATGAAGCTAATTGAAGCGGAGGCCTGCTGCAACTATCGATCTATGGATTGCTTTGGCAGAGGGTGAATGGCAGCTACAAACAGGGCCAACGCGTCCAACATGACCCCCGAAGGCTCATGCGTGGCCTCAATAGCCACCGAAATCGGCACGAATCGTCCATGCGCCCCAGTTCGCGTACCGATTAGTGAAGTCGAGCCTGAACTTCAGCGTCCCGTCGGCCACAGATCGTTCAGAATAATAACGGAATTGCTGCCCTAGCCAGCTTAACGAGGCAACACAACGCCCAATTCTGTCGGACGCTCAAACAAGTCACGGCATGGACTGCAACACGATCCCGTTGCTACCTCTTCTCCTTCACGCGCTGGGCCGTGTACATCGACACGCCGGTCATGCCTGTGCGGCTGGCGAATTCGGTGGGGCGCGGCATGTCGGGATCGGCGAAGCACATGCGGAATTCGTCGCCTTTGATTTCGTAGATGCCCAGGACCACTTTGTCTTTTTCGTCGCCGCTTTGCATCGTGCTATCGATCTGCTTGGGCGACTTGCTGGGATCGATTTTGATGGACGTTTCCAAAAAGGTTCCGTCTTCGTTCTTCCAGGTTATGTGCGTGCCGTCGACCGTGCGACGCCAGGACTTGAACGAGTCTTCTTCCAACTCGCGACCGTGGATGGACATCGAGACGATCTTCCACGCGCCTTGCAAGGTTTTGGTCTCGTCTTCGATGGCCTTCTTTTCGGCGGCTTGTTTTTCGGCAGCCTTTTTGTCGGTTTGGTCGTCGGCTTGGCTGGTGCTTGTGACGGCGAGCGCGAGCAGACAAGACAATCCCAAACCGGCGAACGTGCGGAATCTCATGATAGGTCCTCCCGTGAAATGAAGTGCGCCCACCGGGAAGCTTACGCATCCCGCTCGCCTAAAACCCACAGTTCCCTCTTACAGCAGATCGCCGCCCTCGAAGAAGGCTGCCACGGCTTCGCTCTCGGTATCGTAAATGTCGAACAGCGTGCCGTCGAGGTGCGTGACCCGGAACAGGTCGCGGAAGTCCTCGTTCATGCAGAGCTTCATTTGGCCGCCGTATGCCTTGACGCGGCGCACGACGCGAATCAATCCGCCGATCGCTTCCGACGAGTACCGAGTGACTCGCTTGAGACTTAGCACCAGGTGCTTGGGCTGCTGCGTATTGACCAGTTCGAGCAGGTCGTCCGACAGGTCGTTGATCAGATTGCGGCTGACGATTTCCGCTTCGACCGGTTGCACCAGCGTGACGGGGCCGAGTTGCTTGAGCTGGAAAGTCTTGGATTCGCGTTTCGCGTTCATGTCCTGCCGTGCTCCCAGACGCCGCCGCCCAAATGAATTTCGGCGTGCGGCCTTCGATCTTGGACGATCGCGGGGCCGTGGCGTTTAGTCATTGTACCAGCAGCGGCAAGCGGAACACTGGCAACAGTCAGGTTTTGGCCTGGGAATCGGCGATCCGCGCAGAAGCAACTTGGTCAATTTGCCACGGATTGAACCCAGCCCGGCCTAGCCGGAACCAAATACGAAAAGGAATTGGGGGGTATTGAGCGTTATTGCCGCCAATCGCCACATCGTCTGCTCGATGTTGCCTTTTAAACCACGAGAATCGCGAAAGCCCGAAAGAGCGAAAACCAGAAATAGT
>Ga0163150_10002510_pt1 | contig 27865 bp, 27 predicted proteins | sample OliLakLV19P2IB_FD_148628 | JGI IMG/M metagenome (GOLD analysis project Ga0163150, IMG submission 148628) | Freshwater microbial mat bacterial communities from Lake Vanda, McMurdo Dry Valleys, Antarctica - Oligotrophic Lake LV.19.P2.IB | ecosystem: Environmental > Aquatic > Freshwater > Lake >...
GAACAGGACAGGGAAATGAGGAATGGAAATGAGGGACGGGAGCGATTTTATCGCCCAATAGGGAAGGGAAAAGGAAGGGGCAGGCATACGTCCCGCCATTGGGATCACGGTGTCTGGCCATTCCTGCGATTTCTGCCTTGGCAGCAGGGCTGGGAAGGCGATAGTCGAGGCGAACAGGGAGAGGCGTTGTGTTTGCGACAGTCGTTCCGCGGATCGAAGGTGAAGACAAGACAAAAGGGACAGGCATCTTCTTGACGGGCCGCGGCCGAGCGAGCAGGGTACGGGCGTTCAGTATTCTGCGCGGAGGTGCCTGCGGTGACGATGGCTCTCTGGTTGCTGGTGGCCGTCACGCGGTACTGCCACAGCATTTCCCGCTGTGATCGGCGGGCTTTCTTGTGTGGCGAGCGCTTTGAGCACCGCAAGGCGTGGATCGAAGCACGGCTCGAAGTGCTGGCCAAACAGTGTGCCGTCTCTGTGTGCGGCTTCGTCATCATGGACAACCACCTGCACGTTCTCCCCCGGCTCGATCCTGGCGCGGCTGACGATTGGAGCGACGAGGACGTGGTGCGGAGATGGATCGCCGTGTTCACCCCCGCCACGCTCGATGTCGATGCCCCGTAACGTTGCACGTGTGGGTCAGCGACCAGTACATGGACACGTCACGAGTGGCCCGATACCGCAAGCGACTCCAAGACCTCGGCTGGTTCATGAAAACTCTTAAAGAGCCCCTGGCCCGCATTGCCAACAAGGAAGACGACTGCAAGGGCACGTTTTGGGAAGCTCGATACAAGTCCACCCCATCCCCGACGAAGAAGCCTTGCTGGCAACTTGTGCGTATATCGACCTCAACCCGGTTGCGGCCGGCATCGCCGAGACACCGGAAGCCAGCGATCACACATCGATCAAGCAGCGCGTGGATCACGCCCGCAAGACCGGAGCGGTTGAGAGGGTCGGGGCTGCGGCATCGCCGTCTTTGCGTGGGGCGAAGGGGTCTTCGAGGAGTCGCACTGGCTCTGCCGCATGCGGGACAGACGACCCAGGGCGACTCGACTTGGAGAGTCGAGCGACTTTGAAGGAGCCTCGAAGGCCCAGCCCGTGGATGCGGTACAACTCCCTCATGATCATCGTTGGGATCGTCGGCCGGATCGCCGCGGGCAAATCGACGGTGGCTCGTGCGCTCGCCTCGCGTGGGGCCGAAGTCATTGATGCCGACCGTCTTGCCCACGAGGTGCTGGCCGAGCCGGACGTGGTGCGGGCGGTCGTGGACCGCTTCGGCGGCGAGGTTGTCGACGGGGAGGGAAAGGTGCGACGGCCGGTGCTGGCTCAAGCCGTCTTCGGGCCGACGGGTGAGCACGACAAGGCCCTCGCGGATCTCGAGGCGATCGTGCATCCGCGGGTGCGGCGGCGTGTGCAACAACAGCTCGCCGAGATCACCCGTGCACAGCTCGCCGACCTTGGCGGTGTGCCGCAAGAGGCCGAAAAAGTGGTCGTACTCGATGTGCCCCTTCTCATGCAGGCCGGCTGGGATGATCTCTGCGACCGACTCGTGCTCGTCGAATGCGAGGAGGGGGAGAGGCAGCGGCGGCTCGATGCCCGTGGCTGGCCTCCGGCGCAGCGAGAGGCCCGGGAGCGGGCCTGGGGACGGGGCTACCGTGTACCGGCACCAGAAAAAACGGTGGTCGTGGATGCCGCGGGAAATCCCGCTTATACTCCGGCCGAAGTCGGTCGCCTCTGGGATTCGTTGGCGCGGGGATAGTCCTTCGCTTTCGTCAGGTCGCAAGGCACCGACTCCCGCCTGGGGTACTCGTCTCGATTCCTCCGTTGCTCGTGTCACCCCGTCCGGGGCGGCGAGTGATGGTGGCGGCGTGGCGTTCCTGCTTCAACCTTGTCATCCATCCACCAGTTTTCCCCGCAGCTCTCGTGGGTGGCTCTCCGCCACTCGGACAGCCGAGGTGCGCCATGAGCGAGCCCACATCCCAAAAACATGCCCGCGATCGCGAGCCTCTCAGTATTGCGGAGGAGATCGCAGAGGAGGTCAAGGACGGGCTCGATGTCACGAGCCACTACGAGGCGCTCAAGAAAGGCGACCCCTCGATCGCGGGTCTCCAGCAGCTCTCGATGCAGGAGCTCGTCGAGCTCGCACGGCAGGAGCAGATCGGCGATGTCACGGGAGCCAAGAAGCAAGATCTTGTCTTTCGCATCCTGAAGGAACGCATCAAGCTCAATGGGCTGATGTTTGGCGAGGGAACACTCGAGATCCTGCCCGATGGTTTTGGATTCCTGCGGAGCCCCGACTACCACTACCTCTCGTGCCCCGACGACATCTATGTGTCACCAAGCCAAATCCGACGGTTCGGCCTGCGGAATGGCATGAGTGTCGCGGGCCAGATCCGGCCGCCCAAGGAGAGTGAGCGGTACTTCGCGCTCCTGCGGGTCGAGGCGATCAATGGCGAAGATCCTGGCAAACTCTCGACACGAGTCTTCTTCGACGAGCTCACGCCCCTCCATCCCGATGAGCGGATCCAATTGGAGACGACGAGTGACGAAGTGGCGATGCGAGTGGTTGACCTCGTGGTCCCGATTGGGTTCGGCCAGCGTGGGCTGATCGTGAGTCCGCCCCGGGCAGGGAAAACGATCCTCCTCCAGAAGATGGCGAAGGCGGTGGTTGCAAACTATCCCGACGCCTACGTCTTCATGCTGCTTATCGACGAGCGGCCCGAGGAAGTCACCGACATGGAGCGGCAGGTGAAGGGGTCCGGCTGCGAGGTGATCAGTTCGACGTTCGACGAGAACTCGAGCCGCCACGTGCAGGTCGCCGACATGGTGCTCGAGAAGGCCAAGCGGCTCGTCGAGTATGGCCGCGATGTGATCATCTTCCTCGACTCGATCACCCGGCTTGCTCGGGCATGGAACTCGGAGGTGCCCAACTCCGGGAAAATCCTGTCTGGCGGCGTGGATTCTAATGCCCTCCAGCGGCCGAAGCGATTCTTCGGCAGCGCCCGCAAGGTGGAGCAGGGGGGGTCACTCACGATCATCGCCACGGCCCTCGTCGAGACCGGCAGCCGGATGGACGACGTGATCTTCGAGGAGTTCAAAGGCACCGGCAATCTCGAAGTGATGCTGGACCGCCGACTGGTGGACAAGCGAATCTGGCCGGCGATCGACATCAACCGCTCGGGCACTCGCCGCGAGGAGATGCTTCTCGAGCCTGACGAATATCGCCGTATCGGCGTCCTCCGCCGAGTGCTGGCCGAGATGAACCCGGCCGACGCGATGGAGTTGCTCGTCAACCGGCTCTCCAAGACCGAGTCCAACGCACAGTTCCTCTCGAGCCTCAAGTCGTAGTCGCCCCTTTGCCTATGCCCGTTCTTCGCACTTTCGAGGGCTCGCCCAACCGTCTTCCGCAGGGCATTCGCATCGCGGTGGTCGTGTCGCGCTGGAACGAGGTGGTAACTCAGCGGCTCTTGGCCGGGGCGATCCACCGGCTTTTGTTTGCGGGACTCACGGCCGAGTCGATCGATGTGGCCTGGGTGCCGGGATCGTTCGAGCTCTCGTTTGCGGCCGACCGGTTGGCCGCAACGGGTCGCTATGCCGCCGTGCTCTGTCTCGGTGCGATCATCCGCGGTGAGACGAGCCACGACCGGCATATTGCCCAGGCGGCGGCGGTGGGCATCGAAGCGGTTGGTCGAGCGAGGTCCCTCCCCGTGCTCTTTGGGGTGCTCACGTGCGATTCCCTTGCCCAGGCGCTGGCCAGAGCCTCGGGCACCGAGGCCAATGGGTACGCAGGCAACAAGGGCGCCGAGGTTGCGGCCGCCGCCGCCGAAATGATCGGGCTCGTGGCCGCCCTGGCGGGGAGCGGCCCCGCATGAGTCGTCGCAGCCGGGCCCGCGAGGTCGCGCTTCAATCTCTGTTTCAGCTGGACCTATCCGCCGAGATCGCTCCGGGTGCGGATCGCCTGGAAAGCCTCCGCCGCTTTCATCGTGGTCGGCTCAAGTCCACGCCGCTCGTGACCTTTGCCAACTCCCTGGTAGATGGTGTTCTTGCCCACCGAGAATCGATCGATGAGATCCTGGATCGTCGCTCGGAGCATTGGCGGCTCTCGCGGATGGCTGGCACCGACCGAACAATCCTTCGGATTGCCGCCTTCGAGCTCCTCCACACCGATACGCCACCGGCGGTCGTCGCCGATGAGGCCATCGAGCTCGCGCGGCGGTACGGCGGCGCCGAGTCGCCGCGGTTCGTGGCTGGCATCCTCGGCCGGCTCGTGAGCGATGCGGCAGCTGGTCAAGCCTGACCAGTCCACGGCAACCAAGAGGATCGCATCAGAATGGGTTTTTTCGATCGTCTCAAGGCAGGCCTGGCCAAGACTGCCAAGGTGCTCGCGACTGACGTCCGCGACCTCTTCAAGCGGGAAGGCCGGCTCGTTGACGACGCATTTCTGTCGGAGCTGCGCAAGGCGCTTGTGAAGACCGACATGGGCCCGACGGCCGCCGAAGCCATCGTCACGGACATCGGCACTCGGTTCCGCGCCCGCGTCGTCGAGCCTCAGATGGTGATCGACTCGATCCGCGCCACGCTCCTCGAACGGCTCCGGCCGGCCGAGGCTGGGTTGGCCGCAGCTGCGGCTGGTCCCACCGTGATTCTCGTCACCGGCGTCAACGGCTCGGGAAAGACGACGTCGATCGCGAAGCTCGCCCGCCTCTTTACCCGCGACGGTAAACGCGTCGTGCTCGGTGCCGGTGACACGTTCCGTGCCGCAGCCGTCGAGCAGTTGGCGATGTGGGCCGGGCGTGTGGGGGCGGAGATCGTCCGCGGTGAAACCGGCAGCGACCCCGCAAGCGTTGCCCACCGCGCGGTGGCTCGGGCGATCGAGGGGGGCTTTGATGTCTGCATTGTGGATACCGCCGGCCGGCTCCAGACCCAGTCCAACCTCATGCAGGAGCTTGGCAAAATCCGTCGTGTGATCGCCAAGCAGATTCCCGACGCGCCGCATGAGACCCTCCTCGTCATCGACGCGACGGCCGGCCAAAATGCCCTCTCGCAAGCCAAGGGTTTCAAAGAGGCAGCATGCTGCACCGGGATTGTCTTGGCCAAGCTCGATGGGTCTGCACGTGGGGGTGTGATCGTGCCGGTGGCCGAGCAGTTTGGGCTCCCCGTGAAGTTCGTCGGGGTTGGCGAGTCTGCCGATGATCTCGAGGTCTTTTCGCCAGATGCCTTCCTCGAGGCCCTCTTGGAGGGGGCCGTCGGCAACGCCGGGTAACCGGACGATCCGTACGGTCGTCAAGGGTTGCCAGATTCGGGTTCCGTTCGCGGAAACCTTGTGGGTTCGCAATCACGGGGAGGATGTTTCTCGGCTGACCCGCCGATGCTCCATTGTTAGGCGGGGGGATTTTGGTTGCGTGCATGCCTTGGCGGGGCGTACGCGATGCCACCTCCCCCCTCAGGATTCTCATGCGGGCCACGATGGAACGGGGCCCGCATCCCATACCCCCGCAGTGGAGTTCCAGAGACCATGCGATTTTCCAAGTTCAAGCTGCCGCTTTGGGTGGCCGGAGGCCTGCTCACGGTCACCGCCACGTCTGCCACCGCCGTTGAGCCGGCGGTTTCGTCGAAGTTCGACCCCGCCCTCTATACCCAGGTGGCCCAGGGCGACGTCGCCCCGGTGATCCCCAACGTCCCCCAAGAGGATGCCTACCAGATGCGGGCTCTCCCGCCGGGAGAGGCTGCCGCAGAGGTGGAGGAAGGGCCGACCCGGTACCTCGAGCTCGAGGCGCTCACCAGCCGTGGCATCAACACGTATGGCTGGATGGACGTCGGCATCGGGGGCAACAACTGGGGCTCCCCGTTCAACGGCCCGATCACGTTCAATGACCGTAACTGGGAAGGTCAGATGAACCAGCTCTACCTCGTGAACGAGAAAGTTCTCGATCTCGAAGACGGCGGGTTTGACTGGGGCGGTCGCGTCGATTTGCTCTACGGTACCGACTACATCTTCACGGCGGCCCGTGGTCTCGACGCCAATCTCCTCAACCAGGGCGGTTCGCCGGACTGGGGCAACAAAAACTATGGTCTCGCCATGCCGCAGTTGTACGGCGAAGTCGGGTACGGTGACCACGCCGTGAAGTTTGGTCACTTCTACACGATCATCGGGTATGAAGTGGTGCCGGCCATCGGCAACTTCTTCTACACGCATGCCTACACGATGCAGTACGGCGAGCCGTTTACCCATACCGGCATCCTTGATGTCTGGACGGTGAACGACCAGCTGACCATCTATGGTGGTATCACCAACGGGTGGGACAACTTCAGCGACCCGATCAACTCCTTCGGGATCGCCAACCCGGGCTATCCGGGTGCCAACAGCAACGCGGCGTTCCTTGGCGGTGCCACGTTCAAGAGCTCCGACGAGTCGCAGGCTCTCACCATGGCGGTGTCGAGCGGTAACGAGATTGGGTCGTTCACGCCACTTGGAGTCGGCGTCGTTGGCAATCGTTCGGTTATGAGCACGGTGTACGTGAACGAGTTGAGCGACGAGCTGACGTACGTCTTCCAGAACGACAACGGCTGGCAGTTCAACGCGGGCACGCCCGATACGTTGAATCAGGCTCAGCCGGGGACGGCCCTGTGGTACGGCATCAACCAGTACCTCTTCTATACCTTCAACGACAACCTCGTTGGCGGTATGCGGTTCGAGTGGTTCCGCGACAACAACGGCTCCCGCGTGATCAACCCGCTCCGCAATTTTGTGTTTGGTGAACCGGCGCAGGGTGGCTACCAAGGGAACTTCTGGCAGATGACCTACGGCCTCAACTGGAAGCCCATGGCGAGCAAGAACGTGATGATCCGTCCCGAGATTCGGTATGACTGGTACTCGCCGGACAACGCGGGTGCCCCGCTGCCTTACGGGGGCGCCAATGACGAGTTCGGCCAGCTCTACGGTGGCTGCGACATCATCTGGCAGTTTTAGTCCTCCCGGCGGCCCTCCAGCCGCCAGCGGATGAACGCAAAAGCGAGGCCCACCGGTTTCCGGTGGGCCTCGCCGCGTTTCGGGGCCAGAGCAATCGCGGCGTGCCGGCCGCAATCAGAAGCTCCTGCCAACGGCGGGCTGATGGGCGGATGCCGAGGTCGCCCTGCGGGCAGATTTCACTCGCCTGCCACCCCTCGCTTGGGCCGGCCTTCAGAATTTTGTTGCGGCGTAAGTCCAGCAGCGGCAGAAGGCAGGGGGGGCATGGGAAGGCTGCGTAGTCTGCGTAATCGGCATAGTTTTACAGGGTGGTGTCAGTCCGGTAGCCTTTCGGCTTGTTTTTGGCCCATGAACCCTCGCGGGGCGGATCGTTTCCGCCCGATGAAAAGGGGGATCTGGGCGGTTCGGAGAAAACCACGATGAGTTTGACGCACGGCACGAGAAGGATTCAGTCGCGGGGTCGCATTGCCGGTTTCATCGGCCCCCTTGCCCTCGCCCTTCTCCTCGCCGTCCTCACGACGGCTTCACGTGGGAATGACGCGTGGCTCACGAGCTACGACGCGGCTCTGGCTGCCGCTGAGGAATCGGGCCGGCCGGTTCTGGCTGTCTTCACCGGAAGCGACTGGTGCCAGCACTGCCGGACCCTCGAGCGGAACGTTCTCGACACCGAGGAGTTCCTCGACTGGGCGTCGGAGCGGGTAGTCCTCCTCATGATCGACCTCCCTCAGGAGGGAATCACGCTCGACGAGCGGAAGGCACGGTCCCGGATTTGCATCAAATATGGGGTGCGTTCGTTCCCCAATACCGTACTCATCGCTCCGGGCGGGGCCGCGATCACGACGCAGCCGGGATATCGAGGCCAAAATACGGGCACATGGCTGGCCTCATTCGATGGCCACGCTCCGATCCGCATGGCCTCGGTCTCGTCCCGGCAGCACAAGGTGCATTCCTCGCTGGTCTCGGCGGTCGAAACGGCCCGTAATACCCGCAAGCCCATCCTCGTGATGGTTTCGCGGCCCGGGGACGCCTCGGCCTCCACCCGGCTGTCGTCACTGATGAAAGACCCGGAATTCGAGTCTCTCGCCCACGAGCACTTCGTTGTGGCCCAGCTTCCGCCGGCGGGCGCCCTGGACCGAAGCCCCGACGAAGACGCTGTCGCGGAGCTCATTGGGGCGGAAGGCCTGTCTCCGGAGGCAGTCGAAATCGTGGTCACCGACGACGGCCACACGCCCCTCTTCAAGGAGTCGGGCACCCAGGAAAACCGCGGTGTCGTGAGCGGCTTGCGACGGTTCCTGGCAGCCCGCCAAGGGGCGTCTGCTCGTCGGTAGGGGCCTCGCCTCAACCGGCTCCGTTGCTGAATCGTGAGGCTGCGTCTTGGAGATCGGTCGCGGCCTCCCGGGTGGCCTCGACCGCGGCCCCGAATGCTTCGAGCGAGGCGGCGGATTCGGCGGCGTCACCCCGCAGCGACTCCATTGCGCCGCGGATTTGGCGGGCGCCCTCCGACTGGGCGGCCATGCCGTCGTGGACGGCCTCGAGTGAGCGGGTTACGGAGTGGACCGGGTCGATGATCCGCCCGAGCTGCTCGCTCACCGTGGCGACCTCTCCCATTCGGCTGCTCACTTCGTTCCGGAAGCGATCCATCTCCATCGTGCCGCCGGCTACGGCTGCCTGCATGTCCCGCACGAGCCGCTCGATATCCTTGGTCGACTGGGCCGTTTGATCGGCAAGGCGGCGAATCTCCTGGGCCACGATCCGAAACCCGCGGCCCGATTCTCCCGCCTTCTCGGCCTCGATTGTGGCATTCACGGAGAGGAGGTTTGTCTGCTCGGCAACCTTCGCGATGGTTGTGACCACGGCGGTGATTCCCGCTGCCCGTTGGCTGATGGTCGCCAGCTTGCGGGTGAAAGCATTCATGGCCTCGTCGAGGTGTTGGATCGACGCCGCCATGCGCTCGAGTCCGGCACGGCCATCGTCGGCGACGGCCGCGGCCGCGCGGGCGCTGGCCATGACATCCCCCGTGGCGCCAAGCAACTGCTCGCTCGTGGCCGAAATCTCGGCGACCGCTGCGGTGATCTCGCTGGCCGATCCGCTGAATGCCCGTACGGCCTCCTGCTCGTGCCGGAGTGCCGCCGTGCTGTCGGTGTCTACGGCAGCCAGACGGCCTGCTGCCGTCTGAATCACCACAACCAATCCACTGACTGTGTGCTGGAGGGCCACGATCGCAGCGCCGAGCCTCGCTGACTCGGCGCTGCCGCCGAGAACGAACGACGGGGCGGTCCGGCCCAGTGCCGCTGCCTCCGCCACGGCTGTCGCCTCATCGATCGGTCGGATGATCGAACGAGCAAGCCACACCGCGGCTCCAGCCGACGGGATGGCCGCAAGACCCGCCGCGACGGCGGCCATGATCGCGATGCTTGATATGGCCAGGCTAGGCGGCGTTGCGAACCCGCCCGACTGGGCCGCGACGGCGATCGCTGCCGCCGTGAGCGCGGCAGTGCCCGAGACGATCACGATGGCAGCCACAGCCAGACGAACGCGCAGCGACATCAAAGCCTCGAGAAGAAGGTGTCCTCGGAAACCTAGGTTTCGCTCGCGGGCTCGGCCAGCGGCTGGCCTCAACGCCGCGGTGTCATGACCGTCGCGACCGCTGGAATCGGCAGAAGTGGCGGCGCTGGCTCGTGGACGGCGTCGGCGTGCCTAGGCTGCCGCAGGCTCGAGGCCGCCCCACAGCCAAGGATCGGCAGGAGCATAAATGCCGGTGACGCAAGCCACGGGAGCCACACGGGAACGCGCCTGGACGAACGAGTTTCGGGTTGGTGCAAAGTTGAAACAGACGAGCGCATTCGGGAATCCCATGGCACGGGTGCAGCCGGGAAGAAATAGCGGCCAGGAGGCCTTGGGAGCAAGGCCTCCTGGCCGCATCGCGGTGCCGCGGGGCAATGGCCGAGGCGGGAATCGAACCCGCACGGAGAGTGAATCTCCTCGGGATTTTAAGTCCCGTGCGTCTGCCAGTTTCGCCACTCGGCCGGCAGCGAGATAGTAGCCGCATTTTGCCAGGCTTTCGCGAAATGCGGTGGCGGAGCCTCGCCGTACGTCTAAACTCAAAGGGTCGATTCTCATGCCCCGAGCCGCTTGGCAGCAGCGTTGAGCTCTCAAAACCCTTCCGATCAGCCTCCCCCCGAAGCCGCGGTCGTCGTGGGCGAGGCCACAGGCGCACCTGGCCTCGATGGCGTCTTCGCCGGCGTCGGCTCCCGGGCCTCGCTCGGGATGGATGTCGTTCTTGTGGGGCTCGTGGCCTTGCTCCCGGTCCTTGCCTGGAGCATCAGCGCGGTGCGGCGCGGCCGCTACGGCCTCCACAAGCGACTCCAGCTCGTGATCGTGGCAGCCTTGGCCGTGGCCCTCGTGCTGTTCGAGATCGACATCCGCCTCCTGAGCGATTGGAAGGAGCGAGCCAGGCCCAGCCCATTCTGGCCGGGAGGCGTGTTCACGGCGCTGGCGATCCACCTGGTGTTTGCCATATCGACGTTCGTGCTCTGGGTGTGGGTGATGTGGGAGGCACTCGCGCGGTTCCCAAGCCCACCTGCACCTGGCAGCCATGGGCCGCGGCATCGCGTCATGGCAAGGGTTGCGGCCATCGATCTGGTGATCACGGCCGTTACGGGCGGCATCTTCTACTGGCTGGCGTTTGTAGCCTGACGTGCCGTCGCCTGATCGCGGGCTCCTGCCCAGCGGCAGACCATCACGCCGCCGAGATAGAGGAGACACAGCGGCACGGCCAGGAACAGCATGCTGTAGGGGTCAGCCGGCGTCAGAACCGCTGACGCAATGAAGATCGTGAGCACGGCCAGCCGCCACTGCGATGTGTAGGCCGCCACATCAAAAATGCCGATGCGCTCCATGAACAACATGACCAGCGGCAACTGGAAGCCAATCCCAAACCCCAAAGGCAACACGAGCACAAAACTCATCCACTCGCTGATTCGCGGATCGGGATCGAGTCCAAGCCAATCGTTGAACGTCAGGAGGTAGGCGAGCACGAAATCGAACACAAAGAAAAATGCCAGAAACACGCCCGCAAGAAAGAGGGCCACGCTGACCGGGAGAAAGACATGGATCAGCCGCTTCTCGTGGGGATAGAGCCCGGCCGCCACGAACGACCAGAGCTGGTAGAAGATCCACGGGCTCGCGAGGACGAGTCCTACGAGAATGGACGCCTTCATGTAGATGCCAAAGGCCTCTTGAGCGCTCAAGGTCGTGATGCTCACCCGCTGGTCACGCGACAGCGGCTGCCAGAGCATGATCGGCACGAGGGAGTCGATGTCGAACGTGTCCATCTCGGCAGATGGCGCATCGCTGGGCGGCTTGGCCGTCACTGCAGGCGTCGTATTGGGGTCAAGCATGCGCGCCAGCCGATCGGGATGGACCTCCCGGAGCTCATAGGTCAGGCCCCGCTTTTCCACAGCGTGGCGGATTTCGGCCTCGGAGTAGGGCAGGGGAACACCGGTCCAGCCGACCGCCGTATCGATCGCCTTCTTGGAGTAGTAGTCGCCGAGAGCGCGCCGCAGCGGCTGCTCGATGATGTGGACAACGGGTCGGGCCACCGCGAGCCCGATGATGACGCCGATCACGAGCCCGAGCGCGCCGCGGATGAGGCAGCCGCGAAGCTCCTCGAGGTGCTCGCCGAACGTCATCGTCGAGCTCTGGAACAGATCGTCGTCGGCTCGCGGCATGGGGCACCTAGAACAGGCCGAGAATGGTGGCCGAGTGTCTCCGACTCTACTTCACGTCGCTGACGCGACGACCCGGGACACGTCAGGCCCCGTATTTCCCGAGTCGCAGGGCGTGGGCCATAGCCAGGAGCATGAGGTGCTTGGCCGGAAAAACCCCCAGGCCCCCGCGCAGGCACTCCCGTTCTGAAAACCCCGTGAGCCCATCGGGCCGACAGGTGTCGGAAACGAGGAGCGTGGGCACCGGGTGCCAGGAGTGGCTCTTGAGCCGGCTCGGGGTGGAGTGGTCACCGGTCACAATGAGCACGTCGGGGCCGAGAGCCTCGATCCGCGGAATCGCGGCGTCGAGCTCCTCAATCCGCTTCACCTTGGCGGCAAAGGCCCCGTCCTCGCCGGTGGAGTCGGTGTACTTGAAGTGAAGGAAGAAGAAATCGAAATCCTTCCAGCAGCCGGCGAGGGCATCGAGCTGCTCATCAAGCGTGCTCGCTTCACCGACGAGCGTCATGCCGACGAGCCGGGCCAGCCCCTTGTACATCGGATAGACCGCGATCGCCGCAGCCCGCAGACCATAGAGATTCTCGTACGAGGGCAGGGCAGGGCGGCCGGCGAAGCCCCGCAGCACCATGCCGTTGGCCTTCGGTTCGTCAGCCAGAATCTCACTGGACCGTCGGATGAACTCAGCGGCGACTTCCGCGGTGCGGGCAGCGGCCGCATCGAGTGGCTGCGGTGCGAGGGGCGGAACACCCGTGGTCTGCGGGTCGGTATCGGCCACGGCCCCCGAGAGCCCCGGGCCACGGAACACGACGACGAAGCGATGCTCTTTGACCGGTCGCACGAAGATCTCGACGCCAGGCACTCGCACCGCCTGAAGTCGCTCGACGACCTTGAAGCTCTCCTCCGATGGAATCCGCCCGGCCCGGCGATCGCTGATCGCACCGGCGGCATCGAGCGTGCAGAAGTTCCCACGCGCGGCCACGTCGTCAGGCCCCAGCTCAAATCCGATGCCGGTGGCCTCGAGGGCCCCCCGGCCGATCCGGAACTCAAGCGGGTCGTAGCCAAAGAGACCAAGATGGCCAGGGCCCGATCCTGGCGTGATGCCAGGGAGCACGGGAACACTTGAACCGCTCGTCCCGCAGGCCGCGAGGCGATCGAGGTTCGGTGTTGCGGCCGTCTCGAGCTCCGTGCGGCCGCCTGGTTCCATGGGGAGTCCACCGAGGCCATCGGCGACGAGAAGGACAATCTTGGACGTGTTCTTCTCGGCGAGATCGCGGACGAGTTCGTGTTCGATCACAGTGGCGTGACTCCATCGGGGATATGCTGACAAGCCAGCAGTATTCGGCCGGCTCTACGGCCAGACAAGCCCGCCACGCGAAAGCCAGTCGATGAGTGTCATCAGGCCTCGGCCCCCAGAGGATCCGCTCATTCACGAGGCGATCGGGGCGGATGGTCGGCCATGGGAGCCTGCGGCCTTGGCTGGCAAGCTCGAGGCGATCCGCGGCGAGATCCTCGCCAATCCCTGTGGAGTCGACCTCCCCACGGCGCTTCTCGAGGAGTACGGGTCGCGGCGACCGGAAAGCCGGATGACCCGAATCCTGGCCGACGCCCGCCAGCTTCGCGACACGGTCGATCGGCTCGTCGTCGTGGCAGGTGCCAGTATCGCTCCGGCCACGCGGCTTCTGGTGGCCGCGTGTTGCCATCCATTCCATGACCAACTGCCACGTGGCGATCGCGGTGGGCGACCGCGTCTCGCATGGGTGGATACCGATGACGACAACGATCGGCTCCAAGGGATCGTGGACGTGGTGGCCCCCGAAGGTCGCCCTCCTTCGAGCGACCTTCTCGATCAGTGGGCGATCCTTGCGGTCGATTCCGGTGAGCGCGAACCCGCCCCCCTTGCTTCAGTGCAGTTCCTCGCAAGCGTGCTTACGAAGGCCATCGCGAGTGACAGCCACGCGGTTGCGGACAGGATCGTGGCCATCGCAAGGACTGGAAGCCCCCTCGCAGTGTGGGCCGAGGGACTCGGCTGCGTGCCTCGATTCCATGGCGAGTCCAAAATCGACGGAGCCGAGGGAGTCTTTACGGCGGCGGCGCTTCTGCCCGCAGCGATGAGTGGGATCAACATCGTTCGGCTGCTCGAGGGAGCCGCGGCGATGCTCGTGCGATTCGCTGAGGCACCCGTTGCGACCAACCCGGTGCTTGCCGATGCGACCATGCGGTGGCGTGCCGCGCGGGAGGAAGGCCGCGACGCGAGCGTGTTTCTTGGTGGCGGCAAGGCACTCGCTGAGCTGTCGGTGTGGAGCCGGCATGTCCGGCCTGCGCCAGCCGGGGCCGCGGCAATCGTCACCCATGTGGCGATCGCGGAACCGCGGCGGGATCGCGTGGTGCCGCCGCGGGTGGTGCGCGCAGGATCGGCGAATCATCGCCTCACCATCCAACTGCCGAGGCTCGACGAGCATGCGATCGGGCAACTCCTTCAGCTCGTGATCCTGTCGACGTCCGTGGAGCGGCGACTTCACGAAGCGGTATAGTTCGTCCTCGCGATCGAGTCTTTTGTCCCTGCTGCGGAGGTCTTCGATGCCCGTCACCGTCACCTGGGTCGGCCATTCCACGTTCCTTGTCACGTCGGACGCCGGCACAATCCTCATCGATCCCTTTCTCGACGAATGCCCCACGGCAAGCATGAAGGCAAGGGATGTCACCTGTGACGCCATCCTCCTGACCCATGGGCACTTCGACCACATCGCGGATGCTGCGGGCATCGCGATGCGAACCGGTGCGAAGGTGTATGCGGCCTTCGAGATCGCCAACTGGCTCGAGCGGCAGGGTGTGGCGAACGTGCAGGCTATGAACTACGGAGGCACCGCGGCCGTCCCCGGTGGCACGGCCCGAATGGAGATCGCGTTTCACTCGTCGAGCCTCCCCGATGGCAGCTACGGTGGAAACCCAGCTGGCTGGCTGCTCGACCTCGAAGGCAAGCGGATCTACGTGGCCGGCGACACGGGTGTTTTCTCCGACATGGAGCGGATCGGCCGAGCCCGCGATGGCCGTGGCCTCGATCTCGCGATCGTGCCAATCGGTGATCTCTTCACGATGGGGCCCGACGAGTCGCTCGAGGCGATTCGGCTCGTGCGTCCGAAGCATGTGCTGCCCTGCCACTACGGCACATGGCCGCCCATCGCGCAAGACGCGCACGCCTGGGCCGAAGCCGTCCGCCGCGAACGCCTCGCCGAGCCACATGTTCTCGTGCCCGGCGGCACGTTCACGCTGGCGTAGAGGGGACGGCCACCTCGAACGTACGGCCCTCGCCCGCCGGCATCCGGCTGCTCGCCCTCGTTTGACAACAATCGCATAGCGGGTATCTTGACGCGCGCGTCTTGCGATGGCATGTCAACAGTGCCTCGGGGTTCTCAATGATTCGGCCGGGCTCAATCTGCCGTTCCATCATGTCTGGCGTGCCCGGGCGTGTGGCGTTTGTTGTCTCTATGTTCGCGTTTGCGACCTTCCCGCTGCCGCAGGCGGCGGCGCAGGAGTCGATCGAGGCTGCCGCCACCGGGGCCCTGGGCAAGGGCTGGTCATCCTTCTACGACAGCCAGCCCTTTTCCGCGGCCGAAGCCGTTGACAAGCTCGCGCGATCGTCGAATCTCGGCACCAAGCTTCACGCCCTTCATGTGAAAGCCCGAAGCCTTTGGCTTGCAGGTGATCCAGCAAGCCAGCGCGCGGCCCAGAGCCTTTGGACAGAGCTTGCTCGCGAAGGGCAGGGCGATCCGTACTCGAGAGCCCGCACGGAGATCGCTCGCGGTCTGGGGTTTGAGAAGAGCGGACAAGCCGCACAAGCGATCGAGTCGATCGAGCAGATTACGAAGCAGAACCTGCCGTCGTGTGTCGCCGTTGAGGCTGCGATCGAGTTGGCCCTTCTCTACGCCCACGCGGATCGTGTTCGCGATGCCACGGCACAGCTCGATGAAGCCGACACAATCCTCGGATACCCCGAGAGTATCGCCTTACCAGGGGAGCTCCAAAAAGCCTTTGCCAAGGGCGTGAAGCACGCCCGGGAATCGATTGCCAGCAAGGGCCACGCTCTGTTTCTGCTGGCGCGGGGCATGCAGCGGGAAAAGCAGTATCCGCGAGCGATCGAACTCTTCAATCAAGTCAGCCAAGACTTTCCGGCGTCAGACTACGCCCCCCGAAGCCAGTGCGAGGTGGGCGCGTGTCTCGTCTCGATGGGCCGGCAGGATGAGGCCATCGAGCATTGGCGAGCGTTTATTGCCGCTGCCCCTGCCGGGCCGTGGCGTGGTCAGGCATTTTTGAGGCTGATCGATATTCAGCTTGCCGAACGACTCGATCTGGCCGAAGCCGAGCGCTACGCGCTGCAAGCGAAAACAGCCTTGGCGGCAGCGCTCGGCCAGAATCTGGGGGTAAACACGGGCGGTTGGAGTGAGGCTGCCTATGGCTTGGCTCTGCGAATCGGAATGATCGCGTTCTGCGGCGAGGACTACGCCGCATCCTGCGAAGCGCTCGAGCAGGCGCGAGTGGCAGCGCCAGACAAAGCCGCCGCCGATCGCCTGGTGTCGCTCATCGAAGTGGCCCGAGAAAAACGCGGCATCATTCCAGAAGAGTGTCGCCGTGCCACGTCCGATCCCCGCAGTACCGCGGCCACGCGTCAGGCTACGGATGGCGATCGTGTTCACCTCGCCTTGAACCTCGGGATGATTCATCACCTAGCGGGCCTTGATGACCTGGCAACAAGATTGTTTGACCGCGTGACGGGCACCCCGGCTGTTCCCGCGACGAAGGGCTCACCAGCCCGCCCGGCGGTGCAGCCGTTGCCCGGGGCCACCCCCGCTCAGCTTGCGTTCGCAGCGTTTGGCAAGGGCGCAGTGCTGCAAGCCGCGAGGAAGACCCAGCCCGCGAGAGACGCGTTTCTCGCATCCTTGAAGGCCGCAAAAGACGGCTCGTGGCACGACGAAACACTTTTTCGTGTGGCCACGATCATCGAAGCCGAGGCTGACTCGCAGGTTGCGAAAGGCGGCGAGGCCGGCCGCGACCAGGTTGCGGCAGCTCGTACCGCCCGCGCCGGGGCGCTTCCTTTCTGGCGAGAGCTCGTCGAGCGGTTTCCGGAAAGCCCGCGTCGGGAATTGGCGATGTACCGCGTGGGCGTCCTGACGTATGAGAGCGCAGAAGCGGCGTCTGCTGCTGCCGGTTCCAAGGCCGACGCCAGTGGAATCGCTGAGGCCCGCAAGCGCGTCGAGAAGGCATGGGGGGATGCCGCCAAGGCGCTCGGAGCCTTCACCGAGGCGTATCCGGAGAGCGAGTATGCCGGGGACGCCTATGTGCGGCAGATCGATCTCTCTTTTGAGCGACTTTTCGACTTGGAGCGTGCTGGAACACTGGGACCACTCGCAGCCACGTGGGCGAAGGCAGGGCCGTATGTGGCAGCCCCGCAGCAATCGCCTCCATGGGCGGTTGCCCCTCGTGCCAGTTCGGATTCGATTTTTCCCACCATGCGCCGCGAGTGCCTTATCCGTGCCGCCCTCACGGCCTATCTCAGGGAGCAATACGACGAAGCGGTCGAATACGTCACTGCCGCTGGCCCCGAAGCGCCCGCGGCCGGTTTCACGCAAGCCCCTGACTTCCGTGCGATCGGCGTTCACTACCTGTTGAGCAACATTCAAAGCCGGAAGCAGGTCGTTGATCCGCGTGCCATAGAGGCAGCGGTTAATGACCAGCAGCGTATGGCCTTGCAGCTCGGCGGGCTCTATTTGGAAAGCATCCGTCCAGAGCGCGCCGAAGCTGTATTCCTGCGATTCGTTGAGAAGGAGCCGGCGCTTGGCCGAGTGCCCGCTGAATTGGAGGCGTACGCGATGCTCAAGATCGCTGTTGCGATCGATCGGCAGCTCAGCCGGCGTGGGGATGCCTTTGAGTGGCTTGAAAAACTGATCGCTCGCCGCGACCTGGCCGGGTCGCATTGGCATGCCAATGCGATGTTCCGCCGTGCTCTTTACACATCCAACCAGGCCCCGAACTACGCTCTCGCAATGGCTCGCTACCAACAAATGTTGGACCGGTATCCCGACCATGAACTTGCGGAACTGGCGCGTGCCTACTACGCGCTGGACGCGATTACGCTCAAGGATCTTGATGCGGCTACGACCGGATTAGAAACACTCCTTGAGAAGTTCCCTGCCACCCGTCATCGCCCCGGGATCGAGCGCCGGCTTCAAGAACTACAAGCAGAACTGGAATCAGACACCGAAGCGAAGGATTGATGATGCATAGACGGCTTCAACTCGTTCTTTTGGCTCTCGTGGCTATCCTGGGCCATTCGGCCGGAGCCCTGGCCGAGGACACGCTCAGCGGCGCTGCCGGAATCGCACCCGAATTGAACGCCACCTACACGTTCATCAGTGCGACCGGCGACGACAAGCTGTTTGTAGATACCGGAGACAAGACGGCCCGGGTCACGTGGGGGGCGCAAATCCACGGTGATGAGCTCGCCAAGATCGATCCCAAGAATGGTGCCACAGGGCCCTCAGCAAAACTCCACGTTGCCGACGTGAAAGCACGTCAGGGCGACAGCCTCTATTCCGTATGGGGAATCATCGTCCAGAAAGACGCCAAGGTCGGTAAAGGCAAGGCCAAAGAGCCTGAGGACTGGAATAACTTCTACGAGAAAGGGGGGCCTTGGATCCTCCTGGAGATCAACAAGCTTGGCAACAGCGATGACTACGTTTGGTTAGAGGATATCGATGCAACGCTGTCTGTCAGAATTGTCGGAGCAATACCGAATAAGTCGTACACCGTAACCATCGTTGACGACAACGCCCCGGGCGACGTTGATACTATCGTGCTCCCCCGGGCTATTGTGGGCCCGAATGACACCGTGACGGTACCAGTCAAAGGCCTACGTCTTGGCACTGTGGGCATTCGTGCAACCACGATAGACGGGGCGGAACCCGGTAGTATCACGCCACAAGTGATCGACTGTTCCGTCAAAGTCACAGAGCTTTCGTTCACTAGCGACCACAGGCTCATGCACGACAACTCCACCAATTACAAGAGCATCGGGAACAACCTTACCCGACCCGATTGGGTTCTTGGGATACGCAACCAGCCTCGCAACCAGCCGATATCTCACACCATGGGAAAACAAGTGACTGCCGTCGTCACGATCAGCGTCGTGCCGACTGGGGCACCACCGGTCACCGGCGTTCGCATTGTGGGAAAGTTTCCACCGGACCTGCCGTTCGATGTGGGCGATGTAGCCCTTCGCGGTGGGCTCAACAGAGTTCAGATCACCACGAAGAAGGTGCTGCCGTCAAAGATCCACAAAGCCGAAGGCGAAATCACGTGGACCGTACATCGCAAGGAACGAGAATATCCCGCAGGCATAACAGGGAGTCACGTGGTGTATGTGACCTATGACACACCGAGGGCTACCAACGACTCAAAGCATAAAGTGACAATAAAGCGAATGGAGCGAGCTATTGCCACGGCCAGCGGAGTGGGTGTGGATCCACACACAATCGCCCAACACGTTGTGGATGGGCAGGCCGATCGGTTCGACGTTGCCGTAGATGTGGAAAACGCCTGGGAGGTTCCCGACGGGAAGGCAGATTGCCAGTCGATCGTTCGCTATGCCATCAAGGTGCTTTTTATGGTTGGGGTTCCGGGTGAGTACAAGCACGTCCGTGTCTATGCTACAAAAAAGAAACCAGAGGAACCCATCGTGAAGGACGCCCCCCATCAAGGCCTATGCGTGGGCCCTCTCTTTAGGCACCCAACCGAGCTGACTTGGTTTCAAGGCCTTACGGCCGGCGCAGATACTTTTAACTGCTATGAGGCGGCCTTGAAATTCTCGTACGACGGGCGCACCCGATTTTATGCCGGAGGGATTCTGCGGCAGGGCGGCTTCCCAGACGCCCTCGCCGTGCTGCGCACCTTCCGGGCACTCTCCTGGTACACTATGGAAAACGGGAAGCCCGTCCTGAAAGAGGATATACACGTCTACCTACCGTGAGGGTTCTTTCTTATGAAGTTCAAGGCTTTGTGGGTCACAGCCGTGGTGGCTGGTGCGGCGTGTGGCGTGGTCTTTGCCCAAGACCCTTTTGAGGAATGGCGCACAGTGGAGTTTGGCGAGAAGCTCGCCCCCAACCCGGCGGGTGCCCCAGATGCCGTCGTGCCCTTCGAGAAGTTACCTGCCGCTATCCGGCGCTCGGTATGTGCTAGGGCAGGCTTGGTGCTCAAAGCGGACCATCATGATCGGCTCCGACGGGCACAAGCAGAGATCTGGCTGTCGGGTGAAGACGTGCCCGACACCGTGCGCATCGAATTACCCCAAGACGAAGGCCCTGGGGATGGTCTGTCCCTTCAGTGTGTTACTACGACCAACGGGTTTCGCGTGATACTGCCTTTGCCGAAAGAGCAGCCAGATCCGAGGGCCTACTTTGAAAGACGGTGTGAACAGTTGTTCAACCTGAATGATGGCCCCGACGACCACCGGCTCACCGTTCCCTGGCCAGCAAAACTAGAGCCTGGTGTGCGTTTCAGCACGAGCCCAAAAACGTTGATCCTTGGGGTGTCAGAGTGGGATGAACGAGTTGATTTTGTCGTGGATGAGAAGAAGAGCCTTCATGTCCTGACGTATAACCCAATCCCTCAGCAGGCGAGGCTCAAGGATGGCGCGAAGTGGTTTCCGGTCGAGTTCCGCGAGACGATTGAGAAGCGAGCGAGTGCCTCGCCGGACGACAAATTCAAATGACACGCGACCGCTGGCATCATCAGATCAGCCTGGCCAGCGTTGGCGTGGGGGTGTTGCTCGGTGTTTTTGGCGTTGGCGCTTCAGCGCAACTGCCGTCTCACGCCGTTACTGGTTCATGGGAGAGCGCCGCAACGGACGTGGTGGAAGCCTGTGCCACCGCCGCATCGCAACGCGAGGGCCAGGCCGGGCAGGGCGTGGCGGTTGGCAGGTCGCACTATGCTTCAGTCGGTCGATTTGCCGACGACGACGACCCCTTCATGGCGCTCATCGTGCGTGAACCACCAGACGACCACGCTCAGTGGTGCCTGTCGCGACGATTTCCAGAGGGCTCACCGCAGCCCGGGGTCTTCGTCCTTGGCCAGCGAAGGATCGCGGTGGTGGTCAACGGCAAGAGTCGGCTACGCGACCTTTCTCCGACCCAGGTAGGAACGCTCCTCACAAAATCCGAAAAGCTCGCGGGCTGGGACGCCATCGGTGGCGAGCGGCGCCCGGTCACGGTCTACGACGAAGGGGGAACACCGGGCTTCCGAGACCTCGTCCGTGAAAAGTGTTTGGCGTACACCGAGAAACATCCGACCTACACGCTCGATAGTTTTCATAAGTTTCGCGACGACATTCAGTCGGTCGGCGATGGCGATGCCGTCATCGAACAGGTGCGTCGCGATCCCAACGGCCTCGGGCTCTTTTGGTACCGCGGCCAGGACCTGAAAGGTGTGAAGCTCCTCGAAATTTCTCCAGGCGAGGGTGCCCCAGCAGTGGCACTCATTCCAGAACCAAAGATTCAGGATGACTATCCGCTCGCCGAGCCCTTGATGCTCTACGTTCACCCCAAAGCCCCCCAGAGTCTCGGGGAGTTTGGCCGATTCTGCACGGGCCCGGTCGCGGCCGAGATTGTCGCGCGGCACGCGTTCATGACGCCGCATCATGTGCGAGAACACGCGGTGAACAAACGAGTGAAGGCGTTTGTGGCGGGTGAAGGAGACCGCATCATGGCAGTCGGGCCGGCTTCGATTCGCGAAATCCTGCCGGACCTCGCCACCGAATACGCGCGGGCGAAGGAACCGGCCCAGGTGTCGTTCAAGGCAACCACAACCGACAAGGCCGCTATCGGGGCATTTGTCGGCGAACGCGGAAGCGAGCCCGAGCTGCTGTTTCTCACAAGCCGCCCAAGTGACACGACACTGGCTGCCGACGCCGACGCGTGGCGCAAACTTGCTCCCGCGGAACACGTGCTGGCGGGACGAGCGACCGCCGTGATCGTCAGCGCCGCCAACAAGCTCGACATGCTGCCGCAGGCACAGATTGAGGCAATCTTCGCGGGCGAGATGAACGACTGGGAGGCCATCGGCGGCACGGGGCTACCCGCTCCCGTCCAGCGTCGTGGTCCGAACGTCATTCCGATCAACAGGTTCGGCGCCCGCGGTCACGACGCTGCCACCGTGCTCGCCCACCGCGAACAAAAGCCCGCCAGGACCGGTCGATTGACGCTGCTACCCGATACAAAGGCTGTTGCTGCGGCTGTAAGCCTCGATCCTCAGGCGATTGGTCTCGTGAACTTCGCCGAGCTTCCGCGAACGGGCCAAACGGTCAAGGTGCTGGGCGTGCAGGTCGCGGCCCATGAGCCTGGACAGCCTGCGCCAGTCATCCGCCCAACAACCGAAACGATTCGAAGTGAAGCGTATCCATACGCCGAACGACTCCGCGTGTACGTAGATCCCCAAGCAAGCGATGCGGCAAAAGGTTTCGTCGAGCTCATCGCGACATGTGGTGTGGCAAGCGCCTCGGCAGAAACCGATTCCGTTCGGGCGGTGATGCAAGCGTATCAAAAGCACGGATGGCTCCCGCTGGCCGACGCGGCTATCCAACTCGAGGCCGAAGCCGTGATCTCCGAAGCCGAGGCCAGAGCAGCACCACCGCAACCAGGCAAGAGCAAACGGAAGTAACCCCACCCCTGGAGGGCGCTGGCGTGATTCCAGGGGCCGACCACGGACCTGCGCGGGCCATCCGATAGCCTCGTCCGAATAGAAGCCCTCGGCGCCAGCCGTGGGACTGCGGGTGGAACGCCGTCCCGTTGGCAATTGCGGACGGGCTCGCCCAACAACCCGCCGTCCCCTCACTATCGTGAGGGGCTTCTATAGCTAGCCGTTCACGCCATGCCGGATTTCATGGGGTCAAGAGGTGGGACGGCCACCTCGATGGTGTCGCCGGCAACACGCACTGGATAGACGGCAACCTTAAGCTTCTCGTTGTCACACCAGGCACCGTCGCATGCGCGGAACCGCCAGGCGTGCCACGGGCATGTGACGACCCCGTCCACGAATGGGCCCGAGGCGAGCGAGGCACCCATGTGAGGGCAGAGGTCATCGATCGCGTGGTAGGCCGTGCCGTCAAAAAAAACAGCCACCAGCCGGCCGTCCACCTCAAAGGTGCGGCCTTCGCCTGCCGGGATACTCCCGACGCGGGCGATCGGTGCAAAGGTAGTCCCATCGTCGGTCATGGCGACAGATGTACCATACGCGGTATGAACCACCCACCTCCCACGTCCGGCATCAGGCTGCTCGTCCTCGATATCGATGGCACGCTCACGGATAGCCGTCATACCGTCGGCGATACAACCTGCCGAGCCATTGACCGGGTGCGGGCGGCGGGCGTTCGCGTCATGCTTGCCACCGGTCGGCGCTACCGCGATGCGCTTCCGATCATGGAGCGGCTGGCCATCACCGAGCCGCTCGTGACGGCCTCGGGCGCGCTCGTCAAGCGGCCTGGCGATCATGCCACGCTCCATCGTGCATCCTTCGCCGCCGGTGTCCTGCCCCGCGTGCTCGCCATCGTCGTGGCAGACGGGCATGAGCCTGTCGTCTACACCGACAGCTTTGAAGAGGGGTTCGATTTTCACTGCCGGAGCCTCGACGCCGCTGTGGTGCCGCCGGCCGGTGGCGGTTTTGGCGAGTACCTTGGCCGCAACCGCCATCTGGCGAGGGTCGCCCCCGATCTCCACCGCGCACCCCCCGAGGACGCATTCGCCGGATTCGTCATGGGACCACGCGAGGCGATGGCAGCCCTGGAGTCGCGGCTCGACGCCGCGTTTCCAGCGCAGCTCTCCCTCCACACCATCCGCAGCCCGCGGTACTCCGAGTGGATGTGTGAGATCGCTCCTGCGGGTGTCACGAAATGGTCGGGCGTGGCGATGGTGGCGAAGACGCTCGGAATTCACGCCGACGAAATCTGTGCCGTCGGGGACGACCTCAACGACCTTTCCATGATCCGTGCTGCTGGCCTCGGCATCGCGATGGGCAACGCCCGAGACGAGCTCCTCATCGCCGCAGACCGGGTCGTCGGCACGCATGACGGGACAGGGATCACCGATGTGGTCGATCTCGTTCTCGCCGGGCTTGCCTAGTTCGCCCCGTCTTCAGTTCGGCCACGCTGACGGGGGTCCGAGGCGGCTTGTGTCGCGAGCCGCCGATCCGTACCGTCCCGCCGCCTTCTCTCCTCCCGCGGCCCACGGTGTCGTCTCTCGGCATGGACATCAAGCTCCATCGACCGCAGTCGGTCTGTAGCCGAACGGGCCATGGCTTCACGGCCGGCGAGTCGTTCGTCTCCGCGCTCGTGCGCGCGGCAGGTGGACTCACCAGGCTCGATATCGCCGACGAGGCATGGGATGGCCCGCCTCCCGACACGATCGCCTGGTGGCGGTCGCGCTATCCATCCCCCGGCGCGACAGGGCCCACGCTCGCGCCGGTCGAAGTCCTCCTCGATGCTCTCGAATCGCTCGAAGGCGATTCGTCCGTCGAGCCGCTTCGCTATCTCCTCGCGCTCCAGCTTGTCCGCCGCCGCGTCCTGCGGGTTCTTGAACAGCACGCCGAGCCGCCGCAAGACGGTGTATGGCACCTCGCATGCCGTCGCCGGGAGCGGGACTATCGGGTGCGAATTGTGTCGGCAACCGACGCTGCAGATCCTGCCGTGGCCGCCCGCCTCGATGCACTTCTTTGGTCGGGAGATGCTGCATGAGCCACCCCACGTCGACCAGCTCGGCAACGCGTGTCTCGCGCGGCCTCGCCTTCCTCCTCGTCGTGGCCCTCGCTGCCTCGAGCGGCGCTGCCTGCCCGCAGGCCCTGCGGGGCTACCAGGTGGGGACGATGCCACTCCCGCGTGCGCTTCCGCCGCAGCCGTCGCTCGAGCAGGTTGTGGCTGCCGTGCATGACAACACGATGCGGGTTCGAAGCCTCACATCGACCCAGGCGGTTCTCGTCGTGCCCGGCGTGCCGCGACTCTCGGCCCGGATCGCCTGCGAACCACCCCGTCGGTTTCGGCTCCAGGCCCAGACCACGCTCACCGGCCCTGAGCTCGACATCGGCTCCAATGACGACCTCTTCTGGATGTGGCTTCGCCAGCACAAGCCCCCGGTCATCGCGTTCTGCCGACATGACCGCTACGCGCAGTCACAGGCTCGCCAGCTCATGCCGATCCGAGCCGAGTGGATGCCGGAGCTGCTGGGGCTCGTGAACTTCCGTCCTGACGACGCCCATGAGGGCCCGTTCCCGCTATCCGATGGCCGCATCGAGATCCGCAGCCGCTTGGCGGTTGAAGGCGAAGAGGTTCTCAAATCGACGATCCTCGATAGCACGACGGGCCTCGTCGCCGAGCAGCACCTCTTCACGCCGGCTGGTGAGCGGGTCGCGAGCGTTCGCACGTTGAAATACCGTGTCGATCCAGCATCAGGTGCCGCGCTGCCCCACCAGGTGGAGGTGTCGTGGCCATCGTCGGGCATCGACTTCAAACTCGAGCTCACTTCAATCACCGTCAACGGGGCGAGCCCCGATCCCGCTGCGCTCTGGCAGATGCCCGCGTATCCCGGCTACGAGCCGGTGGACTTGGCAGAAGCGCCGCGGACCGGCCCATGACCGGTGCATCATCGGTGCATGACCGGTGCATCACCGGGTGGCGGCCAACGTGTTCCACGATCGGCTATCCCACCGTTGGTGAGTCCATCATGGCGCGGAGCTTCACGCGGGCACGCGAGAGCACCGGGCCGATCGACCCGAGCGGGAGGCCGGTGAGGTTGCTGATGTCCCCGTAACTCCTGGCCTCGAGATGGTGGAGCCGCACGAGCCGAGCTTCCTCAGGTTCGAGCCGGTCGAGCAACGCCGCGACCTGCTCGCGGTCATCAATCCGCGAGGCAGCGGCTGGAGCGGCAACGCTGCGGCCAACGTGAGACACGGCCGCACGGAATGCATCGAGGTCGCGCACAAGGTGTCGCACGGCGACACGACGGGCAACGACCGTCAGGTAGCTCGAAAGACTCGAGCGACCGACGAACCTGCGAAGCACCGCCGCATCATTTCGCACGCATTCGAGGATGACCTCTGCCACGACATCCTCGCGCTCCGCCGTGGAAAGGGGGGCTTGTCGTCGGTCCGCTATCCGGCCAGCCACGTGGGCGAAGAGGCCGCCAAACCGATCGATGAACGCCTCCCAGGCACCCGGCTCGCGAGCGAGGCAGCGATCCAGGAGTCGTAGGTCGGTGGCGGCTTCTGGTGTGGGGGGTGGGTGATCGGACACGGCAGGAACCCCGGCGGGCTGGCAAGAGATGCACCAGGTAACGAACAATCATACGAGGTTGCGAAAAAGCCCACCAAACGCCGCCGAACTGGCTCACGAAATGCTCCGCTCCTGCCGATTCGAGAATCGTTGACAGGGTGCGCCGACACCCCTACGATGCCGCGCAGCAGCGTGGAAATCTCGGGAAGGCCCGAGGTCTCAGCGTCGGCTGCGAGCTTCCTCTCCTAGGAGTTGATAGGTCATGACGCACGTCGTCGCGGAACCCTGTTTTGCCTGCAAGTACACCGACTGCGTGGTGGTGTGCCCCGTAGAGTGCTTCTACGAGGGAGACAAGATGCTCTACATCCATCCCGATGAGTGCATCGACTGTGAAGCCTGTGTGCCTGAGTGTCCCGTCGAAGCGATCTTCCACGAAGACAATCTTCCAGCCGACTGGAAGGGCTTCACCGAGCTCAACGCCGAGATGGCTCCGCAGCTTCCGGTGATCACCGAGAAGAAAGATCCTCTCTGCTGAATCGCCTTTCCCTCTGGGAGAGGCCGGCCGCAGGCCAGGTGAGGGTGCCCGCGTTCTATTTGAGGTCCACGGTCCAGTAGGCTCGGTCCACGAAGCTCCGCCAGCTGGCATACTTCGGATTGCCGAGCTTGAGCGACAGCAGTGGGCTTCGCTTGGGCTTCACGGGCAGGCGAACGAGGTTCATCGTCGCCTCCTGAGGCGTACGGCCTCCCTTGCGGACGTTGCAGGCCACGCAGGCGCAGACGATGTTTTCCCAGCTCGTGACGCCACCGCGGCTGCGGGGCACCACGTGATCAAGCGACAGCTCGCTCATGGGGAAGTGCTGGCCGCAATACTGGCACTGGTTGCCATCCCGAGCGAAGACGTTGCGTCGATTGAACCGCAAGCCTTGCCGCGGGCCTCGATCACAGGCAAGCAAGCGGATCACCCGCGGCGCCCGAAGCAGGTAGCCCACGCCCCGAATCCAATCGTGGTCCGGGTGATCCATCGTAGCGTGCATGGCCGACAGCGCACGCCAGGAACTGAATGAATAGGCGCCATATCGCCCTTCTTCGACATCCACCACCTCGGCCAAGTCTCGGAATAAGAGCGTGATGGCCCGACGCACGTTCGTCACATGCACCGCCATGAAAGAACGGTTGAGAACCAGCACGCTCAGGCCGAGCGAGTGGCCAGGGAGGGCGATCGCGGTCATACGGATGGCGTTCCAGGCGGGGTTGAAAGGCTCGCTTCCGACGAGCGATTGATTTTACCTGCCGCCGCCCCAAGCCGCCAACGCCTCGGGCTGCCAAGCATCTGTGTGGCCGCAGGCTTGCCTTGCGCGCGGGATCACGTCACACTCACACATGGATGGGTTGCTGTGAAGCTGCCCCGCTTGACCTGCTATCGCGTTTTCATCCGGGAGTGCCCGATGCTTCATTATTCGTGTGATGCGTGCAAGCGACCGATCCATCCCCAGATGGATGTACGGCATGTGGTCAGGATCGAAGTCTTTCCAGCCGTTGAGGATGACTCATGTGGCTGTACCCTGGATGACCTCGGCGACGACGAAGATCATCTCGAGGAGATGCAGGATCTTCTCGAGCGACTGGACGACTGTGACGACCCGCGGTTGGCTGAGGACGCGACGCGGTCGATGCGATTCGATCTCTGCGACGCCTGCCGGCAGCGGTTCGTGAAGAATCCGCTCGGGCTCAAATCGGGCAAGCAGTTCGATTTCAGTAAGAACTAGCTTCACGACCGGCGGGCCATCCATGGCCCCGGCGGTCTTTGCGGGCCTCCGGCCGCCGCTCGCACATCTGTCTTTACGACCGGCGGGCCATCCATGGCCCCGGCGCTCT
>Ga0163150_10002511_pt1 | contig 27859 bp, 32 predicted proteins | sample OliLakLV19P2IB_FD_148628 | JGI IMG/M metagenome (GOLD analysis project Ga0163150, IMG submission 148628) | Freshwater microbial mat bacterial communities from Lake Vanda, McMurdo Dry Valleys, Antarctica - Oligotrophic Lake LV.19.P2.IB | ecosystem: Environmental > Aquatic > Freshwater > Lake >...
GCTCAATATATGATCATTAAGAAGCGTTTCCATAAGGTTGTAGAGGTTCAAAAAGATATACGCATTGATAACGGTGAAGGCGATGAACTGCAAATTATTATCGATTTCATTGTTGAAATGAAGGGAAATGAGCTTTTAAAAGATGATATTACTTGGGGATCAGATGTTAAAATTAATCCTGATACCATTTATAAACTTGTATTGGATAATAAAACCTCAAGTAAGGACTACGCCTCTGATAGTGTTCGCAACAGTGATCAACTAACCACGTACAATAACATCGTTAAAAGTGATTTTGCCGGATTCTTAGTTTTCGACAAGCGAATTAAAAACGGTGCATCCCGTTACCAATTCTTCATCGATGTAATTCCTGCAGAAAAAGAGAATAAAGTATTTGAAAAATATCAGGATACATTGTACAATATAAATAGCTGTATGCAGACGAACGAATTCGATAAGAATTCGGATAGTTGTTTTGCATTCGGTAGGAAATGTGACTATTATAATCTTTGTAAGTATGGTAAAAAAACCGGTCTAAAAGAACCTAAGGAAAAATAATGAAAGTACATGAACTTGCTAAACAGTTGGATTTAAAGCCTGATGATATTCTAGCAGTTTGTACCAGGCTAGCTATCCCATACACCAGTCACATGAATAATATGTCAGATAAGCATGTCTACGATGTTAAAGTAGAACTAAAAATTGAACAAGCCCTTCCCATGGAACCCAATCTTCGTGAGGCTTTTTCCATCGCGAAAATTAACGGGCAATGGGGAGTTATCGAGTTTGCATACGACCCAACCAAGGCAACGACTGAAGGTGCATTTTGTAAGAAGTTTCATGCTAATGATTGTAAATTTAAATCCGATGCTATTCGAGAGTTTCATAAATTTATTTATCAGAGTAACATCTTGAGGGAGGAAAATTGAATATTAAAACTATGCAAGCTGTACTTAATGTACATGAATTTTGTAAGAAAAATTTTGATGACTATACCATGTTCACACTAAGCTCACTCGTAGATGGACATCCGATCGCCTTTCACTTTGGACCTGGATATAGTTTTCCTCTAACGTTTGCCACTTTTTCAGAAAAAGAAGCTTTGGATGAAATCTTCCACTATCGTGATTATTTTTTATCCAAGATTAATAAGTGCGTATTAGAAAAAAAGCGTTTAGATGCCATTTATGATAGCCTTATTCTCAGTAAACTGTAGGTGTAGTTTATGCAAATTAACAAAGAATTCCTAAGAAGTCTATATCCTTGTGTTGATAGATATAAGCATTTTCTAAAACACAACGTTAATTTTGACGGAAGCCTTATTGAATTCTTGGACCTAGATACTATTAGCTACTCTGATAAAGTTTGGGTAGCGGGGGAAGTTTTAAACCGAAATCAATTGATCAACTGGGCAATTCTCTGTGCCGAGAGTGTTGTACCCCTTTTTGAGAACCAGTACTCTGCCGATAAACGTGTTAGCAATTGTATAAACTATTTGAAAACTGTTAAAGATTTTAACAATCTAACAAGTGATGAAAAGTCAGAGATTAAAAAGCATTTAGATGAGACACATGCTATCACGACATGTAACAAGGATACATCACTAGCTGCCTACTACTCCGCACGTTCTACCCATAGTATCGCCATGGTCGCCTCCCGTCCCCATGATCCCACCCACGCCCACTATGCCGCCTATGCTGCTATCCGTGCTACCAACGCTGCCAACACTATCAACTATACTATCCACGCTGCCCTCGCCCCCCAGTCTGCTGCCCACGCCCCCAGGCTACAAACATTTACTGCTAAACTCGATCAAGAAGCTTTGAACCTTCAATTTTTAAAACAGGTGTGTAGTTCGTAAACCAAGAGATTTTTTTGACAGACTTAACGTTATGTGTAATAATATGTTAAGAGATGTTGGGAGACAACTATGCAAATTAACCAAGAATTTTTGAAAAACCTAAAACCTTGCACTAGCAGGTATAAGAATTATCTAGAATATAATAGTGATTTTGACGGAAGCTTTAGTGAATTCCTGAACCTAGATACTATTAGTTATGATGATAAGGTTTGGGTAGCGGTAAGGGTTTTAAACCAAACCCAACGAGTTAAATGGTCAATTCTCTGTGCTGAAAGTGTAGTTCATATTTTTAAGAACCAGTACCCGGATGATAAGAGCATTAGCAATTGTATTAATTTTTTGAAAACTGTTAAAGATTTCGATAACTTGACTGATGCTGAGAGGTTAGAGATTGAAGGCTATGCTTCCCATGCCACCTACGCCGGTGATAATGCCCTCACTGTCGATGCTGCCATTGCTGCCGATGCTGTTGTCTACGCCGCCTATTCCGCCATTTATGCCAGTGTTTCATATGTTTCCGAATCTGCCTCCTGTGCCGTCCATGCTGCCGCCAAGGCCGGCGGAGCTGTCGATGAAGATGCTGCCAAGCATAACCAGCGAGAGCTTAACATTCAATTTCTTAACCAAATAATCTGTCCGTAAATTTATTAACCGTAACTATAGGAGACACCATGACCGAAAGAACACTTAAAACCGTAGAACAAGCATACGAGGAGCTAGCTGCCCCGTTTGCAGAAGAAGCACTATCGACCGACAGTAGCCGAGGGTTTGACCTTTGTAGCGTTAAGGCCCAATACATTATTGAACGTCTAAATGATGTTTGCGGCGTTAACGGATGGCGTCTTGAGGGTGAATGGACACCTCAAACTGATGGCGGAGTTCTTTACCTAGGACGTCTATCAGTATTTTTTGATAGGTTCTGTGATTTTTCTAATGCCCCAGGGGGGACACTAAACCATTACGTTGAAGCTGTTGGTTTTTCTGACGATAAGAAAAATATGGGCGATAGTTATAAAGGTGCTAGGACTGACGCACTATCTAAATCTGCATCATCTCTAGGCGTAGCTAACGATGTATTTAAAGGTAACGTAAAAGCTCCCAGTAAGAAAGCCCCCGCTAAGGCCGTAGCCCCATCTGCCGATACTAATGGTGTAGCTAAAGATGCTAAAAAACCAGCTTCGTTTATGAATAAGAATGTTAGTGGTGCTGTAACTAGTAATACAACCGGTTTCTAAGGAGAAACAAATGGCTAAGAAGACTTATGTCCTGTTCCAGAGCTTGATTTCTAAAGATGGTAAAACTGTATACGTCAAACCCAAGCTAGATAAGTTTGGTGTTAAATCGATTACAGTTGAACTTAATGATGGTACAGTTGTTGATTTGAATAAGGATAGTGTTCTATTTCCACAAGACCCCCGAAATAACATTGACCGTATGGTAGCAAATGGTACACTAAGCGAGGAGCAAGGTGAAGAAAGGAAGGAAAAAATCGCTTTCATTAAAGGCGAGCTTACTTTCTCTGTTGATTCCTAACGCTGGTTTTATATATGCTCCCTAGCTAATACCTAGGGAGCTTTCTTTTGGAGAAACTAATGGAATATATCCGCTTAACTGAGAACGGCTTTCAAAAAGCACGCCTAATTTCAAAAGAGCAATTTCTTCAAGATGAGGTAAAGAATAGGACCATCCCCTATTTCTATAGCCTCTACCACTATACGCAGCAACATAAAGAACACTTCGATAAAGAACATAGTGTAGCTGGCCTACGTGACCTTACTACAAACAAGCTATGGTTCGATATTGACGTTGAATCCAACCTAGAACAAGCACGTACCAGTCTACGTACCATTTGTGACCGTTTAGTAGAAAGCGGTGTTGACCCAAGTGGATTTCAAATTACATTCAGCGGTAATAAGGGTTTTCACCTAGTTATTGATACATCACATACCTTTACGCCAGTAGAAGTTGAATCTATTTGTACCGAATTGGCAGGTGATGTTGAAGGTTTTGATACCAGCATGTACGACTGTAACCAAGTCCTTCGCGTACCACATACTAAACATCCATCTACTGGACTATTTTGTCGCTATCTATCGCTTGATGAACTGGTACAACTATCCATCGATGAAATTAAAGAGAAAGCTAAATCCATTATTAATACAAACATCAAGACCATTACAGGTAGTTTCACAAAGGTTAGTTTACCTAAAAAAGTCCTAGATTTTAAAACTAAACTGGTTAAGCCTGAACCTAGGTCTACTCCAGAAATTCTAACAACCGAAATTGATGGGTTGAATTTTGAGGATAAACCTCCATTTCTAGACAATGCACGCTATGCCATCTTTAAAGGCTTTTTCTCATCCGGGGAACGTAGTCACGCTCTTATGTGTATGGCTGCTACCTATAAGAACTTAGGATTTGATAAAGAAGATACACACCGTCTACTTAAATCAATCGTTGAAAAACAAGAATCAATTAAAGGTAAAACTAAAGACCCATTTACTAAAGAAGAGATTTGGACGAACATCATTTCCCAGGTATATGGCCCGTTCTGGCGCGGTGGTCAGTATAGTATCAGCGACCCAACCAGTTGGCTTTATAAGTACGCTAAAGCTAATAAAATTCCACTAACAGATACAAGCTCAGATGCTAAAGTAGTTTCAGCTACAGAAGGTTTCTTTTCATTCGTCGAGTATGCTAAAAATTCTGATAAAAATGCAATTAAATTCGGATTAAAAGAACTTGACTCAATCATTAAAGCTAAGACCCAACACCTCATCGCCATTCTAGCACCTCCTGGTGTAGGTAAAACCAGCCTAGCCCTGGAACTATTAAATTATAACAGTCTAAATGGTATCGATAATATGCTATTTAGCTATGACATGGGTGAATCTACCCTATTTCAAAAGCTGGTTCAACGAGAAACCGGACTACCGGAAGAAGCCATTTTTCAATCCATCATGAATGGTGAGCAGGAAAAAGTTAATCAATATCTAGGTTCTCTTGAAAAGAACTACGCCAACACGACATTCCTGTTTAAAAGTGGTCAAACTATTAAGGATATCAAACGTTCTATTATCCAGCGAGAATTGATGCTTGGCAGGTCTATCCCTGTTATCGTAGTTGACTACAGTGAACTGATTCTATCCCAATTTAGTGACCCAACCCAAGCCAGTGCTGAAACCATCCAGGGCCTAAGGGAAATTGCTAATGAAATGAATAAATGCGTTGTGGTACTACTACAACCGAATAAGGTTTCTAGTAAGCCTAACGAACCTCTACTAAGCTATAGCTGCGCTAAGGGAAGTAGTTCCATCGCACAAGCTGTAACCACCATGATCACCATGCATCGTCCAGGCCAGTCTAGTGAATATCCTGAAGGTGACATTTTTATGGGAATCAACGTTGTGAAATCCAGGATGGCATCTTTGGGATGCTGCGATTTTTCATGGCATGGCCCCACAGGTAAGATTAAGCCTCTAGATGCTGTAGGGAAGATCAATCTCAAAGCCCTACGAGACGCTAAAAAGGCTGAAAAAGCTGAAGAAAAAGGTGATAGTAAAGGTTACATGGGGTTTTAAATGCTGATTCAAACTGCATCTGATCTTAACCAGTTCATCGAACTCGCTAAAACTCATGGTGCTGAAAGTAGAAACGGTACGGTATATCTACTAAACGAGACGGTAGATTATAATAAACGATTTGAAAAACTAATTAAGCAATATGTAACCGTTTCTCAAAGTGCTCAGGTTTCAGAAGATATTATTTTTGGTAAAGACAAGACTATAAACATAGTCTCAATTGATGTTAAAGATGATCAACTTTACATATTTTACGCTAATGGAACCTTTACAACTCAACCGTATAACTACTGGTTTCTAAGCCCCATTAAAGGCCGGGCCAGTACGGTACTCGAAGGTGGAGGATTTTTTAAATACTTCAATTCCTACGATAACTACGATGAATGGACTGAGTGTAAATTAAATTGTTATAAGATGGCGAAATACTGCTTTTCTACTAACGACCTAGCCGAACAGCACATGCTTTTAAGTGGTAAAACTCTATTTAAAGGAATGACGTTAAATCAAATTTCAGTATTATCCTTCGATATTGAAGCTGATGGTTTAGTTGATAATGACGGTATTCCCAACTCAAAAACTCCTGAAGTTTACATTATTTCTAATACATTCCGATCCAGCAATGGAACCATCATTAAGAAACTATTTTCACTCGATGAATATTCAAGTTCGGAAGAAATGATAGGTGCCTGGGAACAATGGGTTCAACATCATGACCCTCACTTTATTATCGGTTATAACATTTTTAGCTACGACCTTCCATATCTAACACATTGTAAAGGTTCAAGTCTTAAGCTTGGAAAACAGAATACATGTCTCAAGAAAGACGTTAAACCTTCCAAGAAACGTAAGGATGGCAGTCAAAGCTATGAATACTATAACTACAATTGTTTCGGTAGGAACATTCTAGACATTTTCTTTACAGCCATGAACTACGACGTTGCCACTAGGAAATATGTTAGCTTTCGCTTAAAGCAAATTATCAAGCAGGAAGGATTAGAGAAAGAGGATAGAACGCACTACGATGCAGCTTTAATCGCTAAAAATTGGCATATTCCTAAAGAACGTGAGATCATTAAAGCCTACGCAATGGATGATGCTGATGACAGTTTGAAGCTCTATGACCTAATGATTCCATCCTACTTCTACTACACTCAATACATGCCTATGACGCTTCAAAAAATCAATAATACGGCCACAGGGCGACAATTGAACATGTTCCTATGTCGAGGGTATTTACAGGAGAATAAGGCCATTCCCAAGGCCTCAGAGGCTATCCCATTTGAAGGTGCCATTAGCTTTGGTATCCCCGGACTATATAGGAACGTTTGGAAGATTGACGTAGCTTCGCTATATCCATCAATAATGCGTAAATATAAAGTTTATGATAAGATTAAAGACCCGGACGGGGTATTTCTTAAGCTGGTTGAATACTTTACTATTCAACGTCTTGAAAATAAAAAGAAATATAAAGAAACGGGAAAAGAAATATATAAAGACCTATCTGAATCGCAAAAGATTTGCATAAATTCTGCCTACGGAATGATGGGTGCTGAGGGATTGAATTTTAATTCACCTAAAAACGCCGCACTGGTCACAACTAAAGGGCGTGAAATTCTATGCCTAGCCATTGAATGGGCAAGCGGAAAGACATTTGAACAAATTAAGCCTAAAACTGAAGACGATGAGGTTATAGATGAACAATCATAATTTTCAACTTAACGTTATTGATACTGACTCCATTAGCTTCTGTAAAGCCGAACAAACTCCATTTACTAAAGAAGAGAAGGACCATCTTTTGAATGAGATTAACGAACTGATGGGTGGCGGAATCAATTGGGAAGATGATGGCAGCTATGACAGGGTTTTAGTATTAAAGAGTAAAAACTATGTCCTAGATAAGGACGGTAAAATTAAATATAAAGGTTCGGCGCTCACCAATCAAAAGGTTGAACCTGCATTAAAAGAGATGTTATATAAAATTATCGATGTTATTTTAAATGAAGAACCAATTCAAAAACAAATTACCATCTATCATCAGTACATTAAAGAAGCTTATAATATTAAGGATATAGCACGTTGGGCAGTTAAGAAAACCATTACAGAAAACGTACTTAACGGTACACGTCTTAATGAGCAGAAGGTTGTAGATGCTTTGCAAGGTGAACAAGTCCAGCAAGGGGATAAGATTTGGGTTTATCCAGCCATTGATGGTGATATTCAAATAGTCGCTAAGGGTGTTCCTCAAGTTTACAAAGATGGGACACCTAAAATGAAAACTAATACCATTCTTAAGCAGACAAAATTCTACAATGGTGATGCCAATGTTGAACATTTAATGAAAAGAATTTTCCAAACATCACAAATTTTGAAGAATGTTTTGGACAAAGATGCATTTGTCAATTATAATCTAAAGAGAAACCACCCTTTACTCAAGGAAGTAGTAAATGGCAATTAAAAAATGGAGTTCAATTTGAAGACTGCTACCCGTAAATGGACACAACTTGAACTATCAACCGTAGCTCATATGCGGGTAACCCTAGGACTATCCTGGGAAACCATTAGTGCTGAATTTGCAGGTAGCACGCGTAATTCTGTACGAAAAGCTATGAAACGTTATTCGAATCCTAAGGAAACTGAAAATCCAAAAATTCTACTAGTTGATATCGAGACAAGCCCTATGCTGGGTTTTATTTGGGGACTATTTGATCAAAATGTAGGCCTTAGTCAAATCAAAACTGATTGGCACATACTTAGCTGGTCGGCAAAATGGTTAGGTGATTCAGAAGATAGTGTTATGTATATGGATCAACGTAATGCTAAAAATATTGAGGATGATACAAAACTTCTCTCGGGTATTTGGAAACTGCTAAATGAAGCAACCGCAATCATTACACAAAACGGTAAAAGATTTGATCAGAAAAAATTGAACGCTCGATTCATCCAAAAGGGATTTGCCCCCCCTAGTAGCTACCGCCATATTGACACATTACAAATTGCTAAAAGACACTTCGGATTTAGTAGTAATAAATTAGCGTATCTTACCGACAAACTTTGTACTAAGTATAAAAAAAGTGAACATGCTAAATTTGCAGGGTTTAATTTGTGGAAAGAATGTTTGAATGGTAACATTGAAGCATATAAAGAAATGGAAGCGTATAACAAATTGGACGTCCTCAGTTTGGAAGAACTATATTTGAAATTGCGTCCATGGGATAAAACTATTAATTTTAATATCTATACCGATAGTTTTGAAACTGTATGCTCCTGTGGAAGCATCGATATCGTTAAAAACGGATTTACTTATACCAATCTAGCGCAATACCAACGATACACCTGTAAGAAGTGCGGTGCAGAATTTAGAGACAGAACTAATCTTCTATCGAAAGAAAAACGAAAGTCACTAAAGTCTTAATATGGCTAAAAGACAGATTAAACTTTCTATTAAGGGTATAATTTGGACATTTAAAATGATCCCAGATAAAGCCTTTATCAAACTACACGGTGTTGAACCTAAAGCTGTCACTATGCCCAGTGATAATAAAGTTGATTTCTCTAAAGGTTTCTTTTCGAAGGCTGTAGTGCTTCATGAGTTAATGCATTGCTACTACGATACCTGTCTCCTAACTGATAGCGCACTAAAAAAAGATCAAGTAGAAGAAGTAATGTGTAAAATAATTGAGCACCACTATAATGAAATTGGACAAAACGCTGATTTTATTTTTAAAGAACTAAATCCTAATGTGTAAAATAGTTGCCTTTTTCGGTGAAGCTGGTAGTGGTAAAGATACACTCACCAATTCACTAGTAAAAAACTATGATTTTAAGAGATTCGCATTTAGTGATGAATTAAAACGAATTCTATCTATAACCTACTCCATTCCCATTCGATATTTTAATGATCGAAAATTAAAAGACGATAGTTTTCCTATTCCTATATTTCATAATGAAATGCACCATAAAGCTTTAGAAAATTTCTTTTGTGATCATTCTAATAACCCATTCGTAGAGTTTAGTGAGTATAAATTTAGCTCCCCTAGAGAAATGATGCAACTGGTGGGTACTGAAATTTTCAGAGCAGCAGACCCTCTCTACTGGTGCAAAGTAATTGAAGCTCAAATACGTGATGAGGAAAGAGTTGTTATAAGTGATGGACGATTTGAAGATGAGCGAAATTGGATCAATCTATATAATTCTCAGCTAATTCTAATTAAGCGTAATAGTAAAAATGGTACCAAACATAAGTCAGAAAATGATTTTGGAAATGATGATGAATATGATACAATAATTCATAACGACGGTTCACTGATAGGATTTGTTAATAATTTTGATCTTTGGTATTTTTTTATTGGGAGAAAGAAATGATTGTTAAAGTTAAAAAACTAGACCCACTTGCTAAAATTCCGGTATATCAAACCGAAGGTAGTGCTGGATTTGATTTTCATGCCTTAGAAGATTTCACTATTTCCCCTGGCGGAAAAGTATTGGTGCGTACCGGATTGGGGTTTGAAATTCCTAAAGGGTATGAAATTCAAGTTCGTCCCCGTAGTGGTCTATCGTTTAAAACTGGTCTAAAAGTGGCACTGGGCACCATCGATAGTGACTATAGGGGTGAGATTAAGGTCATTCTTGAGTATATCGGAAATGGACCAACCATCAGCATCGATAAGGGTGATAGGATTGCCCAAGGGGTTCTAGCTCCAGCACCTCAGGCACTATTCCAAGAGGTTGTAATGCTAGATTTAACGATTCGAGGGGAGAATGGGTTCGGGAGTACCAACTAACAGAGTTAAAAAAAATGAGCAAAAATCGACGTACATACTTTCACGGTGAAGATGGTTCCAAAGAGCGCGAAAAGACGCAAAAAGCTAAAATTAAAGAATTAGAAAAAGAAATTAAACATTTAAAAAGTGAATTGAAGACATATGACCGGGCATTTAAAAAAACTAAAGACTTCTTAAGGGATAACACTGCGGATTTTACAGTTGAACAAACCATCAATGCTGCTAAAAAAAATAAATCATTGAAACAGCTAACAGTTGAAATTTGCCTCTGCGACGATATCATCACACTTAAAGCTCCATTCGGCACCATTAGCTTTTGCCGTAAATGTAACCGAAAGACTATTGAAAAAAATGAATGAAACACATTTCAAAAATTTTATATATCGAATTCTTAGACGTGGAACGTATAAATGGGCTGCTAAGTATAAGGCCCTAGAACGTTGTAAAATTAAAGTTGAAACTCATAATAAAAATGGAACCGTATCCAAGAAATATAGGGTTTTTTGGAAATGTGAAATTACAGGGGCAATCTGTTCCGACAAAGAAAAAGTGGTGGATCATATTAATCCCGTAGTACCATTGTATTGGGTAGAATGTGATTGGGATTGGAATATCGTAATTAAGAACATGTTTTGCGACGAGACAGGTTTACAAGTGATTTCAAAAAAAGCTCATGCTGTAAAAACTAAAGCTGAAAATGAAATTAGACGCGATTTTAAGAAAGGTCTAATAGTTAAAGCTGCCATTCCAACCATATTGACGGAAAAAATAGAAGAAGGATTTAAGAAATTGAATGGTTCAGTTTCTAACCTAAAAAGAAAGGTAAAATGAATACGTATTTGAAGTATCTAAAAATGTTGTTGGTAGCTGGTCTGTTTCTAACCGTCGGTTTCGATAGCGTTTTCACTACGTATAAAAATAACCAGTTTGAATTCGTAGATGGGGCTGTTTCTAAATCAGTTTTGAGGCTTTCGAGTTCAAATAGCCGAGCAACTGGTTTTGTAATTATGCTTAAAGATAAAAAATACGTACTAACCAACCATCACGTTTGTGAGGGTTCTAGTGAACTGAGAGGCCAGAATGGTACTAGTTTTTACGATTTGAAAGTCCTCTACAGTGAACAACCGGCTGACCTATGCGTTCTAAGTTTTAATGGTGAGCTTCCCAGTTTGAGGTTTTATCCATATAAAAATTCATACGTTAAAGTGTATAAAACCCTAGGGCATCCACTAGGATTTGATCAAGTTGTTTCCTCTGGCACACTAATTCAGCCCTATCTACATCAATACCCTCTACCGTACACCCCAGACAGGTGCCCTGTACCCACTACCAAGACTGAGGATGTTCAGAATCCTGGTTTGAAAATGCTTATGTATTTTCTACAGCTACCGGATGTATGTATGGGACTAGTTAAAATGAATATGTACAAACTGGATACATTCCCCGGTAACAGCGGCAGTCCGCTATATGATGGCCTGGGCTATACGCACGGTATCATCTCTATGGCGATGGGCGGAGTATTCGGTATCGCAGTCTCTACTGAAGAAATCCAAGCTTTCCTAACACGTTATGAAAAAACCATTTAATTACGAACGATTCACTGAAGTTGCTACAGCGATGGACTTAGATAGCATTGTATTATACGATGAAGAGGGTTTTGTATGCGGTGTCATTATCGGCGATGAAGATTTTATCGATGACTTCGTGAAAGATTTAGGTAAAAATAAAGGTGATTTACAATGATAGTTTTAAAACGCTATTGGCAGTTTCTAGTTGGACTAGCAATGGGATTGGTTGCTATTTTTCTCTTCAAAAAATCCCCTATTGAAAAATTAGATGAGACGCGTCGAGAAGATATGAAGAAACTTGAAGATGATATCAATTCTTTAAAAAGTGCTAAACGTGAAGTAGAAAAACGTGAAACCCACTTCGATGAAAACCGTTCAGATGAAGATATAAAAAAATACTGGGATAAAGAATGAAACTATTAATTGTATTCCTAATTAGCTTTCAAGCCGTTGCCATGACCCCAATTAAGCAAGGTGAACCTGCCCCTGAAAATGGATTTTTCGTTACTAAACAGCAAGAACGAAGAATTTATGAAAAAAATGAAACTCAAAAACAAGACCTCATCAAATTAGAAGATTTAAGAGTTATTGATAGTCAGATTATTTTTAAAAGAGATGAACAGATTCAAGTTCAAAATGATAGCTACCAAAAACTTAGGGAGGAACATTATAAATCGAATACATTTATTAACATTTTATACTTTATTGGTGGAGCAGTATTGACTGGTGCTATCAGTTATGCTACAATTAGAACTATAAAATGAAATATAACTTAGAGCAGTTGTTATCAATTGCTAAAAAAACTCAACAAGAACTGGTCCTCAAAAAAAAGCCTCTAGAGAAGCCTAAAGAAGATACAACCATCTACTTTAAATTTCTAAAGAGGCATAAGATTTCACCTGGTAAAGATACAATTTGGAAGCACTATTTAGAAACTTGGTTTGAATCGGACCATGATGGACCGTTTAAGCCTAGAAGTTTCAATAGAATATTAAAATTAAGAATTAAAAAGAACCTTGGAAGCGGCCGTACATATTTCGTAGATATGAAATCATTATATCCATCGCGCTATGAACGTAACAAGTCCATTCTAAAGTGGCTTTTAAAAAGAGTCGAGGATGGCGAAGATAAAAAAGAGAAATCCACTAAACCCTAGTGAACATACCAAAACACGTCAAAGTTTTATAGATTACGATTATACCAGTAAGCTATCTAAAACCGATAAAGATTGGTTGTCTAAATTTACAGATGAATACTATGCCGGTTCATTCGATGAAAATGATCGAAAAAACCTAATTAAAGGCGTTAGTAACCATCGTAAAATTTGGGTAGAGGATAGTAAACGACGTATATGTCAGTTCAATCTAGCTCAGATTGGCAGGCTACTATGTATGGATGGGATTTTAGAAAACATTGAAGATGAGTGTGCGCTAGGGTTAGATGAAGTTCTAGCTATTATAGAAAATCGAATTAAATTCGTTTCCAAAGAGCAAGTACACACCCTACTAAACGAGATTAAAGATTTTTATCAGTGCACCAATAACTGAAATGGTAGCCGAAAACGCACCAAAATAGATACCGTACTGCTTAAAAGCTTTAACCCTTTTAAGGCTTTTTTGTTTTTGGAAACCGTAATCTTCCGCCATTGCTTTTAGTTGAGGTATGAGAGGTTGAAGGGCTGTAATAATTTTTTCATCCCCCATGACATGCGACCTAATCAGTTGATTTTGACTTTTAAATTCCATTTTCATTTCGACCAGTTCTAGATTTATCTGATCTACTTTATCGTCAATTTTATCAACTTTCTCTTCTAATCTATTAAATCTTACATCAGACACAATCTACTCCTCGTCGTCACCGAACATTTCCGGAAGCACATATTGTAACATCTCACGATAGTTAGGATTTTGAGCAGCACTGAACATAAGAGCAATTTTACGCTCTTTATCACTTTTACTGGCTTCATTTAGTAGGCTGGCGAGTGCGTCGCCGCGTTTACCAAATTTTCCTGTTGCTTGTCCTGCAGCTTCTAGGAATTTACGTTGAGGGAAATCAATAACACTATAAGCCTTATCTAAGCCCTTTCTAACCTTCATAGCACCTTTGGTACCATAGGCTGCACTCCTAGCTGCTGCACCCTCTACAGACCCGGCAAAGAAGCCCATACCAGTCTTAGTAGCGGTTTTGTTAATGTCGGCCTTTTGACCCAACTTATATATATCGTCCTTAAATTTACCGGCAAATTCCGGATCAATTTTATCTAAATAACCAAATACGTCATTTAAAACCCTATTCGATTTATATCCACCCTTACTACCGGCCTGAATGTCACTAATGAGTGAACCCATTTTGTCTTCTAATTTTTGACCAGAAACCTCTCTAGAACTATTTTTATCAACTCCAATACGGGTACGCATATTTTCTAGATTAGATTTTAGAGCGTTGGCCCCTTCATATTTAACACGAAGACCGCTTCCGCCCTGTTCTAAAGATTGCTTCGTTGCACCGTCGAAATTTTTAGAAATATCTTTAGCAAGTTTTGAACCGTAACTGTCACCTTTAGAATCTAAGGCACTTCCAAGTTGTCTAAATACTAGTTTTTGATGGTGAAGCTCTTCACTTGATAAAAAACCAGGCAAAGAATTCAATTTATCTTTCAGCGCTTGAATGGTTTTAGCGAAATCTTCACCCTGATTTTTAGAATAGATGGTATCTAACATTTCATCGGTTCCGCCAGCAAACCCTTTACCAATGGAGCGTTCTTTAGATAGTTGCGTCTGTATGGTATCTAGAATATCCTTTTTATCAAATCCGAAACCTTTATCATTGGATTCTTTAAAAATTGTATTGAATTCACCATCAACACGTTTATAGGTTTCATCAATCTTACCGATTAAATCTTTTGTTTTAGTCTTAAATCCACCTTCAATGGCACCCTTAGCTTCCTTACCGATGACTTTTTCACCTTGTCGGGTTAATTTAGATGCAATATCCATAGTCTCAATGGTTTCAAACTGATCTTTTGCACGATTCCAAAGCTTACCGCCACCTTCACCAAGTTTAGATAATCCTCCACCAACTACAGCCCCACCACCGGCACCAATCATCGCATCCTTACCCAGTTCAGCTATACTTTCACCTTCACTGGAACCAAATGCATTCAGTCCACCATATTTAGCGCCAGCCAGAGCGGCAGCTTTCATGCCCCCCTCAGCTATTGCACCAGCGCCTCCCTTAGCTAATGCACCAGCGCCAGCCAGAGTAGCAGCTTTCACGCCTCCCTTAGCTATTGCACTGGCACCACCAGTCGCAACGATAGGCACCACACCACCCAACACTTCCCCGGCCATATAACTAGCTGGATTGGTTTCCTCAGCGGCTTTATAAGCTTCGCGGCTACCATCTCTGGCAGCTTTATAGTCCCTAAGGGCACCATCTTGCTCGGAAATGTTAGCGCCCAGTAGGTTTAGAATTTGCTTACCTGCACCTATAGGAGATTCTACAGCCCCTGCCATTTCATCGGCGGTACCAAAGGTCAAGTCTTGAGCAGCACCGCGTGCAAATGACTCAAACATATTAGGGCCGTCTTCACCCTCAACAATAGGTTGTTCAACTACTTCTTCAAACTGGTCCCAATTGAATTTAACTTTATCTGTCATGGTGTTACTCTACTAGTACGCCGCCAGCATCTAAGGCAGCTTTGAGTTTATCTTTAGGAACCAGTCTTATTTTACCATCAGGAGCTTTTACCCTAGCTTGAGTAGGAGCAGCTTCAGATGAAGATTTATAGTAATCTAGACCGGGTAAGTAGCTTTCTTTAGAAAGTCCACGTTCCTCAGCTTGATTTATTAACGGTTTAATATCATTTTCAAATTGACCATAAGCATCTTGATGTTTTTTACGAACAACGTTAGTAATTAGTTGTTTCTGATCATCAGCTAATAGACGTTTATTTTTAAGATTCGAAAGTGCTAGTTTCATTCGTTGGCCATAAGAACCAGCACTCTTAATTAGATCAATTTCACCCTCTTTTACAGCACTGGTTGGATCGAGTGCTCTAACGAAGTCATACAGCACGCTAACATCGGCAATACCATCCTTACTTTTTAATGCAGATTGAATACTTCTATACGCAGTATCGACGGTCTGCATTTTCTTATAGCTATCCTTCTTCCCAATTTGATCAGTAAGCTTATTAGCGAAATCTTGATTACGTTGAGTTAGTTTTTGTTCACGTTGAACACCCATCTCCTCACGTTTTAGTGCCACGTTTTCTTTCCGTGCATCTCTATCTTCTTTACGAGCTTCAAGTTGAGCTAGTTGCGGGAACAGCTTCAATGCCGTTTCACCGCTAAGATTGTCTGGAATAGCAAGGCCAGCGTTTCTTATAGTATCTCGCATTTCTTTCGATTCATCACTGGCAGGATCGCGCAAACGTGCAATACGTTTTTTATCAACGTCCTTAACCCTCTCACCGGCTAAATCGCGCATAGCCTGTAAGTTTACTTTAAGTGGCGCAGTAGCCACACCGCTAGACATGTTTGATAAACCGGATAACATTCCGGCAATACCTTCGATTAACATGGTAGTTCTAATCATACTATCCCTATCATCGATAGCATCTTGCAGTTCTTTTTCATTGCGCCCAGGCTTGTTTATTTCCTCATTAATAGCTGCAATATTTTGTTTCATAAATTCATTTTTCTTAGCAATACCATCTAAATTACCAGACTTAGCATCTTTCTCAACCGCATCGATAAATTCATGCTGCCCATCTGAATCTGAAAGATCGTAGAATGGAAATTGATCATTTGGAGGTTCGTTCCCTGTAGGTTCCGCACCAAATACTTCATTATTAGCATCCTTAGCTGCAACCATTGCACCCATTGCTTTATTAGCAAACCCAGGATTTTCAATTAATTGCTGTTCTTGATTGGCAACTTCATTGGCTTCAGGTTGATCTAGAGCACTGTAGGCACTAGCTGCCACACCAGCGGCAGGAACTAGATAGCGACCTAATAGACCCAGTGCTTTTTTACCAGCAGATTTAACAACTGGCCTGCCCGTAGTTGCAATGGTGTCATCAATTAGGGCAGCAGGATTAGCATTAGATTTAACTAAATCCATAATAGGTTTAGACTTGGGAACTATATCATCAGCTTGACGAACAATTAAATCTTTACCTTTACCAAAATCATCAGCTACCTGAGAAAATGCAGTCTCAGTGGGGCCGCCAACCATTTTAAAATTGGGTTTTGTTTTATAAAGTTCATCCTGAACAATATCTTTATAGTTTATATCGCCGGAAAGTTGTTTTAATGCTTCAAGATTTTTACCGCTAGCTAGTGGTTGCTTAAGATCGCCGGTTTGATTTAGAAGCTTCAAAGCCTCTTCCTGCTTACCTTCAGCTAAAAGTCTATCAATGAAACTATAATCTCGGGAATCCATTACTTACCCTCACGGAATGATTTATCCATTTCATAATCGGTAATCATTGCAGCATCCCCGAATATTACACCATTACTAACAATACGTTTATTTTCGGTTGTAATGTTGTAAACCTTTTTAATATTAGATTTGAACGGAATTGCATAGTTTGATTTTTCAACAGGCTTGAATACCCCGTCTTCTTCAACCATATGATCACCCGTTACAATTATACCCATATAGTTAAAAATTTCTGAGGAATCAACTAAACTATCACTAGTACCTAGAACCTTACCACCCAAAGCGACCTCGTCACCAAGTTTAATGGATTCGATATCTTTAATGGACCCATCGGCCATATCAATAGCTTCACCAGGACCAAAACACCCCTTCTTATTAAAAGCACCAGCAGCACTTGCAGCACTTGCGAGGGCTTTATCAAATCCTCCAGCCTTAGCTGCAGCTTTATTAGCAAAATTTTGCGCGCTAGATTGATACCCACTAGCTACACCTGAAGCCTTAGAGAATTGATTTTGAAACTGCTGTTGAAGAAGTTCCTTATTATATTGTTCCTGCGTATTACGAGTATCAACTCCAGCATTGGCAATAGATTGCTTATTCTGTAAATTCATAGCCTGTGCTTGATTTTTTCGATCTAGGTCGCGTTCCCTTTGTCCCGAACGTTGATTTACGTTAAACTGATTGACGATATCCCTAGCCTGAGCTTTTTGAGATTGTTCTCCAACGTCTTGTGTACGCATTGAACCTGACAGGTTAGCAATTTTATCTAAAGCATTTTGTTTACCAGCGAATGCCATCGCAGCCTGAGCTTGAGCTTGTTGTGCAGCTTGTTGTTGAGCATCTTGTGAGCTTTTCAATCTAGTTGCTAGTTCCGCACCGCTACCTAGAACACCACGCTCTGACATGTTTTGTAGAATGGCATTGTCTCTAGATTCACCAACACCAGCGGCGTCTCGCATAATGTTATTTAATTCAGCTTCATCTTCAGGAGTCAGCCCGCCATTTTCAGCTTGTTCTAGAAGGCTATTTAAAGCTCCCATTTGGGCAGTTTTAAGTTCGCCAGGAGCGTCAACACCCTCCATAGCACTAGCGCCCATCTCTTCAGCAAATCCCTGTAATTCAGGCACCAACTGACCAACCAGTTCAGGACTTTCTAGAATAATTCTTTGCGCTTCGACGGTAGGGATACCAATTTTTTTAAGTTCATTTAAAGCTGCCTCCATAGACGCATCGGCTCTCTGTTGATCTTTTTTTCCAAACCCTAGTATACTACCCATTGTTCAATTCCTTCATAAAAAATACATTTAAATTAGTCGCTTTTATCATTTCAAAATTGTTTTTCAGTAGGAACGCGAGAACACCCCTATTACTACGACATAGATTTTCATTAGGTGAAATTGATGTAACAATTTTACTTAAATTCATTTCTTTAGCTAAAGTTTCTAACCTGTTGAAAAATAATTGCATTTCACCGTTTTTTCTATATTGCGGTAATATATAGGCATCCCGAATAAAAAGACTATCATCACCGAAAGTATAAGTTATAAAGCCCATATCATTATATAAACTATCATGACCTAAACGTTCTTTAATGTAAGAACACCATAGATTATTCATTTAAAAAATTACCGTTAGCGTTAAACACTTTAAGCATGATGTAAGCATCGCCGTTGTCAGTAATAGTCATGTTATGTCTATCGCTAAGTCTTTTAACCATAGACTTACTATCAGTGTAATAGTGCATGTATTTTACACCACTACGCTTAGCTTCTTTAAAAACATGGTTCAATAGTGCATCCAGACACTCAGAACGCATATCCTCTCTGAAACTACTATCAGCAATGGTGAACCCTAGAATAGCGCCGTTCGTACCTTCGAGTTTGAAATAGCTAGAAAAGGCAACATCTTGATCATTGTAAGAAATAATATAAGAGTAGGGAGAAATGAGCTTTTCATCCCAGTGTGACCATTGAATGGCATCAAACCATTTACATAGCGTTTTATAATCTTCAGGTTTATAATGTCGAATGACCATTATCGAGTTCTTTTGTAAAGATAGTCCTCTACTAGAATAATTTTATTTGTATCGCTATTCAATTCGTAAATGATTTCGTCATATGTTAAATCTTGATTCTCATGTTCATATGTATCGGTGAAAATTTTAGCATTGGAAACAATGAGGTGTTCTTCAGTGCAAATGGGATAGACAACTGTTTCTTCATTTGTATAGAACCTAGCATCGGGACAATTCTTTAGGCGCATAAATTCGCCGCGATGATAGACGGTATGACCTTCAGAAGCTTTAATCCCATTGTAGTCATAGATTGAATCGGAATACCCTTGACCGTGTGCCATCACCCGTCCGCCCAGTGCAACAACATCACCCAACTTTATATCCTCAATGTTTTTACGACTACCATCGGCCATTTCAACTGTGGTACCTTTTATAAAACAAAAGAAACTACCCGCAGATCGAGCAATTGATTTAATTGCCTTTCCACCAATATCCAAACCTTTATTAGTTAATTTTTGTGTAAGTTCTGAAATTTTTCGTTCAATCTCTATCGGTGCGGATATTAAATCTCTTAGTGGCCCGTCTGGAATTTCACCAATAAGCTTATTCATAGGTGCTTGCGCGGAACTAGTTAAAATATTTTTTAAATTAAATGCTGTATTATATGAATTTTGCGCATGACCGGCTACAGTATCCCCTACCCCAGCTATTTTTTCTTCTGTATTACCTTCTAACAGGTTACGAAGATCATTACTTATAGTTGTCCCCGCTGAAGTTGAAATTTCTCGCATCATATCATCGCTGGTACGTGCCATTTGTCCTAGAGGTGCTGGTAACTTATTACTAACGTTTCGAAAACCTTCTTGGACCGGTGTCATAATCGAATTTGGTAGTTCACCATGAAGATACTGTACAGCATCGCCAACCGGCCCAGCTTTATCTAAAACTTTAGTAAGTTCGGGGTTTTCAGCAATTACTTCAAATGGATTTTGATATACATTCGACCTAGGTTGCGGTTTTTCAGTAATGGATTCATTTTCAGAACCATACTCATATTGCGGTGCTAAGTCGGATAGTGCTCTATTGATTGCTGTATTATAATCATAACCGATATTCTTAGGAAGTTTATTAATACGGTCTTGTAGATAAACGTCACCTTTACCTAGAAGTTGATTTAGAATATTAACATCTTCAGCTTCATCAACAGTTGTTGCTGCATCCTCATTGAATTCATCAGCATTAATTTGTTTTAAATATTCAGCTAATTGAAAACGTGGATCACGACGATACTGTATACCGGAAATAAATCCAGTATCGCCAACACTATCCATTAATTTAGCATTATTATAGGTGTTTAATGCATCCCCTGTAATATCATATGTAGACTTGTTAGCATTTAGAACTGTAATCTTATTGAGAATATCAGGGCCCCTGAGGGCGATGAGTGTATTAAAATTATCTCTTTGTGACATAGGAATACTTAAAACATCCATTTCTTGTTCAGAAAGGGGAGTTGCTGTTTTAAATTTATTCTCAATGGCACTACGCTGGCCCTGAAGTCCGGTAAGAGCTTCCCCAGCACGTTGTCCATAAGACTGACGTTTCGCACTGATATCACCTGAAAGGCGATTGTTAATATCTTCAGCCGTAGTGGCTGCTAGATTTCCTAGTTCAGTGTTAGTAGGATCGATTGAGGCTTGTAAATCTTGTAAAGCTCCAGTCTGTTGACTTGTTTGTTGCGCTAGATTTGTTAAACTATTTAAAGCGTCTGGTGCAGTTTGTAAAAGAAGCTGATCAACTCTCTGCGCTCCTTTGGAGTATGAGGGGAGATTAAAGTTTTGCCTTAAAAGATCAAAACGTCCCTGCTCATTTCCAACTTGTTGTGATTTTCTTTGCAGACCAGATAGATCATTTTGTAGACCGGATAGATCATTAACTTGCTGCTGCTGAAATTTACCAGAGATGGCATCTTGTAATAGTTGCTTATTGGGAGCATTAGATACGAAGGTAGATGCATCCTGTCCTGCCTGTCCCGCAAGACCTTGAGCATTTTGAAAACGTGCCTTTTCACTCTCAACGGCATTTTTAATGTTCTGCTGTTGCTGATTAATTTTATTCTGTACGTTTTGTTGATTACCCTGAATGTCCTGACTAATCTTATTACCAAGTTGTTGCCCGGCACCTTGATTGGACGAGATAAACTTTTGTAGGTTTTGAAATCTACCACTGCCAGCAACTTTATTCTCAGCATTTAAAGTGGGCGCTGTACCACCCGCTGCAGGCTGCCCACCAACGGCTTGTCCACTGGGCGCAGTTATTTGCCCGGTTTGTTGTTGTCTCTTCTTTTCTTCGTCTGTTAAATAATCCATAGCTATATATAGTTAGAATTCCTATTGTCCAATTATCCAAAATTTGATTTTATATTTGGTATTCGGATTTAACCCGCTAATTTGCTGTAGTTTCAATATCTTACCTTCATGCCTGAACATAACATAGGGAGAACCTAAGATGGAACCATCTAAGCTTACGACATTTCCACTAGTTCCGCCGATTGTAGTTAGCTTAGGTACCTCAAACATTGTATCATTTTTTACGACTATTTTAAAGCTACCATTAACATTTGGAGTAGAGTCAGTTAAACTTAATGTCACAACCTGTCCGGTGGTGTATCCATGAGGTAGACTGGTTGTTACAAGGGTACTGGTCCCGGCTACCAATGATGAAATTGGTAAACTAGAACTACTTTTTACTACCTTAATATCAGCAACATAGATGGCATTAACTTTACTAATTGTAGTGGTGAACGAAAGGCTATTAACAGGTGCCCCAAACTCATTAACTTCTAGAGCAACTTCTTTAAACTCTTGGTCCATATTTTCGGATATGGTAATACGTTTACTGAATATTAGATAGACTTGCTCAAGTAGTGGATTTAAGGCAAATCCTAAGCGTCCAACCAATTCCTGGTCTTCCGTTTTAAAATCTTCCTTAATCAAACGCCTACTGCCGCTTATTTTCACTCTAACCCATAACGCTTACGTAAGGCCATATACTTAGACTGCATTGGAACTCGTTCAGGTAGAGCGAAACCTCCTAAACCTGAAGTTATACCTGCCGGCTTCGGACCCTCCGCACCCATACTTGTACCGAAAGCTGAAATTGCTTTTGAAAGGGCATTCCTTTTTGAATCTTCAGAAGCCTCTGCCTCAGGATCAATATCCTCGGTGAGAATATTAGGTGACGGTTCCGGCTGTTCCTCGTAAATTCCCTGGGCCTGACGCTTCTTCTCTAACATACCACTCATAAACTCTCCCTATAAGCTCTATTTGCCTCTATACGCACGTTCAGATACCATTTCCACACTAAGTGTCATACCGAATATGAAAACGCTCTCACGGGCGTTTTTATGCTTAAATTGACATGAAATATACCGGTGCATGGCCTTGTTTCTAGGAACCAGCGTTCTTAGCGGTTCACTTGATGCAATCCCACCAAAACCTTCTTCACCAAAACCTACATTACCGAAAATGCCAGTTCCCTCAGCCGCAAAGCTGCGTCCATCAAAACCTTTACTGAGGTCTGTAGAATAACGAATTTCGCCACCTGAAAAACCCTGATTATCAAAAATGACAGTAGCCGATGATGCGTGTTTTAGCACACTTGGATCACCTGATGGATTGGGAACCCAAGTAACTGTTGAAACTATAGCTTTATAAACTGTTGTATTTCCTTCAATGAATAGTGAATTTGACCCAAGTGTTAAGATTGCCGCCGGGCCATCCTTATCAACTATAAGTTCTTCAAAGTTGGTAGTTGCTAGTGAGTAGTTATAGTTGGAGAATTGAACCTCGGGAGATTCGTTTAACCTATCCATTGCGTAATTAAAAACACTTTGAGCTTGCACCCCGGTGGTTGGTGGTGATGATAGATTGTAAATGAAACCCGAACCAGTTCCATAAAATCCAGTATAACTATTAGTATCGTTAAAAGCGTCTGATAGAAACACCTGAAGTTTATCTAATACGTTAGATAATTTATTAACTATGCTAATTCCGGCACTAGCTAAAAGATTAGCCTCAAATGCATACTTACTGGAACCACCGCTGGCGGTATAAATTTGACTATTAACCGCAATGGTAAAGTTATTACCATCTAGAACAACCACCTCATGGATACCATTCAGTACATCACCACCAGTTCCCGCTATAGAACTCAATATGACACCATCACCACTGGTTAAACCGTGACTTGGTACAGTAATGGTTGTTATTGCACCCAATGTAATGGTGGTAATGGGTTTATCGATAACTAAATCAAGGTCTAATTTTCGTAAAAGAATATTCATTTGAGCGATGGTCAAATATTGCTGTTGAAATAGAACATCACCAATTTCAACGTTAATCAATGTTGATAGACTGGTTAATAGATTGTTAGAAACCCCGTTAGTATTAATCTGTATTGTAAACTCTCTATCACTATGGTCAGTACGGTCTAAGCTTTTACGTTCTTGTTCAATTCTATTAATATCTGCAGCACCTAGATACATCTTATCATCAAAACTATTTAGTACACCACAGGTTTTAGAAATGTCCCACTTAGACCAACTACTAGTATCATTGTTATATCTAAAACACTGAGTTGCGACGGTGTCGGTTGTTTTATCTGTAATGAATAGGTGATAGGCCCTATCGTTTTCGTTAGCAATGGCGAATGATTGTCGTTTAAAGGTGCCATTTAAAACTGCCCTATTTAAAAGATTTTCAATTGGCCGTGAAATGGTTTGTACCCCTGTATCCGAAACAACCACCACACCCCTATTTGTAAGTGCACAGATTTCATTACTGAGGATGGTTGCAGTGTCGGGAGCTAGGAGAATGTTAGTAGGATCAAAGAGTGCAATGGAGAAGTTTTGAGGGGATTCACCTGATAGGCGGAAAATGCCATCTTCTTTAAATATAAAAAGACTGTCACGCAATGCAATGATACGTTGAATAACTTTATCTTTACGACCAATATCGAAAAAGTTCAATACGGGGACACTATCAGGTTGTTGTAGTTTGCTATAGTAAACTCGATGAGGAGCTATTTCATTATCGCTTGCCACAGTAGCAACGAACACCTTACTAGCAGTGCCTAAAGTTCCCAATGTAGTGTTTACGGGGATTGAGAAGCTATTAGCGCCTAGATTGGTAATGGTACGTTTACCATCAATATCTGGACTATCACCGGTTGTATTATAAACAATGACACTATTTCCGGTTGAATAACCATGCGCTGTAACCGTAAGGACTGCAGGGTTTGCTTGAGTATAGCTGGTAACAGATTTAACATTTGGTAATTGAGGATTGAATTTCTTATTTGCGCCACTGACGGTTTCCTCAACGGCTACATAGAATCCTGTTCCAGTAATGGTTCTACTTTCGAAAAGCATTTGTCCTGGAATATCATTTAAACTTGATAGGTAGGTTCCAATTAACAACCCGCCACTTTGAGTATTAACTATTTCAATGAGGGATTGTGTAGTTTCTTCAACTCGTTGACCTGGAGTAGGCTTAGAAGAAAGAAGGACATGTTTTAAAGCACTATCCTCTCCATCCCCAGCAATGGTTTGATCGTTGAATGTGACAGTTCCACCCGCAGGTGCAGGAACTGGACCAATAGTACCATTTTGTAGGTGCCAGGGGGTTGTATTACCGTTAAAATCGTTAGTTAAAGTAAGTGTAACATCTATACCACTACCGGTCTTTGTCCCAGTAAAATACAAGTTATTGGTTAACGTTGAAATGATGGCGTCAACAATGGCTTCGTTGGTAGGAGTTGCAGCTAGCGCAGCTAAATCAACTCGAATTGCAATTTTACCAGATGTATCACCATTGGAAGGTTGAACGGTTGTCCCGTCGTCATCAAACCAGATAAACGCAACAACTTCACTTGAAGCTGCACGCAATAGAAAGTAGGTTCCCTTTAATGCACTTTTATTAGCATAGTTCGCTGTAGCCCATACAATGGTAGATTGTGCGCTGGCACCAACGAAAGTATACGTTTCACTAGTGACTCCGGTGGTAACAACCAGTTTAGTATCACCTGAAACAAAACCATCCGTACTGAGTAGAGAAAAACTCATCTTATGTTTAGTTTTTGTATTACCAAAGAACATATAGTTCTTATATAGAGTGAGATCATTGGCAATGGGAGGTATTTCGTTTGCTTGGAGAATACCTTCGCCAGAAATGGGATTGGTATATAGAGGGGTAGCTCCAATGCGAAAATCATCAGGAGTAATATCAGTAATGGTAACTGTACCAGTTAGGGAAGCTGGAAAATCTTCAATGACTAAAAAGAATTCAGCCTCTGGGGTAAGGTCTATTAAATTATCAATATCAGTAGTGGTTACAAAGGCACTACGATAAATCTGATAAAAATGATCCCCGGTAATGTCATCTGGAATCTGAAAGGTAACGTCAACTGTACAACTGGTTGTCTCGCTGGTATTAGAAACTACAGCAGCGGCACTGGGTTTACCGATTATTAAATTATTATTGATATCTTTATATGCCCAGGTAATGGTGTAGGCAACCTTAGATAGAGCAGGTAAAAATCCAGCGTTGGTATAATTCGCTTTCGCTTTTAAGTTTAATGCGTTCTTCCCACCACTATCAACTATACCATTAGAAAAATCAGCGGTAGTCATGGCACTAATTTTTTTAATACCACGATCGGTAGTAATATATAAATTACCGTTACTTTCCTGAGTTTTAATTCTTAGTCTGGCGGCTTCAGGTTCGGTATAGTCACCAGCGAACGTAGTAAACACACCACCGGTATCGTAATCAATCTTAGTGGTGTAGTGGCGGAAAACTCTATCTTTATATGTAAACAGTTCCTTAACTCTACTGGAACTATCAGCCAGAGCGTCACCGTATAATAGAAAACCGCGACGCTTCTCTAGAACACCCAACCTATCATGATTATAGTTGGTACACTCAAGCAGGGCACCAGGAGGCACTTCACCAATGTACTGCTCATTAGTATTTAAACCTGCAATTTTCAGGTTTACAACTTGTTGGGGCATCTAGAACCTCTTTCGTCGGCTTCCTTTCAAAAGTCCGAAACTAGGTTTGATTTTTAGCGGCGCACCAGTAACCCTATTCTCGATTAAAATTTCAGCATTCATCTTAGATTGAGCAGAACGAGCTTTAGCAAATCCTAAACCTTGAGCATCCTTGATGCCTTCAAGCACCAGTTCGCAAGTGAGAGTTACCAAGTGACGATGTAGCTCTGTAGGAACGCCAGGAATGTCAGTTTCATAAGAAAGGGCAATGGTATCACCAATGGCTAAATTGGCTGGAATATCACTATTTTTAAAATTTAATGTCTTACTAATGAAGTTGATAGTTTTAGGGAAAATATCAATTGCTAGAGTATTATGCGGTGATTTTGTTTTTAAAAAATCAACACTATCTGAAGCTGTAAAAATGGTTGGAAGATTGTTTACAATATAATTGGTTGTATTATTATAAACTACACCGGCAACGAATGCACCCTCAGCAGTTGTATCTACGGCAATAGTAAAACTATTACTATCAACAACTGTGACCGAGTGCTCACCGTTTAGAAGAGAGTTATTTACACCGGTTACTGATGTAACGGTCACACTTTCCCCCGTAGAGAGATGGTGACTGGTTGTGGTTACAAAGGTTGTAACTGTAGCGTTTGTAATTGAAGAAACGAGAATGAATCCTTCAGAGCTTAATTGAATCTTAGCGACCCTATCACTAGTTACTAAGTTATTAGGCCGTAGTAGATAGGTTAACTTTAAACTTCCACTATCGTCAGTAATGTCAGGGTAGAGAACAAGGCTATCATTTTCAAGATAGTAGCAATAGGGTTGACTACCATTGAACTGGAAGTCGTACCTATCTTCTCTAGAGATACGACTAAGTTTATACTCCCCACCGTTATCATCGAGATAGGAGGCTGCTCGTAGTTGGTTAGCTACAGAACGTTCAGGAATAGAATAGCGAGACTTACCACTCTCAAGGGGAACAATCATATTGGTTACAAAATACTCTTCTTGTGTAGCCTTAATGGTTGGAACAAGAGTTTCTTGTATTTGATCATTAGCCAGTTCTAAAATATCATTCGGCGAATAGAGACTATCCGATTCTGGTAATGAACAACGTCGTTGAACCGATTCAACGAAAGTTGTACTGGTAAGATGGGGTGCTTTTCCCGCCATATTAGACTTTCATCTTTTTAAGCTTCATAGATTGAAGATGCTTCATCATGCTATCGATTTCGTCAGTTGACATATCAGGCTTCATTTCAGGCATAGTACCATCTACGTCATCGGGTGATGGTTGTTCACCTAGACCATCACTATCCATATTTTCCACTTCACTCTGTGCCATTTTCAGTCCAGCTTCAAGGCTTTCATCATCTGGTGCGGCTACAGTAACTTTCTTCATCTTACTGGCGATACCTTCATCAGCCAAACCTTCCAATTCATCGAGCATTTCCATCTTTGAATCTTGCTCCATCTTAGACATGGGCTTGTAGCCACCGGCAGCTTTTTTCTTTAGAAGGTCTTTAATTTCGTTCATCAT
>Ga0163150_10002512_pt1 | contig 27852 bp, 24 predicted proteins | sample OliLakLV19P2IB_FD_148628 | JGI IMG/M metagenome (GOLD analysis project Ga0163150, IMG submission 148628) | Freshwater microbial mat bacterial communities from Lake Vanda, McMurdo Dry Valleys, Antarctica - Oligotrophic Lake LV.19.P2.IB | ecosystem: Environmental > Aquatic > Freshwater > Lake >...
CCCCCGGGCCGTAGGCTCACCGCGCCACGCGGCCGCCAGCAGCGCAAGCATGTACGGCCACCCACCCGGATGGGCCAGTGCGATGCCGGCGGCGCAGGAGAGGACCGCGCGCTGCGTCCCCTCCGGCCATGAGGCCAGCCGACGCAACGCCAGGCACAGCAGGATCAACGCCAGCCCCTGAGCCCCGGCCTCCGCACCACCCACGTGCGCCACGAGCAAGGGGTGGACAGCCAGCAGCAGCGCGGCGAAGCCCGCGCCGCGCACGCTGAACCCGAGGCCTCGTGCGCAGCCGTGGAACAGCAGCGGGGCCAGCGCCCCGAGCAGCAAGCCTGACCAGCGCAGCGCCACGGCAGCGGGCACGCCGAGCAGCGTAGGCAGCCACAGCAGCACGGGTAGCAACGGGCCGCGCCCTTCGAGATCCGGCAAGCGGCCCGCCGCCAGGTCCTCCGCCGCTCCGGCGAGCACCGCATCGTCCGCCCCCAGCGGCAGGGCCAGCGCCGGCACGCGTAGCAATGCCCCTACCAACAGCAACAGTCCAGGAGCGACCCACGGGGGCAGGGGGCTGTCGTTCGTGCGCACGGCGCGCGGGAGCCTACCGGCGCCCGCAGGCTCCGCCATCCCCAGGTTCTCCCCCTCCGAACGAGACCCGCAGGGGCTCGGAGCGTCGCCCCTGAGCGATCGACCAGCTGGATAGGGCGGGAGGCTGCCGGCGACGACGCCATGCAGTCTTCCTCCATCAGGACGACGCGGTGGCCCGAGCCCCAGCGCGGCGCCAGCAGACCGCGGTACGACCCACCCTCGCTACGAAGGCTGGTGGGCGGCGCCCGACGCCCGCGCCATCTTGACCTGCTTGCCCAGTGCCTTGCGGTACCAGATCAGGCACTTGACGATGCCCTCGTGGATCGTCATGCGCGGACGGAAGCCCAACACCTCCTGGGCCTTCTGCGTCTCGGCCAGGCTGTGGCGCACATCAGCGGAGCGCGCGTCGCCGAACTTGGGGAGGAACTCCTTGTCGAGCAGCTGGCCGAAGACCGCCAGCAGCCCGCTCACGGAGAGGCGCGCGCCCGAGGCCACGTTGAAGGCCTCGCCCTCGGCCTTGGGGGCCGTGCAGGCCAGCCGGAAGGCCTCGACCACGTCGGAGACGTAGACGAAGTCGCGCGACTGCTTGCCGTCGCCGTAGATCACGGGCGGTTGGTCCTGGAGGATCGTGGCGCAGAAGCGCGCGATCACGGCCCCCTCGGGCGAGTGCCACGGCTGACGGGGTCCGTAGACGTTGAACAGGCGCAGCGAGACGGTCTCGAGCCGGTAGGTCGTGTAGAAGACCCGCATCAGCTCCTCACCGCACAACGCCCCTGCCCCGTAGGGGCTGTAGGGCGAGGGCAGCATGCTCTCCTCCTTGGGCAGCACGGGGCTCTCGCCATAGACCGCGCTCGAGGAGGCGTAGATGACGCGCTTGATCTTGAACTCGCGCGCCGCGCTGAGCACGTTCAGCGTGCCTTGAAAGGCAACCTGCAACGTCTCGTCCGGGTCCTTCACCGAGCGGTCCACGCCGGGGATGCCGGCCAGGTGCAGGACGTAGTCGCAGCCCTTGGCCGCGCGCTTCACTGCCTTGTCGTCGCGCACATCCCCCTCCACCAGACGCACATCCGTCGTCTTGTGGTCCTGAAGGTTGCGCTTGTGGCCCGAGGAGAGGTTGTCGAAGACCACCACCTTGTCGCCGGCCGCCACCAGGGCGTCCACGAGATGGCTGCCGACGAACCCCGCGCCCCCGGTCACGAGATACTTGGCCATGAGTGCTCCCGCAACGAATGCGCCCCAAGAGTAGGAACGCCGCGCCCAGGCCCACTACAAATGCCGCTCGGAACACGTAAACCATTATCAGAAAGTAGGTTACAGATTCCTAGAAAGTATAACTTCGTTATACTTATGGACAGAGCCGTCGCCAGCGGGCCACGATGCGCCTGGCCGCCTGCCCGTCCCAGGCCGCCGGGCGAGGGCGAGAACTGGCCCGTGACGTCAGCGCTCGTTCCACCCCCGAGGCGAGCCGGCGCGGGTCCGCACCCGCCAGAGTGTTGGTGCCGTGCGTGAGGGTGAGCCGATGCTCGTAGCGTGCTCGTAACGTCACGCAAGGGACGCCCAGGAGCGAGGCTTCCACCGGCAGCCCCCCGCTGTCCGTGATCGCCAGGGCCGCATCACGCAGCAGCCCGACAAAGCGCAGATAGGGCTGGGGCTCCACCAAGCGCACACCGGCACGCCGCAGCCGACGTCGCGCGTCGGCTCCCAACCTCGCGGCCGTGCGCGGATGCAGCGGAAAGACCAGCGGCAAGCGCTCGGCCACGCGTGCCAGCGCCAGGGCAAAGCGCTCCAACCGCTCGCCATCGTCCACGTTGGCGGCCCGATGCAGCGTGACGACCCCGTAGCCGCGGGCGGCCAGGCCTCGACGAAGCACGCCGGCCCGCTCAGCCAGTCGCGGGCGCGCCCAGGCAAGCGCGTCGGCGAGCACGTTGCCCGCGTCATGTACGGCCGTCGGCGCGAAGCCCTCGCGGCGCAGCTGGAGCGAGGCCGCGGGCTCGCTGGCGTGCAGCAGATCGCTCAGGCGATCGACGCGACGGCGGTTTCGCTCCTCGGAGAGACCCCGCTCGAAGGAGCGCAGCCCTGCCTCCACGTGGGCGAGCGGCCGCTTCAAGGCCCGCGCCGCCAGGGCCCCGGCCACGGTGGAGTCCACATCGCCTAGCACGACGACCAGAGCCGGATCGAGTCGCGCGAGAGGCTCGGCCAGCGCGCGGGCCATCGTCTCGGCCCGCCGCGGTCCCGGCGGCACGTGCGCCAGCACGGCCGCGGGGGCGGGCAGGTCGAGATCGCGCCACAGGGCCCGGGCGAGCGACGGCGCCTCGTGCTGCCCTGTGTGCACCCAGCGCAGCTCGCGCCCAGCCGAGCGCGCCGCGCGCACCAAGGGCGCAAGCTTGACGAAGTTCGGACGGGCCCCCACCACCGCTACCCAGCCGCCCTCCGGGGCGTCCTGCTCGCAGCGCACCGGACTAGGTGTTCCCCGCGGCCAACAGGCCGTCGAGGAACCTGGTCGAGTAGTCGCCCTGTGCGAAGTAGGCGTTGGCCAGGATGCGCTTGTGCAGGTCCACCGTGGTCTTCACCCCCACGATCTCGAGTTCCTGCAGGGCTCGGCGCATGCGCGCGATGGCCTTGGGGCGATCGTCGGCGTGCACGAGCAGCTTGCCGATCATGCTGTCGTAGTTCGGAGGGATACGACCGCCGGCTTGCATGTGGCTGTCCAGACGCACGCCGGGCCCGCCCGGCACGCGCCAGGTGGTCACGGTGCCGGGACTGGGTGCGAAGCCGTGCTCCGGATCCTCGGCGCAGATGCGCACCTCGATGGCGTGGCCCCGGAAGACGACGTCGTCCTGGCCGTAGCCGAGCAGCTCGCCGGCGGCCAGGCGGATCTGCTCCTTGATCAGGTCCAATCCCGTGACGAGCTCCGTCACGGGATGCTCGACCTGGATGCGCGCGTTGACCTCGATGAAGTAGAAGTTGTCGCCTTCTACGAGGAACTCCACCGTGCCCGCCGTGTGGTAGCCCACGCTGCGCGCCAGCTTCACGGCCGCCGCACCCATGCGCTTCCTCAGCTTGTGGTGCATGGCCGGGCCGGGGCTCTCCTCGACCACTTTCTGGTGGCGGCGTTGCACGGAGCAGTCGCGCTCTCCCAGGTGGATCACGTTGCCCTTGCGGTCGCCCAGGATCTGGAACTCCACATGGCGTGGGTTCTCGATGTACTTCTCGAGGTAGACGCTGTCGTCGCCGAAGGCCGACTCGGCTTCGCTGCGCGCCGTGGCCAGATTGGTCACCAGGGCGATGTCGTTGTGCGCCACGCGCATACCGCGGCCACCGCCGCCGGACACGGCCTTGATCAGCACGGGGTAGCCCACGCGGTGGGCCACCTTGAGGGCCTCCTCGTCGCTGGTGAGCGGGCCATCGCTGCCTTCCACGCAGGGGATGCCGCAAGCCTTGGCGGCCTTCTTGGCCTCGGACTTGTCGCCCACGCGCGTGATGGCTTCCACCGTCGGGCCGATGAACTCGATGTTGTTGGCGCGGCAGACCTCGGCGAAATGTGCGTTCTCCGACAAGAAGCCGTAGCCCGGATGCACGGCGTCCACGTTGGCGATCTCGGCCGCCGAGATCAGGCTCGGGATCGAGAGATAGCTCTGGGCGCTCGGGGCCGGGCCGATGCACACGGACTCGTCGGCCAGGTCGAGGTACCAGCTGCCGGCGTCGGCCTTCGAGTAGACCGCCACGGTCTCGATGCCCAGCTCCCGGCAGGCGCGGATCACCCGCAGGGCGATCTCGCCGCGGTTGGCGATGAGGACGCGCTTGAACACCCGGCGCCTGCTACCCGACCTTGACGCGGAAGAGCGGCTGGTCGAACTCCACCGGATGGCCGTCCTCGACCAGGATCTCGAGCAGCTCGCCTTCGATCTCCGACTTGATCTCGTTGTTGAGCTTCATGGCCTCGACGATGCAGACCACCGTGTTGCGGGCCACCCGGTCCCCGATCTGGATGTACGGCGCCACATCGGGGCTGGCCCGACGGTAGAAGGTCCCGACCATCGGCGAGAGGATGTCCTGCGTCCCAGGGGGCGGCGCGCCGTCCACCGCAGCGATCGGGGACAGGCTGACGGGCACCGTGGCCGGAGGCGTCGCGGGCGCGCCGGCGCCCGCCGGCAGGTAGACCGCCTGCGCCGCGTAGGCCCCGGCCTTGCGCAGGCTGATGCGGGAACCCTCCTGTTCGATCTCCAGCTCGACCAGCCCGTTCTCGTTCATGAGCTGGACGAGCCGTTTGAGCTCGCGATGATCCATGGCGCTCCTGCCCCTGGGGGCCCCGAGAGGACGGCGGCCCTACGAGCCGCTGTCGGAGGGGCAAGAGTAGGGAGCCACGGGAGGGGGGTCAAGCAACGCGACTGCGTGCTTATTGCTTGTTGCCGCGTTGGAAGGCTCACGCGCCCCCCCGCTCCTCAGGATCGTGCTCCACCCGGCCGGTGCGCCGAGGGTCCGAACCCGAACACGTGCTCGGCGATCTCGACGGCGTTGAGGGCAGCTCCCTTGCGGATCTGGTCGCCCGTGCACCAGAAGTCGAGCCCGCACTCGTGCGACGGATCCTTGCGGATGCGCCCCACGAGGACGTCGTCGTGACCCTCGGCGTCGCGCGGCGTGGGGAACAGCAGCCGGCCCGGCTCGTCCACCACGCGCACCCCCGGCGCAACCGCGAGCCAGGCGCGCGCCTCGGCGGCGCTCACGGGGCGCTCGAACTCCACGTTGACCGCCTCGCTGTGGGCGCGGCGCACGGGGATGCGCACGCAGGTGGCCGTGACACGCAGGTCCGGACGATCGAGGATGCGTCGCGACTCCTTGACGAGCTTCCATTCCTCGGTCGTGAGATCGCCTTCGGCGAAGGCCTGCACGAACGGGAGGGCGTTGCGATGGATGGGGTAGGGGTAGGTCTTGGTCGTCGGCGGCCGGCCCTCGGCCTCTTCGGCGATCTGGCGGTCGAGCTCGTCGAGGCCTGCCTGTCCCGAGCCTGAGACGGCCTGGTAGGTGCTGACCACGAGGCGCCGGATCGGCACCTGGCGCTCGAGCGGCGCCACGGCCATGAGCAGGATGATCGTGCTGCAGTTGGGGTTGGCGATGATGCCGCGGTGGGTCTTGGCCGCAGCGCCGTTGACCTGCGGCACGATCAGCGGCACATCGGGGTCCATGCGCCAGGCGGACGAGTTGTCCACCACCAGCGCACCCTGCTTGGCCGCGCGCGGCGCCTCGGTCTTCGAAGGGCCCGAGCCAGCAGAGAAGAGCGCCACGTCCACACCCCGGAAGTCGGCCGTGGCGAGGTCTTCGACCAGATGCTCGGCGCCCATCCACGAGACGCGCCGCCCGGCCGAGCGCGCGGAGGCCATCAGCCGCAGGCGCTTGACAGGGAAGCGGCGCTGCTCGAGCACCCGTAGGAACTCCTGACCCACGACGCCCGTAGCGCCGACCACCGCGACCGAAAGCGACACGCTCACCTCCGACTCGTCGTGGCGCCGCGGCCCGGGGCCGCGGGCCGCACCCAGCGGCCCGATCGGCCGCCGTCCTTGAGCAGCAGGCGCACATTCTCGATCTCTGCCGAGCGATCCACGCCCTTGACCATGTCGTAGAGCGCCAGCGCCGCGGCGGCCACGGCCACCAGCGCCTCCATCTCCACGCCGGTGCGCTCGAGCGCCACCGCCTCGGCCTCGATGCGCACCCGATCCGGACCCGCGGCGGCCAGGTCCACGCGCAGGTCGTCGAGCCGGATCGGATGGCACAGCGGGATCCACTCGCTGGCGCGCTTGCCAGCCTGCACACCCGCCAGGCGAGCGACCGCGAAGGCGTCGCCCTTGGCCACCTTGCCGGCACGCAGCAGACGCAGCGTCATGGGCGAGAGCCGCACGTGCGCCTCCGCCAGGGCGCGCCGCCGCGTGGCCGGCTTGGCCGAGACATCCACCATGCGGGCCTTGCCCGCCGAGTCCAGGTGCGTGAGGCGTTTGGAGGCCATCGCCGGAGGATAGCCTTCGCTCGCGCCCCGCGTCCCTTTCGCCCCCGCGACCCCGTGGCGACCGCTGGGAGTCGGCCTGTCGCAGGGCCGCTACGGACGCCGGGCAGCGTTCGCTCGCGCGCGCCGAGCAGGGGCACGTGGCACAGGTCAGGAACCCACGCGAAAGGTCACGGCTTCCGCCACGTGCGGCTCCTCGACCAAGGGAGAGGCCCCCAGGTCGGCGATGGTGCGCGCCACGCGCAGGACGCGATGCACGCCGCGTGCGGTCAGGCCCAGCGTGCGGGCGCTCTGGATCAGGCGCGCCTGGGCAGCGCGCGAGGGTTCGACCGCGCCCGGCAGCAGCCGGCCTGGGATGCGGCTGTTCCAGGCGCGCGGGAGGCCCAGGCACCGCGCGCGTGCTTCCTGAGCGCGCACGGCGTGCTCCAGGGCGAGCGGCGTGCCCGACGCGGGGGTGCGAGCGGCCAGGAGGCTCGCGGGATCCACGGGGTGGACAACTACCGTTGCTCGGTGTCGGTAATCGCGCTGCTCAACCGGTTGCGACGCGACATTCAACAGATGCCGGGGCCATCTAACGGAAAGGTGGCCGGAGACGCGGTCTACATCCGCATGCGCAGCGTGGAGGGTGGACCATTGGAGCGAGTGCGCGCATTTGTGCGCGAGCAACGCGGCTGGACTCCAGAGTCTGTCCGCCGAGGTTTTTCGCCTGCTGGTACGTGAGCCACCGAGGATCGCTGAACCCGCGAACGTCCATCGTGAGCCCGAGGAGCATCACGTTGATCCCGGAGTACGCATACCCCGAGACCGCGTTCCGCAGGCCGCCCACCGCACCGATGGTGCGCCAAGGCCGGACCCACGGCGCAACGCCGCGCTCTAGGGCCTCGACGATTCTGTTGGTGACCTCGATATAGATGTCGCGGCCGGGACGGCCGCGCTGTGTTGTCTCGTTCATGGTGTGTCTCCGTGAGTTACGGAGACGCGCCCGGTGAAGACGCATCTTTACCGCGCACCGGCGCAGTCCAAGCAGGACCGCAACCTGCGCGACGCTTTGGCCATGGAGGTAGTGAAGGGTCGCTACGCCTCGATAAATGTCTGGGAGGCGGGAGACGGCACAAGCCACCTCATGGACGGCATCGGAAGCAGTGTCAGTGTGCGGCGGCACCGCTGGCGACGGAAGTCGAAGCTCCTCATTCGGCTCATCGTTCCACGGCACGGGCAGCATCCGTCGATTGCTTCGGATGCACGAGATCGCGCGGCAGCGCGCGACCCGGTACAGCCACCGCGTGAGATGGTCCGCGGACTCGAAGGTCCGTAGATGCTCCCACGCGGCGAGCCAGGTCTCCTGCACGACGCCGGAAGCCCGATCTGCGTCGCCCCGGAGCACTCGTTCGATGAATCGCGTGAGCGGGGGCGAGAGATCGCGGACAAGCACTTCGAACGCGCATTCGTCTCCGGCGACGGCGAGGACGAGTGCGTGTTCATGCTCGAATGGTAGAACTCGGGGCGCACCGCGCCCCTGGACGGCGGTCTGCATGGCAACATCTCCGGTGAGAGAAGGAAGGGACCTCTCTCAGCGTGAGGCAAGATGGCCATGCGGCGTAGACGGCGAAAGATGCCGAGGTCGGCAGGCTTCTGGACTCGGTGATCGTGCCGATGTCGTGGTTCACCGATCTCGTTCACCAGCGCGACCCGCACCACTCCTCGGTCAGTGAATGAAGTGATCGAGGTGAACGTCCCTGCTTGTCGGAGCCGACCTCACTGCGCTATCCTTGAACCACGAGCCCCGCGGGTCTTCGTTCAGGCAGCTTTCGATCGGTACTGTTCCACGATCGCGGCCATGCGAGCGAGCGTTGCAATGTTCGCGGAGTCCTGGACGAAGGTTCGAACGTCCTCTACAGCGGGGCACAAATGCCGGAAGCGGCAAGAAATGCAGTCTTGGCGCGGGAACCCGCGCCCCGAGCGGGTTCGAACGTCTCCGCCAGTTGCGCCATTTTCTCCCGCACTCGACAAGAACTGCTGAGGAATAGAACCTTGACCCGGCACTCGCCTCGGGACTACTCTGAAGGCATGCACCTCAAGAAGGTCCGTATCCAGAACTACCGCAGCATCAAGGACGAGACGATCGCCCTAGATCGCTACACGTGCCTCGTTGGTCCGAACGGGGTCGGGAAGTCGAATGTCCTTCGAGCACTCTGTGTCTTCTTCCGAGCTGATGCTTCGCCCGTTGGTACCGAGCATCTGGCCAAGGAGGACTTCCATCACGGCGACACCGCAACTCCGGTCACCATCACGCTGACGTTCGATGGCCTGTCTCCTGACGCCAAGATGGACCTCGCTGACTACGTCCGCCACGACCAGCTAATCGTCTCGGCGGTGGCCACCTGGGACGCGGCTACCGAGAAGGCCCCGATCGTTCAGCACGGTAGCCGGCTCGGCGTGGCCGCGTTTCGACCGTTCTTTGCCAAGGAGAAGGACAAGGAGACCGTCGAGGCGCTGAAGGAGGAATACAAGAAGCTCCAGACTTCCTTCAAGTTGCCGGACGTCGCCACGAAGCCGAAGATGCTTGAGGCGCTCCGCACCTACGAGGCCGAGCACGCCGCGGAATGCTCCGAGATCGCTAGCAGGGACCAGTTCTACGGATTCTCTAAGGGCGAAAATCGGCTCCGCAAGTACGTACAGTTCCTGTACGTCCCCGCCGTGAAGGATGCGACCTCCGAGCAGCAGGAAGAGAAGGACTCTGTCATTAGTCAGCTGCTCGAGCGCGCCGTGAAGAGCAGCGTACTGTTCGCCGAAGAGCTGAAGAAGATTGGGACGACCGCTCGCGAGGGCTATCGCTCCATGCTCGCCGAGAAGCAGTCGGCGCTAGACGACCTTTCGAAGACACTCACCGAACGGATCAAGGAATGGGCAACGCCAGATACTGAGCTCGCTTTACATTGGGGACACGCGGGTGAGGATCCGCTCAAGATCGCGCCGCCAATCGCTCAGGTTGTTGCAGGACAGGCTGGCTTCAACGGTCAGCTCTTCCGTATGGGACACGGACTGCAGCGGTCCTTCCTGCTTGCGATCTTGCAGGTACTTGCGACCGCGCCGGCGGGTGCAAGCCCGACGCTCGTCCTCGCGATCGAGGAGCCAGAGCTCTACCAGCACCCTCCTCAGATTCGTCACCTCGCGTCCGTACTCGGTGATCTGGCTGCGGGCGATGCTCAGGTTGTGCTCTCCACTCACTCGCCGCTCCTCATCACCGGCCGCGAGTTTCAGAGCGTCCGCCTTGCGCGACGTCTGAACAACGGTCCCACGCAGTTCCGCACAGCGACCGTCGAGGCCGTTTCGGAAGCCATCGCGAAGGCCAGAGGCGACAAGCCCTCGGGAGTCGCGGGGCGAACGGCGAAGCTGCACGAGAGCCTTCAGCCCGGTCTGAGTGAAATGTTCTTCTGTGAGCGGCTCGTCCTCGTGGAGGGTACCTCAGATCGTGCCTACATCCTCGCATCGATGGAACTCCTCGGGAAATGGTCTCAACTCAGACGTCTAGGAATCCATGTCGTTCCGGCAGAGGGGAAGAGCCATCTCATCCAGCCCCTGGCAATCGCGCACGCACTCGGCATCCCGACGTTCGTGGCGTTCGACGGCGACTCAACTCAGGCTGCGAAGACCCCTGACAAGAAGGTCATGCACGAGAAGGACAATCGGACGCTCCTCGGCCTCTCCGGAAACGGCGCCCTCCCCGCACATCCCTGGATTTCAGCGCATCATAAGAACTGCACCATGTGGGGCGACACGATCGAGGCGGCCGTGAAACAGAGTATGGATCCTGGAAAGTACGACTCGATCCGCAATAAGGTCCTCGTTGAATTCGATCAGGAACCCGACTTGGGGAAGGATACGCTCTACGTCTATCGGCTCCTTGAGGAGTTCGATGCTCAGAAGGCCTGGCCTGCAGTATTGACTCAGCTCTGTGACTCGATCCTCGCTGCCTTTCCCTAGGTGCACTGGTTTGTCTACGCTTGTCGCATCATGCACCTAACCGACGACGACCTTCGGGCGTTTCAGGCCATCTGGAAGGCAGAGTTCGGAGAGGCGATCACCCTCGATCAGGGGAGGGAGTCCGCCTCTCGTCTCCTCGAACTCTACCGCTTCCTCTGCCGGCGTGAACGAAGCCAGTAGCTCGTTCACCACCCATGTTCACCGATCTAAGCCGCATCCTTCTTGACGCGGTGTACTTGTGTACGAGGTGAACGAGCGGGTAGGAGGTGCCGGTACCTTTCGACAATCACCCCCATTTTCTGTATTGTTGAATCATTACAACTATCCCGCACAAAGGTTCTAACGTCCTCTACAGCGGGGCACACTTGAGGAAATGCGTTCGCGTCAGACCGTCGCCGGAACGGTTTCTTCGCGTCCCCACTGAGTTCCTTGCCCGCCAGCGAAAGGTTCGAACCGACACTTCCGAGGATGAAGCGCCGGACGTCCGGGTCGCCATCGAGAAACGCAGGAACCGCGACAGCATTGAACTCCGAGACGATTCGGGCGGGTTCGAACCATGGGCGAGCACGTTCCGCCTCGGCCACGGCACTCGCGAAGCGCTGTCGCTCCCTCTCGATGTCGGTCCGCTGCCGGAGGAACTCGTCGTCGGTGACGACATCGCGGAGACGGAGCCGCGTGAGGTTGTCGAGCTGAGCGCGGACGCTATCGAGCGCCGTCTGGGCGACCTTGCGTCGTGCCCCGCCGTCACCGTTCTCCTCGCGGTTCAGCCTCTCGACCTTGGACAAGACCCAGCCTCGAAACCTCGCCGAGACGGTGAGACTTTCCAAGAAGCTAACGATCTGCTGTTCAAGGTCTCGAACCTTTACCACTGGCTGCTCACATTGCCGGTCGAAGCGGCGCTTGGTGCAGTGATAATAGGTGTAGTGAGAGCCGAAGCGGTTCGTCTTTGCCTCGGCCGTCACCGATAGGCCGCACTCGCCGCACCGAATAAGGCCGGTGTACGGGAACCGGTGCTTCTTCGGTCGTGGCCGACCGGGACGGCCCAGCAACTCCTGTACCCGTTCAAACTCGGCGACCGTCACCAGTGGCGGGTGCTTGCCTTGGTACGTCTGGCCGTCCCACTCGATGAACCCCGTATAGAAGCGGTTCGAGAACATCTTGTAGACGGCGCTCAGGGCCAGCGCCTTGCCGCCGGTCTTCTTGCGTTGCACGGTGACGAACCCCCACTCGCGTTCGGCGACGTCGCGAATCTGGGTCGGTGAGTATGCCCCGGTGAGCATGAGCTCCCACATGCGGCGGACGACGACGAATCGATCCGGGTCTTGGACGATTGTGCGCGTTGCCGGATCGTTCAGGTAGCCGGTCGGCGGCATGTTCGGCAGCCAGCCGTTCTGCACCTTGGTCCGGTTGCCTCGGCGCACGTTCTCGGACAGGCTGTCCACGTAGTACTTCGAGTATCCGAAGATGATCGCGAGCATAAACTTCCCCTGCGGGTTGTTCTCGAACGAGAACGCAGAGAACTTCATGTCGTGAAGCTTGCCGGTGTCGAGGAGGTGGACGATCTTGCCGCCGTCGACGGCGTTGCGGGCGAGGCGGTCCGGGTGCCACGCGACGATTCCCTCGGCCTCTCCGGCTTCGATTCGTCGCACCATATCATCGAACAAGGGGCGCCCTGGCGCCTTGGCGCTCTTCGACTCCTCAAACACTCGAACTACGCTCGCTCCCGGGAGCGCAACAAGAAGCCGCTCAACTTCGCGGTGCTGGGACTCTATTGAAAGCGCTTGCCGATCGTCGGCCTCGCTCGATTTACGGCAGTAGATGAAGTAATTCATGGATCACAAGGGGCAGGTCTACGTCTTCGGCTGCGGAGCCCGGGCGAGTAGACGGTACAGTTCGAGCAGCCGTGACGCCGCTTCTCGGGCCGCGTCGTCGTCCAGCTCCTCGCCGAACTCGTCCTTCCAGATCGCCTTGAAGTCCATGAGATCGTCACCGTTCAGTTGCATGACGCTCAGGGTACGCAGCGATCCGAGAGTTGAGGAGACGGCGAAACTTGCCGCAGGGCGCATTGATTGGCCCCGCCTCACTTGGAGCGTATCCCCGCTGCCTCCATTCGGTCAAGACCCACCGTGCTCTTGCCGCATTGGGCAACTCTCGCCGTCTCCACCGATTCGTTCGCGCGTGCAAGGGTACCTGGATGGAACATATTCAATCCGGCGTGGAGCGGGCCAAGGACAAGAAACTCCGGAAGCCAGAGCCGACCGTCTCGGCGACTCTCGACGACGGCACAATCATCGAGGCGGTCTACGATCCGGTGGCACACACGACCTCGTTCGTTGTCGCCAAGGATGGCAAGTGGAAGACCGCGCCTCACCACGATCTTCCCGACGGCCGCCGCCTTGTCCCGCTCTCTGGACAGAACAACCTCCTCACGCATGGAGTCGTCTTGCTCCCGTCGGCACCCGTGGAGTTCGGCACGAAGGCGGAGCTGCTCGCCCGACTCCAGACGTTCATCCATGAATACGTCGATCTCTCGCCGCTGTTCGAGCGAATCGCAGGGCACTACGTTCTCCTCTCATGGCTCTACGACGGTCTTCACGAGATTCCGTATCTCCGGGTCCGGGGAGAGCCGGGAAGCGGGAAGACCCGCTTCCTCCTCACCATCGGCTCCCTCTGCTACAAACCGATCTTCGCCTCCGGGGCCTCGACCGTCTCTCCGATTTTCCGCATGCTCGATCTTGTCCGCGGCACGCTTATCTTCGATGAGGCGGACTTCCGCTTTTCCGACGAGCGCGCCGAGGTCGTGAAGATCATGAACAATGGGACGACGCGAGGTTTCCCCGTCCTTCGAGCAGAGACCAACCAAGTGACAAAGGAGTTCAACCCGACGGCCTTCCATGTCTTCGGTCCGAAGATCGTCGCTACTCGCGGCGCGTTCGAAGATCGCGCCTTGGAGTCCAGATTCATCAGCGAGCAGATGGGCGCGCAACGCCTTCGCAGAGACATCCCGATCGCTCTCACCGACGATCACGCTCGGCAGGCTCTTAGTCTCAGGAACCAGCTCCTCCTCTTTCGACTTCGCTTTCATCGGACGGGCCTTTCCCCAATCGTCGCCGACCGGGACATTGAGCCTCGCATCAACCAGATGTTCGGTCCGCTGCTCTCGGTTGTGGACGACGAGCAGACGCGACAGGCGATTCGAGCACTCGCGGTTGAGTACAGCGGACAGGTTGTCTGCGACCGCAGTCTCGATTCCGAGGGTCACGTCGTCGAGGCCATCCACGCACTCATGCTTTCCGACGGGACACCCCCGACGATCCGCGACCTCGCCGCAGCGCTCGATCGGAATGAGGCGGCCACGGGAGCGTTCGCCTGGACTCCTCGCTTTGTCGGTCAGATTGTCCGTCGCAAACTCGGGCTTCGTACCGTCCGACGGCGGGATGGTCACTGCATCGCCCCAGTGGAGACGGCACGGCTCGCCGCTCTGTTCGTGCGGTTCGGCCTCGTACCGACACCGCCACCACGTTCACCTGATTCACCTCATTCACCGAGCCGCATGGAATCAGCATCCGACCCGGTGAACCAAGTGAACGGGGTGATCCTCGTAGACGCCGCCATCGGGCTCCCGCGCGAAGCGGCGTGACCTCGGCGGACTTGCCGGAGTCGGCAAGAATCACAGTCATGCGCATTGCACCGCCAGCATCTATTCTGGATAGATGCAATCATTATCAAGCTATCTGAAGATGTTTCGCAAGCGCTCGGGACTCTCGCAGGATGAACTCGCGGCGCTCCTCGGGTGCAGACACGGCTCGAAGGTCTCGCGGTACGAGCGCGGGGATCGCTCGCCCAGTCTCGCGACGCTGGTCGCGTACGAGATCATCTTCAAGACTTCCAGCCGAGAACTCTATCGGGGCGTACACGACCGAGTCCGCAGTGCGGTCTGTGGTCGCGCGCAGGCCCTCTCCCGAAAGGTCGATGCCCGCCAACTGACGGCCGCGACGAAGCGGAAGCTCGACTTCCTCACGTTCGTCATCTACGAGAGTCGGCCACCGCGTTCATGAAGGTGAGACGGACGCTTCCTCAACGGATTCTGGCCATTGACCCAATCTCCCGTGGATTCGGGTTCGTCGTGCTTGAGACCGAACCCATGCAGCTCGTGGACTGGGGAACAGTGGCGGGCCAGCGCACAGCAGAATCCCTCGGGCACGCAATCATGGACCTGGTCGCACGATTGCAGCCCACGCTCGCGGTCCTCGAAGACCCGAAGTCGGCACGATCAAAGCCAAGACGGACCGCGCTCAACGAGACGCGCGACCTCGTTACCCGCGTGCTACGTCGTCACTGTCCGCTTCATCTCGTCGTGGCGAGGATGCGGACCGGGACGGCTCGAGCGCTCGGCGCGCGGACCAAACCACAACTTGCGGAGCGTCTCAGCGCGCGCTTTCCAGAACTGAGCGCGAAGACGCCGCCACACCGACAGCCCTGGCAGAGCGAGGACACGCGAACGGCAATCTTTGACGCCCTTGCACTTGCTCTAACGGCTGGAGGAGATCCAGGCCGGTGAGGCGGGTCACAGTCGAAATTGGTGTTGCCCTCCGTGTCAGGGTGAGGTGAGACAGGCACCTGCTCGCAATTGCTGTCGAGGGCGGGAAGGCTGAGATCATGACTAAGAACCCTGACGCGTAGCGGCAGGAGGCCCGCGCGGAAGACCCCTTAGCTCGAGCCGGCTCGCTTCGCGCGTCGTCGCCTCGCTCCCGGTCCTCTTGCCCCTACGCGTCAGGCTGATGTGCCCGATGTCAATTACATCGCCGACACGCAGGTGTAACTGTCGCCGGGCACTGCTGCCTCTCACACTGCCTGTACAGCGCACCTTGCACTTTCCTCCACTATGCTCAATACTGACACTGGTATGCAAAGAGCTGGCATGGCCCCTGGAATCTGCGCAAGTTCCAGAAGAGCCCTCTTGTCAGAGAACATGTCACGCTCCGCACAATGAGAGAACAAGGGCCATCATTGTACGGCTGGTGGGTGACGGAGCGAGTCGCCCATCGAGTCCACTCGATTGCGAGATGGGCTCAAGCTGTTCCCAGCAACGACATCGGGGGCTGCGCTGCAATGTCCCCCATGCACGCACGCACCAACTAATCTGTTGGGAATGCAGTCTTCACCTAGGCGTAGGTTTTGACTCATGTGTAGCGCAGTTCTCTAAGAACTACAGTAGGTCAGCCCACCGCACCATACCGTTGCCCCTACTGCGTCGCTCCGCACGCTCACTGGCTACCCCCACAAAAGGTAGCCAGTTTTTAATCGCCGGCCTTCGGGGACTTGTCTGGGTGTCGGCGGACAGCCAGAAGTTCCGGAAGAGAAGTTAGGAGGGCGTGAAGCGGCGATTCGCATGGTTTCCGACCTGCCAACGGCGGAGTGCGCCGCGAGCGGCGACTGGCCATGGAGAAGGGCCTGGACGCAGCTCCCGGCCCACTTTCTTGGGCGGGGGCGACCCACACGAGCTCCAGACGCGCCCTGTTTGCCGTACGCCGTACTTCCACTCTCATGTCGTCGCGCTTGGTCTAACGCTCGCCCACCGCGTCTCAGCCCACCCCCCGGTAACATTGAGGTCATAGGCCAGCGGGATAGGATAGCTGTACCAAGCGAAGTGTCGGGCCACCGATGCCAGGGCCAGAGCTGCCCCCAGCACGAGCGGTTTGGGGCCAAGTGGATATAGAACGATTCGTGCCGAGTCCGCCACGGCTTCTAACGCCAGTTCGCGCGCGATCAGTAGCATTTTTTCCACGGCGAAGAAGTCAAGGGCAACCGTCTTTACCCCCCGCCTCTCCGCAGTGCGCAGGAACCAGGCATTCTGCGCCTCTGAGGCAATCCGCAACTCCTGCCGGCTCGCCTTGGCAACTACAGCCACACCAGACTCGGCGGACAGTGCGTCCGCTGCAAGGCGCAACCGATCACCCTCATGTCCCAAGAGGAAGAGACCCCGGACACCACGGCCGTCGTGCGACGCAGCAAAGTCAAATGGAGCCACAACAGTCTCCACCCACTTCCCCTTACCCCACACATGACGCCTTGTGGTTCGATACTCGCTTGGACGTGAATACGCCAAGTGCACTACTCTGAACCGCGTTTGCGAAACCAACCATAACGCAACCGCGACTGCATGGATCTTTGTAATGCATGTTACGTCGATTACAAGTTCAGTGTCAGGATCGCAGGGCCGCGCATGCAGCTCATTTAACACTCCGAAGATAGAACCAAACTGGTAACTCCCAATGCGCAACACCTCCCAACTCACGGCACACGCTTGTATTGCGGCTCGATACTTCGCCCTCCGCCGCTCACCTTCCACCGCCGGCTCAATGCGGGTCGCATAGTCAATAATCACGGCTGCGGGGAGCTTGCCGCGAAGCACCTGTGCGCTGCCGACACAGCGGGGTTCGAAACTCGCGGCCCCGAGCCACAGTATCGGCCCGCGGAACACCGGCGGCTTCACACCGAAAGTACTGATTCTGTGGCTAGCCACGGGACTTTTTCTCTCGCTTAGGGGTGGTGAGCCAAGCTCGTACGTCACGTACTCGGTCTGCAACCCCGCGCGTCAAAGCCGCGTCAGAAGCGTAGTGACTAACGCTGGGATGATCGTGCAGCATTTGACCCACGAGCTCAATTTCCGATTGGCGCGATACGAATACACGCCGAAACGCCGATCGACCCAGTGCGTCATCCATTCGCGGGCGAGAAAGCACAATGCCCGCAGACACGATGGCAAGATAGTCGTCAACGCTATTGTCCAACCCCACTATCAAGGTGCCCGCGCCCCTGGCCGCGCGGATCACGCCAGGCAGGTCTTGCGAGCGGCCAGAATTCAAAGGGACACGCTGCAAGTCGAAGCCCTCCTCGCGCACCTGGGGGGCGCAGCACTCCGCGATTCGTTCCACACACTTGATGGATCCGATGGCTGCCACACGAGTAGGATTTCCGGCTACTCGAAGATCCGAGGGATCCGCATTCGGCGCCACCCACCAGCGCTCCTCTGGCGACGGCTGACGAGCAAGTAGGCCAACGATTTCACGGACCAAGGCGTCGATCTGCACATCCGAGGCAAATGGCCACAGCGTACGAGCGCCTGTCCACGGCGGAAGTTCGCCGCGCTTTTCCAGGCTGCGAAATGCCTGCAGGACTGGCAGCGACGCCCCAATTGCAGCTCCATATTCAAGGTATACATCACGTCGAGGCACAGTCAAGTCGCAAACTACGGCTGCCGTTCCGCAAAGCTGCTCAAGAATGTGTGTCGGGATGAGGCGAGATCCATGCCCCTGCCCTCGCCTGATGGAAACAGGAGTATTCAGGCCGCTCCTTACCGTCACAGCCGAACTGATGCGCTCCTCAAGGATAGACGCCAAGTCGTTATTGCCGGTTTCGCGGCGCGCAACGAAGACAGATGGATCGCGTCGACGGCGCGTAAAGGGGCGCTTCAGCAGCGCCTTGAGCGGCGCGTGATCCATGGCCCATTCGACGGTGCTGATCTCGTGCGGTGCGATTCCGATGGCATCATCTATCCCCAAGAGTAAGGGGGCGATTTCCACTTTTCGTGGAAGTCGATCAAAGATGTAGGGCGCCGCACTCGTCGTGAATAGCACACCTGACTGGATCGCCATCCGGAGGAACTTGCCCGTCGCATCACCCTCCGCAGCGGATTCGGGTGGAAGCGTTACTACAGCGCGAACTGACTTAGTCGGCCCAGCCTGATCGCGGGGTACGAGGGTACGCGCTCGGGCGCGCCAGACGCGAATAACCTCCATCGGATCTGCGCACCACGCGCCTAGCGCGTTTTCCACAAGTTCTTCGTAGTCGTGTGCCTCCTCATGAATGGCCTTTATACACGCCGCGCTAACGCCCGTTGAGCGCTCAGCGGCGAGAATGCCAATCATCGTTCTCACGATACTTACGAATGGACGTAAGGAAGGCCATGTGAGATGTGCTAGGACGGCGATGTGTGTACTAAGTCCCGCTCGCAGGCTGTCTGGTAGCGGAAGCCGGCCCGCCACTCGTTCGAGAAAGTGCGCCCAAGTGTCGGCGCGAGCATCATGTTCAAGACGTAGGAGCCGGTAGACTGCGCCTTGGCCCAAAGTCGATCTTAGTGGTGCGGTAGGACAGGGACGTGTGGCCAGCACGGCGTGGCAGTTCGTGTGGCGTTGCAGCAGCGCCGCGATTGGACCGAAAACAGGATCCGCCACTTGGTCGATCTGGTCAATAAGAAACACAAGCTCACGATGTTTGCGCGTTCGTACAGCTCCACCGAGGATTTCTGCTATTGCCGTTACGTGTGGCGCTGCGAACGGAACAGGTGCCCTTGAGTACACGGTTTCCTCTATCTTCTTGAACGCGGCCTGAACGGGAGTCTCTAAGGGAAGGCCCATGTGCTGAAATGCCTCAACAGCACATTCGGACCCCGCACACTCGGCTACTTTCTGCGAGAGTGCTACCGAAACCGCTAACGCCATGCAGCTCGCCATCGCCTGATCACGCAGGCTTGCCCCGTCTCCTGAACGGGGAACCTCGCCCGCGATCTTGCTAATTGTCGGCTCCAAATCGATATAGACTGGTAAGAAATGCTCTTCGCGACGCCAGCGGGCCACGAGGGCCTTTAGCATCATGGTCTTGCCGCTCCCCCGCGGTCCGATAATCAAGATGTTCTGACTCGGAGTCGTTGGGAGTACCCATGGAGGAGTTTCATAGCGGGACTCCGCGAGCTCAATGCTGTAGTGCGCGGCGTCGTCGTGAATCGGTGCAGCCAAAGGCTTCAGAGGCATCATTCTGCTCCCCTAAGTTCGATACCATTGGCGAATTGGCCGACGTAGCGGCCCCCGTTACTGGCGCACAAGAATTTCGCCGTGTTCATGGGGGCGCAGGCTCCGGTGCAGATGAGCATCGGGTCATCCTCGGGCGAGATGTGGATCGGCAGGCGGTTTACAGTTGCTTCAGCAGCGCCGCCCAGAGCGGAGGGTAGACCCCCACTATCTATGCTAGCGGACAGGGAGGCTGCACTGATGGTGGTTGCCTGATGACGGCTGCGCGCCGTTGCCGAAGCGGGCCGCCGGCCAAGCCCGCTGGAACCCGTCCAAGTTTGACCTTGTCCCGCTTCACAAGTTAGTATAACTGTAGTGGCCACATGGGGCCCACCCCCTGAGGAGCCTGGACATGGCGGAAGGCAGAGCAGTCGCGATCTGGCTCCGGGTCTCCACCGAGGACCAGGTCCGGGGGGAGAGCCCGCAGCACCACGAGGCCCGTGCCCGGGCGTACGCCGAGTTCAAGGGCTGGCAGATCGTCACGGTGTACCGCCTGGACGCGGTCTCCGGGAAGTCCGTCAAGGACCACCCCGAGTGCCAGCGGATGCTCGACGACGTCAAGCACCACCGCATCTCGGGCCTGATTTTCTCCAAGTTGGCCCGCCTCGCCCGCAACACGCGGGAACTGCTCGACTTCGCCGACCTCTTCCGCGAGGCGGGAGCCGACCTCGTCTCCCTCCAAGAGTCGATCGACACCTCGACGCCCGCCGGGCGTCTTTTTTACACCATGATCGCCGCCCTCGCGCAGTGGGAGCGCGAGGAGATCGCCTCCCGCGTTGCCGCCTCCGTGGTCGTTCGCGCCCAGATGGGCAAGTCCCTCGGGGGAGCCGCCCCGTACGGATACCGCTGGGTCGATCGGAAGCTCGTCCCTGACGAGCACGAGGCCCCAATCCGGAAGCTCCTCCACGAGCTCTTCCTCGAACACGGCGCCCGCAAGAAGACGGTCGCTCGGCTCCTGAACGAGCGCGGGTACCGCACCCGCTCCGGGGCCGAGTGGTCCGACACGACCGTCTCCCGCCATATCCTCGACCCGACCGCCAAGGGCGCTCGCCGCGCCAACTACACCCGCTCCCGCGGGGACGGCAAGGGCTGGGACGCCAAGCCCGAAAACGAGTGGGTCTGGACCGACGTACCCCCCATCGTCTCCGCCGACCTCTGGGACCAGTGCGCGGGCCTCCTGACCCAACGGAGGACCGGCCGACGGGCTCCGGCCAAGCGCCCCCGGTATCTCTTCGCCGGCCTCGCGTACTGCGCCTGCGGCTCCAAGATGGAGGTCCCTTCCAACAGCCCGAAGTACATCTGCGTCGGCTGCCGGAACAAGATTCCGGTCACCGACCTGGAGACCGTCTTCCGGGAGCAACTCCGGCGCTTCTTCCTCTCTCCGGACGACGTGGGCCGATACGTCGAACAGGCTGACGAGCAACTCCAGGCCAAGGAGTCCCTGGTCGCCAGTCTCGCAGCCGAGGAGCCGCGCCTGACCGCCGAGATGGACAAGGTCATGGCGCTCTATCTCGCCGACCAGCTCTCCAAGGAGGGCTTCGGCGAGCGGTACAAGCCGCTCGAAGCCCGCCGCACCCACCTGCGAGACGAGATTCCTCGCCTCGAAGGCGAGGTCTCCTTCCTCAAAATCAGCCTTGCGAGCAGCGACGAGGTCATCCGGGAGGCCCAAGACCTCTACAGCCACTGGCAAGACCTCACCTCCGACGAGAAGCGCCGCATCGTCGAACAGGTAGTTGACCGGGTCACCGTGGGCGAAGGCGAGGTGAACATCGAGCTGGGGTTTAGACCCCAGCCTCCCCAAGGGAGGGAACTCGTGACAGTTGGGCAACGAAACGTCAGGGTCGTGTTGCCTTGTTGCTACCTCTTCGGAAGCCCGAAAAGGCAGGTATCGCAGGTGGATCTCCACCTCCCCCTTTCCGACCGTGATGCGGTCGCAGAGGTCTTCGACGATCCGCCGCTTCTCGGCAGGTTCGAGGAGGTCGAGACGCTTGGTGAGCCGCTCCGCGTCTGTTACGCGACAACACTTCCCGACGGTCGCGCTGGTACTGCGGTTTACGCGTTCTGGGTCGAGACGATTAGGTGTCCGTCCTGCAAGCGACGCGTGGACGCCCATCCACACTACCAACTCTACCGCGATCCTCGTGCCAAGCGGCAGACAGTCATTTGCCGCGCGTGCGGGGTCATAGAAGACCTTCCGCTCGCGTGGAAGTCCTTCACCTGTCGAGCGTGCTGTGTCTCGACGCAGGTGACTGCTGGTTGCGTTGTGAACGGGCGCTTCCACTGCCCCCACTGTGAGAGCGTCGCGCGCCTGACCAGGGAGGAAGGTACCGGGGTACCGTCGCACCGGCTCTTCGCGCTTGACGTGATCACAGACGACGCGCGGGAGCGCGTCTTCAAGGCCGCCGATGCAGCGGATCGCCGCGTCTACGCAACAGTCGCGCGCGAGTGGCGCGAGGTTGCTGCCTCCTGCCCCGTGCTGCCCCCGGAGACGATTCCGGCTGGACCGCGGTACGACAACCGGCCACGTATCTACGGATACCGCCGGTATGCGGAACTGTTCAATCCGCGCCAGTTGTTGTGTCTCACTGATAAGCGCCTCCTCCCGGTACTCCTTATCATTGAAGAGCTTGGGGATGTCGGCAAGCGTCGCCTCCGGCTGGTCGAGCAGGGCGAGGAGGGCGTTTCTCAGGATGTGCTCGAGCCGAGGCCCCCACGTCTTGTCCCAGACGTTCTTGAACGCCTCGATGACGCCGGAAGCGGCGAGCGCCCGCTGCTCGAGCGGGACCGACTCGAGCGGGTTGAAGCCGATCGCCAGGTTGGGATCGGTGATATTGAGGTACACGAGGTCGGCCTGGCGCTCGGGCGGCAGCCGCCGGACGAGGTCTTCGACCGCGTCCCCGTGGGGGTCGAGGAAGGCGAGCCCGTGGCCGCGCTTCAGATCCTGCCAGATCAGGTTCTGGAGGAGCGTCGTCTTGCCGGTGCCCGTCTGGCCGACGATATACAGGTGGGCCATGCGGTCAGCTGGGTGCATGCCGAAGGGCTTGATGCGGTCACGCCAGTTGGTGCGGCCGAGGAAGAGGAGCTCGTTGGGGTCGTCCATCCGGCTAGGATGGGCCGTTCGGGCGGGGAGGGGTAGCGGGCGAATGGTGCCGCGTGGGCGGACGGCTGCGGGACCTTCCGGCTGCCGTGCCGGGCTCACCCCTTGACCCCAGATCCACCGATCGCCAGCCTCCCACCGATGCTCAAAGGGGGCAGACCAAGGGAGGCATGTCATGACTGGCAAGATCATCATCCGCAAGTCCGGAGCCCAGTTCTACTACAACCTGTTCGCCGGAAACGGCGAGCGCATCCTCCAGAGCGAGATGTACACCAGCAAGCAGGCCGCTCGGACGGGGGCCGAGGCCGTGAAGGCAAACGCGGCTCACGACCAGCGGTACGAGCGCCGAAGCTCGACCGCGAACCAATCGTACTTCGTGCCCAGGGCCGGCAACAACGAGATGATCGGCACGAGCGAGATGTACAGCTCGGTACAGTTCCACGAGACGGGGATCTCCTCCTGCAAGTTGAACGGACCGACCGCGGAGATCGTCGATCAGGGGTAAGTCAGTCGCAGGATACTCCATTCACATGGCTTCCAAGGTTCAGCACGCGTCAATCGCCATGCTCCAGCAACTCAAGAAGCACGCCCCCGGAGGCCCAACACTGCTCACACCGGGAGAACGTGCGTAGCGCACCATGGGGCCGCGTCGTGGCGTCCGAGATGAGGTCTTCCCGAAGACCTCTGGCCGCGGTCATCGCAAGTTCGCCCAACGTCATAGCCCGCTTTCCCTCTGCGGTTCTAACGCCGACGACCGACGACGGCCCCGGCAGGGCGAACAGCTCTGCCAACTCCCCGAGTGATCGAACGCGGCGGGACTGTCCCATGAGCGTAATGGCATCGGTCAACCCCGCGGCGTCTGTGACGCTGGGGGCGGCCCGCTCAGTCGTGGAATCAAGCCCTGCCCGGACCAAGGCCAACCACGCCAGGAATCCATCGAAGCTGGGCGAGTTGTGCGCGACAGCGTGCAACGCTGCGACCAAGTCCGCCTGCCGGCGGAGCAGATAGGGGGAAACTTTCGTGCACCCAACTAGCGCGGTGCGTCGAGCAGATGCATCTGTCTCACTCAGAACCGCCCGTGCGACTGTTGTCCCGCTGTACTTCGAGTCTACAGCGCTTGGCGACCACGCGTCCTTCCACGCAGTCGATGCATCGGTTGCGCTCGAACTTGGCGTCGCAATGGCATGAAGCCAAGTCAAGCGCCGCGCTCTCTCTATGACCGCTCTTTGAGAAGAAGCGCTAAGGCTGGGCAACAATCTGGGGACGCTCTGCGCCATTTCATCCGGCCCCGCGCAGATCGCATCCGTCCACGGCCCGACTGGCACGTCTGGCTCCTGGGCGAGAAACTCTCGAAAGCGTCCCCACCCGTGAAGCACGCTGCCCGCGGGCGATTCGGCCGTGACAAGACGGAGGAACAACTCGCGAGTTGCCGTAGGCCCGAAGACTACGTCCGATTGATCCCCGCGCGGAGCGATGGGCGGCTGCTGGCCCCAGCGGCTACGCGGATCAAAGTGCCTGCGAAGCGTCAAGCCAAGCCCGGAAAACCCCGCAGCCTCCACCGCGTGAGTTGTTCTACGTGCCTCTTCAAGGTCCGCATCTGCAATCGAGGTCGGCTCGGCCGTCGCCCACGCTCTCCCAGCCACAATTCGGTCGAGCCAACAAACGATGCGCACCGCGAGTCCGTTCGCCACCTGGCCCGGCCGTGCGCCCAACAGGGCATATCCACGGCAGAGGCACGCCGTCGTATGGAGTGCGAGGCCCTCTAGCCGCGCCTCTTCCCATTTCACGCCGTGCGACAGCAGCCATCCGAATCGCCAGCCGGCCAATGCTGGCTCCAGCGTACAGATCTCGCTGATCAGACTTCGGATCCGCTCAAGCTCCTCCGGGCCAGGCAACCCCGCTGTCGACAGGCGCTCGAGGAGTTCCCACGTGACCCCCGAGTCCCCAGGGTGCCCGTGGGACTCTGAAGGCGTCGGACGGTTCGATCGCAGAACGACGAGGGTGCCCACAATTCCTATGGCCAAGGCGCCCACTGTCAAAGCGAGAAGTCGATGTCTCACCACTGTGCGGGCCCTACCCTACGAAACAACCCGCGAGCACACAACTCTTCTTGGCTAGCGGGTCCTCTACAGGTCCTGCATGCGCGGTGATCTAGTTCCCGCAGTAGGTCCCACACTTGGCGGCCTCCGGCCGAACGGACGTGACGGGAAGGTCGATGGCCGGCGGGAATACATCGTACTGGGTCGTAGGACTCTCAGTCGGGGTTGTGACCCCAAGCGAACCAACTGCGCCGCCCACGGCAACGAACCCCGAACCAGGCGATCCACAGTCGCCCTCGTCGTGATAGAATCGCCACTCAGTGCGCAACGGCGTCGTGTATCCCTTGCCGCCGCAGTAGACGGTGGCTTGCTTATCCTCCTCGACCAGGATGTGCGTCTTGAACTCGATATCCGGCTGAGTGCTCGCTGCAAATCGTCCTGCAGGCCATTCGTCGCCGACTTCAAAGATAGCCGTTCCGTTGGTGCAGCTCAACGATGACTCCCATCCGAGTACGCCGCCGCTGACCGACGTAACCCGCAACATTGGCCAGCGGGTCATGCAGTAGTCCCCGCCCGCGCATGTCTGCGTCATTCCGGCGCCACCAAGGAACGCCTCCGCCTTAATCAAGTCCTTGCCGTTCTTGCACGTCTTGTCACCCTTGCGTCCCCAATACTCGAATTCAGCCCGGCGCGTTCCTGTGGCCGGCGCGGACGTTGGCTTCGAACCCGAGTGACCTGGGTAGTACGGAGCTCCCACCTTCGAGTAAGTGTTGTGCCCCCCGTAGGTGTTCCGATGAAAGACAAAGCCCACGTCAAATGCTTGGCGCTTCCACGACCCCTTAAAATCCCAGCGCGTCCAGTAGAAGTGTACGATAGTACCCGGGAGATGCGTCGGGTGCCCCACGGCGTTGTTGTGGTCGCCAGCGCAACAGGCGCTCGCCGGGCCACCGAACGGATCCTCTTCCGACCACGCCACGGTGAACTTGAAAGCGTCCTCACCAGCGGGGATCAACTTCCCCAGGTCATGGGCATAGGCGTGCGAGGCGCCCGCTAGCGCGAGCGCGAGTGAGCCGACAGCGATAGCGCCAAGAAAAATGTGTCTCATTGTCTTACTCCGCAACGAGGTCGAATATGTCAAAGTACCGGCTTCCGGCAAGCAGTGAGACCGAGCTCAAGGTCTGGGAAAGGTAGCCGGCCTTCAGCACCTTGATCGAGTATGTGCCAGCAGGAAGTTGGCTAAAACTCCAGTAGGAGTCGGCGGTGTAGATGATCTCTGTGGGGATGAGAGCGCTCTGTGCGTCGCGTACCTCGAGGGTGCAGCCCAGGAGATTAGCGCCGGTCACCGAGTCCTTCACATCAACGAGGAAGCCAGCCGATCGAGTCAGAGTACCGTTGTGCGTCGTGGTGCTCGATGCAGTCACGCTCACGCCCGAACTCATGCCCATGCGTAGTTCAATTCCTGGATCTCGAATGTCGTCCGCGCCGGTAGCGGAGCAGTAAATCGTTTCCGACCCAACGCTGTAGGTGCCCGGGGGCAGCCGCGGGATCGAGTAATTTCCGGTTGAGTTTGTAGTCGCACGTCCGTAAGCGATGTCGTTTTTCAGGGCAAAGACCTCCACGCTGCCTGCTGGCTCGTTGGCGTTGCCTGTTGGCGTTCCCGGGCCGTACGTGTAGTTAAAGGTCACCTGGCCGGCGATCGCTCCCTGCGTTCCGCCAACTGCGAGGGACGACGAGAGGACAGTCGTCTGGCCCGCCGTCACGACGACCCCTGTTGCGATCGCGGTACTCAGGCCTGCGTCAAACCCATCAGCGACCACCGTGTAGGTTGCAGGCTTCACATTGGCGAGAGTGAATGCCCCGAGCGAGTTCGTCACGGCGACAGAAGAGTCCCGGTTGTCCGGGGAGGAGGCCGAGATGAAGAGCCAGATCCGAACATTCGCCTGCGCCGTATCGATCGTGCCGGCGATAGTCCCGAATGGCGCGAGGGTCACCGCGCAAGTGTTCGCCCCCACGGCGAGGCTGCCACTCTGTGAGAACTTTCCCGGATATCCCAGTGCGGTCGTGAAGATCCGATAGTCCTCTTGGTTCAAGCCGACGAACGTGATCTGTCCCTGGGCGTTCGCGAAGCCGTACGCAGCCGATGTCCCACCCGCATTACTGATCTCGACGGAAGCACCGGGAATCCCGTAGGTGCTGACCGAGTCGGTCACGGTGACTTGAAGCGACGATGTGCTCGCCGCAGCGTCTCTGCCGAGCAGGGCCAGGAGGGCTAAGACGAACATCCCTAGCCCAAGCCCAAACCTAGCGCGTGTTTGCATGACCTCTCCTCCGGTTCCTATTCCTTCGATGCTCAGAGTCCTTGTACAGGGGAGGTCGAGGGCACGCAAGCGGCGATCGTGAGTCCCAGGTTGGCTGACCCTGCCCCAAGCGCGCCCCCCCCGACACGGCATACCCAAGTGGAGCATGATCCGTCGGAACTGCTTTAGCATCGGTTGGTTACGTCACGCACCGCGCCCCACGCGGAAGTTCTTGGAAAGCACCAGGAGACGCCGTTTGGGGGTGGCTCCTTGCTCCGGGACTCTCCGGGACATGGAGGCTGGGGTCTCCGCCTCCTTCTCCCAGCGCACGAGGATTACGCGGAAGCGGTTGAGCCAGTTGTGCGTCTGCCCACCGGCGCGTGCGCATGCGCGCGCTGCGCTTGAACGACTTGGCCTCCGCCTCGGCTCCGGATGTGCGCCGTGAAGGAGAACTCGCGCGCCAGGTCGCGCACGTCGTCGAGATCGTAGCCCTTGTCCAGGCACAGGTTCTGTCGTGCGCGGGGCCGGGGGGGCGCGCGCCAGGTGGGGATGCTCTCCAGCGTCTGGCGCGCCAGCTTCATGTCATGCCGGTTGGCCCCGTCCACCGCGCGGCCCAGCGGGATCCCGCCGCCGTCTGCTCCACCCGCCCCGCGCTGAAGAAGCGTCGAACTCGGGCAGGAGGAGCCCGATCCAACGCCGCGCCTCCTCCTAGCGTATTGCGCCAGCAGGCCTCCCCAGTTCAGGTCTGACTCCCTCAGATCGGAAACACCGCAGCAATCTGACGTGTGGACGGGCCCGCGGTCCGGCTGGTAGACTGCGTGCCTCGTCAGGTGCGCAGGGAAACGCGACGCCGGGGTGCCTTCTGAAGGGCTTCCCGGGTGGAGGGTAATGGCCCAGCGAACCACGTCGGCGACGCCGGGGCCGTTCGGATCACTGCTTGCTGAGCGGCCGCGGTCAGCGCGGCTCGGCTCGACGCCTGGGGTCGATGCGCGCGCCGGTCAGGCGGGCGCGG
>Ga0163150_10002514_pt1 | contig 27849 bp, 16 predicted proteins | sample OliLakLV19P2IB_FD_148628 | JGI IMG/M metagenome (GOLD analysis project Ga0163150, IMG submission 148628) | Freshwater microbial mat bacterial communities from Lake Vanda, McMurdo Dry Valleys, Antarctica - Oligotrophic Lake LV.19.P2.IB | ecosystem: Environmental > Aquatic > Freshwater > Lake >...
GCTCTACTCCCTCGTCGCCAGCGCCAAGCGCGCCGGCCTGGACACCTGGCTCTACCTCCGCGACCTGCTCACCCGCCTGCCCTCCACACCGGTGAGCCAGTTGCCCGACTTCCTCCCCAACCGCTGGTGCCACCCCGCGATTGAAAAATCGCCGCCCGAGGAGCGCGGACAAGGCTGATGGCCGAACGCATACGTTTTTTCTTCGTCGCAGACTCGGCGGAATGGCATTCGTAGCAGTGAGCGACCAGCACCGGCCGGATCTTCTTCTCGAAGAACTCCACCTGATCGGCGGGCAGCGCCTCCCCGATCGCGGCGGATGCAGTGACGCCCACAACGGCGATCAGCCATGCCACTTGAAGCTTCGGCAAGCCTTGGAGGCGAGACATGTGCATACGTGAGTTCCGGTTGATCGAAAGGGACCTGACGACGCCGACAATACGCTCATCTTCTATTGATGTCGGCGGTCGGAAGGCTACGGGCTGTACGTGCCAGACACGAAGATGCGGCGGGGTTGCTGGAATCAGCAGGCCCGGCTTAGACCATGGTCTCGAGCAGCTGCGCCATTTCCGAAGCCGCATGGGCGTCGCCGGACGATGTGGCGACCGTCATGCCTTGCTTCAGCACGTTGCGCGCCGCCTCGTCCTCGCCTTTCTCGCTGAGCATCTTCGCCTTCTGGAAATAGGCGTAGCAATACTTTCAATCGGCGGTGAGGGTCTTGTCGAGCCAGGCGATGGCGTCATCGATCTGCCCGGCCTTGGCGTGCTCCAGCGCGATGCCGTAGGTGAGAAACGGGTCGCGCGGGTCGGCGACGTGCAGTTTTTGAAGTTAGGCGAGTCGGGGGAACATGAAGGGATGATAGGTGGCCGCGGGCGAAGCCGCGAGCGGCTTGGTTCACGCGGCGAGTGAAAAATAGCTTTACCCTTCGCCATCGGCGTTATCGTAGTCCGTTTTTTGGCTTAACTTGCTAGAGAACAACGATGACCACCAGATCGCATGGACCGGTCACGTCGAGCCCGGTGAGAGGGACGCTGAGCGATGCGGCTAATCGACTCGTATTCTTTAGATGAAGGTTGCTCATAGGTGCTTATCGATGGCAACATAATTGAGTCACATCGAGGTCATTTCTTCTTCTGCTGCGTCAGCCATTCGGCGAGGTCGACCAGTTCTTCCTCGGACATCGCCTGCTGCAGGCCCGAGGGCATGAGTGAACTTTTGAGTATTTCGCGGGAGCGGATGTCTTGTTTTTGGTGCTTCTGGGTGATGCCGCCAGCCAGGCGAAGGAGGAGTTCATCTTTGGTTTCGCTGATGACAATGCCGACGGTTTCGCCTTCGTCGGTTTCCATGCGCGTGCCTTCGAAGTTGTGTTCGATGCCTGCCGAGGGATCAAGGATGGCGGTGTAGAGGGCTTCTTTGGGAAGCTTGGAGCCGATCTCGGTGAGGGTGGGGCCGAAGTCGTGGCCCAGGTCGCCGACGCGGTGGCATTGGACGCAGTTGACCTTTTTGAAGACCACCTCGCCTCGCTCGGCTTTGCCGATGCGCTTAACGAGTTCGGCGATGGGGGGCAGCGGTTTGCTGCTTAGCGAGGGCGGAAGTTTCAGATGTTTGCCGGCCTCCTCGCGGATCGTCGGATCGCTCGAAGCGAGCAGCACGTTGCCTGCGGCAAAGTGCAGATCATCGGCGAGTTTTCCATTCTTCGCGATTTGCAGCAGGCGTTTTTCTCCCGCGCGGCCGTTGCCGAAGGCCATCACGGTCGCTGTGCGGATGGGTTGGGATCGCTGGTCATCGGTGACGATTTTTTCGAGCAGGTCGTACGCCTTGGTGTCGTTGGTGAAGCCGAGCACGAGCAGCGCGCCACAGGCGGATTTCCCATCGTCACCGCCGATGGTTTTTTCGAAGCGCGACAGCTCCTCGAATTTGATCAGCAGCTTGGCGGCACTGACGCCTGCGGAATCGTTGGGCCTGGCGAGGGCGAGAGCGAAGAGTTCATCATTGAGTTCGCGCAGGTTGAAGCGGGCGACGAGTTCGACATAGGTCTCGCTGCCCCGGTTGCGTTCGAGGACGCCGAGAAGTTTGGTCTTAAGCTTGGGGGCGGCAATGAGATCGATGTTCTCAATGCGCAAGAGGGTTTCGATGAAGATCTGATCATTGGAACGCTGCTCGGCATCGTCGGCAAAGGTGGTGGTGGCGAGGGCGAGAATGAAGAGGAGGATGATGCGGGGCATGAGGCTTTCTCGTCGAGGGCTATGAAAGAAAAGCCGCCGGTCGTGGATTGTACGGCCGGCGGTTGGGGGGGGTTTGGATGTGCATGACTTTGACGTTACTACGCCGTGAGCGGCGGCATCACCCGCCGAGCAGGGCGGCGAGGGCGGCGTCTTTTTCGGGGCTCTTGGGGTGGAAGTCAAAGGCACGCAAGTAGCGCGGCCTTTGGTTTACTGTCGTCGCCTTGTCGTTGATGATTTTCACCAGCAGCGGCAGGATGGCTTTGCTGCGTGTGCGCCAGAGAATGTCATGTCCGGCAGCGGACTTGGTCGGGTCGCTGACTTTGGCAAGGTATGCAGCGAAGCAAGCATCGGCATTGAGATCGCTCGCCAGGCCCAGGGCTTCGAGGTACCAGCGGTCCTTGCCATCGTATTGCACAGCCAGTTCAGCCCAGAGCGCGGCAGCATTCGCAGCTTTGCTATGCCGAAGAGCGACGAGCAGTTCACGACGCACGCCAGGATCCGCATCCTTCACGAGCGAGCTGATCACGGCAACCACATCCATGCCAGGGAGCTGCCGCGCGAGGCGGATGCCCGTGATGCGGATATCCGCATCGCTGTCCTTGATGGCGGCATTCACATAATCCTGCCCTTTGCCTTCGATTTTGCCGAGCAGCCACAGGGCGCGTGCGCGGAGGTTAGGCGCATCGCTGGCCCAGAGTTTTTTCAGAGCAGGTTCCGCGGCAGCACCCATTTTGTGGAGCTGAGTCCAGGCGATGTAGCGGGCTGAGGGGACGGGGCTCTTGAGCGCTTCAACGCAGGATTCAGCGGTGGAGAAATCAAGCTTGGGGACTTTGTAGCCGACGTGGCCTTTGGGTGTGACACGGAAGAGCCGACCGCGCATGAGGTCGGCGGCGCCGTGGCCACCGACACCGGGGTCGTACCAGTCCGCGATGATCAGGGAGCCATCGGGGGCAACTTTCACATCGCTGGGGCGGAACCATTGGTCCTTGGTGCCGGTGACGATGGGCAGCATCGTTGCGGTGTAGCCTGCACCCACCTTTTTCACTGAATAAGCACGGACCACGTTGGGGCCGGCATCGCAGTGAATCATCTGGCCATGGAACTCCTTGGGGAGCAGCGTGGCTTCGTACATGGTAATGCCGGTGGGCGAGCCTGCGCCGGTGATCAGGAGCGTGGGGACGACGCCCGGGTCGTTGATGCGCCAATGCCGCAAAGGGACTTCTACCTCTTGGTTAAGGCGCCTGTCGTTCCAGCCGGCGCCGGTGATCTCGTCCTTGTAGCCATAGTTGCCGAACTCCATGACGAAGTTGATTCGGACCGCTCTGCTGCCGTCGTCGTCATTGTCGCTATGCCAACTGTTGCCGAATGAGTCGACAGTGTTCATCCAGGTGTTGCGAAAGTTCCAGCCGAGGGTTTCGAATTGCGAGCCATCGAGATTGCAGCGAAAGAGCATGCCGTTTTGGTACGGCTTGCGGTCGTTTTTCACTTCGTTGCCTGCGAGGTCGATGATGGGCTTGCCGTCTTTATCTTTCACTTGCTGGCCGGCGTCGCCGAAGTTGAAATAGAGTTTGCCATCGGGGCCGAACATGACCTGGTGGATGCCGTGGTCGTGCTGCGTGCCGCCGATGCCGGAGAAGAGCGTTTCGACTTTGTCCGCTTTGTCATCGCCATCTTCATCAGTGAGAATGAGGACCTTGTCGCCGACCGACACGATCACGCGGGTGTTCTTGCCATCAGGTGTGGCGAAGACGGTGACGCCGTGGGGCGAGAAGAAATCCTTTTCCTGGTAGAAGACCTTGCCTTCGCCATCGACTTTGCCATTGCCATCTTTGTCTTCGAGGATGATGATGCGGTCGCCTTCGGGGCGCTTGCCTTGGTGGCCACGGTAGTTGACGATTTCGGCAACCCAGATGCGGCCTTTGTGGTCGATGTCAATGTTCGAAGGGTTGAGCACGAGCGGTTCAGCGGCGAAGAGTTCGACCTGAAGCGCTTCGTGAACTTCCAAACCAGCGACAGCATTTGCTGGCTCGCGTTGGTTGCCGGTTGCAGCCGCGGCGGAAGCGACGATGGCACCGGGATTGGCGGCCTGCACGGCAAAAGGGGCCATTACGAGCAGGAAGACACGTGAACACTTCATCGCAAATACTCCGGGGTTGGCGATTGTTGGGGAGAGGTACGTGACGCGGTTTATTGCACAAGTACGGGGCAGTGGTAGGGGAAGCCAAAAACGCAAAAGAAAATCAGAGTGCCACGGAAACATCGAAGCCAGCGCGGGCGGACATGGCCCCGCTTGCAAACAACATCCTTGAGGATTTCCCCATGAAATTTCGGAATGAACTTGCTGCTGCGGTCCACCCACGTCACCGAAGACCAGTTCCACCTCGTCAACAAGAGAACAGAAGCCGCCTTTGACGGCCTCGACATCTGACGAACAGCAGGACCATGCCCTTGGACGCAGCCGCGGGAGTTGGACCTGCAAAATCCACGTGCTTTTTGATGGCGCGGGTCATCCGTTGTACGCCGGACCCGACGCCGTCAAGATGCCTCAGTACTATTCGCGACCATGAAATCGTAACTCTCGGGGAAGCGAGATGACAGGCCAGGTGGCCGGGAAGAACCGGACGACCTTCCGCGGCCGGAAACCTTCAAGCAGAATGCCGCAGTTGACCTGGATCTGCACGCCGCTGCATCCGGGACCAGTGGGCACCTTGTCGATCTTCAGAATGTTGCCGCCCTTGCGGTCGTTGACCTGGTCCCAGGTCATGAGGCATTCACGGGCGACGACGATGTTCCCCTTCGGCGACATGTTGCCGTGGTCGTATTCCTGCGTGGGCCAGCCGAGCGGTTTGGAACTCGGGATGGGCAGCTCCTTAAACAGCTCGGGGTCGACGCCATCGAAGAACGTGATCGTGACGTTTCGTTTTTTGTTATCGACGGCGGTGACGAACCCGGGCAGGCCGCGGTCGCGCATGTCATCGCGATGGCATTCACGCTGACGGGCCGACGCCGCCTTACGGCTCTCTTCGTCGAGCCAGACGTCGGTGATGCGGCCAGGCCCATACAACGTGGCCCACGTCAGGTTCAACTGCACAAGCTGGCCCGGCTTGATGTCTTTGAGGACACCATAGCCATTGCCCTGAAACACCTTCGTGGAGTTCCGCAGGTCAAACAACGTCGGCTTGCCCGATGGTTTGCCATCCTGGTGCAGGGTGGCCGTGAGCTTCTTCTCGACCAGGTCCACCTGATCGATCTTCCAACTCTGACTCTTTCGGGCATAGTGCGAAAAGTCGTCCTCGATGCGAAGGCAGCGCGTGAAATCGAAATCCACCGCCTGGCGTGGGCCGGGGCTTCTCTGCACCTGCCGACCATCTCTGGTAATCCAGTGACGATCCTTTTCGGGCCGCTGGTAGAACCAGCCGTGAAGGTGAGTTCCCAGCGGAATGTCCTGCAGCGCTGCGGGTGCGCCGTGGTAGTAGATCGAGCCATAAGGCAGCATTTCGGCGTGGAGGGGATCGTCGTCATTTCCTCCCGCATCGCTGCGGTCGCATCGGATGGTGAAGGTCCGCTCCGTGTGATCGACCGCGATCAGCTCGCCGGAGATGTAGTGCGCCGAGTTTTCCGGCGGGAACTCGCCATCGACGAGCTCAAACCACGGCAGGCTTTTGTCCGCGCCGTCATCGGTGCGGAATTTCGCAAGTGCAGGTGCAGGTGCAGGCGCCAGCGCCTTGAGCGCTTCCGCGGCATGAGCGGCGCCACAAACCAGCGCGAGACACAGCGACAGTAGAAATAGGATTCTTCGCATGATGAATTCGGGTCCGTGAAGCAGCCGATCACTTGACGATCTGTGAAATCGTCCCAACGCTGTCCTGGAAGTTGTCCACCTCGACATCGCAGCGGTGCAGCATGGTCAGCAGCAGGTTGCTCAACCGCGCGTTGTCATCGACTGGGCGGCCGCAGATTTTGTAATGCTCGTTGGCTTCTTCAACGTTGTATTTTTTGATCTTGGGCAGGTTGAAATCGACGTGCTGGCCGTGCTTGGCGCCGAGCGCCTTGCCGCCTGCGTAGAGCGTGGGCAGGTTGGCGTTGCCGTGGCTGTGGCCGTACGCCATGCCGCTGCCCCAGAGCACCTGCGTGGTGTCGAGCAGCGGTCCATCGTTGTCCTTGTGGGCCTTGAGCTGATCGAGGAAGTAGCTGAATTGTTCAACAAGGAATGTGTCGGTGGCGGTGAGTCTGCGAAGCTGTTCGGGGTCGCCGTTGTGGTGCGAGAGACCGTGGCGGGCCTGCGAGATGCCGATGTCGGGAATCGCGCCGCCGTTGGCTTCGCTACAGATCATGCAGGTGATCACGCGGGTCATGTCGGTGCGCAGGGCGAGCACCATCAGGTCGTAGAACAGGCGGTGGTACTCGCGCACGCGGTTCATGTCCATCCTCTGCGAGAAGCGTGCAGTTTCCGATTGCTCAAGAACGGGCTTGGGCACATCGAGCCAGGCGGTGGCACGTTCGGTTCGCACTTCGACTTGCCGCACTGCGGTGAGGTATTCATCGAGCTTGTTGCGGTCCGCCGATCCGAGCTGCTTGTTGACGCGGCCGGCATCATCGAGCACTGCATCGAGAATGCTTTCTCGGCGCCCCAGCCGGCGGCGGACCGCCTCCTTGCCGCCGCGCTCTTCGCCGAACAGCCGGTTGAAGATGGACGACACATTGTTTTCCGCGGGGATCTGAATGCCATCGCGCGACCAGGCCAGCGAGTGGCCTTCGATCGCCAGTTCGAGCGAGGGGTAGCGCGTGGACTTCCCCTGCACTTCCGCCATGAGCTGGTCGGCGGAAACCGAGTTGCGGAACGCGCCGCCATCGCTGGGCACATCGGCACCCGTCAGCCACACCTTGTCGCAGTTGTGGTGCTTGCCGAGCACTTTCGGATGGTGGAGACCGCTGATCGGCGAGATCTCATCGCGGTGCCGCTCCAACGACTTGAGCGTCGAACTCAGCTCGTAATTTTTGCCTGCCTGCTGAATCTGCCAGGTGAGTGTGTTCACACCGTTGGGGATGTAGAGGAATACGCTCCGCTTCGGCGGCGTCGGCTTCGGAAGCGCGGCCGCCGCCGCGCGCGGCAGATGCATGCATTCAAGCATAGGCAGGGCGACGCATGCGCCCAGGCCGCGAAGGACGTGCCGACGACTCAGGAGCGGAGTGTTGCGTTTAATGTTCATGATTGATCTGTCCTATCGCGTTTGAACCTGTCTTATCGCTTCTGAAAAAGTTCTGAGAGTACGAAGGCCTTGACGATGTCCCGCACGCGGTAATCGTTCTCACGGCTGACCTTCGCGATCGCCTTGATGTCGTCGCGGTCGTCGATGGTCGTGGCGCGGCGAAGGCCGTAGGTCGCCAGCTTGTCGATGAACGTTTGATTGAACTGGTCGAGGTCGGCCAGCAGCAACTGCTTGAATTCCTCGGCGTTTGTGAACTTCCGCCCATCGGGCAATTCGCCGCTCGCATCGACCGGCGGGTAGTCGCCCGTGCCTTCGACGATCTCGTGCGTCCGCCACTGGCCGATCGCGTTGAAGTTGTCGAACGCCAGGCCAAACGGATCGATCTTGCGATGACACGCGGCACAGCTCGCATCGTGCTTGTGCGCTTCGAGTTTCATTCGCAACGTCGCCTTCGGCTTCGTGACCGGGTTCGGCTCGATGGGATCGACGTTGGCCGGCGGCGGCGGCGGGGTCTTGCCGAAGATCGTTTCAGAGAGCCACGCGCCGCGGTGCACCGGGCGATGCCGCGTGCCATCGGAGGTGAGCGAGAGAACCGATGCCTGGGTCAGCAGCCCGCCGCGATGACTTTCAGGCTTCAGCTCGACGCGCTGAAACTCATCCCTGGTGATGCCGGGTATTCCATAAAACTCAGCGAGCTTCGGGTTCACCATCGTCCAACTGGAGTGGATGAACTCGCGCAGCGTGAGGCCTTTGAAGAGCACTTCATTGAAGAACGACTTTGTTTCACCCACCATGCTCTGTTCGAGGTTCGAATCGTAGTTGGGATAAAGTCTTTTATCAGGCGGGAACATGCCGACCTTGCGCAGGTGCAGCCACTGAGCCGCAAATGAATCGGTGAACCGCGCGGCACGCGGGTCGGCCAGCATGCGCACGAACTGCTTCTCAAGTTCGGCCTTGTCGCGCAGCTTGCCTTGCTCGGCGAGGGCGAAGAGCTCCTCGTCCGGCATCGTGCTCCAGAGCAGGTACGAAAGGCGCGAGGCGATTTCCCAGTCGTTGAGCGTGTGCCGATCGGCCTTCTCATCGCCCTCGGCAATGAAGAGGAAACTCTTCGAGCAGAGGATCGCCGTCATGGCGGACTTCACCGCATCGGTGAACTTCTCGCCGGCCTTCATCTCGTTCTCAACGATCTTCACGAAGCCATCGACCTCGCCGGGATGTAGCGGCCGGCGAAACGCGCGTTTCGCCATCGCTTCGAGGCCCTTGCGGACCTGTTCCATGTTCCCCTGCTCGGCGGGCATGTACGCATCGCGCCAGCGCTGCTCCTGCTCCGTGATGATGGGCCCGCGCATCGCGACCGAATCCAGAATCAGGAACGATTGCAGCGGCTCGCCGTCTTCGCCCGCCAGCTTCATCTGCCACGGCGGGCCGCCGCCCTCGGCCAGACTGATGAAGGGCATGCGCTCGTGACGCGCCGATCGATGCGTCAGATTCAGCCCGCCGATGCTGTTGATGATGTGGATGTTGGGCACCCCCCGGTGCGACGGAAAGTGGGCGCGAAACGTGACCGTCGTCGGCTTGCCCTCGGGGGCGAGGACGTCCTGCTCGAACAGCACGCGGTCGAGGTCCACGGCATAAATCTGCAGGCGCGGCGCGGGCTTGTCTTCTGCCTTCAGGCCGCTGAGGGTGTAAGTGACCTCATAGATGCCGGCCCCGCCGTACTTCGGATTTTTCCCCTCAAAAGGATTACTGCCGCGGTAAATGTCGCCGCCCCAAAGCGGGAAACGCGCCTTGTCGGTCAAGCCCTTCTTTTCGAGGCGCTGATAATGCGGCGCGTGATGCACAGGGTCAAGCGTCACGAGTTTTTTGAATGCCTCGGCATAGACAGGCTTGTTCTCAGGGTAAGCCTCGGCGAGAACGATCTCGGCCGCGGTGATGTATTTCTCGACGTGCGTCGCCGACAGCGTCAGCACCGAGCCGATGCGCTCGAAGCCGTGCCACTGCGGGTCTTCGATGAGGCCGCCCGGGTCCGTCGCGTCGTAATGCACGCCGATCAGATCGCGCACCGTGTTCACATATTCATCGCGCGTCAGCCGGTTGTACGACACGCGATCCCGCCGCGCCATGCGGGCCGCTTCGCCCTCTTTGATCCGCGCTGAAAGCCATTCGACGATGACAGCGCTTTCCTCAGCCGTCGGCCGCTTCTTCTGGGCCTTGGGCGGCATCTCGCCGGAGCTGATCTTTTCGATGACCTCCGCCCAATGGGAAGTATCCTTCAGCCCGACATCCTTTGACAGAACATCGAGCCGAAAATCGCCCTTTTGCGTCTTGTCGTTGTGGCACTGAACGCAGTGGGCATTCAGAAACGGCTGGATATTTTTCTCAAACGATGGCACGGCTGCATGTGAGGAGGCCACCATGCATAACAGGGTCAAAAGCGGCGCGAGGGTATGAAGTCGGGTTGACATAATAGTTTTCAAATGATGGCTGGCGACACCCACAATATCGAGCCTATTTTAGTGACTAGAAACTTGCGACTCGCCCGGCTCTGTATCGAGCCTTCATGAGCGCCCTTCCGGGCTGACTGGGCTGCTCATTGCTTGTTTGATTCTATGACTCGCAAGCTGATGCATCGCTTGCGGGTCGTAGATTCCGATGAAATACAGACCCGTCGGGCACTTCGCAGGAATGATCGCCTTCCCTTTACTCCGCAAACCTGACCTGGCCCCATAGGTGCGGCTCCAGTCGGGCTTCGACCGCTTCATCGGCTGTCCCTGTCGCGGCACTGTTGGACCAATACTGTCGCTGTTTCACCTGTCGCCCATCGCTGGTCGAGAGCACGCCCCAATCCAGCTTGAGCACCATGCCGGGCTTGGGCTTCAGGTCCAATTCATGAAGCGGGATGGAAACCTCTACAATGTAATCGCGCACGCCGTTCATCGACATCTCCACGTTCTTGAGCAGGGCCACGCGATCGAACTTCGTTCTTCCGCCTGCTTTCGTGAAGGTCTCCCAGCCTTCGCCAGGCTTGGCGCTGGGCGCGACAGACTGGTAGATGACCGCTTTCGATTCAGCGTCCGCAAACGTCAAAACCATACGAAGATCGCCCGCCACGGGTTGCTGCCGAAGCGGATCCGCCTTTGGATCGGTCGAGAGCAGCAGATCGAGACAAGCGCCGGTCTTGAAGTAGCGCTGAAATTCACTGCCCATGTTCAGCATCGGCCCCAGGCCCTTGACACGGTAGCAGAGGTAAAGATTGTCGAAGTCGTATCCAATCTGGAATGAGGCTCCGGTCTCGCCTCCGAGGGTGACAGGAGAACCGGGCCATTCGTCGGTGCCCAATTTTCCATCGATCTTCGGCGCGGTCTTGAAACGCGTTGCCGAGATCACCGACTGCTTCGCGGCTGTGGTGCGATCGGCAGTGGTGCTTTTCCATGCCTCCATCTTTTCGATATCGCTCGCGGTCACTTCAAAGCTGGTGGTAAACCGGCGGAAGCGATCGATGCCCACGACTTCGACGATGCTCATGTTGGTGAAGCCGAGGATCGCGTAGTACTTGCCATCGGTTTCGCTGCGCGTGAAGAAGCCGTGAAAGTGTTCCTGGCTCGCGGTCAGCGGATCGAGGCGCGTGCCAGGCGGCGCGGACGCAGGCCCGAGAAATCTCGACCGGCCATCGGTCTTGTGCAGCAGAATCTGCCCCGCGATCAAGCCATCGGCGGTCCAGATCGTCCACTGACCTGTGTTCGAGTGCACGACGACAAACTCGCCCAGTCCATTCGCTTCGGCGATCTCGTGGCCGATGATGCTGAACTGATTGGCTGCGAGCCCGGCCTTCCACGCGGGGATTGAAAGGCCCGAAACGCCACCGGTCGCCGGGTAACCCCAGAGGATTGCGCCGTCGGCCGTCGTCACATAATTCTGCGAGGGTTCATCCTTCGCGGGCTCGTGATGCAGTGTGAAGTAACGGCCATCCATGAGCCGCAAATGGGGCGAGCCGGGGATGGTGATGCGCTCATAGATCGGTGTGCCATCGCTGAGGAACTCTTTGGCGTGATACCGCACACCATTACCCACACAGCCGAGGTCAGCGTCGAAGCGTCCCACACCGCCGCCGCCCGCGGGCTTTTTGTCGAAGATCACTTCCGCGGCTTCCGCGAGGCCGTTGCCGTTGTGATCGGACCAGACGAACGTGTAATCGCGAAGCACATCGCCCTTGAGCAGCGAGATGACTCCCGAGTTTCGCAGGCCACCGAACGCAGCGGCCTCACCCATCGCGGCGACGAGGCGCGCGGTGCCGGTCTTCTCGTCGTAGAGATAAACGCAGCCGGCGCTCTGGCGAGGGGAGAGCGAAAGCGGCGCGGTGACGAGATATTTCGCGCTCTGGCCTTTCACATCGGCCGCGACGATGTCACTGTTTTCGAGCCGATCGGCGAGCAGACCGCGAATCTTGGAGGTGTGATTCTTCCAGTCGATCTCAAACTCGACGCGGCCGTAATAGGCTTTTGTTTTATCGAGTCGGTTGATCGTGCCGCCGCCACCACCGCCGTACAGGGTGTTGCCCAGGATTTCCTTCACGAAGGTGCCATCGGTCTTAAACTGCACAATTCTGCGGGGATAATGATCGGTTTCAACGAGCCAGAGATTCTTCGCGGAGTCGACCGCCATGCGATGGACCGGGCCCAGTCTCTGCGGGTCCCACGGGCCGGGCTTCCAGCCGCCAGGCTTGCCGATGGTGCGGATGCGCTTGCCCTGCATGTCGTACACAAGTATCGGCCCGCGTCCTTCATCTGCATTGGAGTGCACGTAAATCAGGTCATCAGGCCCGACCGTGAACGTGTGCGGCTGCGCATCACTGATGACCGGCGTGGTCGATCCGGTGTTCTGGTCGATGCGGACGATGTGTACGTGATCCTTCGCAGTGCCGAAGAGTTCACCGGCTTTGCTGAACGCGAGTCCATGCCAGCCCAGGCGCGCCGGCAGTTCCTTGAGGAGCTCGCCGGTCGTACCGTCGTAGATCTCCACGCGCTCATAAGCGAGCGGATCGAGCGGCGGCTCCCCGCGCAGATATTTCAGCGGCGCGACACCCATGATGCCGCACAGCCGCGTATCGAGCTTCGCTGTGTGCGATTGACTGTAATGCAGGCCATGCTCGCCGCGGCCGTCATGCTTGCGGCATTCAGCGCCGTCCTCGCCGTTGTCGAGCCACTGCTCGATCACGCGCAAACGCACCGCGCGGGTTTCAATCTCGCCGTCGAAATCAACATAACCATCGATGTACCGCGCAAAGCGATTGTTGTTGCCATCGTATTGCGCGCTGCGTCGCCACTGCTTGTAGGTGGCGACATTGCGCCAGCCCGGCGCGGGGCTCGTCTTTTCATGCGCGGCGCCATCGAGGGGAATCTCGCCGGTCACCGGCCCTTGCCAGACATCGATCATCGTGACGGCGCCGTCGATCTCCTTGATCGCCAAACCACTGATTTTCTCGGCGGTTTTCCACTGCATCACATACGTGCCCGGCCGATCGTGCCAGATCGCATCGGTGCGCTGGGCATCCCACGCGCCCATCTTGTCGATCGTTCCCGAGTTCACACGGATCGTCGCGGCGCTGGCGAGATTCTCAAATCGACGGCGAAGAATCTTCATGCCTTCCACGCGGCCGAACCAATCGCCTTTCGCATTCTTAGGCCGTGTGAAAGAAAGTCGGATCGCACGGGTCATCGTGTTCGCAGGCGCGGGGATCGTGTTCCAACCGGGTTTCACCGGCGATGCGAGGGTGAGCCAGTCGATCTCGGCGAGGGACTCATCGCCCAGCGCATCTTTCTCCATGCGCGGCGGGTAGGCGCCATCCGGTTTGAGCAGGCTCAGAGAAACCTCCGAGCCATCAAGCGGACTGGGCAGCACGATGCTGCCGATGGGCACGGGTGTCTTGAACGTGATGATCGCGTGCTGTTTCCCATCGCTGCCGAGCGTGGATTCGATGTCGAGCCGGCCGGTGCCTTGCGGGGCCTTCGCGTTGGGATCGACATCGCGGCCGGGCTGTCTTCCGTGCAGTCGTAGAATGCGGGCGAAGTCGCTGCCGCTCTTGGGCTTGGGCAAACAGTTGTCGAAATCGATCTCGCTTTCCTTGATCGCGTTATCGAGCATCGGCGCGCCGGTGAAAGCGAAGGCAACCTTGTTGCCATGGGCCGCCATCGCCGAGGCCCAGCCGCGGCGCTGCGGATTCTTTCCGTAGTCGAAAATGTGTTTGGCCTGGCGCGTGGCGGCATCAATGCGAAAGACCGCGCCATGGCGATCAACAAACACCGCGTTCTCATCGGCGGCCATCATGTTGACGCCGGTCCACGGTCCAAAATCATGCTTGCCCCACAGCTTTTTTCCATCGAGATCGCATTCAATAAGACAGACACCCGCCTCGGCCATCGGGGCGCCGAAGTAAACCCGATCGCCGCGCGTGGCGACGGCCCAGATCTGCGTGTGGTCCGAAAGCCAGCCGTGCGGCGAATCGTGCCCCATCATCCAGGGCACGCGATCGGACCAAAGCTGCTGCACGTTCGGATAGGGCGTGAGCTGGTAGTGCAGTTCAATGGGCGGCCCGACGATGCCGCTGAGCGTGTACTTGCCTGGCGGGACCGGCTTGCCCGCTTCATCCTTGAGGTCCCAAGCCTCTTCAATCGTGCCTTGATTGCGCGGCGACTGCACCGCGAGATTGCGCACGCGTTTTCCATTCGCATCGGTCACCACGATCATCGCCTCGCCGCCCACAGGCAGTGTGGCGTTCACACGGAACGGCGGCCGCGTGTCCTTGAGCACAACCTGCGGGGGCGCTGCATCACGCAGATCGATAAAGGCGCCCAGCCCTGCGATCCATGCGTCACTCCCGCCGCGCTCGATACCGGTGATCTCAATCTTGATGGCCCGGGTGGCGACGGGAGAAAAGCTTAACCAGCGATAGCGATACGCCCACTGTGTGAAGTCATGTAAGTGATCGCGGGCCGTTATGACCTGCACAGCAGTCCATGCGGAGGCGGGGGAAAGCAGCGGGTTGGCGCCCGCGTCGCCCTGATAAACGGAGAGCTTCACGGGCGAGCCGTTGGAGTAAAGGAAGAGGCCGCCGAGGGTTTGATTCTGATCGAAAGTGAGGATGTACGACGCGGGGGCTTTTTCGGTGATCGGGTCGACTTTTCGCTGCGTTTGCCAGGAGCCGCCGCGGGTCAGGGCGGTGGCATCGGTGCCGCCTTGAGCGACGCCGGTGCCTAAAAGGGTGGCGCTGAAAATGCGTGTTTTGTAGGCTTGAAAGTAGGTGACGATGGATGTGCCGTAGGCGCGATGATCGGTGTAGAGAATGGCCTGCGTTTTCGTGTTTACTGGGAGCGGCGCGAAACGCACATGCGGCTGAGCCGGGGCGAATTCCACCTTTGTCCATGCGTTCGCATCGCCCGCATCCACAGGCAGTTTGCTGTCGGCTTTCAGAAAGAAGACTTCGCCGCCGTTGCCCGAGCCTTTGTATTCATCCGGGTCTGCCTTGTTTGCTGCGATCGCGCCGATGGCGACGGGCTTTTTGAGCACGATAAGGAACTGGTAGGTGTGCTCTTTGCCATCACTGGGCAGGCCCAGTTCCCATTTGCTTTCATCCCAGTTGCCTTCGTTCGCGCGGAAGCCGAGGATCTTCTTGACGAGCGCCTGATTTGCCTCGCTCGCTTTGCCGTCGATGATCTGGCGTGTCTGCGTCCAATCGATGTCATCGGGGCCAAACGCCGGCGCGAAGAAGTCGGCGTACGCCGCGCTGCTCGTGAGCAGATTGCAGAGAAGAGCGAGACGGAGGAGGCGGGCGTTCATGAGCGACCTTGCGCTTGCAGTGGCGATCCACTTGATGAGGAAACCCACCCACGGGTGTGTGGGTGGGCTTTCATGAATCATTGATCCATCTAGTGTGATGGGTTTCATTTGAATTCGATTTCGTCCACAAACTTGGCCTTGTAGGATCGAATGGCGGCTGTACCCTTACTCCTCGCTGGCCACGTGGCCCGTCGTCTCACCCACCAAAGAGGAACAGTTCCATGTTCGCGAATAGCGGTAAGGTAAAAACCTTTGCGTTCATCATCACGCTCGCTGGCTTTGCCCTGCCCGCGCTGGCGGAGCAGTTTCTTTTTCTCGCGGCCGCGAAGGACCCGGGGCTGGTTTCGTTTCGCATCGATCCGCAATCGGGGAAACTCACCGAACACGATCGCCTGCTGCTCGACGGCGTCGGCGGCCCGATGGCGCTGGCGGCGGATGGCGTGATGCTTTATGTGGAGTCGCACATCAAGGCGGAAGGCGAGAAACAAGCGAAGCCTCACATCGTCAGCATCAAAATCAAGAGCGGAAAATTCGAGAAGCTGCATGTCGCCCCGGTTCGCCTGCGGTCACCCTCGATTCACGTCGATGCCACGGGCAAAACGTTGCTCGGCGCCCACTACGGCGAAGGGAAGGTCAGCGCCTGGAAGATTGATGCCAATCGCCATTGCACCGGCGAACTCATTGATGATCACACCACCGCGGAGCAGGCGCATTTCATCACGACCGATCCGAGCAATCGTTTTGTCTACGTGCCTCATACGAAATCGAACACGGTGTACCAGTTTGCGTTCGATGCCGCCAAGGGCAAGCTCACGCCGCTCGATCCGCCCTTCGCAAAGGGGCCTGATGAGGACCACCAGTACCACGCGCCGCGCCACTACGCCCACCATCCGACACTGCCCATGGCCTTCACCGCCAACGAGCGCGGCGGCGGCATCAGCTCGTGGAAATTCGACGACAAGACTGGCAGACTCACACTGTCGCAAACGCTCTCCGCCTTGCCGCCCGATTGGAAGGGCGAATCGTACGCGGCCGACATCCACATCACTCCCAACGGCCGGTTCGCCTACGTCTCCAACCGCGATGGCCGCAAGCTCAACGCGGGCGAACCGCACGGCGACACGCTCGCCGCATTCGAGATCGACCTCAAGACCGGCAAGCTCAAGTCCGCCGGCCACTACGCCACCGAACGATTTCCGCGATCGTTCTGCATCGATAAAGCAGGCCATTTTCTCTTCGCCGCCGGCGAACTGAACGACAGGCTCGCTGTTTACCGCATCGACCAGAACACCGGCGCGCTCGAACGCATTGGCACCTACGACACCGGCAAGACACCCATCTGGGTGACTTGCTGGAACGAGTGATTTTGCACCGGGATTGTTTTGAGTTTAGGCCCCACCGCCGCCGCCCACACGCGGGGTCCTGTAAACCCGGCGAAAACCGGGTCCATCGGCGGCGTTCCCGTAACCACATGCCGAAGGTCTGCAAATGGGGGGATGGCCCAGCCGTGCAAAGCGGAATCATCGGGCCTAGGCTTCTTCGCGAGTTGCTGCGATATGGGATGAAAGCATGTGTGATCGTGTTGCGCCGGTTGTCAATTCACTGAGCATTACGACTGCCGCGATCTTGGCTTGCGCGATGTCTGCGTTTGTTGTCGCCGCCGAGGCGAACCTCGATCCGGCGAAAGTGGAGTTCTTCGAGCAGAGGATCCGGCCACTGCTGACCACGCATTGTCTCAAGTGCCATAGCGGTGAAGAACCGGACGCATCGCTGCGGCTCGATGTGCGCGAGGGCTGGGCCAAGGGCGGCGACTCGGGGCCCGCGATCCTCGCGGGCAAACCGGACCAGAGCCTGCTCATCCGCATGGTGCGCAAGCTGCCGGTGAAGATGCCGCCCAAGGGGAAGCTGTCGGATGAGGAAGTTGCCGACCTGGTGAAGTGGGTGGAGCAGGGCGCGGTGGACCCGCGCACCGGGGGCGCCGGCGGCGTTGCGAAGCCGACGGGGATTGACTGGGCGAAGGGCGCGAAGCACTGGGCTTATCAACCTGTGATGCCGGTGACGCCGCCGGCGGTGAGCGACGCGAGCCTGGCGCAGCCGATCGATCGCTTCATCGCGGCGGGCTGGAGCGCGGCGCGGGTGAAGCCTGCGGCGATGGCGGAGAAGCGTCAACTCATCCGCCGGGCATCGTTCACGCTGACCGGCCTGCCGCCGACGCTCGAAGAAGTGCGCGCGTTTGAGGCGGACCAATCGCCTGACGCCTTTGCCAAGGTCATCGATCGCCTGATCGGCTCGCCGCGCTACGGTGAGCATCAGGCCCGGCAATGGTTCGACGTCGTGCGCTTCGCCGAAGACCGCTTCTCGCAGGACGATCAAAAGGAGGTCAACCCCTGGCGCTATCGCGATTGGGTGATCAGCGCGTTCAACGACGACATGCCATACGACCGGTTTCTCAAGCTGCAACTGGCAGCCGACCTGATGGAGAAACCGGGCGATGATCCGCGGCACCGCGCGGCCCTGGGCTTCATCGCCCTGGGCCCGAACTTCGGATTCGTCAACGACAACGACCGCTCATCGGCGGAGGAATGGAACGACCGCATCGACGTGATGTCGCGCGGGTTCCTCGGCCTCACCGTCGCCTGCGCCCGCTGCCACGATCACAAGTACGACCCGATCCCGATGGAGGATTTCTATTCGCTGGCGGGCGTCTTCGCCAGCAGCCGATCGGTGATCGTCCCGGTGGCGGCGCAGGCGGAGATCGAACGGTACAACGCGGCGAAGAAGGTGCTGACGGACGCGGAGGACGTGCTGAAAGCGCACGTCAAGGCGGAAGCGGACAGGCGAGCAGTCGAGTTTGCGAAGACGCTGCCGATGCTCACGGAACAAATCTGGGAGTGGATGGCGAAGGCGCTGGAGCAGCCGGCGCTAAAGGCGGAGGACTTCGCGAAGGCGAGCGGGATCGACGCGGCGCAGTTCGTGGGCGTGCACAAATATCTGATGGCGACGAACCGCGGCGAGGGACATTACCTGCACAAGTGGTTCGCGATGCTGCCGAAAAAAGATTCGCTGCCGATTCCGCCGGCGGAGCTCAAGCCGCTGGCAGAACTCTTCCGCGACAAGGTGCTCGACAACATCGCCAAGCCCGCGGCCCAGCGCAACCTCGATCAGATGCACGAGCACCTCGCGATAGTCGAAGAATCGCGCCGACCGGGGGACGGCGAACTCGTCCCCGGCGGCGGATCCTGTGGGTACTGAATTTAGGGTCAACACCCACACAACAGATATGTCCACGCTCGGTATCCGACCGCCCGGCGACTGTCATTTTCCGCTCGTTGGATGGGCCGAGTTTGCGCGATTGATTCAGCCGCTGATCGAGCGGGACTTCTACGGCAAAGCGCCCGCCACTTCCATCACGCCGCCAAATCTCCGGCACGCGTCTTTCGCCCGGGGCGTGAAGGACACGATCAACATGGAGTTTGATCAGCCGGTGGTCTGGGCGGAGAAACTGGCGGGGCAATTTTATCTGGATGGGCAAAAGGACAAGGTCGGGTCGGGAAGCGTCACCGGAAATGTGCTTACGCTCAAGCTGAAGGAACCCTCCACGGCCACGAAGATCACCTATCTGAAAGAGATCGCGTGGAATCAGGAGACGCTCCTTAGCGGAGCAAACGGCATCGCCGCCCTGACGTTCTGCAATGTTCCGCTTATGCCAAGCGTCGCGGCTGAGCCGGCGTCTGCGAGGTGAAGGACGAATAACAACACTACTTCGCCTTGGGTACCTCATTGACCGTGTAATACGCGTTGCGGTGAAGCAATGTCTCGCCGTCGCGCGAACGCAAACTGCCCAGATCGAACTCGTGCACGTGCCCTTGTGTGAGCTTGTCCAGCGCAACCCACGCGAAGTTTCCGTCGGCGGAAAGCTTGACCGATTTCACAACCGGTGTGGTGCGGTCCACCTCCGGACCGCCGTAGCCGCCGTGGTAGATGTGCGTGAACGTGCTGATCCTGTACGACGCGGCGCTCTCGCCCGTGGTGGTGTCCACGGGTTTGGTGAAAGCGATCTTGAAGCCATCGGGCTCGATGGTGATTCGCTTGATTTCAAAGGGCATCTTGCCGGTCCATTCTAGGCGTTCCAGGGCGAACGGTTTGATGCCCCGCACCGGCCAACCGCGATTGGTGCCGCCGCATAGAAGATTGCCTTCGGGGGTGAAGTGCACATTGAGTATCCCCGTCGACAGTCCCTCGCGGAACGGGTAACACGCGCCCTGCCAGACGCCGTTCACCTGCTCCGTCGTGGCCCGCATAATGATCGACTGCGTGTAGTCTCCGAGAAAAATCTGATCCTCGAACGGACCAAACTTTCCCTTCGTGCGGTCGACGGTGAACCCGGTAATCGACCGGCCCATGCGGATGTAGGGAAAGATCACCGCGTAGGGCGCCAGTTGCGGAACGCGCTCTCGTTCAATGAGAACGCGTGAGCCTGATTTAGGCTCCGCCGGCGCGGGGCCCATTTCCGGGGTGTATTTGTACCAGTTGAAACTGATCGGGTGTCCCATGAAGCTGCCGGGCGTGATGGCCTTGAGGCTGCACGAGGAATTCCATGGGCCCTGGCTCTCAATATAGAAGAGCGCATCGTGCTCGTTGACGCCGATGCCGCCGGGGCTTCGCAGGCCGCTGGCGATGGGGATCGTCTTGCCCTCCGGCGTGACCTTCATCACCCATCCGCGGAACAGGGCAAACGAGTTGTACGAATTCGAGAGCCCGAGCGCCACGAAGATATTGCCGTCCTTGTCGAACTTCGATCCGAACGCGTACTCGTGATAGTTGGCGTAGCCCCAGCCATCGGACACTGTCTCGAAGCGATCGGCTTTGCCGTCGTTGTTGGTATCCCGGACGCGCGTCAGCTCGCAGCTCTGCGTAACGTAGAAAGCCTTGTCCTTGTATTCCAAACCGAAGATTTCATCGAGACCGCTGGCGAACAGGTGATACTTCGGATTGGGCTTCTTCTCGTCAACGCCATCGACAATGTATATCTCGCCGTAGCGCGTTCCGACCGCGATCCGCTTGTCGGGGAGCACGGTGAAGGCGCCGGCCTCGATCACGATGTCCCTGGGGATCGGGATGTTGACGATAGGATAATACTCCCGCTCGCGCTCGGCGGTGCCCCATCGTTCACCCACATCCTCCCCGCTCGCCGTGGCGGCCATGGCGCACGCCACCAGCAGGAACAGCAGGCTGCCTTTGTTGCTATTGAAGTAGTTCATAAGTAATGGTCACGGCGAAATCGCCCTTGGGTATATCCAGCTTCAGCAGCAGTTCCATTACGGTCTTGTCCGCACCGGACTGGCGCAGCACGGTGGGAACCTGCGGGATGCTCAACCGCAGCTCATTTGTCTTGAACTGTTGTTTCGTTACCTCTTCCACTTTGCCGGTCAGTGCGCGAAACCAGATCGTGCGGGGCGAAGGCGAAGAGAACTTGAGCGTGCGCACCAACGTTGGTTTCTCATTGGACGCAACCGCACTGGCGCCGGCCGGGGCTGCACGATCTTCAACGCTGATGTCGCCCGCCTTGCCGGTGCGATACATGAAAGTGGGGATCGATGCGTCGTCGAAGTAGTAACCCTTGAACTGATACCCGTGATTGCGCGGGTAGAGCGGATCGGGATTGACCGGCGCTTCCTTCGTCATGGTGGGACGCAGCGGCCACGCCGCCTTCTCATCGGGCAATTCACAGAACGAAACATCCTGCGCCAGCGTCACGGCCCGGGCAGCCGGGTTGAAGCCGCCGGAGCCCTGCCCGCCGCGGCCGACGTTGATGTAATCGCCGCGCCACAGCCCGGTCAGCGTGCCCGTCTCGGCGTTGAATGAATAATTAAGCCCGCCCGGAAACCCCACCGCAATGCCGCGGTAACCCGCGATGCCGCTGCGCCCGCGGTAGGTCTGCGTCTTATCGGTGATGCGAAGCTTCGTCTCGACGGAGCGGATACCCGACGGGTCATTGGCGGAGGTGCCAAGTGAAAGGAAATACCACATCGCCTCGATCTGGCCGTCGGTGTCGCCGCTCAGGATGTCCGTCCGCACCGCCTTCCCGCCCGGCCAGTAGGTGGGCATGATGATGCCGCGCCGATAAGCCGCGGGATCGCGCATGAAGTGATAGAACCAGCTTGGCTTGAGCCGCTCATTCGTCGTCGTGAGATCGATGCCCTTGAAGCCCGGCGACGGCTTGCCGTTGAAGTTGTGACAGGTGATGCAGTTCAGACCCTTGTCGCCAATGAGCTGATGCCCCGCGGTGCGCAGTTCCCGTTCCCGCTCCTTCTTGGGTATCGCAAACGCGACCGCCTTCACCGTATCGACACGCGCAAACAGCTCCGGCAGATGCCGCAGGTTGCCCTCGCCGAACTGCGGCATGCGCGTGAGCATGTAAGGACGAACCGATTCGCCATCGAAGAGCACGCGCTGCATCCACACGGTCTGGAGCTTCGCGCCGACGAGCGTCAGTTGCGGCGGGATGCGGGCATCATCGCCCAGGTTGTTTTCATCGGTCTGGAACAGTTCGTTGCGTTCCTCGGCGACGCCGCCGTGCTCGCCGCGCACGTGGCACGCCAGGCAGTTGAATGCGGTCAGCGTCATGTCGATGCGCATCTTGTCCGTGACGGGTTCAGGCTTGGCGGCCAGGGCTGTTCGGATCGCCTGCTTTTGCGCATCGCTGAGGTTGAAGCGCGGGCTCTTGCCGGGCTTGTCCGCCAGGCATCCGCGGGTTGGGTCAAGGGTCTGCATGGCGGCGGCAGGCGTCGCGGGGATGTCGGCGAGCTTGTGGCAGGCGGCGCAGTTGTAAGACTGAAAATATCTCCTGCCGGCGGCCGCCAGCGCGTCGTCCGGCTTCAACGCCGCGACCGCCGGGACCGCGCTGCCCGACAGATAGCCGGCGATCGCACGGGCTTCTCCGCGCGTCAGCTTCATGTCCGGCATCCGGCCCGACGACCGCACGCGCGCGGGTTGAAACAAAAAATCCTCGAGCGACCGAACGCTGTACTTCGCGGGGATGTGGGCAAGTGATACCGCGCCGTCACCTTTTGCCTCCACGTTCTTCTCGTCGCGCGGGGCATGGCACGCGACGCACCCGACCGTGTGAAACAGTTCCCTGCCCGCCCCCACATTCTCCGCCGCGACGGTGTCGGCCTTGAACGAACGTGGTGATTGCGCGACCAGGAAATGGGTGATCGCGTTGGCAATCTCGTCGCGTCTATCGTTCGATTCCGACGCCAGCAGGTCAGGCATGGTCGTTCCGGCATGCACCGTTGAGGGGGACGCAATGAATCGCCGCAGAAAGTCCAGGGACACGCGCGAGCCAACGTCGGCCAGGTCAGGCGCCGCTTTCTCCAGTTGAAACTGACCCCGGCTATTGTGGCACGCAGCGCAACGCAGCTCGCCGAGAAGCAGGTCGCCGACCTGCCGCGGCGAGAGAGGGTGGCTGTTGCGGCTGTTGCGGAGGCCGGGCACCACGGGTCCGGCAAATGCCGCGCGGTCGCACATGGCGAGCATCAAGACGGTCAACACGATGAGCAATCTTGGCATGAATAAATCTCGAAGGCGGCAGCAGGTTGCCAGGGAATGCCCGCATAATACACGGGCAAAATCAGACGACGCGATTGACGGGCGGATCGCTCCGGATCGTTCATCTCCCTGACGATACACTCGTGCGTCATGCCACTCGTGACCACCACCTACCTGGAGATGTGTTCAGCCGCCGACCTTCGCCCCAAGGGCTCCAGCGGTGAGCGGTTCCGGATTCGCGAATGCACGGTTCCGCAGTGGCAATTCAATCGCTTCCTCTAATTTACCGTCGGTGGGCCGTGGGCGTGGAATGACAAGCGGCCGTGGACGGACGAACAGTGGCCGACCGCCGGAAAGGCCCATCGTGTTGTACGACGACTTTGTTTATCAGGCCGCCACCTGGGACAGGGCCCGCCGCGTGGTGGCCAAAGTCGAGTGGCACAAAGATGAGTTGTTCCCCCGCATCGGATTTATCGTCACCAACCTCGGCGGCCGCGCCGCCCGTGTCACCCGTTTTTACAACGGCCGGGGCACGGCTGAGCAGTGCATCAAGGAAGGCAAGCTGGCCCTGAACTGGACGCGTCTGAGTTGTCACGACTTCGTGGACAACCAGGCGCGGCTGCAACTGTTTGCTCTGGCGTACAACCTGGGCAACTTCCTGCGGCGGCTGGCATTGCCGGTGAGTGTGAAACACTGGACGCTGACAACACTGCGGAACAAGCTCATCAAGATCGGCTGCAAGGTCGTGCATCACGCCCGGAGCGTGGTGTTCCAGTTGGCGGAGGAGGCGCTCCCTCGGTCGTTGTTCGCTTTGATCCTGCGCCGCATTGAGCGGTTGCGGTTGCGACTGCTGACCCCGGCACTTCCATGATCGTGGTGCGATCCAACATCCGGCCCAACATCAACCCGGTCGCTATCGGCGCGCCGCGAATCGGCGAAACATGTGTCAAGATTAACCAAACCCCCAAAGATGAGCGTGAAACAAGAAACAAATCTTCAACGTGGACGGAAGCTCTTGCGGGGGGCGAGATGGTGTAAACTCAGTACCAGTAGCCCGCCATGTTCGCTGGCCAAAGGCCAACTGGGAAATCTCGGCTCAGAGGCTCCTTCTGATTCTTCATGGAGATTGACATATGAGTGCTCGCACGTACTTCGCGGTAGCTGGGCTTGTAGCCATGTCCTGCCTGACCATGGTTGACGATGCCTGGGGACAACAACGTGCCAACAAACTCAATATCACGCCGGCTGCCATCGCGACCGACAAGGCGGTGAAATACGACTATGACATCGTCTACGTCCGGGCTCCCCGCAAGGGAGACAACCAGCAAATCGCCTGGGCCGAAGTCTTCAGCCCTTTGCGCGGCGAACCGGGTTCTGACCTGGTGCTGCTGCATCCGGATGGCACCGAGGAGGTTCTCGTGGCCGCTGGCGACGATGCGATCACCGATCCCTTCGTCTCCTTCGACGGCGAATCGGTTTACTTTGCCCGCTATCTCAACGTCAAACGACCGGGCAACGATCGGCCGACATCGCAGAGTTCCGACATTTTCAAGATCCATGTGAAGACGAAAAAGGTGACGCAGCTTTCGCGGCAAGAGTTCACGCCGAACACTGGGGTTGCCGTAGCCAGCAAGAACCCGCCCGGCGTCTACAACCTCGGCCCTTGTCCGCTTCCGGGTGGGCGGGTGATGTTCACCAGCAATCGCAATGGCTTTGCTCCGACGAAGGGTTATACGCCCACGACGCTTCAACTCTTCACGATGGACGACGACGGCGGCAATATCGAGATGGTCGGCCATCTGAACATCAACTCGGCCCTGCATCCGACGATCCTCAAGGACGGTCGAGTCATGTTCACCACGTATGAATCGCAGGGCCTGCGCGATCTGCGGAACTGGGGTTTGTGGACCATCCATCCCGATGGCACCAACTGGGGGCCGCTCATGAGCAGTTTCGTGGGTGCGTCGGCTTTTCACTTCATGACGCAACTTTCGGACGGCCATGTGGTCGTGGAAGAATACTACAACCTCAACAACCTCGGCTTCGGAACCTATTACAAACTGGCCGCGCAGGCCCCGGAGGGGGAGCCGTTCTTCGGCCCTGCGTCGCGAAGCGATCCTCGTAACCTGGGTGGTTACCGTAACTCGAAGGATTCCAGGATTTCCTTCAGCCCAAAGGATCTGGAGAACCTGACCACTTTCTGCAACGCCTTTGACGCCCCGGCCCGCCTTTCTGACCCGAAGAATCCCGATTCGCCGCGCGTCGGCAAGGTAACGCATCCAAGTGGCGCCCCCGATAACCACCTGCTAACCGTCTGGACACCGGGCGCCGGCGCCGGCCTCTACGCCAAGCCGCCCGCAATCGACGCCGGCATCTATCTCATCAAGTCCGGCAAGGCGATCGACGAGCCCGGCCAGATGCTGTTCATCAAGAACGATCCGAATTACAACGAACAATGGCCCAGAGCCTTGGTCCCTTATCAGCGAATTTACGGCATCGCTGAACCGGTTCGGCTTCCCGCTCTGGCCAACGACGGCACCTGCTCGCGTCACCTCCCTGCGGGAACCCCTTTCGGCCTGGTCGGCACGTCCAGTCTTTACAAGCACGAAAGCTATCCTGACGGCGTCGTCGCCAAGGGGAGCGTACGCGGAACCTACGCGGGAGGGAAAGATCCGTTTCTCGGGCTGGGATCGCTGCGCTACAACGAGTCGGAAACGCACTGGTCTATCCAGGGAGCCGACGCCGGCCGGTACGACAACAGCGACATCCACGCCGTCCGCATCTTGATCACCGAACCGACCACCGACCCACGTCACACGAGCAAGACGGGCCGGCGCTGGTGGAACGTCGCCAACGAACGCCTCCGCATTCTGGGCGAACTTCCGGTACGGCATTTCTCAAAGGAAGGAACCCAGCCGCTCGATCCCGACGGCAATCCGGACACCAGCTTTCTCGCCAAGATACCCGCTGACGTCGCTTGGACTTTCCAGACGCTCGACAAGCGAGGCATGGTTTTGAACATGGCTCAGACCTGGCACCAGATACGTCCCGGCGAAGTTCGCACCGACTGCGGAGGCTGTCATTCGCACAGCCAAAAACCGACTCTTTTCAAGGATACTGCCGCCGCCACAATGGAACCCTTCGATCTGACAATGAAGACTGCGCTAATCACGACTCGCAAGGGTGACACGTCGGGGAAACGCTGGGACGTTGGCAACGAGACCGGATTGCGTTACGAAAAGCACGTCAAGAACGTCGAGTATTTCCGCGACGTTCAGCCGATTTTCGAGAGGAGCTGCGCCGCCTGCCACACGCAGAAGTGGGAGAAGCCGGCTGGCAACCTGGTGCTAGACGACCACGCGCCAATGGCGGCGCCGAACTTTGGCGGCGGCATGTTTAGTGGTCCAGCCGGCAAGGTTCCGGGCACCTTCGTCCGCCTCGTTCTCGACTCGCAAGCCAAGTTCGGCCACAAATCGCCCGCGGGGAGGGGCACCTGGTCGATGCCGCAAGCGACTCGCTACGTTCGCTTTTTCCAGTCGCGCCGCAGTCTCCTTATCTGGAAAGTCTTCGGTCAGCGTCTCGACGGTTGGGACAACGACGATTTTGCCTACGAGGCCATTCCCGGCGACGCAAACTCTTTGGTCTTCAACGGCAAACCGATTGCCAACACGCCGGAGATGCATCGGCAAGTCAACCTGGCGTACCTCGGCAGTGCCATGCCTCCGCCCGAGGCGGTCGCCGGCACCTACACCGCTCCCAACGGGCAGAAGATCAAGGTTGCCCCACTTAGCGATGAGGATCGGCTCACGCTGGTGCGCTGGATCGACCTTGGCTGTCCAATCGACCTCGACTTCGACGTCAAGCAGCCGGAGGCTCGCGGCCACGGCTGGCTTGCGGACGACAACCGTCCGACACTGACCTTGACGATTCCGGGCGCCAAAGGCGGGCCGAATCGGCTTCTGATCGGTATGCACGACTACGACAGCGGTCTCGACCTGGAAAGTTTTCGCGTCGTGGCCGACTTCGCAGTCGCTGGCCAGCTTCCGGGCGCGAACTTGGCGTCCCAGTTCAAACTCAAGACCCAAGGGGTGTGGGAAATGGTGCTCGCTCAACCGTTGTCGAAGGGCACGCTGACGGTCTCGGTGAAGGATCGAGCTGGTAACCAGACGCGGATCGAACGATGGTTTTCAACGACCCGATAAGAAGCGAGGGAGGTGGACGGCCGTACGCTTCGTTCGAGAATGCACCCTAAAGTGTAGCCAAATTGAGCGCCGACTGAGGTGGTCCACCCGCGGCGAGGGTCCAAAATGCCGGGCACGGCCCTGTGTTCTCGGTGAATCATGCAGCTTTTCGGCAATAGTGGTTGAGCAGTCCGCCGAGGATATGCTCTCGGCGAATCCGCCCGAGAGGCTCGCTAGAATACCGCCGGAGGGCCCAAGCAGGGCGAGCCGCAGTGGTTCCGGAAGGATCGCGGGTATGAACCGCATGCCGAGGCCGGGGAACTGTTCAACCTCGCCACGGACCCGACCCAGAAAAACAACGTGTACGCGACCGAGACCGCGAAGGTGAAAGAACTGACAGCCCTGATGAAGTTTGACCGGCCTCCGCCTCAACTGAGGGTCCTCGCTCACTCACGATGAATCGAGTAGAATGGTGGAATGAAATTGGGCACGAGTTTTCGTTAGGATGACATTCCGGAAGTACCCGAACGAACTGCGAGTATCGATGTACCCTGTTTTGTACCCTACCAAGTGAGAAACATGGCATAAATGTGCGATATGGTAAGCAATGAGTTCACGGGCGTAACCCGTGGAGATGACGATAGTTACTGATTCTGTCAAAAGTTGCGAAAAACGGCCTCCAGCGGCTCATAACCCGGAGGTCGCAGGTTCGAATCCTGCCCCCGCTACTTCTAACTAGTTGAAGGCCAGCCACTTAGGCTGGCCTTCGCTTTTTGGGACCTGTTAGGATGTACCCTGCGATCAACTTGGGTGGATCGCAATTGTCGCTTTCTCGCCCACAGAATCTGCTTG
>Ga0163150_10002515_pt1 | contig 27844 bp, 26 predicted proteins | sample OliLakLV19P2IB_FD_148628 | JGI IMG/M metagenome (GOLD analysis project Ga0163150, IMG submission 148628) | Freshwater microbial mat bacterial communities from Lake Vanda, McMurdo Dry Valleys, Antarctica - Oligotrophic Lake LV.19.P2.IB | ecosystem: Environmental > Aquatic > Freshwater > Lake >...
GTTCAAGGGTCAGTGGTTTGCCGTCTTTGCGTTTGGAAATAGAAAACACTTTATTAATGTTTCCGCCGGAGCCAATAGCCGTTACATGATGATAACCTTTTGTTTTACTCCTGATAAATTCCTTCATCTCGTCCCAGGTGGCTTCTTCCACCTGGTTTTTTAATAAACGGATGGTGCCAATGTTGAACGACTTTTTGAAAACCATTTTGCCATCACTAAAAAAGGTAAGTTCGGTGCTTCCACCACCCACATCAATATATAAATAGGATTCTTCGGTCGTCATGTTTTCGGCAACATGGTTTTCGTAAATAAACGAAGCTTCCTGGTCGCCGCTGATGACCTTTATTTCAATACCCGTTTCTGCTTTTACTTTTTTAATGATTTCTTTTGCATTAACTGCATCCCGCATCGCTGAAGTGGCACAGGCTTTCAGGTGCTTTACTTCATACACCTCCAATAAAAGTTTATACGCTTTGATTGTCTTAACGATCTTCTCCACTTTAGCCGGAGATATTTCGCCTTTGTCGAAAACATCAAAACCTAAACGGAGCGGTACCCGTACAAGGACGGTCTTGATAAAATCAGGGACATCCTGCGGGCCGGAAATTACATCTGTTATTAATAATCTTGCTGCGTTACTTCCAATATCAATTGCTGCCAGTCTCACGGTTCGTCTTTGTTTTATTAAACAGGTAGTTATAGGTTTCTACCTGTGATCGGATTTTCTTTTTTGTTGTTTTCACATAGTCATTACTCAGCTCATTATCTAACCATCTTGCTTTCACATTATCCTGCAACTGTATGTCAAGAATATCTTTTAATTCCTGTTTCAATTCATCATGCCAGATGGGGCAGGTGGCTTCTACACGGTGCTCCAGGTTTCTTCTCATCCAGTCTGCCGAAGATATATAAACTTTTTCTTTACCCCTGTTGTGAAATACCCACACTCTTGCATGTTCTAAATATTCATCCACTATGCTTATAGCACGGACAGGCTTTTCATATTTTTTATTTTCAGAAAACATACAGAATACGCCACGGATGATTAATCTTATTTGCACACCAGCCCTTGCGGCGTCATATAATTTTTGAATCATCTCTTCATCACTCAGCGAATTCATCTTTAAGGTGATGGCTGCAGGTTTCTTTTTTCTTGCCTGTTTTATTTCTTCATCAATCAGCTTGAGCATTTCTTTTTTTACAAACATCGGGCTGGGAATGATAACTTTACAATCCCTCAGGAAGTTGATACCTGTTTTGGGCTGTTCCAGGTAATTGAACATTCTGTTTACATCCGCCATTATTTTTTGATTGGACGTAAGCAGGCAATGGTCGGTATATACTTTGGATGTTCTTTCGTTCAGGTTGCCTGTGCTTACAAAACCATACATCACAAAATTGTTATCCTTTGTTCTTTTTTTAATCACACAAATCTTAGAATGCACCTTCATGTTAGGGATTTCTATCAGCACTTTGGCACCTTCTTCTTCCAGCCTGTTTTTCCATTCAATGTTGGCTTCTTCTTCAAACCTGGCCCGCAGCTCCAGCATTACGATAACTTCTTTACCATTGCGAACAGCATTGATAAGTGCATTGATAATTTTTGATTGCTGAGCCAACCGGTAACAGGTGATTTTGATAGTAGTAACATCGGGATCAAATGCAGCTTCACGGATAAGATCAATTAACGGCAGAAAAGAATGATAGGGAAAATGCAGCAACACATCTTTTTCCAGGATAACATCAGTAACACGACGAATAGTTAGTAATGGATGGTCAAAGGGTTTTTTCCGCTGACGCTTTTCTTTAAACACCTGTTCAGGAAAATCCATAAAATGACGGAAGTTGTGAATACGGCCACCCGGTATCAGGTTATCTCTTTTAGAAAGATTGAGTCTTCGAACTAAATATTCTAAGAGACCAGAATCCATTTCACGGTCATAGACAAAGCGGACAGGTTTCCCTTTTCTGCGGTTCTTAATTCCTTTTTCTATTTTTTGAATAATGTTAGTGGATACATCCTCGTCAATATCAATCTCTGCATCTCTGGTGACTTTAAAAATATGCGATTGATACTGATCGTAACCGAAATAAGAAAAAATATCCGGCAGGTTGAAACGGATAACATCTTCCAGCAAAATAATATGGCTTTCTTCCGGCCCGGATGGCAGGATGGTAAAACGGCCCAATGCACGGCTTGGTATTTCTATCAGGGCATATTTCTTTTTTAATGCACTTTCTTTCTTCCACATTACCACAGCCAGGTAAATAGATTTATCCCGCAACATCGGAAACACAGGGATGTTTTCAATCATCAGTGGAATAATGTCAGAGCTTACGTCTTCTTCAAAATAATTACGGACAAAATTCTGCTGTTCAGTATTCAACTCTTTTTCAGTTCGCAAAAATATTTTCTGTGCATTTAATTGTTTTGATACTTCTTCCCATATCCGGTTAAATTCTCCCTGCTGGTTCAGCACCGTCATTTGTATCTCATCAATTATCTGTTGAGGATTATTCTCCAGGTGCATATTGGCTTTATGACCAAATTGTATCATCCTGCGAAGGGTGGCTACCCGAACCCTGAAAAATTCATCCATATTATTGGAAAAAATTCCCAGGAATTTAATTCTTTCCCGCAGGGGTACGGAAGAATCGGCCGCTTCCTGTAACACTCTTGCATTGAATGAAAGCCAGCTGATGTCTCTTGCAATCGTTTTTCTTTTGTCGTGGTGAGCCATAGATAAGTTATTCAGAAAAAGATAAAGTTAATAAACAGCAAAAAAGTAAGATATTAAGTTTTTGGCAGATTTTATATCAGCCATTTTTTGCCTTTTTGATAGTATTAGTAGTAGAGAATCCGTCAAGAACAGGATTGATAACAACCCTGCCACCATTCTCCATCACTTCTTTTGCCCCAACAATCTGCTCAATTGTATAATCACCGCCTTTTATCAAAACAGCAGGCATGACGGCTTTTATCAATTGAAGCGGTGTATCTTCTTCAAAAATAACTACCGCATCTACCATCATCAATGAGGCAATTATCAATGCCCTTGATTCCTGGTTGTTAACCGGGCGGCTATCACCTTTTAATCTTTTTACTGAGGCATCTGCATTTAACCCTACAATTAAATAGTCAGCTTCTTTTGCAGCCTGCGAAAGAGAAAAAATATGTCCCTGATGAAGTATATCAAACACACCATTGGTAAAAGCCACTTTCTTATTATGCACTCTCCATTGTGCCAGTTTCTGTAACAGCAGGGGAAGTGTGAAAATTTTTGTTGGTATAAGATCAGCTCTGTTCACGGAGTTTTTTTTTATTGTAATAAGGCATACCTGCAAAGCTAATTAAACCTCCAATGAGAATGACAGCAGTTTGTGCCAGCCATAATATCCAGCCAAATGCCAATGCAATCCCTTCATTTAATCCATACACCTGCATTGTTTTTTGTAATAGATAAGCATAGGCACCAATACCGCCCGGTGTTGCAATCATCCCTACACTGCCGGCAGATAAAACGGTAAAAGCTTCGTTAATGCCGTACTGCTGCGTTTCTTTCAATGCCATAAACCCGATATAGCCACCAGCCAGGTATAATGCCCATATACTAACCGTAAGAAAAATAAACCACCATCTCTTTTTCAAATGCTGAATGGCACTGATACCCTGCCAGATACTTTTTCCAATTCGCTTAAATAATAACCCCAGGTCGCCGAAATTCTTTTTGTTCTTAATCATCCATATTGTGACAGCAATAATCATTATACCTGCAAGAATCATCAATACTAACGACGAGGAAATTGTTTTTTTATCAACGCCGTCTTCTTTTTTCGATCCGATATCTATCGGATTAAAAATGGTGTCCACTAACTGTGAATAAATATCAGGCTGTATAGCCAGTGTAATCCCAAATATGATTAACAGGGTAATGGCATCAATTACTCTTTCTAATATGATAGTACCAATCAATTTATCGACGGGTATTTTTTCGTAGCGGGATAATACAGTACATTTTAATACTTCGCCTAACCGGGGAACGGCCTGGTTGGCGAGGTAGCCAATAAATACAGCAAATAAAGTATTAGTGGTAGAGGGTTTATAGCCTAATGGTTCTATCAATAATTTCCACCGAATTGCCCTTAAGAGATGACTAAGAATGAGAATGCCGAATACAGGAATAAGCAACCAGTACCTTGCTGTTTGTAATGCCGACCTTATCTGCGATTTGTCGTCGCTTGTTAAATCCTTAACTGACCACCAAACTAAAAAAATACCCAGCCCTAAAAAAAAGGTGTATTGAAGTATAGTGCTGAGGCGTTTGTTCATAGAACGCCGAAAATAGAGTGAACTTGTCAAATAGTCAAACTTGTAATGCGAACCTTTAGCGAAGGTGGATAAGTCAGGTGATGAAATGGTTAATTGAGCAGCAGGTTGTCAATTAATCGTACTTTATTCATGAAGGCAGCTACAAGAGCTACTGTTTTTTGTTCACCATCCCAATCAGTAAGAAGGGAAAGTTTATTGGCGTCAGCTATTTCTACATAATCAACCCTGAAGCCAGCTTCTTCAAGCATTCTTACCGCTTTCTTTTTTAATGCAGCCAGGTTCCCTTCTTTAAGATTATCCTTTATCATACTCAGGCAACGGAATATGGTAGTTGCGGTTTTTCTTTCATCATCTTTCAGCCGCATATTCCGGCTACTCAGAGCAAGTCCGTTTGCTTCACGAAGAGTAGGGCAGATTTTCACTTTTATTGTATCATCCTGTTTCATTAATTGTATCAACCTTGTTATCACCATGCATTGCTGGTAATCTTTTTGGCCGAGGTACAGGTTATCAGGCTTTACTATTTCAAGCAGCCGTTGTACTACCATACAAACTCCCTGGTAATGACCGGGGCGAAATTTTCCATCCAGAACGGTTTCAAGGTAGCCGAGATCATAATATATTTTAGCCTTTAGACCATCCGGGTACATTTCTTTTACTGAAGGGAGTAATAATACATCGCAACCTGCAGCCTCCAGCATGGTAATATCTTTTTCCAATGTAATAGGATATTTCTCAAAATCCTTTGAGTCGTTGAACTGGGTTGGATTCACAAAAATGCTGCTAACAGTTATTGTATCGGCCTTTTTCGACTGTTCTATTAAAGAAATATGACCGTTATGCAATGCACCCATAGTAGGTGCAAAGCCAATTGAATTACCTTTTGCCTGGTGAGCATAAAGCCACTTACTAAGGTCTGTTGCTTTTTTAAATAAGATCATACTAATAATGGCTTAAAGACTAAGTTCCTGTCAATCATCTCAATTCGGCGCAAAATAACTACCTTTGCCCGCCTTTACCAAAAGCCTGCCTATTCAACATCGCATTAACTTCGGTGGAGTAAGGTTGGCCGTCAAGAATATAAATTAAACAGGAAGCCCATGTCAGCAAAGAAAAGAATTTTATTTATCGCTAATGAAATGTCACCCTATCTGGAGTTTACAGAGTTTTCTGAGATAGCGAATAAACTGGCTATCAAGGCTAATGATAACAACTTTGAAGTACGGTGCATTATGCCCCGTTTTGGTATTATCAACGAACGCCGCCATCGCCTGCATGAGGTAGTAAGACTTTCAGGTATCAATGTCACGGTAGATAATGAAGATATGCCGCTACAGATTAAAGTGGCCTCCCTGCCAAGTGCAAGGTTGCAGGTTTACTTCTTAGATAATGAAGACCTTTTTAAACGGAAGTATGTTTTTAATGATGAAAACGATAAATGGTATGATGACAACGGTCTCCGCACCATTTTTTATTGTAAAGGGGCATTGGAAACAGTGAAAAAATTTGGCTGGCCTCCGGACATTATTCATTGCAGCGGCTGGATGACAGGATTGATTCCTGCATATTTAAAAACCGTGTATAAGAAAGAACCTGTTTTTGCGCATAGCAAAATAGTTTACACTATTGGACAAAATACGTTCAAGGAAAAACTCGGTAGCGATTTTGTAAAGAAAGCCCTTATCCATGCATCATTAAAAGAAAAAGATCTGGAGATATATAAAGACGCTACTAACACCGCCATGTTCCGTGGAGGTGCTACGTTTGCCGATGCCATTACATTCGGTGCAGAAAAAATAGAAAAAAAGTTAGTAGATGAGTTCTCTAAAGTGCGGGGAAAGAAGACATTGCTGTATAATCCAGAGGGAGATTTAACAGACTATTTACAACTGTATGGCGACCTTGCAGGCAAATAAAAACCTCACCTTTTCCCTCTCCCGGGCGGAGAGGGATTACTAACACGGATATAAATTTACTTTGTGAATAAAAGATATACTGCATTTTCAATTATAGCAATCTTAGCCTCGTTTGCTATTGTATTTTCTGCGTGTAGAAAAATAAATGAATCAACTGAATTGGGCGGGGGATTGATTCCACCGGTTGATAATATCAACACATTCGATACTTCCCTTACTGTTCAGGCTTTTCAAAATGTATTTGGCCTGGCTAATGATTCACAGTACCTGGCCAAGAATGAATTATTTTATCTTGGTAAAATATCAAAGGATTTGCCGAATGGCGATCAGTTTTTTGGCACAACAGATGCAAGGTTGTTTTTAGAACTAAAACCTCCTTTTTATAAATATTACTTTGCAAACAAACCAGATAGTATTTTTATTGACTCCGTTGTTCTTGTGTTGGATTATATAGAATCCTATGGTGATACCAATACAGCTCAAACTGTAAATGTGTATGAACTGGATCAGTCAAATAATAATAAATTCAGAAGTGATAGTGCTTACCTTATCCGTCAAAACTCTTTAACTTATTCAAACCTGCTGGGTTCAAAAACATTCTTTCCCAGGAACCTAAAAGATTCTGTAAAGGCATACAAGGATACAACAGCAAATCAATTAAGAATAAAACTTAGTAATAGTTTCGGTACAAGATTATTGGGTTATGACTCGAGTGTTAACGGTGCATATCGCAATGATTCGTTATTCAAAAGCAAATTCCAAGGCTTTGCACTGCAATCAATGGGTTCGGGTAATGCTGTGATGGGATTTGATCTTACTGGTGAAAATACTAAACTGGCCATATACTATAAGTATGAGAAAAGGGTAATAAGTACAGTACAACAGATTGATACTGCGGTTACTTATTTTACTTTCAGCGGTAATAGTGCTGTGGCCAATTATATTCAACGGGATTACAGCAGCACACCACTCCTTGCGGCTTTATTTAACGGAAATACACCTGATCCTATAATCTATATTCAAGGCTCGCCAGGTACATTTGCCAATATCAGGATACCGGGATTATCAAGTTTAAGTAACAGAGTGATTCACAGGGCTGAGTTGATTGTTGAGCAATTATATCATCCTTCAGATACAGTGTATCGTACACCTGATTACATGTACCTCGATGCCTCAGACCCGACAATCACAGCTTCTAATTACAAATTCAGAACTATTCCATACGACCTTTCATTCACTTCATCTGGCGCATTGAATCTTGGCTTATTTGGTTCTGTTCCCGTAAATGATAAAGATGATTTGGGAAATCCGATTAAAACGTGGAAGTTTAATATTTCACGATACGTTCAGCATGTACTTACCCGTACCCAGAGTTTGTATGATCTTCGTCTATCAGCACCATTTACATTAAACGAACAATTTGGTATACCACCGGGTACCGATCAGACAGTGCCTATACAGGTCAATACAACTATTGTAAAAGGCAGGGTACGGTTAGTAGGTAATACAGGACCTGCTGATACCAACCCACATCGTATTCGGCTACGGCTTATTTATTCTAAACTTTAATTCTAACAGATAGTTATTAAGATATGTTTAAAAGTCCACCAACTTACAAGGGTGGACTTTTTTCATTATACCTGTCCCCCTATCTTTGCAGCCGCCTTCGCCGGGCTACGGCGGCTAAACTTAAAACTTTTATTTCATGCCTTATTTATTTACCTCAGAGTCTGTTAGCGAAGGACATCCCGATAAAGTTGCTGACCAGATTTCAGATGCCTTAATTGATAACTTTCTTGCTTTTGATCCGCAATCAAAAGTGGCCTGCGAAACATTGGTAACTACCGGTCAGGTAGTATTGGCCGGTGAAGTAAAATCCAAAGCATACTTAGATGTACAGGAAATTGCCCGTGGCGTTATCCGTAAAATAGGATACACCAAGAGTGAATATATGTTTGAAGCAAGTTCATGCGGTGTTTTATCAGCCATACATGAACAATCATCAGACATCAATCAGGGTGTAGATAGAAAAACGAAAGAAGAACAGGGTGCTGGCGACCAGGGTATGATGTTTGGCTATGCCACTAATGAAACAGAGCATTATATGCCATTGGCTTTAGACCTTGCACATAACCTATTGATTGAGCTGGCTGTTATCCGAAGAGAAAAAAATTCTAAAATGCCTTACCTGCGTCCGGATGCAAAGAGCCAGGTAACATTAGAATATAATGACAACAACCAGCCTGTTCGTATTGATGCTATAGTAATATCTACGCAGCATGATGATTTTGATGCTGAAGCGAAAATGCTGGCAAAAATTAAAAGTGATGTTATTAATATTCTTATACCCAGAGTAAAAGCTAAGTATAAAAAATATGCAAAGCTGTTTAATGGAGATATTAAATACCATGTTAACCCAACCGGAAAATTTGTAATCGGCGGCCCTCATGGTGATACAGGATTAACAGGCCGTAAGATTATCGTAGATACTTATGGTGGTAAAGGTGCACATGGTGGCGGTGCATTTAGTGGTAAAGACCCTTCCAAAGTTGACCGTTCTGCTGCTTATGCAACTCGTCATATTGCAAAAAATTTAGTAGCGGCTGGTCTGTGCAGTGAAGTACTGGTACAGGTTTCTTATGCAATTGGTGTGGCGCAACCTACCAGCATCAATGTAAATACGTATGGCACCGCTACGGTAAACCTTACTGATGGTGAAATCAGCAAAATAGTGGAAAGTGTATTTGATATGCGTCCTTATTTTATTGAGCAGCGTTTAAAACTCCGAAATCCAATCTATAGCGAAACTGCAGCTTACGGACACATGGGCCGCAATCCGGAAATAGTAGAAAAAACATTTACCTCTCCTGATGGAAAGACAATTACTAAAAAAGTAGAACTGTTTACCTGGGAGAAATTAGATTATGTAGGGAAAGTGAAAAAGGCTTTTGGGGTGAAATAAAGGCCTCCCCAAACCCCTCCGACCTGTCCGCCGTGGTGGAAGGAGGGGCTATAGAACCCGAAAGTTTAAAAAGACTTTCGGGTTTTTTATTCTTCTGATTCTGTGTTTCAGTGCCTGCCTGCCGGGTAAGCAGGCTTCAGTGGTAAATCATTTAAATTTGTAAAGTGAAAAATTACAGACAACAACAAAGACCGAAGAAGAATACCCTGGTAATTGGCCGCACTGGTGTTATTACTGCTTTGCAATCGGGGCAACAATTAGACAGAATATACCTTGATGGAAGAGCCACAGGACAGGATGTGAACGAAATAAAAGCACTGGCCTCTCAAAACGGAGTACCCATTAATTATGTACCAGTTGCCAAACTCGATGGATTTAATATTTCCGGGCATGAAGGCTGTATAGCACAAATAGCTAAAGTGCAATATCAAAACCTGCAGGATGTTATTTCATTAGTGATAGAAAATGGCGAAGTGCCATTGTTTTTAATGCTGGATGGAATTACGGATATAAGAAACATTGGAGGTATTGCCCGAACGGCTTATTGCACCGGCGTACATGCCATCATTATACCGGAGAAAGGAGTGGGGGCATTAAATGAAGATGCAATACTTACTTCGGCAGGGGCATTGGAATTGATTGCCATATGCCGGGTTAACAGTTTGATGAAAGCTGTAGATGAATTGCAATTAAACGGCATCAAAGTTTTTGCCAGTGAAATGTCGGCGGCTAAAACTATTGCAGAAGTTGATATGACTGAACCCTGTGCTATTGTAATGGGCAGTGAAGACAATGGCATTTATCCTGCATTGATGAAGATATGTGATGAAAAAATAAAAATTCCGATGGCAGGTGATTTTGAATCGCTCAACGTTTCAGTTGCTACCGGAATCATTTTGTATGAAGCTATGAAACAACGAAGCCCCCAAACCCCCAAAAGGGGGCTTCCTTAATTTCGCTACTGGTAAAACATTTTTCAAATGATAGAAGGGACTTCAACAAATGCAGATTTTCTTAACACCCCTTTAGGGGATGGGGGCATCTCCCTTATCGAATGTCCCCGTGATGCCATGCAGGGTTGGAAGAAATTTATTCCAACAGAGAAAAAGATTGAATACATTAATTCGTTATTAAAAGTCGGCTTTGATACCATTGACTTTGGAAGTTTTGTTTCGCCAAAAGCTATTCCGCAGATGGCGGATACTAGTGAGGTAGTGAAGGGTCTTGAGTCACGAGAAAGTAATACAAAACTGCTCGCCATTGTGGCAAATATGCGGGGTGCTGAAGAAGCTAGTGTATTTGATGAAATTACCTATCTCGGTTTCCCGTTTTCAGTTTCTGAAACTTTTCAGCATCGCAATACCAATTCATCCATTGAGCAATCGCTGGAAAGGGTAGAAGATATACAAAACCTTTGTATCAAAACTGGTAAACAATTGGTGGTTTACATGTCAATGGGATTTGGCAATCCTTATGGTGACCGTTATTCAGAAGAAATTGTTTTTGAGTGGGTGAATAAGCTGGTAGCAATGGATATTGGCATTATTTCATTGGCTGATACGGTAGGTTTGGCAACAGCAGAACAAGTATATGATATGACAACCTATCTTGTTGACTCATTACCCGGCACTGAAATCGGCGTTCATCTTCATTCAACTCCGGACAATTGGAAAGAGAAATTAGAAGCAGCAATAAAAGCTGGTTGCAAACGATTAGATGGAGCTTTAAAGGGAATTGGTGGCTGTCCTATGGCTGATGACGAACTGGTAGGTAATATGAACAGCGAACTGATGATTGATTATTTTGAACAAAACAACCTGTTGAATGGATTGAATAAAGAAGCATTGGCAGAAAGCTTACGGATAGCAGGGGAAATATTTGGCCTCAACCCCTAACCCTTCTCCATAAATGGAGAAGGGGACAGAACCCTAAAGAATAAGAGTCTTACTATGGATTTATTGTTAAATATAGATTTAAAGAAACTGGCACCCTCTGTTTCATACCAGGACAAAATTATGCTGGTTGGTTCCTGCTTTACGGAACATATTGGCAATGCCCTTGGCGAATTGAAATTCCAGGTATTGCAAAACCCAAATGGAATTCTGTTTGGACCCGATGCTGTTTGCAAAACCCTTCTTTCTTATGTTGATAATAAGAAATATACAAAGGCTGATTTGTTTCAATTGAATGAAGTATGGAATAGCTGGCAGCATCATTCAAGATTTTCTACTATAAATGCTGATGAAGCAATCAGCATTATAAATGAATCGCAGCAAGTGGCTCATCAATTTTTAAAACAAGCTGACTGGCTTATTATTACACTTGGTTCATCATTTACTTACATGCTTACACAACTTGCAGACACCACTTCGCAAAGCATTGGTGATGCTGTAGCTAATTGCCATCGGGCACCGGCCAATTGGTTTACCAGGAAAATGCTGGAGATTGAAGATATAAAATTGATGCTGGAAGATTGTCTTAAACAATTGAAAAAATTCAATCCGGAATTAAAATTCATTTTTACTGTAAGCCCTGTCCGCCATATACGGGATGGGGTAGTGGAGAATAACCGCAGCAAGGCAAGATTGATTGAATCAGTACACTATATTGATGCAAAATTTGAATCGGCTTACTATTTTCCTGCGTATGAATTAGTAATAGATGTATTGAGAGATTATCGTTTTTATGATATTGATTTGGTTCACCCCAATTACCCTGCCACCAAATTTGTGCTGGAAAAATTTGCTGAATCCTGTATTGATGAAGAAACACGGCTATTGATGCAGGAAATAAAGAAAATTGTTATTGCCAGAAAACACAAACCATTTCAGCCTCAGACAAAAGCCCATCAGCAGTTTCTTATTTCTCATTTTGAAAAAGCAAATGTGTTACAGAAAAAATATCCCTTTTTGAACTTGGAAGATGAGTTAGTTTATTTTTCTCAAACCTGAGTTATCCGATAACTCGTTTTGTGATGATAAATCTCTCCCGGCCTTAAAATAGTATTCGGGAAATGCGGTATATTAATAGCATTTGGATGAATATGAGTTTCTAAACACAATCCGGATAGCGGACGATATATTGTTTCATTCTTTCCTTTCACTTGTGGTATCCATTTCCCTGAATAAAGATGTACAATAGGTTCAGTTGAATAAATCTTCATGTAAAGACCAGATTGAGCTGACCTTACTTCCGCTACCAATGAGTCTTTGTTTACATCAACTACAAAACTCTTGTCATACTCTTCAATCTTTTTTAGTCCTTCTCCGATTTTTACAAATTCGCTGAAGTCTAACGGTGTACCTGTAACAGGAGATATGCCTCCGGTGGCAACAAGATTCTTATCCTGGTCAAGTACAGCAGACCCGTAGATTTTTACTTCATGATCTTCAATAGTTCCTTTCCCGTTATTCAAATTAAAATAGCCATGATGAGTAAGGTTAACAACTGTTGCTTTATCACAAGTGGCTTTATACTCGTAGCTTAATTCGTTTTCTTCAGTTAATACAAACTTTACCGTTACTTCTAAATTTCCAGGAAATCCTTCTTCACCATCTTTGCTGATATACTTTAATTCAATCCACTGATGGGGCGTTTCTCCCTGCGCAAGAAACTTCCAAACTTTTCTGTCAAACCCTGCTTCACCACCGTGCAACTGGTTATTACTCCTGTTTTTTGTAAGATGATATTTTGTGCCGTCTATTTCAAACTCAGCATTTTTTATCCTGTTGGCATGGCGGCCAACGGCAGCTCCAAACCACGGATACTCTTTCAGGTAGCCTTCACCGAGGTAATCTTCTATTTTGTCAAAACCAAGTACAATGTCATTTACTTCTCCATTAGCCAGTTTTATTTTAAAAGATGAAATAATAGCACCATAGTTAGTAATACAAACTTCAGTACCTGTTGCATTTCGCAAGGTGAACAGATACACCTCTTCCCCTGTCGTATGCGTAAAACAATATTGGCCGGCCATGTTATTCATGCTTAAAATTATAATGGTTGCTCAAAAAATCTTCCAGCTTTTGTAATAATATCAATTGATTTTTTGCCCGGTCAAAATTCTGGTCTGGATTGCTGATGCGGTAATATACATCACCGTTCAGATAATCAGTTAAAAAACGCAGTGCCTGCATGTAAATTATAAGCAAGCCTGAATAGTGAATATATTTTTTTTCGGCTTCGGTTAATTGGTTGCCTATTACATCCAGGTAGCCTGATATGATAGCATCGTAAAAATTTTTCCGGATACCAATGTTGTTAAAATTTGTACTGTTTTCTTCTTCATTACAGACCATGGAACGTATCATATCACCAAGATCAGAAAAGAAATAACCGGGCATTACAGTATCAAAATCTACCGGGCAAATCACTCTGCCGGTTTTATTGCTGAAAAGTACATTGGCAATTTTTGCATCATGGTGCATCACCCGTTGCGGAAACTCACCTGATTCAGCCACTATCTCATAGAAATGCTTATATCTTTCCCTTTGTTTCAGCTCCTGTATAAGTGGTAATGCCTTTGCCATCCGCTCATACAATTCTCCCTTGATCGCTTCTTCAAATTGTTCGTACCTCAGGTTAAGATTATGAAATCCCGGAATAACTTCTTTTAGATTCGATACATTGAAGTCTTCAAAGGTAGCCGTAAACTTTGCAAAGGCTTTAGCAGTAGCTTTTGCCTGTGCAGGTTTTTCGGCAACAGCAAACATCCGGGCATCTTCAATAAATTCAAAGGCCCTCCAATAGTTTTCCTTCTTGTCAACAAACAAAGTTACCATCCTGCCGCAATGCTTTGGAGATGGCAACCGTAACCCGGTAAATTCAAATTCAGCATACTGCCAAATGCGGATATAGTTTTCCTGTACCTGTTCAGGGTGGGTAAATACTGTTTTATTGATTTGCTGGAGTAAAAAATCAGCCTTGGGCTGACAACTGATTTTATAAGAGTGATTGATTAAACCACCACCAACGGGTTCTATCCTTATCTCACCGGCAGAATGGTGAGGCAGAGAAGATTCATAAGTAGTAAAAGCGGTTAAAACTTCCTGAGGTATTTGTTGCTTCATAATTCAACTACTGTACTTCTTGTGCAGGCTATTGAATACTGAATGTAAGGCTAAATGAAATTTAAAATCGTTACAATCGTTTGCGGGAAATTTAATCTCATAGCTCAATGTATTCTATCACCCCGCACTTCAAGGTTTTTTATTATTTCTGCTTCATAGTCTAACCATTCCTTCCACCGGTTGCGGACCTTTTCTTTGTCAACATATGTTTCGGCCAGTTCGATGAACAGGGTATAATGCCCCGCTTCACTTTCCATAAAGCGGCGATAGAACTTTTGCATGTATTCATCATTCAGTCCTTCGCTTAATCGTTTGAACCGTTCGCAGCTTCTGGCTTCTATCAAGGCCATCGTTAACATCTGGTCGAGAAAACGGTCGTTGATATGTCCGCCTTTTCGTTGAAAAAGCAATAAAGCATTCACATATTCGTCTTTGCGCTGCTTGCCCAGTTTCAGGTTTCTTTTATGAAGTTCCGCCAGCACTAATCTGAAATGTCCCCATTCTTCTGTAACAATAGGGGAGAGTTCGGCTACCATTTTTTCTTTATCGCTATACCGCTGAATGAGTGATATGCAGGTAGTAGCGGCTTTTTGCTCGCAGTATGCATGGTCGGTCAGGATTTCGGCCATAGATTTTTCGGCCAGGTTTACCCATCTCGGGTCGGTAGGTAGCTGAAGGCCAAGTATATTCTTTGTGTCCTGAGATAGTTCCATGGGGCAAAATTATAAGTATGCCCTTAAAATCAATAGAAATAGAATTAAATAGAGTCAAAAAAAGGGGTCGAAAGCCTTTGCTGTTAGCCTTATCTGCCTTACCTTTGCGGTCTTAAAAATAAGATGAAAAAAATCGGATGAAATTCTAAAAAATTAAAAGATGCCATTAACGAAAGAAAAAAAAGCCTCAGTTTTAACAACGTATGCCGGTACTGCTACTAATACCGGTTCTATCGAAGGTCAAATTGCCCTGCTGACTGAAAGAATCAGCCAGATAAGTGGTCACTTACAGGAAAACAAAAAAGATTTCTCTACTCACCGTGGATTGATGCAATTGGTTGGTAAACGTAAGCGTTTATTGAACTACTTGCAAAAACATAACCTTACAGGTTATCGCCAGTTGATTGAGAAACTCGGAATCAGAAAGTAAACCCCCGGTCCGCCAGTTGGCGGAGAGGTTGGGAGAGTCTTAATGTCCGAAGTTTAATCATAAAATTGAATTTCAGTATAAGCTATTCCCAATGTCTTCCGGATGTTGGGAATAACTGTTTTTAGGCAATCAGGAATTTTCGCTGTTTTCTTGTTCTTTGCAAATGCTCAATAGGATTACCGAACGATGAAAAGTGCGACGCAAGGAACGATGATAGTAGCACTACAGTTGGGTAAATAGCTTTCTTTATTTCATTTTCCTTATTCTTCATTTCTAATTTGAATTATTATGCTTACACAACCTTTACAATCAAAATTTACTATAAGTGATGGCCGTGAGGTTATCATAGAAACAGGCCGTTTGGCCCGCCAGGCCGATGGTTCAGTAACTGTTCGTCAGGGCAATTGTATTATTCTTGCAACTGTTGTTGCTAACAAAGAACCTAAAGAAGGTCAGAGTTTTTTCCCATTGTCAGTTGACTACCAGGAAAAATTTGCTTCTGCAGGCCGCATTCCCGGTTCTTTCTTTAAGAGAGAAGCGAGACTGAACGATTATGAAATTTTAACGAGCCGTTTGATAGACAGGGCTCTTCGTCCTTTATTCCCCGAAGATTATTTATGCGAAGTGCAGGTGCTGGTTACATTGATAAGCAGCGACCCTGAAGTAATGCCGGATGCCTTAGCTTGTCTGGCTGCATCTGCTGCATTAGCAGTTTCTGATATCCCTATCATGGAAATTATTTCTGAAGTTCGTGTTGCCCGCATCAATGGCGAATATGTAGTAAATCCATTCCGTAGTGAATTAGTAAACGCTGATTTTGAATTTATCATTGCCGCTACCAGTAAGAATATTATGATGGTAGAAGGCGAGGGTAAAGAATGCCAGGAAGAAGATCTCATAAAAGCGATTGAAGTGGGCCATGAGGCAATCCGTGTGCAGGTAAAAGCTCAGGAAGAACTGAGAGCTTTAAAAGGAATTACTTCTAAAAGAGAATATGCCAAGCCGCTGCATAATGAAGAGCTTCGGGAAAATGTAAATGCTTTTGCAAAAACAAAAGTATATGAAGTGGCAAAGGGTGCTTTGGCAAAACATGACCGTACCGACAAATTTGCTGCTATACAGGAAGAGCTGATGGACCACCTCAGAAAAGAGTATATAAAAGAAGAAGGTGGCAGCCTTCCGGATGATGTAAAAAAATGGGCAAAGACTTACTATGCCGACCTGCAATATTATGTGGTTAGGGATATGATTCTGAACGATAAAGTTCGTTTGGATGGCCGTAAGCTGGATGAAGTTCGTCCACTGAATATGGAAGTAGATGTATTGCCTTCACCACACGGAGCAGCTTTGTTTACAAGAGGTGAAACTCAATCTCTTACAACGGTTACTTTAGGAACTCCGTTAGATTCAACTTTATTGGAAAGTGCAGCGGTTTCTGACTATTCTAAATTCTATTTACACTATAATTTTCCGCCGTTTTCAACAGGTGAAGTAAAGATGATGAGAGGTGTTGGCCGTCGTGAAGTTGGTCATGGCAACCTCGCTATGCGTTCATTAAAGAAAATGATGCCGGGTGGCGATTTTCCTTACACCGTTCGGGTGGTGAGTGATATACTTGAATCAAATGGTTCATCTTCTATGGCTACTGTTTGTGCCGGTTCATTAGCATTAATGGATGCAGGTGTTGCCATTCCTAAACATGTATCTGGTGTAGCAATGGGATTGATAAGCAAAGGCGATCAGTTTGCTGTACTGACAGATATATTGGGTGATGAAGATCATCTTGGTGATATGGATTTTAAAGTAACCGGAACAAGAGATGGTATTTGCGGTGTGCAAATGGATATTAAAGTGGACGGACTTAGCATGGATGTAATGCGTAAAGCATTGGCACAGGCTAAAGAAGGCCGTTTACACATTCTGGATGCTATGTATGAAGCAATGCCTGCTGCAAGAAGTGATGTGAAGCCACATGCACCGAGAATGGTGAAACTGTTTATTGATAAAGAATTCATCGGTGCTGTTATCGGGCCAGGCGGTAAAGTGATACAGGAAATACAAAGAGAAACAGGCACTACCGTTAACCTGGAAGAGAAAAACAATATGGGTGAAGTCAGCATTTTTGGTACAAAGAAAGAAGGTGTTGATAAAGCAGTTGCCTGGATTAAAGGAATAACTGCTGTGCCTTCTGTTGGGGATGTGTATGAAGCCGTAGTAAAATCAATCATGCCTTTCGGCGCATTCGTAGAATTTATGCCTGGTAAACAAGGATTGGTACACATCAGCGAAGTAAGCTGGAAGAGATTAGAAACACTGGAAGGATTAGTGCATGAAGGTGATGTGATGAAAGTGAAGTTGATAGGTACAGATCCTAAATCGGGCAAATTCAAATTGTCGAGAAAGATTTTGATGCCGAAACCTGACGGACAGTGACAGCAACCGGGACAAGAACAAGACAATAATTAATAGCAAAACCCTGAGCAATCAGGGTTTTGAGTTTGGGTACACCGAATGAACTTTCCCGACAACTTTTAGTTCACAGATTAAATAGTTAAATTTGTGAAAACTCAATAAGATGGCAAACACATTAGAACAAGAGTGGCAAAGTTATTTTGTGCAGCTAAATGAAGTGGAAAGGAAATCTGTTTTGCTGCTGCTAAAAACCTTTTTGCAACGCCGGCATGAAGATGAGGGCCGGGTCAGTATTGAACAATATAATAAAGAGATAGACGAAGCATTGGCTGAAGTAGCGGCAGGCAATTATATTACACAAGAAGAAATGGAAAAACAGGCGGCGAAATGGTAAGGAAAGTTATATGGCCGCTTCCCGCCCAAACACAACTGGCAGAAATCTACAAGTATATCTTAAAATCATCTTACCAAAATGCAGAGAAAGTAAAGGCTGATATTTTGGCCTCTTCCAGAAAATTGCCAGCAAATCCGGAAATGTACCCGGCGGATAAATACAGAAAAGATAATGATGGAAGTTTCAGGGCTTATGAATTGTATCATTATAGAATAGCGTACAGGATTACGGAACAAGAAATTATTATTGTCAGGGTCCGGCATACGGCTATAGAACCAAGGAACTATTGATATATGTCCAACTACATCCAAATAGAATTTCAAACCATATCATCGGAGCAATCTGATCTACTAATTGCTCAATTAAGTGAAATTGGTTTCGATGGCTTTGAAGAAGAAGAGAAGAGCCTCAGAGCATTTATACCGGAAAATGATTTTATAGAAGCGGCTGTAAAAGAAATTACTGTCAGCCATAATCTTTCCTTCACACAATCAACCATTGAAGAAACCAACTGGAATGCCGTTTGGGAATCAAATTTTCAGCCAGTGGTTGTTGATGACTTCGTCGGCATCCGTGCCGATTTTCATGAATCATTAACCGGAGTGGAACATGAAATTGTTATTACTCCAAAGATGAGTTTTGGTACGGGCCACCATGCTACCACCTTTATGATGATTCAGCAAATGAGAGAAATTGATTTCGCCAGCAAATCAGTTTTTGATTTTGGTACCGGCACCGGTATTCTTTCCATCCTTGCAGAAAAATTGGGAGCAGCAAAAATCTTTGCCGTTGACTATGATGAATGGAGTATTGAAAATGCGGAGGAAAATTTAAAGAGAAATAACTGCTCAAAATTTGAATTAAAAAAAGCAGACAACGCAGCAGGAGAGAAGCAGTACGATATTATTCTGGCCAACATCAACAAGAATGTGATACTGGATAATTTTTCTTCCTTAGTAAAACAATTAGCCCCCACAGGCATCTTATTACTCAGCGGCTTATTAGAAACAGATGAAACTGATATTTTAAAAGAAGCTGGTAAATACCCATTGATTTTCAACCACAAAATTGGTATGAACAAATGGATGGCAATAAACTTCAGTCATTAATTCACCTTTACTGGTGTATTAAATTATTGTTACGACTTTCAATTTTTACTTATTTTTGCCCTTCCTATAATAGGTTCTATGAACGAACTTTTATTAATTGTTTTGGCTTATTTGATTGGCAGCATTCCTACTTCTGTGTGGGTGAGCCAGCATTTTTTTGACATAGACATCCGTGACTATGGCAGCGGAAATGCAGGTGCTACCAATACTTACCGTGTACTCGGCCCTAAGTGGGGAACAATAGTGATGGTAACGGATATGATAAAAGGAATTGTAGCTGTAAAGCTGGCTCTTCTTTTACCTGCTTATGCAGACAGCGAGGTTAATTTGCAAAATCTTCAAACTGGTTTAGGCCTGGCTGCAGTTGTGGGGCATATATTTCCCATCTGGGCAGATTTTCGTGGCGGAAAAGGGGTTGCTACGTTGTTTGGTCTGGTGTTGGGCATTTCTCCCTGGACAGCCCTTAGCTGTGTCGCTATTTTTACCCTTGTCCTTTATCTTACCCGGTTTGTTTCATTAAGTTCTATCCTTGCAAGTATTGCCTTCCCGGTTTTCATTCTTGTCATATTTAATGTAGACAATCCGGCTTACCGCATTTTCGCTATTGCCGTGGCACTGATGGTGTTGCTGACGCACCAAAAGAACATCGGTCGTTTAATAAGTGGCAGCGAAAGCAAAGTGCCCATTCTTAAAAACCGTGACCGCCGGCGCCAACGACGCCGGGATGCAAGTAATCCACATGATTAGAAACCAAAAAAAATTACCTTAAAGCAACAAAATTAACCTCAATAATACCAACTTGGTATAATGATTGAAAGTGATTGTATAAAATTCAACAAAATGATACAAAAAATCACTTCATTTTTTATTTTATCATCCTTATTTATTGCTTGTTCCAACAATGCTCTGACAGGAAAAAAGCAACTGACATTATTGCCCGAATCCGAATTGCAAACAATGGCGATCGGTGAATACCAGACATTTCTTTCTTCTAATAAAGTTATATCTGCCTCTAATAACAGAGATGCGGAAATGGTAAAGAGGGTAGGCAACAGGATCGTAAAAGCGGTAGAAACTTACTATGCAGATAAAGGTATGTCTGATAAGTTAGCTGGATTTAAGTGGGAAACCAATTTGGTAGAAGATAAAAATGTAAATGCCTGGTGTATGCCGGGTGGAAAAATTGTTGTTTACACAGGTATCTTGCCAGTTACACAAAATGAGGCAGCCCTGGCTGCAGTAATGGGGCATGAGGTTTCTCATGCATTGCTGCAACATGGCAATCAGCGGATGAGCCAGGGTTTATTGGCCACTGTTGGACAGGTGGCATTGGCTGTGGCAGTTGCTAATAAACCACAGGAAACTCAAAACCTTTTCCTTGGTGCTTATGGTGCAGGCGCACAACTAGGGATATTGCTGCCTTTTTCCCGTAAGCATGAGTTGGAAGCCGACCGGTATGGACTTATATGGACTGCTATGGCTGGATACAACCCACAAGAGGCAATTGGTCTTTGGGAAAGAATGGAAAAGCTATCAAATGGTCAGAAACCACCAGAATTTTTAAGTTCCCACCCTACAGAAGGTCGCAGAATTCAACAATTACAACAATTTATGCCCGAAGCACTTACATATTATAAGCCAATGGGTAAATAATTTTTTGAGCAGAAAATCCCGTTCGGACTAGTGCTGAACGGGATTTTTATTTGCCTTTATGCTTTAATTACCGGGTATTTTCCTTTACCTTTGCCCTCCCTCCAATGAGAACTCTGTCATTTTTTAATCCCCGGGTCTGGGGTAGTTGGCAGAAACCTTTAAATATCTTCTAAGTATGTCACAAACTGTTTTTGAAAAGTTACAACTGGCAGACGAAAAGAATCTTTTAATTCAGGGTTTGCCCTCATCCATCGAGAAGCAATTCAGCAAATTATCCTTCTGCAAAAACATGACTCCGCTGCTAAAAACACGGAAAATTGACTTTGCGTTGGTCTTCGCCGTAAGCGAAAATCAGCTGAATGGTATTCTTAAAGATGTGATGCCTTCACTGAAAGACGGGTCTAAATTCTGGGTAGCTTATCCCAAAACCACCTCCAAAATCGTTACTGATTTAAACCGAGACCGCAGCTGGAACAGGCTGACCAACGATGGCTACGAAAGCATCGAAAGGGTAGAGCTTGACCATGTGTGGAGTGCTATGCGGTTTGTAAAAGGCGACGAGAATGCAAGAGATGGTGAAGTAGCTCTCTCCCGTAAAAGGGAACCGGCTGCAATGGCAGAATAACACCAGTTATAGTTTAAATTATTCAGGTTTGTTGTGAAAGCAACAAACCTTTTTTATTTATCCCACGATGTATGTCATTTCAGTAATTTACCAGTTCAAAAATTGCGAAGCTATATGTCATTCCTTAATGTAGAGATCAAAGCGAAATGTAATGATGCTTCCTTTATCCGTCATTACTTATTATCTGCGGGAGGTGATTTTAAAGGGATTGATGAGCAAACAGACACTTACTTCAATGTGTCCAATGGGAGGTTAAAACTCCGGGAAGGAAATATTGAGAATAACCTCATCTATTATGAAAGAACAAACCAGGCCGGCCCAAAGAGTTCTCACTTTCAATTGGTGAAAATAGAAGATGCCCGGGGATTAAAAGAAGCATTGACAAAGTCAATCGGTATTAAAGTGGTAGTAAAGAAAAGGAGAGAGATTTATTACATCAATAATGTCAAGTTTCATATTGATGAAGTGCCGGTATTGGGTTCATTTGTAGAAATAGAAGCCGGGAATGTGAAGGCTGATTTATCGCAGGAACAATTAAAAGAACAATGCGATTTTTATGTAAATGAGTTTAGAATTGAGGAAGATGATTTGATTGAAATGTCGTATAGCGATATGCTAATAGCAGAAATAAAATAATTATTGTAAATTTAGATATGGAAGTAAGAGAGCCTGCTGTTGCCTACGGCAAGAATAAGTTTACAGAGGAAGAGTATCTTAAAATGGAAGAGCAATCTTCTGAGAAGCATGAATTTTACCGGGGCGAAATTTTTTTATTACATGCCGGTGAAGTGTCGGCCATGTCCGGTGCAAAAGTTACTCATAATATTATTTCGGGAAACATATTTGGGGAAATCAAGCAAAAACTGAAAGGAAAGTCTTGTCAGCCATTTAACAGCGACCAACGAATATACATCCCTCAGAATACGCTTTATACGTATCCTGATATTTCAATAGTATGTGGAAAACCCGAAACGAAGGATGATGATGAATTAAACCTCTTGAATCCTTCTGTGATCATTGAAGTGCTATCTTCATCCACAAAAAGCTACGATAGAGGCGACAAGTTTAAACTTTACCGGGACATTAAATCTCTGAAAGAATTTATATTGGTAGATTCAAAATCTATTGTGGTCGAAGCTTTTAGAATAAATGAAAGCGGTCATTGGGAATTAGAAGAGTACAAGACTATAGAAGAAACCCTGTTGGTTAAGACTGTGATACTAACAATTCCGTTAACAGATATATATGAGGGTACTAAGCTGGCTGCTACCGGATAATTACAGCACCCATTTTTTTCGTCAGGTCCATTTCCATTTGCTTCAAATGCTCATGTGTTTGATGTAGCATACTGTACTCTTCAGTAGAATGCTGCTTTTCCATATCCAATTGATTCTCCAGCAGCATCCGTTTAATCTTGCGGAGCTTCAGATAATTGACCACTGAATCTACTTCATCATTGGTTTTATCTTCATCTATCTTAAGATAGCCCATCAGTTGTTCTTTGTTGTCAGGGGCAATCGTTTTTATAAAGTTTTCGTAATTCTGCTCGAATAAATTCTTTTGGTAGCCGGTGGCTTGGCTAAATTCCTGCCGCCAATGGTTACTTTCTTCATAAGGGAAATTGAGCAGCGATACAGCAAATGCACTAAGCTTTGTATCAGAATGATAAATAAAATAATTTCTGTTAACTGTTTCCGGGTTGTTTTGTAATGCTTCTTTAAATACAGAAATTAATTGGATAACGTCCCTGTTGTCAACCAGACTCTCGTCCACCATCTCTTCAAAAATATGTTCGGCAATCAGTTTTGAGTCATCCCATTTTCTTATACCGTATTCTAATAATATCCGGGCTACCTCTCTTTCTTGTAAATCATCTTTGAAAAGCAAGTTGAAAGTAGCATCGTCGTAATTTGTTTCTTCTGCTTGTCTTGTATTTTCTTCTATTTTCTTTGCTTCCTCAAAAGGAAGCTTTCTTTCCATGGTGGAAATTCGGTCCCGGATAAACTTATTGACCAGTGCATGTAAACCCGTTTCATCAATCTTCAGTACCTGGGAACACTGCTTGATATAATCCTGCTGTTTGGTAAAATCTTCTGCCTTGTTGATTTTAGAAATGGTTTCCGCCATCCGGTTCACCACTTCTGATTTTTTTACAGAATCATTAGCGGCATCTTTTAGCGCAACTTCAAGTTGGAAAAGAATAAAGTCCTTTTTATTCTTCTGGATAAAATCTTTAAATGCGGATGCGCCAACTTTATTTACGTAACTATCCGGGTCCTCCTTGTCCGGAATCAAAACTAATTTTACATTCAATCCCTCTTCAAGAGCCAGATCCAATCCCCGCAAAGCTGCTTTTACACCGGCGGAATCTCCATCATAAATGATTGTAAGGTTATTGCTGTATTTTCTTATCAATCTTAGCTGATCAGGTGTAAGTGATGTACCGCCAGATGCCACCACATTTTCAATTCCTGCCTGGTGAAGGGATACCACATCTGTATAACCTTCTACCAATAAACATTCATCTGCTTTATCTATGGCTTGCCGGGCAAAATAAGAACCGTAAAGGATTTTGCTTTTTATATAAATTTCATTCTCCGGGGTATTGATATACTTAGGAGCCTTGTCATTACTTTTTAGAATTCTGGCTCCAAAGCCAAGTACCTTACCACTGTGATTATGGATAGGAAAAATTACACGGCCACGGTAATTGTCCAGCAACTGTTCGTTACGATTAGCAACAAGTCCTGCTTTGATGAGTATTTCAGTATTATATTGTTTCGCAATGGCTTCCTTGGTAAAAGCATCCCGCTGCTCCGGTGAATAACCTAATTGAAATTTTTTTATGATTTCTTCCCGGAAACCTCTTTCTTTCAGATAGCTTAACCCAATATCCTGTCCTTCTTCCGTTTCCAATAATTGTGTGGAGAAAAATTGCTGTGCAAAAGCATTGACGATATAAAGGCTGTCAGCAACCTGCATCTGTTGCCGTTGTTCGTCGCTTTGAAAAGTCTCCTCAATTTCAATTCCATACTTATTGGCCAGCCATTTCAAGGCATCTACATAGCTGTACTTTTCATGCTCCATGATAAAGCTGATGGTATTACCGGCTTTGCCGCAACCAAAACATTTGTATAATTCTTTGCTGGGAGAAACAGTAAAAGATGGAGTCTTTTCATTATGAAAAGGGCAGAGGCCGAGATAGTTAGCTCCCCGTTTTTTTAGTTTTACAAAACCGCCAATTACATCCAGGATGTCGAGGCGGCTAAGTATCTGCTGTATGGTAGTTTGGGAGATCAGGGTTCACAATTCGGGACTGCGAATATAAGCCATCTTTCTTCTTTCCCCGGAACCACGAAAATCACCCGGGGGGGGTGAAGATAGCGGTCTAAAACAGAATTATTTTTACGTAGTAAATTAATTTACTTTAGGGAATCATAACCATGCGACTGCGATTCTATATTATTTTGTTTTTTTTAGCCAACCAGCTTGCTGTCTCCGGGCAGGAGATGGATCGTATATTGAAAAGCAAGCTTGCGGATGAAATAAAAGCCGATTCCATCGACTTACTGGCAAGAAAATACATGCTGAAAGGGAAAAGGGATAGCGCCAGGATCTTCCTGGTCAAAGCGCTTGAATTGGCCAAACAATCTGGCAATAATATCATTATTGCAAGATGTTATGTTGATTTTGGCAACCTGTACTCACTACAGGCCAACTATACCACAGCTTTGCAATATGTACAACTGGCCTGGCCTTACCTTGCTGTTATTGACCATTACGATATCAGAATCAGTGGAATGCTTCTCCTGGCTAACATTTATAATTTTTCCGGGAAAAAAGATTCTGCCCTTTATTACTTCAGGGAGGCGGAGGAATATAATGCAGCGAAATTTCCTTACCGGAACTGGGTAGTGTACATAGCAATGAGCGAATTGTTTAATCAAACAGATGATCTTGCCGGAGCAGAAAAATATTTACTTAAAGCATATAATCTTACATTCCGAAAGGAAAATAAACCGGATCATGGATATGTATTAACGCTATTCATAAATCTATATATTGGAAGAAATAACCCCGGTAGCGCCGGAAGGTTGTTTGCAGAATACAATGAACTGATGGAGGAACGGAAAAAAAATAATTTCGTTGACCCGCTGCATAGTGTACTAATGAACCTGACCAGCAGCAAACTGGAAAATAACCTCGATTTTATGACTGCAGTGAAGGAAAGCAGCCTGAAAGAAGGCCAGTTTAACCAGGCCATGATCGCTAACGGATATATTATCAGGTATTATGAGAAAAAGAGAAACTTTGAAAAAGCCTTAGCCGTTGCTGCTGAAAGTGAGGACTTGGCAGCGAAAACGGGAAATGTGTTTATGATTTACGGGATAAAGAAAATAAAATATGGCATTTTTCAAAAGGCAGGAAAAAATGCTGAGGCAGTCAGCCTCGCCGATTCCTTATTTATATTAAAAGACAGTATGCTGGCCCAACAAAAAAGAGACCAGTTGTATGATCTCGAAGGAAAATATGAATCCGAAAAAAAACAAAAAGAAATACAGTTACTGGCTTCGCAGAATGAAGTAAGCGAAAAAACTATTGTATTACTTACCACTGACAAACAGCTTTCTGTATTTCAATTACTCAGCAGGGAAAACGAAAAGAAAGCATTGGAAGTAGAGAACCGGTTGATGGATTCTATTGTAAAAAGTAAGCAGGCCTATAATGATTTATTGCAAATGGAAAACGATTTCAAAACTGCAAAACTAAATAAGGAAAAGGAGTTGATGCAGTCCCTTACAAGAGAAAATATCCTGAAGGGACGGCAGGTAAAAAAAGAACGGCAAACAAAATGGTTATTAGCCGCCGGTGCCGCCTTAGTGCTTGTTTCGGGGTTATCTATTTTTTCATTATACAGAAGACAAAAACAAAAAAACCAGATTATACAGCAACAATCAAATGATTTAGAGGTACTGATGAAAGAAATACACCATCGGGTAAAAAACAACCTGCAGGTAATAAGCAGCCTGCTCGATTTGCAAAGTATGACAATTACGAATATCCAGGCCAGCGAAGCTGTAAAAGAAGGAAAGAACAGGGTGCAGAGCATGGCACTCATTCACCAGAACCTCTACAGCGAAGGAAATATAAAAGGAATTAAAACCAAGGAATACATCATCAATCTTTTGCAAAGCCTGTGCGACTCGTACAATATTACTAATGATAAAGTAAAAGTAAAAACCGAGATTGATGATTTAAACTTAGATGTAGATACTATGATACCGCTTGGACTGGTGATCAATGAACTCGTAAGTAATTCCTTAAAATATGCATTTAAAACCGGGCAGCCGGGAGAGCTAAGTATAATTCTAAAAGAAGAGCCATTGTATTTACTATTAAAGGTAAGCGACAATGGCACCGGTTACCCTGAAGGAATGAACGCAAAAGACAGTAAATCATTTGGCATGAAAATGATAAGAGCCTTCGCACAAAAGCTAAAAGCAAAACTGGATATTTATAATAGTAATGGCGCAGTAGTGGAAATGAAAATCACCAAATACAATCTTGCATGAGCAGATTAAGAATTTTAATTGTGGAAGATGAACCGGTAATTGCCGAGAATATATCTATGTATTTAGATAATACTGACTTTGAAGTAAGTGGCATTGCCTACGACAGCACCGAAGCAAACGAACAATTAAACAACAACACTCCTGATGCCGCCATTTTAGATGTAAACCTTGGAAGTGACGAAGATGGAATTCAAATTGCCGGCCTAATAAATAAAAAACATAAAATTCCTTTTTTATTTCTCACATCTTATGCTGATAAAAATACTTTGGACAGGGCAAAGGCTGTAAAACCAAGCGGCTATATTGTAAAACCATTTAATGAAAAAACATTGCTGGCTTCTCTGGAAATTGCCATCAGCAACCATGCGGCAGAGAATAATCACGACCTGCCCCCACTTAGTATCATTAAACTCAACCATCATAAACTTTCTCCATTAAGCGATCGGGAATTTGAACTGGCGCAATGCCTGTATGAGGGTATTACCAATACACAAATTGCTGAAAAGCTTTTTATTTCAGTAAACACTGTAAAAACCCATTTGAAAAATATTTACATAAAACTAGATGCTAACAGCAGGGTGGAAGTTATAAAACGACTTCGTGTACTGATGCTGAAATAAAATCACCCAACCGGGTGAAAGAAGATTTTGCCAGAGGT
>Ga0163150_10002518_pt1 | contig 27826 bp, 19 predicted proteins | sample OliLakLV19P2IB_FD_148628 | JGI IMG/M metagenome (GOLD analysis project Ga0163150, IMG submission 148628) | Freshwater microbial mat bacterial communities from Lake Vanda, McMurdo Dry Valleys, Antarctica - Oligotrophic Lake LV.19.P2.IB | ecosystem: Environmental > Aquatic > Freshwater > Lake >...
AATTTCGGCGCTTTAGCGCCGTCCGCGAAAAACCGGCCAGCAGTCAATGCTATCAATGCATGAATCGTGCTAGCAAAAAGTGCGAAACTTGAACTAAGGCCCCGTCCCTGCGCCTGAAACCCCTGCCGCCTGAATCCTGCCCCCTGGCCCCCTAGATGTAATACATATTCTGCATCTGCTTGCGAGCGCGGGCCACCAGATCGGCGAATGACATCGAGCGGAGCATGTCGTTTTGCACTTCGGCCACGTCGCGCCAGGCCGATTCGAGGACCTTGCCCACGGTCGAGTCGGGCAGGGCGCTCGATTTGATCTGCTCGTCGGGGCCTTCGGTTACGCCCATCACTTCGGCCAGCGAGATTTCTTCGGGGGCTCGTGCCAGTTGATACCCGCCCGCCGCGCCGCGCGTGCTGTTGACCAGACCGGCCCCTTTGAGTTGCAGCAAAATCTGCACGAGAAACCGGGCGGGGATGCCATGTTCTTCGGCAATTTTTCGGATGCGGACAGGCTCGCCCGTCTCGTAATTGGCCGACAGTTCGAGCAGTGCGATGCAGGCGTATTCGGTCTTTGCGGAAACTTTCACGGGGCGGTTCGCTCCTCTGCTCGCAAAAAAAAAACTCCAATGGCCGCGACCGTCGCATTGGCAATATTGGCGCCGCCGAACAAGGCCCCCGTTTCGAGGACCCCATGCGTAGGACGCTGCTCGCGAAAACGGTCCGACGAGGCATCGGGCACGGAGCCCATGATAGCCTGCGTTGCGCAAAAATGTGCGCACGCGGAAAGGAATTTGCCCGGTTCGGCCCCTCTACCCTGCTGCCCCCACACTGCGCTGCCCCACCCGGAGGGCCCCTACCCGGAGTGCATTAGTCGCTCGTGTGCAGGCCGCACTCTTTCTTGGCCGTCCCGCTCCAGCGCCCCGCGCGCTCGTCTTCGCCGAACATCACCGCCCTCGTGCATGGCCAGCAGCCGATGCTGGTGTACCCTTGGTCGTGCAGCGGATTGTACGGGATCTTCTGTTCCGTAATCAACTTCCAGACGTCTTGTTTCGTCCAATTCGCCAGCGGGCTGATCTTCACCAGGCCGAATTTCTTGTCCCAGCCGACGATGGGCGCCTTGGCCCGGTCCGAGCTTTGGTCGCGGCGGATGCCGCTCATCCAGGCCCGATAGCCCACGGCCGCCTGCCGCAGCACCGTAATCTTGCGGTCGAAGCAGCACTGGTCCGGGTTGGACGTATAGAGCGGGCCGCCGTGCTGGGCTTCGTACTCGGCCACGGTGGTCGAGGCCTGCTTCAGCTCGACGTGGACGCCATAGCGCTTGGCGAGGCGAGCGCGAAGATCGAGCGTTTCCTTGAATTGGTAGCCCGTATCGAGGTTGAACAGGTGCGTGCGGGGCTCGATTTCGGCCAGAAAGTGGATGATCACGCAGCCTTCGGGCCCAAACGCCGTGGCCATCGTCAGGCTGGGGTAGTAGTTCTCCACGGCCCAAGCAATGATCTCGCGCGGCGAGGCATTTTCCAGCCGCAGGCTTTGTTCCTTGAGATATTCGAGGTCCGTCTCAGACGGCACGGGCAGTGGGGCAGCGTCGGGTTTGGCCGCGGAAACCGGCGGCGCCACGACGGGGGAAGTGATTATGGGCAACGTCAGGGCAGCAGCAGCGGTCGCGTTGGCCGCCGCACTGCCATTGGTTGCGCTGCCATTCGCTATCGACTTCGCCGGCGCAGAAGCTTCGCGGGTTGCGTGATTTTTGGGTGTTGTGACATCAAGCACGGCAATGCTCATCACGGGACCTTTCTACTGCGTCCAGCGCAGGGCGGCTATCAATGTTACTTATGTCGGTAATCTAAGTCAACTATACCCCGTTTCTTTAGCTTCATATCGACCTGGCGAGTGGTAAAACTTCAGGTTGTAGCGATCCTGACGGCTTTGCGGCTAGGCGATTCTGTCGATGTTCGGCGCAAGTCGTTTGCCAATAGGTTCTTGACTGGGGCCCGTGCGAACGTCACCATCGGGGGCGATTGAGCAGAATCTGCGACGCAGACCCCACAACGCGGCGGGTGACCCATGGCGGAGCAAGCCTTTCTGGCGGTTGATATGGGTGCTTCGAGCGGCCGGGTGCAAGCCGGGCTGTTCGATGGCTCACGCCTGCGTCTCGAGGAGGTTCATCGCTTCGAGAACGGGGCGATCTCGATGGCGGGCGGCCTGTATTGGAACGTGCTGGGCCTGTGGAGTCAGATCGTTGGCGGACTGCGGGCCGCGGGCGCCACCTATGGCGGCCGCGTCAAAAGCGTCGGCATCGACACCTGGGGAGTCGATTTCGCGCTCTTGGGCCGAGGCGACGTGCTGCTAGAGAATCCGCACTCCTACCGAGACGCTCGCACCGAGGGCATGCTGGACTATGCCCTCGCCCAGGTCTCGAAGGAGGAGATCTTCGCCCAGACCGGGCTGCAATTCATGCAGATCAACACGCTCTACCAGTTGCTCGCGCTCAAGAAGCAAAACTCGCCGCTGCTCGACGTGGCGGAGTCGATGCTGCTCATGCCCGACCTGTTCCACTGGTTGCTCTCGGGTGAGAAAGCCAACGAATACACCGACGCCACGACGACGCAGTTCTACAATCCCACCACGCGCGGCTGGGCCACGGAGCTGCTCAACAAGCTGGGCCTGCCGACGCACATCCTGGGTAAGTTGGTCGAGCCGGGAACCAATCTTGGCCCCCTGCGACAACAAGTAGCCGACGAGACCGGCCTGGCCGGCGTCGATGTCGTTCTACCCGGCACGCACGATACGGCCAGCGCCGTGATGGCCGTACCGGCCGCGGGCTCGGCGGAGCAGCGGCCCGACTGGTGCTATATCAGTTCCGGCACGTGGTCGCTGATGGGCGTCGAATGGCCGACGCCCGTCGTCACCGAGAAATGCCGCCAATTGTGTTTCACCAACGAAGGGGGAGTCGGCCGGCGGACGCGGCTGCTCAAGAACATCAGCGGCTTGTGGCTTGTGCAAGAGTGCCGACGGATCTGGAACCTGGCGGGCAAGGCGTACGACTGGGAAGCGTTGAATCGCCTGGCGGCGGAAGCGCCGCCGCTGGCCGCGCTCGTCAATCCCGACGACGGCGGGTTTCTTGCCCCGGCCGATATGCCACAGGCGATCCGAGCCTTCTGCCGCAAGACCGGCCAGACGGCGCCGAGAGTGACGGCGCGGTGGTCCGCACGGCCATCGAAAGCCTGGCGCTGCGTTATCGCCAGGTGCTGGCTGCGCTCGAGGAATTGATCGGCGGGCGTATCGAAACGATCCACGTAGTGGGCGGCGGTTCGCAGAACAAGCAACTCTGCCAGGCCACGGCCGACGCCTGCGACCGACGCGTCGTCGCCGGCCCGGTCGAAGCCACGGCGATCGGCAACGTCATGATGCAAGCCGTGGCGGCCGGTGTGGTCGGCTCGATCGCCGAAGCCCGCGACGTGATCCGCCAGAGTTTCACGGTCGATGAGTATCTGCCCAAGCCGAGCGACGCTTGGGATGCGGCGTACGAGCGGTTTTTGGCGATGGCGCCGTTGTAGCAAAAGTAGGGTGGGACGAGCGTAGCAAGTCCCACGCGGTCATAGGAAGTTACGTCGCGTGGGACTCTCTGCGATCGTCCCACCCTACAAACGAGTTTCAGTTCACTTCAACATCGAGCACCCCCCCGCATGATCAACGTCGGCATTATCGGCATCGGCTTCATGGGCATGACCCATTACCACGCGTACCAGAAGGTGCGCGGGGCAAAAGTCGCGGCAATTTCGGAACGCGATCGCCGCAAGCTCTCGGGCGATTGGCGGAGCATCAAGGGCAACTTTGGCCCCGCCGGCACCAAGATGGACTTGAAGGGCATCGTCGGCTGCGAGGATTGGCAACACCTGCTGGCCGATCCCAACATCGACATGGTCGATATTTGCTTGCCCCCCGCGCTGCACGCGCCCGTGGCAATCGCCGCGCTGAAGGCCGGCAAGCACGTGCTGTGCGAAAAGCCGATCGCCGTGGCGGCCGACGAGGGGGTGCGGATGGTCAAGGCGGCCGACAAGTCGGGCAAGCTGCTCATGATTGGCCATGTGCTCCCCTTCTTTCCCGAATACGCGTTTGCGCGTGAGCTGATCGACAGCGGCCGCTACGGGCGGCTCTTGGGGGGGCACTTCAAGCGGATCATCTCCGATCCGCTCTGGCTCAAGGACTTTTACGATCCAGATCGCGTCGGGGGGCCGGTCGTCGACTTGCACATCCACGACGCGCATTTCATTCGGCTGCTCTGCGGCATGCCCCGCGCCGTTTTCAGCACGGGACGCATGCAGGGAGACGTCGTGAAGTTCCTCAGCTCGCAGTTCCTCTTCGACCGACCCGACTTGTCGGTGACCGCGGCCAGCGGTGTGATCGACCAGCAAGGCCGGGGGTTCACGCATGCTTTTGAGATCTATCTCGAAAAAGCGACACTCTTGTACGATTCGGCTGTGCTGGCGGGCGAAGGCGTGACGCTCATGCCGCTGACGATCCTCTCGCCGGACGGCAAAGTGAAGCGGCCCAAGCTCAAGCCCGTCGACGCTTTTGCCGCGGAATTGACCGAGGCGACCAGCGCCGTGGCCACGGGCCGGCCGTCGCCGCTCTTGGGCTGCGAACTGGCCCGCGATGCCTTGCTGCTGTGTCACAAGCAGAGCCAGTCGGTCCGACAGGCGCGGCTGGTGAAGGTTTGACGGCTGGCCTGGATCTGATTTCGTGGCGAGCGGCCGGCGTAAGCCGGCTGGTGCGTTGCGCCAAAAACCTCCGTTGCGGCGAGATCTCCCGACCTCGCCACTCGCATCGCGACCGGTGCGACGGTCAGGAGACCGTCGCACAACTGTGTACGTGGCGCTAAGAAACAGCCGGCTTACGCCGGACGCTCGCCGACGCGCGACTGCAAGCAGTCGCTTTATTTCCTTGGCGCAAACTCTGCCGATGGCGCAGGGCGGGTCGTTACCAAGCGTGCCAGCACGCCGCACGGGCACTGCGGGCATAACCGCTTTGTGCCTATTTTTGCGTGCCTTGCTACTTTTCGCTGCAACGCTTCATGCGGTCGAACGCCTGTAGCGGTCGCAATCGAATTGCCGCAAAACCTGCGCGCCACTTTTTTGACGGCGGCGGAAACATGGCCTATATTCAATCTGGCCGGAGCGTCCGACCCGCGTTTTGGCCCGCCATGACACGCCCCCTTTGACGATTGCACCACACGCGACGCGTCTCTGAGTCGCTCGGCAGTTCAGAACGATTGGCTCTGGAAAGTTTGGCCGCGAGCGCTCACGATGGCCGTGCCGTATCCCTCCTCCCGCAGGATCAACTCCAACATGCGACGAAGGGTCACAGTTAGCTTCTCTGCGGTTAGCCTCTCAAACGTGGGCTGCTCCGCGCTGGCGATTTGGTCCCTTTCGGTCGTCCTGTCTCCGGCCGTCGCGTGGGGTCAGGCTCGGCTCTCGTTCGTCCAGCCGCAAGTGCCCGCTGGCGCGGTGTCCGCGGACACGTCGTCGGTCGGCATCGCGCCAACACTTGGAGGGGCGCCAACGCACGGAGGGGCGCCAACGCTGGGAGGGCCCGCGGGTGTCGAGTCGTCTGCCCAGAAATTGCCGGCGGCGGCCGAGATCAGCAGCCTCTTAGAGCGTGGCCAGTCGCTCGAAGGCGAGCGGCGTTGGGGCGAAGCACTGACTTTGTATGAAGACGCACTGCGGCAGTTCCCGGCCGCGCGTGACCTGGAATCTCGGCAGCAGATCAGCCGCATGCACTACGAGTTGGGCCGCCGTTACAACGACGCCAGCTTCCGCCGCACGGTGGGTACGATGTCGGGCCGCGACGCGTTGGACTTGTACACCGAGGTGTTGCTGAAAATCCAGTCGCACTACGTCGACAACCCGAATTGGAGCCAGATCCTCGACTACAGCACCCGCTCGTTCGACGCCGCTCTGAGCGACCCGGTGTTCGTCGAGCACCATTTGCCCCGCACGTCGCAGGCCCAGATCGAGCGCTTCCGCCGCGAGCTGTCTGGCCGCGTCGCCGGCTACCGAGTCACCACGCGTCATGCCGCTCGCGACGCGGTGGCCGGACTGGCACGCTGGTCGAACGAGCAGCTCGGCATGGCCGACGCGGCCGTGATTCTGGAATACACCTGCGGCGCGACGACATCGCTCGATCCTTATTCCACGTTCCTCACCGCCGACCAGCTCAACGAGGTGTACTCGCAGATCGAGGGCAACTTCGTGGGGTTGGGCATCGAGCTCAAGGCCGAAAACGGCGCGCTGCTGATCGTCAAGGTGATCACCCGCAGTCCCGCCGAGAAGAGCGGCATTGCTGCCAACGACCGCATTGTCGCCGTGGGCGGCAAGTGGACAAATCAGCTTTCGACGGATCAGGCAGCCAATCTGCTGCAAGGCGCCGAAGGCACGACGGTGGATGTCACAATCGAGTCGCCGGGCCGTGCTGCCCGCACCGTCCGCGTGCGCCGCGAGCACGTCGAGGTGCCGAGCGTCGACGGCGTCCGCATCGCCGATCGCGATGGCGGCGTCGGCTATCTCAAGCTGACCTGCTTCCAGAAGACCACGTCGGCCGATTTGGATCAGGCCCTGCGGAGCTTGCACTCGCAAGGCATGAAGAGTTTGATCATCGACCTGCGCGGTAACCCGGGCGGTCTCTTGGCGACGAGCGTGGAAGTCGTCGACAAGTTCGTCGAACGAGGGCCGATTGTCTCCACACGCGGCCGCAGCCCCCAGGAAGACTACCAGTACAGCGCCCACGAAGCCGGCACCTGGCAGATGCCGCTGGTCGTGTTGATCGACGGCGACAGCGCCAGCGCCAGCGAGATCTTCGCCGGCGCGATTCGCGACTATCGCCGCGGCAAGATCATTGGGACCCGCAGCTACGGCAAGGGCTCGGTGCAGGGCATCTTTCCGCTGGCCAGGGCCAACTCTGGCTTGCGGCTGACGACGGCCAAATTCTATTCGCCCAACAACCTTGCGTTCAGCGGCGTAGGCGTCGTGCCGGATATCATTGTCCGCCAAGCCGCCAAGCTCGTGCTCGATTCGGCCGGCGTGCCACTGCCCGCGGCAGAGCAGCCCGACGCCGTGCTGCAAGCCGCACTGCGGGCCGCCAAGGATCAAGTGGCCCAGCGCTAAGCTCCGCGCCTCCGCCTGGGTGCCATGCTCACGCGCCGCGCGCGTTGGCATCTATTCCAATGCGGCTCACGCGGCGGGTGAGCATGTTGGCACCGCACACGATTTGACTGTCCGCGCGCACGTCATTCTGCTTCGTTGCCATGTTATTCCGACGCGAGCAAGCGGTGGTTTTGAAACTTCGCATCGCATGCTCACCCGCCTCGGTGACCGCAACCTAACTTGCGAGCGCTAACTGCGGCGTGTGAGCATGGCACCCGACCGATCGTGCTCGTCGAAGATCGTGCCGCGAGCACGCACGGGCAGCCAGCACACCGCCGCCACGACGTAGACGCCGGCGAAGATGAACAGCACCACGTCCCAGGCGCCGGTCCGCTCGACAATCCAGCCGGCCAGGATGGGAAACACGGCCGCGCCGATGTTGCCCGACATGTTCATGGCGGCAAACACCGTGGCGACGTGGCGACCGCCCATGTCGATGGTGATCGCGTAGGCTACGGGTCCTCCGATCGCGGCGAATAGCGAGCCGGTCGAGATCACCAGCACCGCGGCCAGCGCGCTATCGATGAAGTATGACACGGCGATCAGGACGGCGCAGAGCAGCATGCTCGCGGAGGCGACCACGTTGCGGCCCCACCAGCGGCTGCCGGTGCGTTTCATGAGCCAATCGGAAAGCACGCCCCCCAGCGGCGAACCCACGACGACGGCCAACAGCGGCAGGCTCGTCAGCAGGCCCGCGCCTTCAATCGAAACGTGGCGAGCTTGCCGCAGATACGTGGTGAACCAGGTGATGAAAAACACGTACCCGGCCGCGCGACAAAACTGCTGGGCATTGATCAACCACATCGAAGGGCTGGTCAACAGCGTCCGCCACGGCGTCGGTTCGCGCAATTTGGTCGTGCTCGCCTGTTCGGCCGCCTCGGCGCCGATGGCGGCCAACTCCTGAGGATTGACCGAGGGGTGATCCGCGGGCGCGTCGCGAAACCAGCGCCCGAACCACCAAGCCCACAGTAGGCCCGGCACGGCAAACAGCAACACGATCCAGCGCCACTTCCAGTCCCAATAGGCAAACAGCCAGCCCGCCAGGGCCGAGGCCGCCGCGCCGCCGGCAGACATGCTGCCGGCCAGCACGCCGCTAGCCACTCCGCGCTCGTGCCGCGGAAACCAGCAGGCCGTGGTGTTCGTGGCCGCGGGAAAGATTCCGGCCTGGCCCAAACCGAGTCCCAATCGGCCGATGAACAGCGACGCCGTGCCGCCGGCAAGGGCCACGATCGCCGTCCCCAGCGAGCTGACGACCGAGGCGAGCACGAGCGTATTCCGATTGCCCCAACGGTCGGCCAGCCAGCCCGCGGGAATCTGAAATATGCCGTAAGTGATAAAAAAGCTACTCATCGCCCAGCCCATCCAATAAGCCGATACCCCCAGGTCATCGCGGATCGCTTCTTCGACGGCATTGATCGAGCGCTGGGCGTAAGCAATGGCCGCCAGCCCGCTGAGCCAGAGAATGACGATATACCGCACGTGAGACGACCCGGATTTCGCGGGCGGATGCGAAGTGGGGCTGGCGTACGGATTGGGACTCGACATGGAGTGGATTCACGATTCAATTAGTAGGACCGGCGGGCCGCGGCGAGGACGCCGGATTATAGGGTGCCCGGCCTAAGTTGTGCGACGGTCTCCCGACCGTCGCACGGTCTCTGGTGGCATGGTCCGGAGACCACGCCAGAACAGTGCGTCGCACGACGCGATGGTCGCAACGGCGCACAAATAAAATGGCGTGGTCGGGAGACCACGCCACAACCGCAGACCACCTCCATAACGGGCGACCACGCTTCGGCAAGTTAATCTCATTCTCCAGACCGACCAGCATGAAAATCACGGCCATCGAGACGCACGTCTGCAACGCGCGGATGCGAAATTGGATCTTCGTCAAGGTGCTCACCGACCAGAGCGGCCTGTGGGGCTGGGGTGAAGCCACCTTGGAATGGCACACCCGTGCCGTCACCGGGGCGGTCGAGGACCTGGCCACGCTGCTTGTGGGTGAAGACCCTACGCGGGTCGAGCACCTCTGGCAGATGATGCACCGCCAGCACTTCTGGCACGCCACCGGCGTCGTCCGCGCCACGGCCCTCTCGGGCATCGACATCGCGCTGTGGGACATCGTCGGCAAAGTGCATGGCGTGCCCTGCCACAAGCTTTGGGGCGGGCCGGTCCGCGATTACATCCGCATGTATTGCCACTTGGGCGGCGGACGGATGGAAGACATTTACGAAACGAACCCCGCCGACGCCAAACGCTTCGCCGAGTTGGCCGTCAAGGCTGTCGAGGAGGGCTACACGGCCTTCAAGTCGATGGCCGTGCCGCCCACCATGCTGCTCGAAGGTCTGCCGCCGATCCGCTACGCCGAAGCGTGCGTCCGCGCGATGCGCGACGCGGTGGGCGACTCGATCGACATCATGGTCGATTGCCACGCGCGCCCCTCGCCGCGCATGGGGGTGCGGTTCGCCAAAGCGCTCGAGCCGTATGGCCTGTACTTCTTCGAAGAACCCTGCTGGCCCGAAAGCCTCGACGGCCTGGCCGAAGTGCAGCGCTCGGTCAGCACGCCAATCGCCACGGGCGAGCGGCTGGTGGGCGTGCGGGCTTTTGCCGATTTGCTCGAGAAGCGCGGGGCCAGCGTGATTCAGCCCGACATCACGCACACCGGCGGCTTGACCGAAACGCGGCGAATCGCCGCCCTGGCCGATGCGTATCGCGTGGCGCTCGCGCCGCACAACCCGCAGGGGCCGGTGAGCACCGCGGCCTCGTTGGAGCTGGGCTTCGCCACGCCCAGCTACGTGATCTGCGAGAGCGTACACGCCGACGTGCCGTGGCGGGCCGACGTGGTGAGCGACGGCTTCACGATCGAGCCCAAGGGAAGGCTCGTGCGTCCCAGCCAACGCCCCGGTTTGGGCATCGAAATCAACGAGGCCGAAGTGAAGAAACACCCCTTCCAGCAGGAGCTGTTGCAGCGCGTGTTTTATGCGGATGGAAGCGTGGGGGATTGGTGAAATAGGGGCCAGGGTTCTGGGAGCAGGATCCAGGGGCGCGGAGCGAACGAAAGCATCGACGTCGGCACTACACAACGCGGATGCCGGCCGGCCCGGTTAGCCGCGACGCGAAGCGGAGCGGGCACTGAGATTCACTTATCGCGACGCCTTCGCCCGTTCCGTCAATTTGGCCACGACCGCGCCGAATTCGCGGCGCGCGTTGCCGAATTCGGCCGTGGTTTTGGGGCCTTTGCCGCGGACGTAATCGAGCACGATCTTTTCGGCCTCGACGAACTCCGCGGAAATGTCGGCCACGGCCGCGGCGATTGCCGGCGGGATGTTCGTTACGCCGTTGGCATCGCCGTGCAGCAGGTCGCCCTGGTGTACCATCAGTCCGCCCACGCGCACTGGCAGGCCGACGTGCAAGATGTGGCAATACGCGTGTGCGCAGATCGTCGAGCCGGTGAATACGGGGTAGTCGATTGCCTTGACTTGCTCCAGGTCGCGTCCGCCGCCCGAGGTGATGAGCCCCACCGAGCCGAAGCCCTGATATGTCGAGCACATGACCTCACCGAAGGTGGCCGCTACCGCCGGGTCGTCGAGGTCCTCGAAGACCACGACCGCCGGGCCCGGCAAGCTGGCAAACGTCTCGATCTGCTGCTCCATGCTGCCGTAGGCGTCGCCACCGGCGGGCGGGGCGTCGCTGCGGAACGCGGCCGTGCTGGCGAAGCCGACCATCGGCGGCAAATGCGGAAAGTTGCAGTGGATTCGCGCGTCCATGTACCCACGATTGCGCGGGCGGACGTCGAACAGCTCGATCACATTGCAGATCGTGGGTGTGTCGAACTTGCGGAGTTGGTCGAGGGTTGCGGGCGTGATGGCCATGTTCGTATCCCGTCAAGATGGTCAGCACACTAGCCCGACGCGCTAGCGAGGGAGTCGGAAACGAGCTACTAGTGCTTTGTCAATGCTCAGATTTTGGGTAGCAGAAGTCGTGAGACTTCTGATGTTCGCGACAGAATCAGGGTAATACGGAACTCTCACGAGTTCCGCTACCCGCAAACGAAGGTTTGACACAGCACTGGGGGAACTCCCTCGCTAGCGCGTCGGGCTAGTGTTGCCGTTCGAACGAAAAAACGCCGAGTTGGCAGCCCAAGCTACCAACCCGGCGCAGGGAGTCAAGCGGCCCCGAGTTAAGCCGACCGAAACAGCCGGCTTACGCCGGCCGCTCGCCACATGCTCGTTAGACGCTTAAATAGTTGTCGCCGAACTTAGATGTCATAGTACAGGCAGAACTCGTACGGATGCGGCCGCAGACGCATGGCGTCGACTTCGCGCGTCATCTTGTACCAGATCCAGGTGTCGATTACGTCGGCCGTGAACACGTCGCCTCGCAGCAAGAAATCGTGGCTGCTTCGCAGCGCCGCGAGCGATTCTTCCAGCGAGCCGGGCGCCTTGGGCACTTCGGCCAGTTCTTCCGGGGCCAGGTCGTAAATATCCTTGTCCAGCGGTTCGCCCGGATTGATCTTGTTCTGAATGCCGTCGATCACCGCCATCAGCAATGCCGAGAACGACAAATACGGATTGCAGCTCGGATCGGGGCAACGGAACTCGACGCGTTTGGCCTTGGGGCTGGGGCTGTACATCGGAATTCGGCACGAAGCCGAGCGATTCCGCTGCGAGTAGGCCAGGTTCACCGGCGCTTCGTAACCCGGGACCAGCCGCTTGTAGCTGTTGGTCGTGGGGCAGGCGAACGCCAAGATCGAGGGAGCATGCTTCAAGATACCGCCGATGGCGTGCAGCGCCATCTCGCTCAAGCCCGCGTAGCCGCTGCCGGCGAACAACGGCTCATTACCCTTCCACAAGGAGATGTGGGTGTGCATGCCCGAACCATTGTCGCCAAAGAGCGGCTTGGGCATGAAGGTGACGGTCTTGTTGTGCTTCTTGGCGACGTTCTTGATGATGTACTTGTACAAGCACATCGCGTCGGCCATTTTCACCAGGTTTTGAAACTTCAAGTCGATTTCGCACTGGCCGGCGGTCGCCACCTCGTGGTGCTGCGCCTCGACGTCCAGACCGCAATCGATCATGGTCTGCATCATCTCGTTGCGAATGTTCATCAACTGGTCGGCCGGCGGGACCGGGAAGTAACCTTCCTTGTGCCGCAGCTTGTAACCCAGGTTGCCGGTCGCTTCGACGCGACCGCGATTCCACTCGCCTTCGATGCTGTCGACGTGGTAGTAACCCTCGTGCGCGTTCTGGTCGAAACGCACGTCGTCGAAGATGAAGAACTCGGCCTCGGGCCCGATGAAGCACGTATCGGCAATGCCCGTGCTCTTCAGGTAGTTGACGGCCTTGCGGGCGACGTTGCGCGGATCGCGCGAGTAATCCTCGCGGGTCACCGGATCTTGGATGTTGCAGATCATCGAGATCGTCGGCAGATCGCAGAATGGATCCAGCACGGCGGTCTCGGGCTGCGGCACGAGAATCATGTCGCTCTCGTTAATCGCCTGCCAGCCGCGGATGCTCGAGCCGTCGAAGCCCAAGCCGTCCTCGAAGACGCCTTCGTCGAGTTTGTTCGCCGGGATCGTAAAGTGCTGCCAAAGACCCGGAAAATCCATGAATCGCAGGTCGATCGCCTTGACGTTTTTCTCCCGGCACAGCGCCAGTACCTCTTTGGGAGTCACGCATGTCTCCTTTCCAATCATAACGGTTTCCAGAAGGGGGCCAGAAGGACGGTCGTTCAGCCTTCGCTTGGGCGGGGCGCCGGTTTCGCCGGCGCTCGTCTTAAGCGCCCTACGGCGCTGGTTCGACGAGGCGCGCAACGCGGCGCTCGGGGGCCGAATAACCGAGCTGGTTCGCTAAGCAAACGTAATGCCGGGCACCCCGGCGAAGAACGAATGATAGCGCTTAATCGCTTGAATGCAATTCGCTTAAGAGAATTTCGCCAAAATATCGCCGCGGCAGAGAATTGCGCAGAATTTGGGCAAGATTTGAGTAAACCGCTGGCAGGGGTGAGGAACACAAGGCCGTGTCTTGGTGGCACGTCCCTGGAGCGCAGCGAAGGGCGTGGTGGAGGCGAGCATCACGCCCTTCGTTCCTCAGTGACGTGTCACCCAAAACGCTTACGTCAGCCGCTCGCCCGCGTAGGCTTCGGCAGCGGGCTCGGCTTCGTCCCTGGGGGGTGAGATTGGCAGGTTGTCCTGCCGACCGGGAGACAGACGATAAAGCAGGGCCAGGAACGCCGGCACCAGCACCGGCCGCACGACGACCGTATCGAGCATCACCCCCAGCGACAGCGCGAACCCCAGCTCGAGCATGCCACGCAGCGTTCCGGTCATCATCGAAATAAAGGTGCCGGCCATGATCACGCCGCAACTGGTGATGATGCCGCCCGTGCGCACCACGGCCACGCGCAGCCCCTCGACCAGGCCATAGCGCCGCTGCTCCTCGACCACGCGCGTTAGCAGATAGATGTTGTAGTCCTCGCCCACGGCGATCAGGATCACGAACAAGAACAGAGGCACTTTCCAATCCAGGCCATCGAAGCCAGGGTACAACCAGGCGAACACCAGCTTCGTCGCCCCGATGGTGACCAGGTAGCTGAACACGACCGAGAGAATCAAGTATCCGCATACCAAGGGACGGCGAAGGATGATGAGCAGAATCGCATACACGGCGATCACTACGAGCTGCTGGATCAACCACTGATCGCTCGTGGTCACCTCCTTCAGATCGCGTGTGCCCGCGGTCGTGCCGACATAATTGAAGTCCGCTCCGTACCAGGGAGACTCGGGCGACTTGCTGAGCGCGTCGAGCTCGATGTCGATCCGTGTGAGCAAGTCGGCCGCGGCCGGCGAAAAGGGATCGTACTTCGAGATCACGTCCAATCGCGTGACCTGACCGGCCAGATCGCCCGATTGCCCCACGTAGGTCGCCCGGGCTAGCGGATGCTCGCGGACCGTCTGCTTGCGCAGGCCGCGCATCGTCAGGATGCTGTGATACTGGGGTGGGTCACCCAAGGGTTGCGTCAGGCTGCGAACGCTTTTGATCGCGTCGGGGTCGATTTTATACAGCGACTCAGTCAAGTCGCCGATGAGCTTCTTGCCATCGCGCGATTCGAAGTCCGCGCCCTCCTTGAACGCCAGGACCGTGATGGGGCCAATCTCGCCGGGCGGAAAATGGCCGCGCAGCATCCGTGTGCCTCGAACGCTCGATCGGTTGGCGTCCAATTCGCCGAGCAGGTCGTAGCTGATCGGCACCGAGAGTCCGGCGTAGGCCAGCGGCGAGAGCAAGGCCACGCTGGCAATCAAAATCAGCCCCGGCCGGGCGATGATCTGGTGGCTGACCCATTGCCAGAAGCGGCTGTCGGTCGCTTCGCTGGGCCCTCCAATCGTGTCGTCGTCGGTCGAGTTGCGCGGTCGCACCCGCACGCCAAACGGCCAGAACACCCAACCGCCTGCCGCCCGCAACATCGCGGGTGCAAGCGTCAGGCAGGCTACGAGGACGACGGCCAGGCACAGCGCGATCGCCGGTCCGCTATTGCGAAACTTGCCGAAGTCGGCAAACACCATAGTGCCCAGACCGAAGATCGTCGTCAGAGCGCTGCCGACGATGGCCTCGCCTACGTGCGAGAGCGCCGCGGCAACCGCGTCGGATTTCGCCAGGCCGCGTTCGAGCTCTTCTTTGTAGCGTGCGATGAGAAACAGGCAAAAATCCGTGCCCGAGCCGAATAGGATCACGATGATGAAGATCCGCGTAGTTTTGAATACCTTGAAATCGAGCCAGCTCAACCACGCGAGTTGGTGAGCTTGAGTCAACAGCGCCACGACGCCCAAGGCCACGGCCACGGAAATGGCGATGGTCGTCAACGGGATGATGACCAGCAGGGGCGCTCGATACACGGCCAGCAGAATCACGATCAAGATGACGACCGTCGCCAGCTCGGTGTTGTCGATGCTCTCTTTAGCCGAGGCGAGCATGTCGCCGCCAATGGCGGCCGAACCCGACACTCCCAGTTCCAAACCCGGCGGAAAGTCAGGCGCGTGGCGGGCCTCGTCCAGGATCGCGTTCAGGGTCGCCAGAGCGCGGATGTTGGCCGTGGCCATGAATTCGTCGGTCGATGCCAAAACGACCAGCGCCGCCTGATGGTCTTCGCTCACCAGTTTTTTGCCAAGGACTTCCGTGCCCGGACTGGTCACCGCAAGGATCGGCAAGCCGTGATCGCCTGCGGGGGCGAACCGTTCGGCGAGACTCTCGGCCAGGACCAGATCGTTCTGGGTGAGCGGACCCTCGTTGCGAGCGAGAACGATGACGAACTGACTCTTGGCTCGATTGCCGGCGAAGACTTCGGCCTGCAGAGCCGCGCCGCGGACGCTGGTCATGTTCGCGGGCAGGTAAGCCAGGTCGCCGTCGTGCGTGACCGAGTCCCACGAGGGCGCGAGGTAACGCATGCCCACGGCCAGCGCAATCCAGGCCAGGATGACCAGCACCCAGCCGCGCGAGACGATCGTGCCGAGGTGCTTGTACATGTATGGCGCGTGGGAGTGCGTCCCGCAAACCCACTCCGCTTGCGGGGGTGGACAGAGTTTGCGGGAAAATCCTCGAGATTCCTCGTCGGTTCTTCGCAGTCCATTGATGGTACCGAGTTCGGTAGATCATTCCTAGGCGATCGCCCTTGAGCAGGCGCGGCGAGTGCATGGCGCCCGTGTCAAACTACCGGGCTCGCCCAAGCCGTGCGTCGGTCGCAAAGCGAAAAGTCGTTTCGCTGCCAACGCGTCGGCCACAAAACAGCCGAGCTGGCGTGGCCCCGGCCCGCCTCGCGGACAGTTCGCCTTGGCCACGTCCCTGCGGCCCGCCAGCTCGGATCTTGCCGATCAGTCGGTCGCGCGCAACGCGATTGCTCGCTTGTGACGGACCGAAGAAGGATCAATGTCTGTCGTGCGTTCGTAGGGGCGCGAATGGCGGACCGCGAGAAAGTCCGCCTCGCAATTGTGGCACATTGGTTTGCGCCAAACCCTATTGCGCTCAAAATTGTTGCGCAAGATCTTGCCCGATGTGGTCATCGACGTCTCGCCGTGAGGGGCAGCAGTCGTTGTCCGATGTCGCGGCATCATGGTAGCGAAACCCCCGACGGATGACAAACAAATCCACAGGTCCACGCAGTCGGCCAGGTTCGCGGTCCGTAGCATGAACGCCGATGGTGACGCTAGCACGCGGTTTGCTTTTCCTCCCACGGCAAGCGAAGTGCGGCTCATTTCAAGCTCGGGACAGATTGGTAACAAAGCTCGGCAGTCCGGTCGTACGTCGAATTGCAGAGTAACTAGTCGCGCTTAGCCCCAGTCGTGAATGCCTAGGCGAGGGAAAAACGACCGTGATTTGAGAAAACTCCCGACTCACGGGATTTTCTTGCAATCCCAGGGAGCACCTGGCGACGTATGTAGTTGTCGCAGTGCTGGCGCGGGGAGCCGAAGGGGTATTTCGTGGCGCCTAGGGGTTGTGCGCTCCGGCGTACTCTGGGGCGCTGGCAAGTGACTTACACGATCCATCGTCTTTCCGAGTGACAGGTTGCTCCGACTGACAGGCGGTTCGTCGGGCCTCAAATCCAGCGCGTCGGCTGGCCGACCCAGCGTCCCCAGGGCTTTTACTTGAAACGCCAGTCGCTCCGGCGAATTCCCCACACGCCAAATTCTGGGGGGCTCGCCAATCTCTGAACCAGAGCGACGCCCAGGGGACGCGGGTCGATTTTTTTGGCCCGCGTCCTACTTCTTCGCCATCGGTGGGAGCGTCAGATCGTCGTCGCTCACTGCAACCGGAGTGCCTGCGGCAGGAATCTCCTGCTTCAAAGTCCAAAGCACCCCCTGCGTGACCAGCCGGCGGTAGGATACTTTCTTCCAGTTGTCGTGAAAGTGTAGGCCGCTGAAGCCGAATGACCGCCCGCCGTCGGGCCGCTGCCACGACCAGGCCACCGTTTCGTCGCGGGCATCGAGCGATGCGATGAGAACCGGTTTGATGCCAGGCTGGGCGTCGACAAACTTCAGCCGATAGTAGAATTCGTCGTGTACTTCGAACGGGGCGATGCCCTGCGCGATCGGGTTTCCCACCACGGGCATCAGGCGGACGTCGGTCACCTGGTACTTCCGGTCAGGTCCGCCGTGGCAGCCGCCGAGCAGCTTGAGAAAGCCCTCAATCGGCGCCGGGTCTTTACAGCCGATTCCCCAGTGCAAGGCGACCAGCCCTCCGCCGCGCGCCGCCAGTTTGATGAAGGCATCCTGGCGGCGGGGATCGGCCGCGACGAACTTAGCGCCTTCCGAGACAAACAACACAACGCCGTCACTCTCGCCGATGAGCTTCGGCCCTTCGGCCCAGGCCCCGTCGGCCAAGGCCGTGCGGACTTCAAGCGTCTCGATGGGCGCCAGGCACTTGGCCAGCACACGGTGCCCCGCCATGAATTCGTGTGTCGTGGGCGGGTGGCCGTCGGGCCCTTGGCCGATGAGTAGCAGCCGCTTTTTGACGACCGGCTGGTCGGCGGCAACCGCAGACAGCGTGCAGGTCAAGAGCAGGAGGAAGGCGATAATCGTTCGGGACGCCAACATAGTCCAACCTTTCGTGAAACTGCGATCCAGCGTTCTCGATTCTCTGCGCAGGCGACGCATTCATTGTCAATTGCCGGGGAAACCCGCACAAGCGGCTTGAGGCGGTTACGCCGACCCCCGCGCTTGACTCGCGCCGTGCGGCGGGGCAGAATCGGCCAGGGTGGCGCCTCCGAGGGACAGGCGACCGCACTGCCCGCCCATTCGTGACCGCCGACATGGCTCGTTGTCGCCCACTTCACGCCCCTCGCATTCTGCTGGCTGCAAAGGACCAATCGCATCATGCGCCGCATTTGTTCCGCATTTCACGTCAACGCTTCTCGTCCTCTCACCTGCCGATTGCCGGCGGCGGCGTGGGCGCAATCGGCAATGGCCTTGTCCTGGCTGGTTGCGATTTGCGCCGGCGCCAACCTTGCCCAGGCCGAGACCTGGGGCCAGAAGCTCGGCTACCCCGCCGACAAGAAGGTGCTCATCCTGCACGCCGACGACATTGGCATGTGTTACGAGGCCAACCAGGCGGGCAAGGCCTATCTCTCGGCCAATCAAATCCAGTCGGCCGCGCTAATGGTTCCCTGCCCTTGGTACAACGAAATGGCCGATTGGTATAAGGACCACGCCGAGTTGGATCTCGGCCTCCACCTGGCGTTGACGAGCGAATGGCGCTGGTACCGCTGGGGCCCCGTGGCCGACCGCGCGAAGGTCCCAGGGCTGATCGACAAGGAAGGTTATCTTTGGAAATCCGTGCAGGCCGTGGCCGCAAATGCGTCGGCCAGCGAAGTCGAAGCCGAGGTCCGCGCCCAGGTCGAGCGAGCGATCGCCAAAGGACCACGGCCCGGGCACATCGACACGCACATGGGCACGCTCTACGCGCGGCCCGACTACACGCGTGCCTACATGAAGGTGGCCGAGGAGTATCACATCCCGGCGATGGTCATCGAGCAGACGCCGGAAATCTCGGAGCGCTTCCGCAAGCAGGGATACCCGATCAACGATGAGACGCTCCAATTGAACAAGGAATACAAGCTGCCCAAGCTCGATGATTTCTTCTCCGCGCCCGAAGGCAAAACCTACGAGGAAAAACGCGAAAAGTTCTTCGAGTTGGTGCGATCGCTGAAACCGGGCATCACCGAGATCATCTTTCACCCCTCGGTCGAAAGCGAAGGCTTGAAGAAGATCACCAACTCCTGGCAGCAGCGAGTATGGGAAGCGCAGATGTTCGCCGACCCCGAAATTCAATCCTTCTTCCAACGCGAAGGGATCCTGTTTACCAATTGGAAGGAAATGATGCGGCGGTTTGATGCGAAGGAAGAGAAGGCAAAACCCGCAACGGGGACGCTTGAGAAATCCAAGTGATTCGATTCTGGGGGCGCTTGATTCGATGCTCGCAAGAAGTAATAGTTTGCGTGTCGCACGTCGCATTTGCGCTTTCCTATGCGCGACTGCGACGATGTGCGGATCTCACAGCAGGGCAAACGCCGCGGAGCCGAATTACGAATTCTTCGAGCGGCGGATCCGGCCAGTGCTCGTGCAGCATTGCGGCGAGTGCCATTCGGCGCAGTCCAAGATTGTGCGTGGTGGGTTGCGAGTCGACTCGCGCGAGGCATTGCGACGCGGCGGCGATTCGGGCCCGGCGCTGGTAGCCGGCAAGCCCGACGAAAGCCCGCTGATCGCGGCACTGCGATATGACGGCGTCGAAATGCCACCCACGGGCAAGCTGCCGGCCGAGGTCATCGCCGATTTTGTTAAGTGGATTGAGTCGGGCGCGCCCGATCCGCGCGAGGGGGACGCGCCGTCCGCCGCTCGCGTGATTGACTTGGAGGCGGGCCGCCGTTTCTGGTCCTTCCAGCCGCCCGCACGGCGCCCGGTTCCCGAACCCAAGAACGTCGAGTGGGTTCACAGTTCCATCGATCGATTCATCTTGGCGGGGATGGAGAAGCAGGGTCTGCAGCCGGCCGACGACGCCGATCGCCGTACCTTGGTTCGCCGCGCTTACTTCGATCTCACGGGCCTGCCGCCGCAGCCTGACGAGATCGACGCGTTCTTGAACGACAAGTCACCCGAGGCCTTCGCGCATCTGGTCGATCGGCTTCTGGAGTCGCCTCACTTTGGCGAGCGCTGGGGCCGGCATTGGCTCGACGTGGCACGCTTTGCCGAGACCACGGGCGGCGGTCGCTCGATGTTCTTCGGCTCGGCCTGGCGCTATCGCGATTATGTGATTCAATCGTTCAACGCCGATAAGCCCTATGACCGCTTCATCATCGAGCAACTCGCCGGCGATCTGCTGCCCTATGACGACTATCGACAGGGGCAAGAGCAACTCGTAGCAACGGCATTTCTGGCGATGGGCCCGACGAACTACGAAGAGCAAGATAAGTCGCAGTTGCGAATGGACGTGATCGACGAGCAAATCGACACGACCGGCCGCGCGTTCATGGGACTCACGCTCGGGTGTGCCCGCTGCCACGATCACAAGTTCGATCCGATTCCCACGACCGACTATTACGCCTTGGCAGGCATCTTCGGCAGCACGCTGTCGCTGGTCCACGACAACGTGTCGACGTGGATCACGCGGCCGCTGCCCGTCGAGCGGGGCGCAAGCGAAGCCCTGGCGGTGCACAACCTAAAGCTTGCTGCCTTGCAAACTCGCTTGACCACTCGTCAGTCGGAGTTACAACGCCTGCGCCCTAGTGCCACGACCCTGGCGGTGGTGGCCGATGCCTCGGAGTTGCCGGGCGTGGTCGTCGACGATTCGGCGGCCGAGCGTACAGGCGCGTGGACCGCGTCGACGAGCGTTCGCACGTTTGTCGGCAAGGGATACATCCACGACGGCGGATCGGGCAAAGGAGACAAGTCCATCGCATTCCGCGTCGACCTTCCCCGCTCGGGCCAGTACGAGGTGCGGCTGTCGTACTCGCCGTCGAAGAATCGCGCCACGCACGTGCCGGTCAAGGTGACGTACGACGGCGGCGAAAGCAGCGTGTTCGTCAATCAACGCCAGGCCCCTTCGCGCGATGGACTATTCAAAGTTCTTGGCACCTACCGCTTCGCCAACGATCAAACGGCAATCGTTACCGTGACGAACGATAAGACCAGCGACGGTGTGGTCATTGCCGACGCGGTGCAGTTCGTGCCGTCGGACGAGGGAGGTGGACAGACGCCGATGTCACCGCCCGCTCAACGACTTGACAAGTCGACCGCCGGCGAAGTCGCGGCAGTCGACACGCCGCTCGACTCGATCGCGAAGAGCAAAAAGGCACAGGCGATTGAAGCGGAACTTACGCAGCTCAAGCTGGAGCTGGCGGAGCTCAAGAAGGCCGCCCCGCCCGCGCCGCCTGTCGTAATGTCGATTCGCGACGAGTCGAAGGTGGCGGATTGCGCCGTGTGCATTCGCGGCGAGATCAAGAATCCTGGCAACGTCGTGCCGCGTGGCTTCGTCACCGTCGCCACGACCGGTTCCATGCCACGGCTGCCCGCCGATGCGAGTGGCCGTTTGGAACTGGCGCGCTGGATCGCTAGCGGCAACAATCCCCTTACGGCCCGCGTAATGGTCAATCGCATCTGGCATCATTTGTTCGGAGCAGGCATCGTCCTTACAGTCGACAATTTCGGCGCGCCGGGCGAGCGGCCCTCGCATCCGGAGTTGCTCGACTATCTGGCCTTGCGTTTCGTCGAGCAGCACTGGTCCGTCAAGTCGATGATTCGCGAGATCATACTCTCGCACGCCTATCAGACAAGTTGCCATCGCTCGGCCGAAAGTCGAACCGCCGATCCGGGCAATCGATTCTTGACAGGGCAGAATCGTCGCCGCCTGGACGCCGAGGAGATTTACGATTCAATGTTGACGCTGGGCGGTTCTTTGCATGAAGTCGCTGCAAAAACGCCCGCCAGCGGCGGCGATACGATTCGTCCCGGCACGAAAGCCGAGTACGGCTACATGTTCGAGGTGGGCCGTCGAGCCGTGTATCTGCCAGTGCTGAGAAATCGCCTGCACGATTTGTTGGCCGTGTTCGATTTCCCCGATCCCAACCTGTCGATCGGTGGCCGTACTGTCAGCACGTTGTCGACCCAAGCGCTGTTCATGATGAATAGCCCCCTGGTGATGGATCAGGCCCGCAGCGCCGCCCAACGCTTGCTCAATGCGAAGCAAACGGACGGCAAGCCGCTAGATGATGCGGGCCGAGTTTTGTTGCTCTACCAACGAGCCTTGGGACGCCCGCCGAGCGAAGCGGAGAGACGCCTGGCAGCCGAGTACGTGAGGGGCGAGAACGCCGACGAAAAGGCCCGGCTGGCACGGTGGAGCGGTTTGTGCCAGGCCGTGATGGCGTGCATTGATTTCAGGTACATTGATTGAATCGCGTTGATTAGGAATGAACGTTATATTGTGTCGCGGTCGCGCGTTAGCCGCCTCGCTTGCGAGGCGCTTCGCCGTCGCGATGGCTGTTGCGACAACACCAATGGAAAGCGTGTTGGCTCGGGGCCGCGGAACGCTCCGCGAGCGGAGCGGCTAACGGCCAGTTCACACTACGTGCCCCTTCGACAGCTTCAAATCCCATGCAATCCGACATCAATCCATCACGGCTCGACTCACCGCACTTGCGCCGGCACTGGTTGCGGTCCGCGGCCTGCGGATTCGGTGGGCTTGCATTGTCGGGCTTGTGTGCCGATGTGCAGGCTCGCGAAGCAAGTTCAGCCGGCGACGAGTCGGTCGCCATCAATCCACTGGCCGAAAAGCCGCCCATGTTCCGGCCGCGGGCCAAGCGGGTGATTTTTCTATTCATGGCGGGCGGTCCCAGCCATGTCGACACGTTTGATTACAAGCCAGCGCTCGAAAAGCATCACGGCCAGAAGCTCGATTTCAAGGACGCCCGCAAGCTGGCCAAGACCGGCATGAGCGGGCAGGAAACCGTGATGAAATCGCAGTGGCCCTTCCGGCAATACGGCGAGTGCGGCCGCTGGGTATCGGACCTGTTTCCTAACGTAGCCCGGCACGTCGACGACGCCTGCTTCATCCACAGTCTGCACACCAACGGAGTTGCCCACGGCCCCAGCACGTTGTTCTTGCACACCGGAGCGACAAATCTGATCCGCCCCTCGGTCGGCTCGTGGATCACGTATGGCTTGGGGACCGAGAATCAGAACCTGCCGGGCTTCGTCACCATCGGTCCGGCGGCGGCCAACGGTGGGCCGCGGAACTACTCGAACGCTTTTTTGTCGTCGCACTATCAAGGCACCGCGATTGGCCGGGCCGGCCAGCCGGCCAAGGACGCACGGATCAGCCATTTGACCAACGAGCGTCTCTCGATCGAACAACAACGCGGCCAGCTTGAACTGCTCTCGGCCCTCAATCGCGAGCAGATCGCCCGGTCAACCGAGGCCGACGAGTTGACCGCCGTCGCCAGTTCGTTCGAGTTGGCGTGGCGAATGCAGATGCACGCTCCGGGATTGATGGATCTTTCGAGCGAAACGCAGGCCACGCTGGCGATTTACGGCATCGGACAGAAGCCGACCGACGACTTTGGGCGGCAGTGCCTATTGGCCCGTCGCATGGCCGAAGCGGGCGTCCGCTACATCCAGGTGAGCTACACCGACAACGGCTCAAACCCCGCTTGGGACCAGCACAGCAAAATGCACCTGCACGCGGTACACGCCAAAGCGACCGACCAACCCATCGCTGCCTTGATCTCCGACATGAAGGCCCGCGGCCTGCTCGAGGACACGCTCATCTGGTGGGGGGGCGAATTCGGCCGCAATCCATTCTCGCAAGGGTCTGACGGCCGCGACCACAACCCCAAGGGGTTCACCCATTTTCTGGTGGGAGGCGGCGTGAAGCAGGGCTACGCACACGGCGCGACCGACGAATTTGGCCACGAAGCGGTAAGCGAGAAAGTGCATATGCACGACATGCACGCCACGCTCTTGCACCTGTTGGGGATCGACCACGAGCGGTTGACCTACCAATACGCAGGCCGAAACTTCCGCCTGACTGATGTGGCTGGGCGCGTGGTCGCGCAGGTCGTGGCGTGAAGCGCTAGGGGACGCTGCGTTGCATGGGAGTCTCGAACTTCTGCTCCGATTCGGGCATCGAATTGAAGTTGCTTCGACAGCAGTGGTTCCAGACGCCTTCCGACGCGAAGCTAAGCGCAGGTCATTTTGTCGGCTTTGTTTCGCCGGCGGGCAGATCCACCCAGAAGGCGTCGTTGACCTCGTTCTTGACGAATTCGTAGCTGACGCTGCCGAACGAGCCGCTGCCCGAGTCCTTGGTCGTGAAGACTCCGCCGCCGGGTTCTTTGGCGTCGTCGCGGTAGCCCACCAACAGCCGACTGTGCGACGCGCCGGCGGCGACGGGATAACCGCTGGCCAGCACCCCGTGGATTTCTTGCCTCTGCTCGTCGGTCAGCCCCGAGGACTTCTTCCAGCGAACGATCCAGTGGATCTGGAAGTCGCGCTCGCGGAGCGTCTTGGCTTCTCGGCTGGCGTCGTCGGACGGGCTCAGCTCGGGATCGAAGCGCCGGCGGTAGGGCATCTCGGCCTCGGTGCAAATTCCATAGCGGTCGTAGCCCTTGAGCAGGTCGCGAAAGAACTGGCCGCGATCTTGCGTCTTGTTGCCGATGATTTGGTTGCAGGCCCAGTTCAGGTACTCGACGCTCAACTTCTGGCCCCGGCCTTCGACCTTCGAGAGCGCGAACTCCATGCAAGCCGCGGTCGTGAACACAGAGCACGTGTTGCGGCGACCCTGGCGGCGCGGGCCAAGCTCGTATTTGAGCAGCTCGGGCCGCAGATCGACCTCGGCAGGCAGCGCGGGCGCTGCTTTATCGGCGGCAGTTTTGTCGGCAGTCGCGGGCGCTGCTTTTTCTGGTGCTGCGTTGTCAGATTTTTTTGCCGCGGGTGAGTCGGGCAGCGACGCAGCGGGCTTTTCGTCGGCGTGTGCGAAAGAGACGGAAACGATCCCGACGAGCAGTGTCGTGACAATACTAAAGAAGCGTGGCATTGGACCCCATTCAATCGGGAGGAACAACGGAGAGGTCTTTGGCAACGGACCAAAGACGCTCAGGCGGGAGAGGACAAGCGGGGGCGGGATCAGCGAAGGCGAGAAGTCGATCTACAGGTTAGCGTGCGCCGTATACTGGGGGCGCGGCCGCGTGCCGAAACCTGTGTACAGTTTTGCGCATTCAATCGCCGCATCATGCACGAGATGCATGAACTACCGCTACTGAAGTGTTCTGCAATGGATGACGGCTAACGACGTGTCGCGCGGCGGATCCACCACAAGCCAGGCGCGGCAAGCAATAGCAATACCAGCGTCGAAGGCTCGGGAATGGGCTGGTTCCAATTCGACGACACAACATTAATGTCAAAAATGTTGACGGTACTGTCGGCGTTGGCGTCGCCTAGCGGAGGAGGCGAGCCCGTTTCGAGCCAATACTGGCTGATGACGGCAATGTCTTGGTTGTCGACCCATGAGTCGCCCGATACGTCGCCCGGAATGTCAGTTCCGAGATTCACTGGCGCGCGCAACGGGACCGAGGCAAATACGCTCGTCTCGTGCGTGGTTACGAGCGGACTTGTAACCTCGATCGATTGATCAACCGAAGTGGATGAAACATTCGCGCCAAATCCGCGCGATCCGCTGCCACAGACAACGATTGCCGCAATCGAGAATGCAGATACTAGCCCAAACAGTTGACGAAGTCTCACAGATGCCGCCTTTCTGAAAACCGGGAACAAGAGATGGATTGAACCGACTCTTACCTGGCTTTCATTAGCAGCACGAACCTCTTAGTGAGACTTGGGGATTGTCAGCGTTGGGCCAGTAGTTACAGGGGCCGTGACGCACTCGCGCCCGGCCCGCAAAATCGTTCCTGCCCTCACACCCGTAAGATCGTAACAGCGCGAAAAGTCATTGGCAACTAGATTCTGGCGGGCCAATGGACCTCGCAAATGGTTCGGATTTCGATCCGTAAGTTGTTTTATATTTTATAGTTGCGACGAATCGCCTGACATTGGCCAGACGGTAGCAATGAAACAAAGTCGCCTTACGACCTCGATATTTAGGCAGTCTGCATTGTTTTCCGTCGGACCGGGCGCGGGGCCGCCAACGGGCATAGCCAGTCCTGGGCGTGTCGAGAATGGCGTCCTGGAGCACCGCGACCATGTGAGAGAACGGGACGACGTAGCCGACCACACTCAGCAACTCAGTCGTCACCGTAGTACGGCCCACAATTAAAACAAGCGATATCGCGATGCCGCGCATTGCACATCGAATTGCTTCACGCGAGCCAAATGGCTTCGACAGGCCGGCGCCTGCGAAACTCCTCTTGAGAAGCGAACGACCGCAACGCTCGACGCGCGTTGTCCTTCCCATTTCGTTGACGCGGCATTTTGCCCGGCTTATGCTTGCCTGCTCTGGCTCAATCGTCACTTCCCCGAGGGCCTGGTGTGTCGCCGCGCGGTCGAGCATTCCGCTCCCGCACGCACTTTTTGGAGCAACGATTATGTTCAAGTTTTGGTTGCTGTCCTGGGGCGCTTGCGCGCTGGCGGGTTTGGCATGGCAGTCGGCCGGCGCCGCCGAAGAGTTGGGTGAAGAAGGATTCGTCGACTCGGGCGGCGTGAAAATACATTACGTCACGGCCGGCAAGGGGCCGCTGCTGGTCATGCTCCACGGCTTTCCCGACTTCTGGTACACCTGGCGGGCCCAAATGCCCGAGCTGGCCAAGCACTTTCAAGTCGTGGCCATCGACATGCGCGGCTACAACCTGAGCGACAAGCCCGAGGGCGTCGACAACTACAAGATGGACAAGCTCGTGGGCGACGTCGCCGCGGTGCTGGCCCACTTCAAGCAAGACAAGGCGATCATCGTCGGCCACGACTGGGGCGGCATCGTGGCTTGGACTTTTGCGATGACGCATCCCGACAAGACCGAGAAGCTGGTCATCTTGAATCTGCCGCACCCCAAGGGCCTGCAGCGCGAACTGGCCAACAACCCGAAGCAGCAGGCAAGCAGCCAATACGCCCGCAATTTTCAGCAGCCGGACGCGGCCAGCAAGGTCACGCCCGAGATGCTGACCTTTTGGATCAAGGATCCCGAGGTGAAGAAGAAATACCTCGAGGCCTTCAAGCGTTCGAGCATGGAGGGCATGCTGAACTACTACAAGGCCAACTACCCTCGCGAGCCCTACAAGTACGACGAGAACCAGGCATTCCCGCCGGTGAAGTGCCCAGTGCTTATGTTTCACGGACTGGGTGATACGGCTCTGTTGCCCGGCGCGCTGAACGACACCTGGAACTGGCTGGAAAAAGATCTGACGCTGGTGACGATTCCCAAAGTCAGTCACTTCGTACAGCAAGACGCGGCGCCCCTGGTGACCAAGCGAATGGTGGCCTGGTTGACGGAGAAGTAGCGCGTGGCAGAGCGCTCGTAGTGACCCGATTCATCGGGTCCGGAAAGTTCGAGAAGTCGACGAAGTTCGTAGACGCCGCTTCGGCTGCGCCATGCCCGTTCGCCTGCATCCGGACCGCAGTAGAGTCGAGAAAAGTATCGGGCATCGCCGCGCCGGTCGAGTTGTACGAGTTGCACGCACAAGAAGCGCTGCCCGAATGGCGAGCCAAACGAGACGCTTACGAAGCCGGGCTGGCACACTTCGAGGCCGGCCGCTGGGCCGAAGCCTGCCAGACGCTCTATCCACTGCTAACCGAGCAACCCGGCGACTACGACGTGCCGAGCCTATCGCTAGTCGGCCGCGCCATTGAATGCCTGAAGAGCCCGCCGGCGCGGTTCGATTCGGTGTTGGAGTTTTTGCAGAAGTAGCGATTGTGGTGACCTGATTTGCGCTCGTAGTGACCCGATTCATCGGGTCCGGATATCTCAGTATCGCGCAGCTTCGAAGGAGAAGTCGCAAAAGCACATCGAATTAGCAGGCTGCCGGACCGCAGTAGAGTCGAGAAGTGGCGCGGTGGTTTAGGCTTCGGCTTACATCCGTTTCAGGGTTTCCCCGTAGGTGGCGCAATAGCCGTCGGCCGTGCTCCGTTTCCACTTCCCGCTCATCGAACCGGACAGG
>Ga0163150_10002519_pt1 | contig 27823 bp, 26 predicted proteins | sample OliLakLV19P2IB_FD_148628 | JGI IMG/M metagenome (GOLD analysis project Ga0163150, IMG submission 148628) | Freshwater microbial mat bacterial communities from Lake Vanda, McMurdo Dry Valleys, Antarctica - Oligotrophic Lake LV.19.P2.IB | ecosystem: Environmental > Aquatic > Freshwater > Lake >...
GCCTGTTATATCGGATCAAGCTTATGACAAGCTCATGCGCGAGTTTGTGGATTTAGAAAAAGACCACCCCGAGTTTTTAACGCCTGATTCGCCGTCGCAAAGAGTGGGCGGTGAGCCGCTTGAAAATTTTAAATCAGTGCGCCACGAAGTGCCGATGATGTCGATTGATAATACTTACTCTCGCGAAGAAGTGGAGGAGTTCCACAAGCGCATTTGCAAACTTATTGGAAAAAATGACGCGGTTTATCATCTTGAAGAAAAAATTGACGGGGTTTCCATCGCGTTGATCTATGAAAATGGTGAGTTTGTCCGCGGACTTACGCGTGGTGACGGCAAGACAGGTGATGATATAACCGAAAATCTAAAAACGATCGGATCCATTCCGCTTAGAATTCCTGTGCCTGGCGCAGTCTTCAAATGCGAAATTCCCAAACTGCTTGAGGTTCGCGGCGAAGCGTATATTTCCAAGCCGCAATTTCAAAAAATAAATATAGCGCGTGAAAAAATCGGTGAAGAACTCTTCGCCAATCCACGCAATGCCTGTGCGGGAACTCTTAAGCAACTTGATTCTAAAATTGTAGCGGCTCGTAAGCTTGATGCGTTTATCCACGGATTAGCGCGCTATGAAGGCAAGCACGCTCCACAAACCCAAGACGAGGCTATGCGGCTATTCACAAAGCTTGGTTTTAAAACCGTTCCACACCGTAAACTTTGCCATTCGATCGAAGACTCTATGAAATGGATTGAGCATGTGCGTGGTCTTCGTGATGATTTGCCATACGAAATTGATGGTATGGTGATGAAGGTGAATGCCTTTGATGAACAGAAGATTTGCGGTGTCACTACTAAGGCTCCGCGCTGGGTCATTGCTTATAAATATCCCGCGGAACAAGCGGCGACAACCCTCGAAGCGATTACGGTTCAGGTGGGGCGTACCGGCGTTTTGACGCCTGTCGCTAATCTCAAGCCTGTGCAATTAGCCGGTACAACTGTTTCACGCGCGAGCCTGCATAATGCGGATGAAATCGAACGTCTCGATGCGCGTGTCGGTGATACTGTTTTGATTGAAAAAAGCGGTGAAATTATTCCGCAAGTAATTTCAGTATTAAAAGATAAGCGCCCTCACGGTCTTAAGAAATATGTTTTCCCCAAAAAATGTCCCATTTGCCAAACCGAAGCAGAGCGTGTTACGGGTGAAGTTGCGACGCGCTGTGTGAATTCTTCTTGCAAAGCGAAGTTGCGCGCTGGGCTTAAACACTTTGCGGGCCGCGATGCCATGGATATTGAAAATTTAGGTTATGCGTTGATTGATCAATTGGTGGATAGTGAGCTCGTTAAAGATTTTGCTGATCTCTACAGCTTGAACGTGGATGATCTGGCGAAGCTGGATCGAATGGCTGAGAAATCAGCGGTGAACGTCGTTACCGCATTGGCGAATAGTAAGAAGAGGACGTTAGCACGTTTGGTTTTTGGTTTGGGAATTCCTGATGTGGGGCAACGGACCGCCGCTGTGCTTGCAAAACATTTTGGACACCTTGATAAATTGGCATTGGTCAAAAAAGAAGATTTGGAAAATATTCGTGAGATCGGACCTGTTACCGCGCAATCCATTGAGGATTTTTTTAAAAACCCGGGAACGCATCAACTCATTGATAAGTTGAAAAAAGACGGCGTTAAAATGGATATTGTCGAAAAGGAATTAGGCGACAATCCCTGCAAGGGAAAAACCTTTGTTTTAACCGGAAATTTGGAATCGATGGGGCGTTCGGATGCCGAGTCCCATTTACGCAAGTTGGGAGCGAATGTTACCGGTAGCGTTAGCAAGAAAACAGACTTTGTTGTCGCCGGTGCCGAAGCCGGATCAAAACTGACTAAAGCTGAATCTTTAGGTGTGAAAGTGCTTGATGAAAAAGAATTTGTAATGTTGATTAAGCAATCAGGAGTTGTATTTTAGTCATTGGGGACAGGCACCTGGGTGCCTGTCCCCAATGACTAAAATGCATAATTTATGAAAATTCAAAAAGCGACCGTTTTGTCCTGGCACGCCAAGCTTAAAACTCCTTTTAAAATTGCGACCGGCGCGCATACCGCGCTTGATAATTTACTCTTTGTCATCGAGCTTGCCGATGGCACGCAAGGTTATGGCGAGGCCGCTATCGCAACCCATATCACGGGCGAAACGGTGAGGGATACAAGGCTCACTTTGCAAGCTATGGCGAAACATATTAAGCAACGCAGTGTTACGGATTATTTAGATTTATTTCTTGAGCTAGAAACCATTGCAGGAAAGAATCGGTGTGCGCTTGCCGCGGCGGAAATGGCGCTGCTTGATGCTTTTACGCGGTTGTTGGGTGAACCGCTTTGGAAAATATTTGGAAACCGCTGCGGGAAATTTCAAAGTGATATGACGATTGTGATCGGCTCCGTCGAAGAATCTGAAATCGCGGCGCGCCAAATTAAAAAAGACGGGTTCAAAGTCATAAAGCTTAAAGTCGGAAAAAATCCCAAGCTTGATTTGGAGCGGGTCATTGCGATTCATTGTGTTGCGCCTGAAATAAAATTGATTCTTGATGCCAATCAAGGTTTTAGCGCCAAAACGGCGTTGAAATTTATTGCTGACCTTGAAAAAGTTAACATCAAACCCATTTTGCTTGAGCAGCCTGTTCCTAAAAATGATTTAAAGGGCTTGCTTGAAGTAAGCCGCAAATCGAAGGTTTTGGTTTGCGCAGATGAAAGTGCCTCTTCAGTGGAAGATGTTCAAACCTTAATTCAAAAAGGATTTCGCGGTGCCGTCAATATCAAATTCGTTAAATTTGGAATTTACCGCGCGTGGGAAGCCGCCCAGCTTTGTAAAAAAAATAAGCTGAAACTCATGATGGGCGTCATGATGGAATCCGAAATCGCAACGACTGCCGCCGCGCATTTTGTCGCGGGTGTTGGGGGATTTGATTTCATTGATTTGGATTCAGCCTATTTTATGAAAGATAAAATTACAAGCGGCTACACAATCGGAAAATCCGGGACTTATGATTTGAGCAAAATCAAATCTGGAATAGGGGTTCAGCCAAACTGAACCTCCCCACTTCCCGGAAGTGGGGAGGTTATTTTAGGAAATAAATGATCATGGAAATTTTGACTGCTGTTTTTTTTATTCTCGCGCTTGAGTCGGTGCTGGTTACGCTTTCTACCCATCCCAAAACTGCCAGATTCTTTTCAGTTTTGCCCGCGATTTTTTGGATGTATTTTCTTCCGGGTGTTTTTACATGGCTGGGCTGGCTTAAAGTTCCGCCCGCTGTGTCTCAGTTTTCTTCGGCTTGGTTGATGCCGCTGGCTTTAATTTTATTGGTGGCTCCGGCGAATGTTCCTAAATTGATGCATATGGGTCGGCAAAGCTTTATGACGCTTATGGCGGTTTATGCGTCGATGCTTTTTTCCGGCATTGCGGCTTTTCTTATTTTTAAACCCGCTTTGGCTATGGATGCCTGGAAAGCTTTCGCTGCGCTGGGAGCAACTTGGACGGGTGGTACCGTGAACATGCTTGCAGTGAAAGAAATTGTGGGCTTAAGTGAAAGCCAATTTTCGGTGATGGTCATTACCGACGCGTTCTTGTCTTATGGCTGGATGGTTTTGCTGATTCTCTTTTATCGTTGGCAGCATCATTTCAACCGCTGGGTCGGCAGTGTGGACCCTGTCAAAGAACAGGAAACAGTTCACGAAGAAAAATCGTTTTTTATGAAGCGCGATTGGATTTGGATTTTAATCGCCCTCGTGTTGGTGGGCATCGCACATGGAATCGGTTCGAGTTTGCCCGCGCATGAATCCTTTCCTCAAAAGGCTTGGATTTTGCTTGCGGCATCCTTGCTGGCGGTGGTGTCCGCAACGGCAGGCTGGTACAAGTTGGTGCAAAGTCGTTTTGCCGATCATGCCGGATCATGGCTACTTTATTTTGTTTTAATGACGATGCGCGCGCAAGCTGATTTTATCCCCAAGTCTCAAGATTTAATCATCATCGCGGCAGGGGTTGTTTGGCTTTTGATGCATGGCGGTTTAATGATGGGGTATGCCAAATTATTCCGCGTGCGATTAAGTGTTGTGTCGGTTGCGAGCCAGGCCGCCGTGGGTGGGGTTGTGTCGGCGCCGGTGCTGGCCGCGCTCTATGACAAATCACTTGTTTCAGTGGCAGTCCTGATGGGGATTTTTGGCAACTTGGTAGGAACTTATCTTGGTCTCTTGCTCGGCCATATCTTGCGCGGGATGGGTGTCTAAAACATGAACGGACGCCGTCCCACGGGGAAGTGTTAGAGCACTAACGCCTCTCCGTGGGACGGCGTCCGGTTAACGGTTAATCAACGTTAACCGATCTTGAATTAAGCCGATAATCTCTTCATGATTACAGCGATTCCCAAGCCCGGCGAAGCCAATTTACTGCTCGATCAATTTACCGATTATTTGTCGGTTGAAAAAGGGCTGGCGCGTAATTCCATTGAAGCGTATCACCGCGATCTCATTCATTATCTTCGTAGCCTTCAAAGTCAAAAAGTAGGCGATTGGTCCACAGTCGATCGCGCCCATATTATTCGGTTTCTTGCCGGTGAAGATAAACGGGGACTTGAGGCAACTTCCCGTGCACGAGCCCTTGTGAGCATTAAACTTTTTCATCGTTTTCTCACAAAAGAGCGTTATGTGAAAGAAGATGTAACGAGTGTTTTGGAGTCTCCCAAGACTTGGAAAAAATTACCGCACTTTTTATCGCAAAGTGAAATGGAAACTATTTTGCATCAGCCCAACACTCGACTCGCGCGCGGATTACGAGATCGAGCTATTTTAGAAATTCTTTATGCGGCCGGCGCGCGTGTCTCGGAAGTGACTGGGCTTTTACGTGAAAATGTTTTTTTGGATGACTCCTTTATAAAATGTCGCGGAAAGGGAAGCAAGGAGCGGTTGGTTCCGCTTGGAAAAACAGCGGTTGAATTTGCCCGACGGTATTTAGAGAAATCAAGATTCGCGGGTTCAAAACATCCCCATTTTTTTCTGAATCCGAGTGGCCAATCGATCTCTCGACAGTTTGTTTGGAAAATTGTAAAAAAATATGCGCGTGAAGCAGGCATTGTGAAAACGATTACGCCGCATACTTTTCGCCATTCGTTTGCAACGCACTTACTTGAAAATGGCGCCGATTTGCGCGTGGTGCAAGAGTTGCTCGGACATTCCGATATTTCAACCACTCAAATTTATACTCATGTTTCGAATGATCGGTTGCGCAAAGTCCACGCACAATTTCACCCTCGCGGGTAGTGGTTTGTCACGGGTTCATTGTCGGGTAACAAACCACAGCGCTGAGTCTTGTTTTGAAATGTCGAACTCGACATTTAATCCTTGACGAAGCACTAGTAGGATTGTCTAGCGCACGAAATTTCGTTCAACTTTCTTCTTTGAATTTATTCATGGGATTGGACTCAGAAAGATAAGCTTAAATTTATCTTCTGAGCCGTATCGCGGAGTGTGGTGGTGTGCTTGAAACGTAGAAACAAGGTTGTATCTACCTCCTGACAAGAAATCCTGTTTTTGTAGTAAGATGGAATTATTCCAAACTGAGGCTAGAATAAGCCGGCTTACAGACACCCTTAGCATTTAACCAAGGATGAAATAATGCATTTTCCCAAGCCTGCTGAAAAATCGCCAAGCGCAGCGTTAAGCGAGCCCCGAAAGTCATGGGGAGGAATCCTTCTGCTTCTTTCATTCTGCCTGGCCGGACTGTGCCTCATTCCTTTTTATCAGGTTTTACATTTTGAATTTCTTAACTTTGATGACAATAAATATATAACAGAAAATCCAATCGTTCTAGGCGGCCTCACCTGGAGCGGTATTAAATGGGCATTTACGGAAGTCCACGCAAGCAACTGGCATCCTTTAACTAGCATTTTGTTCATGATTGAAGCATCCGTCTTCGGCATCAAACCTTCGGGATTTCACGCCGTCAATTTGGCTCTGCACATTTTTAATTCCATCCTCGTTTTCTTGATTTTGACGCAAAGCACTAAAATGAAAGCGCCGGCTTTTTTTGCCGCAGCATTATTTGCGGTTCATCCCATGCATATCGAATCTTTTGCCTGGATTTCGGAGCTTAAAGATGTTCTCAGTACTTTTTTCGTATTGATTGCTGTTTTTTTATATGTGCGCACGATAAACACTGCGAAATTTTTTATTTTGTTTTTTTATATCTTAAGCCTGCTGTCCAAACAAATGTATGTGACATTAGCTTTTCTTTTTTTGATTTTGGATTATTGGCCTCTCAAAAGATTTACCCGCAAAAATCTTGTGCCGCTGATTCAAGAAAAAATTCCTTATTTAGGCGCCGCCTGTCTGGCATCCGTCCTGGCTGTCTGGGCCCAGAAAACCGGTGGAGCTCTTCAAAGTTTAGAGGCGGTTCCTTTCATGCTTCGAGTTGGAAATGCTGTCGTCGCCTATATTCAATATGTTATTAAAATGTTTGTTCCTATCCGTTTAAGCATTTATTACCCTCTTGACCTCGATCTTCACGGATCAACTGTTTTCTTAAGCGCCTTGGCGCTTATCATCCTTACTTTTTTTTTCTATTTCCAGCGTTTCCGCAGGCCTTTTCTCTATTCTGGCTGGCTTTTTTTTATAGTGACCCTGCTTCCGGTAATCGGTATCGTTCAAATCGGTTTTCAGTCCATGGCAAACCGTTACTCTTATATTTCTTACGTGGGTTTATTTGTGATGCTTTGTTATTTCTTAAACGACTCATCTAAAAACAGCCGGGCTCTCAAAGTATTTTTTGTTGCGACCGGCACAGTCGTTATCGCCGCCGCCACTTTTGTCAGCCGGATTGAAACCTCATATTGGCGAAACACGCGCACCCTATTTCAACGCGCCGTGGATATTAACCCGCATAACTTCATCGCGCAGGCTCAGCTCGGAACTATTCTTTACGAAGAAAAAAAATATGCAGAAGCCAAAGCACATATCCTTGCAGCCAAGGCTTTGCTGCCCGATGACTACAGCGTTAACAACACTTTGGGATTAATTCTAAGCAAGGAGAATAATTACGACGAAGCGGAACAAACATTCAAAATGATACTCGGACGCTTACCTAATAACCCCGCAATCTTAACTAATTTAGCTTCGCTTTATTTTCAAGTAGGAAAAGATAAACTGGCGATGGAATATTTCAAACAGGCGCACCAATTTGATCCGCAACTCATCGAAGCCATGCGCGGGCTTTTCAATTATGCCAAAAAAACATGCGATTTTGAATCGCTCGATAAATTTTTATCGCATGCTGCGGAATTGAAAAAAAATTCTCCGGGGCTAACACCGCAAATCGATTGGTTTGAAGCGCTTAAAGGTAAAACGTTGAAAGAAAAAGCTCAAGGATGCGAAGAAGACCGCAAACTGCAGGAGCTCATGGAAATAACCCGCACTGTAACTCAGGTTAATCAACTTAAAAAATACAAGCTGGTTTCCGTTCCTAAAATTTATAAAACTTATTAAGCTTGTACCAAAGCCGATCAAAGATCATCTGCTAATCTTTCCCTGCAGAGATCGGAACATTTCCATTTCCGCCGGAACGTTTCCAAAAATGCTGGATTTGGAGATCTTAAAACTAAAATCTCAAAGTTAAGTTAGCAAACTAGATTCCCGCCTGCGGGGGAATGATCGCTTCACCTTCAGTTCGCAACGACGAAAACCGCTGATTTTTGATTTTCTGTTTCGGACTTATTTTTATGCCGCTACGTTGTTAGTGTAACGCCCCTCTATATGTCATTTACGATATGTTGTTTGAGCCGCTTGTCCAGAATTTGAGAAGCTCGCATCTTGACGTTATGATGTCATGATGTTATGATTCATCTAAGAGGTGAATCATGGCTATTCGAACCACAATCTATTTAGACCCCCTATTGCATCGGGCGCTCAAACTCAAATCATTTGAAACGAGCCGGAGTCTTTCCGACTTGATTCAAGACGCGGTTAAAGAAGCGATGCGTGAAGACGAAGTTGATTTAAAAGCAGTTAGGAATCGTGCCGCTGAGCCGGAGGTGTCTTACGAGGCGGTGATTAAGAACTTGAAGAAAGATGGAAAAATTTAATCTTTCATTCAAGAAATCCGCTGAAAAGGAATTGCGGGGCGTTCCTAATCCTCCGCTTATGCTTATCCTCAAAAAAATAGAAGCGCTAGGAACGCATCCCCGTCCGCAGAACTCGGTCATGTTGAAGGGCGGAGAAAAGCATTTTCGCGTGCGGCAAGGTGATTACCGAATTGTTTATGAAGTTCGCGATGAAGAAAGAATGATTGTGATTATCAAGGTTGGCCATCGTCGTGAAGTTTATGACTAATCAATTTGTGTTTTCATTATCCGTCTTGATTTGTTTTTTGGAGTTAACGGAGCTGAAGTAGAAAGTATTGTTTTTTTAAGTTGAGAAACCGCACAAGCGGAGAGGCTTAACGTTGAAAAGGCTTAGACTTTCATGAAGCCCACAGAACAGCCGACAAAAAACAAGAGCAGGACAAAGCTCGACCAGCCCAAGGTTTAAGCCTAACCGGCGAGTGAGGTCAAAAGCCTTCCGCGGGACAAAAAACACTAAATATTGCGTCAATTGACAACCTTTCCCACCATAGCTATACTTGCGTCTCTTTTGGAGAGCAGGCTGATCGAGCACTGTTTTTCTAAGTTATTTATCTTATTTGATTTAAGAATATGGCGTGTCGCTATCGTCTAGCCCGGTCTAGGACGCTGCCCTCTCAAGGCGGAAACACGGGTTCAAGTCCCGTTAGCGATACCAATCGAGGTTTAAGGTTAGAGGATTAAGGGTTGAAAGTTTTTTTGACGCGTTAAGCTTTCTGAGTTTGAGTTGATCATGCAAAGGTAATTATGATTAAAAGATATTCTCGTCCTGAAATGAGCGCAATTTGGTCCGAAGAAAACAAGCTTCAAAAATGGCTTGAAGTTGAAATTGCCGCACTCGAAGCGCTCGCAAAACATAATTACATTCCTAAAAATATTCCTGCCATTGTTAAAAAGAAAGCGAAGTTCAGTGTTGAACGTACGCTTGAAATTGAAAAAATTGTTAATCATGATGTGATTGCGTTTCTTACCAATGTTGCCGAGCATGTGGGGCCGGCAAGTCGCTACGTTCATTATGGTTTAACTTCATCCGATATTCTCGATACAGGGCTTGCATTGCAAGTTTGGGACGCGTCGCAACTGATTCGTGGAGAAATTATTAAGTTGATTGATGTTCTGGGTGTGAAAGCGCGCGAACATGAAAAGACTTTGATGGTCGGGCGTTCGCATGGTGTGCATGCCGAGCCGATTACATTTGGTTTAAAGTTGACCGTTTTTTATGCCGAGTTCCAGCGCAATCTTGTGCGTTTTGATGCGGCGGCAGAAAACATGCGTTTTGGACAAATGTCTGGTGCCGTTGGAACTTTTGCGCATATTGATCCCAAAGTTGAAAAAGATGCTTGTCGTTTGCTTGGTCTTCATCCTGCGCCGGCATCGACCCAAGTGCTTCAACGTGACCGTCATGCAGAATATATGACAACTTTAGCGGTGCTTGCCGGCTCCCTTGAGAAGTTGGCAACCGAAGTACGCGGATTGCAAAAAACAGAAACGCTTGAAGTTCAAGAATACTTTGCCGCGGGACAAAAAGGCTCCTCGGCAATGCCGCATAAACGTAATCCGATTACTTGTGAGCGCGTTGCGGGGCTCTCACGTATCATCCGCGGCAATGCGATGGCTGCGCTTGAAAACATTGCGCTTTGGCATGAACGCGACATTACGCACTCGTCTGTTGAACGTGTTATTTTTCCGGATACGACTATTTTGGTCCATTACATGCTTACCTTGATGAATACCGTGATTAAGAATTTACTCGTTTTGCCAAAGAACATGATGGCCAATATGGAAAAAAGCCGCGGCATTGTTTTTTCGCAAGGTCTTTTGCTTAAATTGATTCGTAAGGATTTAACTCGCGAAGAAGGTTATACCTTGGTTCAGCGCGCCGCAAAAAAAGTTTGGGACGACGGGGTTACACTCAAAGAAGCCGTGCTTTCGGATGAAGCTCTGATGAATCATTTGACGCGCAGGGAAGTGGAAGAAGCTTGTGATTATGAATATCACATGCGCAATGTTCCGGTGATTATGAAGCGTGTCGGTATTCCTGAAATAACTCGAAAGGTTGCGCGCGAAGCAGCACGAAAAAAAGCGGAGGCAAAGTTAGCATGAATCAGGCAGTTCAAAATGTGAAGACAGTTTATCAAACAGATTTAAATTTACCGGTGGTTGGACGCGGGAAAGTGCGTGATATTTATGCGGTTGGCACGGATAAACTTTTAATTGTCACAACAGATCGACTGAGTGCTTTTGACGTTGTTTTGCCCGATCCCATTCCAAACAAGGGGCGCGTGCTCAATCAGCTCACGGTCTTTTGGCTCGATTACTTTAAGAATGTGATTCCGCAGCATTTACTTTCTGTTGATGTGAAAACCATGGGGCTTCCCGCAGAAGTTATTTCTAAAAGCGGTGATTTGCTTGAGGGCCGCTCAATGCTTGTGAAACGCGCCAAGCCGCTTCCGATTGAATGTGTTGTGCGCGGTTATATCACGGGTTCAGGTTGGAAAGATTATTTGAAGACCGGTTCGGTGTGTGGACATCAGCTTCCTGCAGGCCTGAAGCAATGTGAGAAATTCCCCAAACCTATTTTTACGCCGGCAACGAAAGCCGAAACCGGGCATGATGAAAATATTGATTTTGAAACCGCTGCAAAACTTTGCGGAAAAGAAATTGCCGAAAAAGTTCGCGAACTTTCGATTATGCTCTACGAGCGTGGCGCAGAATTTGCAAAGACCAAAGGCATTATCATTGCCGACACCAAGTTTGAATTTGGTATTTTGGATGGCAAGCTTATTTTGATCGATGAGGTATTAACGCCAGACAGCTCGCGTTTCTGGCCAGCAGACCAATATGAAGTTGGGCATGATCAGCCTAGTTTTGATAAGCAAATTGTGCGCAACTATTTAGATGGTTTGGATTGGAATAAACAAGCGCCTGGACCGAAATTACCGGCGGATATTGCTCTCAAAACCGGCCTCGCATATGTTGCGGCTTACGAAAAGCTAACAAATAAAAAGTTTAATTAAAATTTTCTGTCATCCCCGCGAAAGCGGGGATCCAGGTTTAATACTAGATTCCCGCCTTCGCGGGAATGACAAATTACGGAGTGATTGATGAAATTTAATTTAAGACTCCTGCATTCGCAGGAATATATTGCGGGGCAATTATGAAGTTTAAAGCCAAGGTTTTAGTGTATCTTAAAAAATCGATTCTTGATGCGCAGGGCAACACGACTTTGCATGCACTCAAAAAAATCGGATTTGCAGAAACAGAAAGTCTTCGTATAGGAAAATTTTTTGATCTAACGCTTGATGTTTCTTCTCGCGCTGAAGCTGAAAAGAAAGTCAAGGCGATGGCAGAACAAGTTTTGGCCAATACCGTGATGGAAGATTTCAGCTTTGAATTAACCGAAGTTCAGTCGCATGTTGCCGTTTAGTTTAATGAGGCTACGTGCTATTAGCTATCAGCTAAAGGCTATTTTATGAAAGCCGCAGTTATTGTTTTTCCAGGATCAAATTGCGATACCGATTGTTTCCACGCGTTGCATAGCGTGATGGGGATTTCCACAGAAATGGTTTGGCATAAAGATGCCGTGCTTCCAAAAGTTGATTTAGTCGTTTTGCCCGGTGGTTTTAGCTACGGTGATTATCTCCGAACTGGCGCGATTGCGAAGTTTTCTCCGATTATGGATGAAGTCAAGAAACATGCAGAACGTGGCGGTCTTGTGCTTGGAATTTGTAACGGTTTTCAAATTCTTTTAGAGGCAGGTCTTTTGCCGGGTGCGATGTTGCGTAATCGTTCGCAGCATTTTATTTGTAAACATGTGTGGCTTAAAACCGAATCGAATCAAACGCCTTTTACGAGCATTTTAAAACCGGGCGAACTTTTAAACGTTCCCGTGGCACATGGTGAAGGTAATTATTATTGTGATGATGCAACGCTCAAGTCACTTCAAGATGGAAAGCAAATTATTTTTTCCTATTCGAATGAAAAAGGCGAAGTCAATGAGCGGACAAACATCAATGGATCGCGCGCCAATATTGCCGGAATTTGTAATGCCAAGCGCAACGTGCTGGGCATGATGCCGCATCCTGAACGCGCCAGTGAACCGGTGCTTGGTTCTTGGGATGGAAAAAAACTTTGGGAAAGTCTGCTGAGTCAGGGAGGAGTGGTATTGCGATGACAACGGTGGCTGTTGAAAAAAAGATTACGCCAGAAATCATTAAGGCGCATGGTATTACCACGGATGAATACAACCGGATTTTGAAGATTTTGGGACGCGAGCCCAATTTAACTGAGCTTGGAATGTTTAGCGTGATGTGGAGTGAACATTGCTCGTATAAGAATTCAAAACCTATTCTGAAGCTCTTTTCAAAAATGAACGCGGAACTTCCTCGCCAAGAACAATTACTTGTCAAACCAGGAGAAGAAAACGCCGGAATTATTGATATCGGCGAGGGATGGGCGATTTGCTTTAAAATCGAAAGTCATAATCATCCTTCCGCAATTGAGCCTTTTCAAGGCGCTGCGACGGGCGTGGGTGGAATTTTGCGCGATATTTTTACGATGGGCGCGCGTCCCGTTCTTTTGATGAATTCCCTTCGTTTTGGCGATTTGAATCAACCGATGACTCAAAGATTGTTTAAGGGAGTTGTCGCGGGCATTAGCCATTATGGCAATTGCATGGGAATTCCAACCGTGGGCGGCGAAGTTTATTTTGACCCTTGTTATGAAGGCAACCCGCTTGTGAATGCGATGGCGCTTGGTTTGATTCGCACCGATGAAATTGTGCGCGGCAGCGCGACCGGAATTGGAAACTCAGTTTATTATTTGGGCGCGGCGACTGGGCGCGATGGTTTGGGAGGTGCGGCATTTGCATCCAAAGAATTATCGGAGGAAAGCCACGAAGATCGTCCTGCGGTCCAAGCGGGTGATCCTTTCATGGAAAAACTTTTGCTCGAAGCCTGCCTTGAACTTTTAAAAACCGATGCTGTTGTAGGGATGCAAGATATGGGCGCGGCGGGTTTGACTTGTGCGGGTTGCGAAACCGCATCACGCGGAAACTCAGCCGTTGAAATCGATTTAAAATATGTTCCGCGCCGTGAAACGGGTATGGTGCCGTATGAAATTATGCTTTCTGAATCTCAAGAGCGCATGCTTGTGATTGTGAAAAAAGGTCGCGAAAGCGAAGTCGAACGTATTTTTGAAAAATGGGATCTCCATGCGGCAAGAATTGGCGAAGTTGTTCCCGGTCATGATTACATTGTTAAAGATAATGGAAAAATTGTTGCGCAAATTCCGGCCAAAGCTTTGGCCGATGATGGTCCTGTTTACATTCGCGAAGAACAACGCCCAGCGTATTTGAATGAAACCGCGCAGCTTGATTTGGCAAAAATCTCTGAACCTAAAGATTTTGGCGCGACACTTTTAAAGTTGCTTGGCCATCCATCGATTGCAAGCAAGGCTTGGGTTTGGGAACAATACGATCATATGGTGCGAACAGATACGGTGCTTTATCCGGGGCATGATGCCGCTTTGATTCGCGTGAAGGGTACGAAGAAGGGCATTGCTGTTGCGACGGATTGCAACAGCCTCTATGTCTATCTTGATCCGCGTCGCGGCGGTAATATCGCTGTGGCTGAAGCCGCTCGCAATGTTGCTTGCACCGGTGCGCGTCCCGTGGGAATGTCGAATTGTTTGAATTACGGCAACCCGATGAAGCCCGAAATCTTTTGGCAGTTTCATCAATCCGTTTTGGGTTTAATTGAGTCTTGTAAGGCTCTTGAGATTCCCGTGACCGGCGGGAATGTGAGCTTTTACAATGAAAGTCCGCAAGCCGCCGTTTTTCCAACACCGACGATTACGATTGTAGGGCTTTTAGATGACATCGAAAACCGCGTGCCGTCATCGTTTCAGAATGAAGGCGATTTGATTTTTATTGTAGGCGAAACTAAAAACGAAATTGGCGCGAGTCATTATTTAATGGTTGAGCATGGATTGCAAAAAGGTGTTCCGCCCGAGCTTGACTTAATTCGTGAAAAGAAATTGCAGAATTTTTTAATTGCTGCAGCCGCTCAAAAACAGGTGAACTCCGCGCATGATACTTCTGAGGGTGGACTTGCAGTGGCGCTTGCGGAATGTTGCTTAAAGAGTTCGAAGGGATTGGGAGCGGTGATTGACGGGCTTGAATTAATTCGCAACTCAGATTTGCGAGAAGACGCCCTTTATTTTGGTGAAAGCCAATCGCGCGTTGTGATTTCAGTGAATGCAAGTAAGAAGGAGTCTGTGATTCGACTCGCGATGGATCATGATCTTTCGATCCTTCCGCTTGGAAAAGTTTTTGGTCGTGAGCTTGTGATGGATAAACTCCAGGTTCCCGTGACTCAGCTTAAGAGTGTTTTTGATTCTGCCATTCCCAACATCATGGACGGGGGTCTGTCCTCGTGAAACGGGGACCGACCCCAATGAGCATTTTATGACAATGAAGTATTTTTTGAACTCTTCTGGAAAAAAGCAAAGGGGACCGTCCTCAAAGGGGACAGTTCCCACAAACCGCCCAAAGCATTATTGCGGTGTCTTTGGAATTTATAATCATCCGGATGCTGCGCGATTGACTCATCTTGGGCTTTTTGCTTTGCAGCATCGTGGGGAAGAGGCCGCTGGGATTTGCACATCAGATGGCCGCGAGCTTCATCTCGTAAAAAACTGCGGACTTGTTGGTGAAGTTTTTAGCGAAGCCAGTTTTCCAAAGCTTCCCGGGATGCATGCGATTGGTCACGTGCGTTATTCCACAACAGGATCGTCTAATCTTTTGAATACTCAACCGTACATGGTTAATTATGTGCGCGGTCAAATCGCCGTTGGCCACAATGGTAATTTGGTGAATGCCCAGAAACTGCGCGCGGATCTTGAAGCTTCGGGCTCTATTTTTGGAAGCACCATGGATTCAGAAATTTTTGTGCATTTAATGGCGAATCCTGCTCACTCGTCACTTGAAGAAGCTTTAACGCAATCGCTCAGAAAAGTAGAAGGCGCCTACTCACTTGTGATGTTGACGCAACAGCAATTAATTGGTGCGCGTGACCCCCAAGGCTTTCGCCCCCTTTGTCTTGGGAAAATTGGCGGATGCTATGTGCTTGCTTCTGAGACATGTGCTTTTGATTTGGTTGAAGCTGAACTGATTCGCGAAGTCGAACCGGGCGAAGTGGTCATTATTGATGAGAATGGAGTGAATAGTTTTTTCCCGCACGGAAGAGGCTCGCAAAAGACAGCTCAATGTGTTTTTGAGTTTGTTTATTTTGCGCGTCCCGACTCCAATATTTTTGGAAATAACGTGGCGATGGTTCGTGAAGAGTTGGGACGCCAGCTTGCCAAAGAAACCCATGTTGCTGCAGACCTTGTGATCCCGGTTCCCGATTCAGGCAATTTTGCAGCCATGGGCTACTCCAAGGAGTCGGGAATTCCGCTTGGACATGGTTTTACCCGCAACCACTATATTGGCCGAACATTTATTAATCCTGAGCAAGGACAGCGAACACTCAAAGTGAAGATTAAACTCAACCCCATTCGCCAGGTTGTCAAAGACAAGCGCGTGGTGGTTGTGGATGATTCGATTGTTCGCGGCAATACGGCAAAGTCACGCGTCAAACTTTTACGTGCTGCGGGCGCGAAAGAAGTGCATATGCGTATCAGCTGTCCGCCGCATTTATGGCCCTGTTATTACGGAATTGATTTTCCGTCCAAAACGGAACTGATTGCGTCCAACATGGAAATTAACGAAATTAAAAAATATTTGGATGTTGATAGCATTGGTTATCTCTCGCTTGATGGAATGCTTAAGTCGACTGGAAATACGCCGCATAATTTTTGTTCGGCCTGTTTTAATGGAAAATATCCAACCAAGATTTCGGATGACGTGGATAAGTTAAAATTGGAAAAGAAAGTGAGTTTATTCGCATGAGTACGAAAAAGTGGACTTATGAAGCTGCCGGTGTTCCTCACTTAAAAGGGGATTCCAAATATAACGGAGAGATTCGGAATTGGATTAACTCGACTAAGATTCCGGGTGTCATGGGCAGTGCGACCGGATTTGCGGCGATGTTTGATTTGGGTTCCCGCGGAATCAAAGATCCGGTGATGGTGACTTCAACGGATGGAGTCGGAACGAAGCTCGAACTTGCGTCGCTTCAAAAAAAGCATGACACCATTGGGATTGATTTGGTCGCGATGTGCGTCAATGATATTTTGGCAGTGGGTGCCGCCCCAGTCGTTTTTCTGGATTATTTTGCGACAGGAAAATTTAATCCCGCCACAACGCGACAAGTTTTAAAAGGTGTCGTCGAAGGCTGCCGCCAGGCTGGCTGTGCGCTTGTAGGCGGAGAAACGGCCATCATGCCAGGGTTTTATCAGACTTCGGATGAGCACTCGCAATATGACGTAGCCGGTTTTTCGGTCGGCCTTGTTTCAAAAAGTCGGATCATTGATGGCAGTAAAATTAAAAAAGGCGATGTTGTGCTAGGCATTGCATCTTCGGGTGTCCATTCCAACGGTTTTTCTTTGGTTCGAAAATTATTTTCAAAGAAAGAGCTTTCGGGAAAAATTGGGAAAACTCTTTTAACGCCAACACGAATTTATATTAAGCCTGTTTTGCGTCTCATGCAGTCCGTTTCTTTGCTGGGGATTGCAAATATTACAGGCGGCGGGTTGATTGATAATTTACCACGCATTTTACCCAAAGGTTTTTCCGCCGAGATTGACTCAAAAAGTTGGGAACTACCGGATATTTTTAAGAAAATGCAGGCGACAGGCAGCATTAACCGTCATGAAATGTTTCGCACCTTTAATATGGGAGTTGGAATGACGCTTGTGCTTCGTCCGAATCACGCTGCTACGGCTCAGAAAATATTAAAGTCTCTCGGTCTTGTTTCATGGCAAATGGGCCGCATTGTTTCAGGTAAGCAGCAAGTGGAGATTGCATGAAAGTATTAGTCGTCGGAGCGGGTGCGCGTGAGCATGCACTTGTGTGGAAGATCAAACAAAGCCCCCTTGTTACCAAAATATTTGTTGCGCCGGGGAACGCGGGTATTTCAGAAATTGCGGATTGTGTTGCGATTCAATCCGATCAAATTCAAGATTTGCTTGAATTTGCGCTTAAAGAAAAAGTCGATTTAACTGTCGTGGGACCCGAGATTCCACTCGTGCTTGGAATTCAAAATTTGTTTCAAGAAAAAGGTTTGAAAGTTTTTGGGCCTTCGAAAGAAGCGGCCATGCTCGAAGGCAGCAAAGTATTCTCCAAACAAATCATGACGAAGTATGGAATTCCCACCGCGGAGTATGAAATATTTTCAAACGCAAAAGAAGCGAAGCATTATGTGATTGAAACTGAAATGCCAGTCGTGATCAAAGCTGACGGACTTGCGGCGGGGAAAGGCGTGATGATTTGTGAGACCGCCGAGCAGGCCGTAACCGCTGTGACGCAAATCATGGAGCAAAAAATATTTGGCGACGCGGGTAATAAAATCGTTATTGAAGAAAAATTAGTTGGCGAAGAAATTTCAGTTTTTGCATTAACTGATGGCAAAACAATTTTACCTTTAGTGAGTGCGCGTGATCATAAACGCGCCTATGACAATGATCAGGGACCCAACACCGGCGGGATGGGTGCTTTTTCACCGAACCCGCAGTTCTCCGACAGTGAAATTCAAGAGATTGTGAAAATGGCGATTGAGCCGCTCGTCAAGGGAATGGAAAAAGAGGGTAAGCCTTTTCGCGGAGTAGTTTTCGCGGGAATCATGATGACGGCGAAAGGTCCTTATGTTCTTGAATACAATGCCCGTTTTGGTGATCCGGAGACCGAAGTTATTTTGCCGAGATTGAAATCAGATATCGTGCCTGTTTTTCAGCAAATTAGTGAAGGCAAGTTAACAACAAAGCAACTTGATTGGGATCATCGCCCATGCATGACGGTGGTGATGGTTGCGGGGGGATATCCAGGAAGTTATACCAAAGGAAATCCTATCCACGGGCTTTTAACCGCCTCTCAGAAAAAAGATGTTTGTGTTTTTCATGCGGGAACAACTTTAAATGAATCGAAGCAAGTTGTGACTGCGGGTGGACGTGTGCTTGCTGTGACAGCTTGGGGTGAAAATATGCGTGAGGTGTATGATCGCGCTTATCAAGCCGTTTCGGATATTCAATTTAAAGATGCGTATTTTCGTCGTGATATTGGTCGGCAATGTCTTACGGTTTAAAGCGCGGAGTTTGATATGAGTCAAAAAGTGCTATTTTCAATGTTAAAATGTTGCTCTGGGCCTGCGTCCAAACCGCGTTGAGGAGAATAAAATATGACGAATAATGTTCTCGTTTCTATTCTTATGGGAAGTGATTCAGATTGGGAAGTGATGAAGGAAGCTTATGATGCTTTAAAGGAATTTGGAGTCATCAGTGATATGAATGTGATGTCGGCACACCGGACGCCTCATGAAGTGGCTGATTTTGTTGCGCGCGCGGCAAGCGAAGGAAAAAAAGTCATTATCGCCGGCGCAGGAAGTGCCGCGCATTTGGCGGGCGTTTGTGCAGCGCATACGATCTTACCCGTGATTGGTGTTCCTCTGAATGCGACTTCGCTGGGTGGTTTTGATGCGTTACTTTCGACGGTGCAAATGCCCACGGGGATTCCTGTGGCAACTGTCGCTGTGGGTAAATCAGGTGCTCGCAATGCGGGGATTTTAGCGGTTCAAATGCTTGCGCTGGCCGATGCCGAGCTTACGAAGAAACTTGTTGAGTACAAAAAAAACTTAGCGGATAAAGTCAAAGAGAAAAACGCGCGCATGCAAGGTACGCTCTAATATTATTTTAAAATTAACTGTTGAGGATTCACTCGCGCATTTTTCTCACATGTTTTGCTCTGTGTCGGCGTTGCCACCACAACTGCGAGACGCGAAATTAATTTTATGACAGAGACAAATGGAATTAAAAAAATTTTGGTGGTGTGTACGGGAAATACTTGCCGCTCACCCATGGCCGAAGCATTGCTCCGGTTGGAATTGAACAAAAAGGGTTATGGCAAAAAAGTTGAGGTTTTGTCGTGTGGAACCGGAACGCGAGATGGAATTCCAGCGAGTTCGGAGTCCGTGTTTGTCATGCAGAATCGTGAAATTGACATTCGTAAGCATCGCAGCAAAAGACTGAAACCAGAGTTTATTAAAGAGGCATCTGTGGTGCTTGCGATGAATCAATCGCATGCGGATTCATTGCTTGTGGATTATTCTGAAGTGAAGTCAAAATTAATTACATTTAGTATTCCTGACCCGATTGGCATGAGTATTCGAACGTACGAAGAAACCGTTCAGGCGATTCAGGCGGAGTTGGCCAAACGATGGACTGAAATTATTTTAAAGTTGGACGTAAAATGAGAATTCAAAGAGTGGCTCTGGCGTGTGATCATCGCGGGGTCGCGGTTAAAAATAAAATTATGAATTTCCTCAAGGCGAGGAGAATTGAAACTCTTGATTTTGGAACAAATAGCGATGCTTCTTGCGATTATCCTGATTTTATTTTTCCTGCGGCGATATCGCTTGGAAAGGGTGAGAGTCAGCGCGCGGTTGGCATTTGTTACACAGGGATTGGCAGCGTGATTGCTGCAAATAAAGTGAAGGGCGTCCGCGCAGCTCTTGTAGAGGATGTGCCCCGGGCTCGGCTCACTCGCCAGCACAACGATTCGAATATGTTGATTCTCGCGTCTGGTTTTCATTCTGATAATGAACTTATGCAAATTACCGAAGCCTGGTTTGACACAGACTTCGAGGGAGGCCGTCATGAGCACCGTGTTAACAAAATCAAATCCTATGAGCAATAAGTCGACATCCTTTAATCATCTGAAGGCCGGCGACCCTGAGATTTTTAATGCGATCCGTAATGAATCATTGCGTCAAAGTCACAATATCGAATTGATCGCAAGTGAAAACTTTACATCTCTCGCCGTCATGGAAGCCATGGGATCGCAGCTGACCAATAAATATGCGGAAGGTTATCCCGGCAAGCGTTGGTATGGCGGTTGCGAATTTGTGGATGTTGCTGAGCAGCTCGCGATTGATCGTGCTAAAAAACTTTTTGGAGCGGAGCATGCCAATGTGCAACCTCATAGCGGCGCGTCTGCAAACACAGCTGTTTTTATGGCGCTTTTGAATCCGGGCGACAAGATTCTCGGCATGAATTTATCGCATGGCGGACATTTGACTCATGGGCATCCGATGAATTTCTCGGGTAAATTTTATCAAATTATTCCTTATGGGGTGAGCCCCGGCACCGAAACCATTAATTATGATGAGCTTGATGCTTTAGCGAGAGAGCATAAGCCCAAATTGATTTTGATGGGGGCGTCAGCTTATTCCAGACAGATTGATTTTGTCCGTGCTCGTAAAATTGCCGATGAAGTGGGTGCGCTGGTGATGGTGGATATGGCTCATTTTGCGGGTTTGGTGGCCGCTGGCGCCCACCCGAATCCTGTTCCTTATGCAGATATTGTCACAACGACGACCCATAAAACATTGCGCGGGCCACGCGGAGGACTGATTCTTTGTCGTGAAAAATATGCGAAGGCGATTGACTCGGCTGTTTTTCCGGGTGTCCAGGGCGGGCCGCTCATGCATGTGATTGCGGCCAAAGCAGTTTGTTTTCACGAAGCTCTGCAGCCATCATTTAAAGAATATGCATTTCAAATTATCAAAAATGCAAAAGCACTTTGTGAAGCGCTTCAAAGCAAAGGATGGCGTATTGTTTCGGGCGGAACCGACAACCACCTCATGCTTGTTGATGTTAAGTCAAAGGGTTTTAACGGTAAACAAGTTCAGGAAGCCTTGGACCTTGTGCATATTACTGCGAATAAAAATACGATACCATTTGATACGGAATCACCTTTCAAAGGTTCAGGCGTTCGACTCGGTACTCCTGCGGTAACGACGCGCGGAATGAAAGAACCCGAAATGCGACTCATTGCCGGTTGGATCGATGAAACCATGAAGAATCTTGAAAATGAAGCCGAGCTTGAAAAAATTCGCGCGCAAGTTCAACAGTTAATGGCGCGGTTCCCACTTTATCCGGAAGTTAGCGCCTAATGCTTTGTCCTTATTGCAAGATTGATAACGATAAGGTTTTAGACTCACGTTCGGTGAATGAGGGCATTGTGATTCGCCGTCGGCGTGAATGCATTGGGTGTGAGCGGCGTTTTACGACGTATGAACGAATCGAAGAAATGCCACTCTTTGTTATTAAAAAAGACCAGCGCCGAGAGCCTTATGATCGCGCGAAGGCGTTAGCAGGTGTTTATAAGGCTTGCGAGAAAAGACCTGTGCCTCTTTCTGCGCAAGATGGCGTTGCCGACGAGCTTGAGAAAATGATTCGCGATAAATATGACAAAGAAATACCCGCTAAGATGATTGGCGAATTTATTATGCGGCAATTGGCAAAAATTGACCAAATTGCGTATGTGCGTTTTGCGAGCGTATATCGTGAGTTTCAAGATGTGAGCCATTTTATGGATGAGCTCAAAGGTTTGCTCGACAAGTCTAAAAAATAAGTGGACGGAATTTCCGGTCCACCCATCTCCGCAGAGGCGGAGATCTAAATACGAATTATAATACTGTGCTTGATGGGGTGGCAGTGTTATGGTATAAAAATCATCGGTTTGTATTGTGAAGATGCGGATTTAAGAAGAGATTTGAGTGTCAGGTTAGAAAAAATGATTTTGAAATAGTGAATTAATCATTATTTTAATTTTTGAAATCACGGATAAATAAAAAAGGAGATTATCATGGCGAAAGCAAATTCTGCGTTTATGAAACCATTGACTGTCAGCGACAGCCTTGCTGCGGTTGTTGGAAAAGGCCCTATGCCTCGTAGTGAAGTTGTAAAAAAGATCTGGGTTTACATCAAGAAGCATAAGCTTCAGGACGACAAGAACAAGCGCAACATCAATGCTGATGCCGCGTTGAAAGTTGTTTTTGGTGGTAAGGCTTGCGTTAATATGTTTGAAATGACTAAGCTTGTTTCCAAACACCTTTCCTAAACATCGACGAATTGGGGCGGGAGCTTCGGCTCCCGTCCATTTCGCTTAGGCTATATGATTTTAAGATTTGCTGTCATTGCTGGTTTTATTCTCTCCGTTTTTGCTGCAGGCGGATCCTTTTCAATTTATTCTTCCTATCAAAATGAACGAGTACAACGCATGGATGCTGAAAGTAAGCTCATGCAGGCGCAAGATGCTGCTTCGGCCGTTAAGGCGGATTTAGATCAGCAGAAGACGCGTGTTGCTGATCTCGAGGCTCAAATTGAATCCATGAAAAAGATTGAGGGTGACTCAAAGGCTCAGCAAACTGCTAAAGATGCAGAGCTCCAGGCGCTTCAGAATGATCTTTTAAATAAAAATGCCGAAATGGCTAAACTTAAAGCGCTAGTTGAAGATTATCGAAAAAAAGACCGTATTCCTGGGCCAATGATGAAGACCCCGGATGTTGTTGTTACTTCGCAGGCTTTGAGCGGCTCAACGTCTTCATCCTCAGCGGCACAGTCTTTTGCTAACCCTGGGAGCTGGCAAACCCCCGCGTCAACTCCTGCGGCAAATATTTCAGTGGAATCGGGTGCAGCTCAGTCGCAGGTCACTCAGGCTGTCATTCCAGCAGAAGCAGCGCCTTCCGAAGATAGCCGTATTCTCACGGTGAATCGCAAATTTAATTTTATTGTTGTTAACATTGGTTTGCGCGATGGTTTGCGTATGGGGGATAAGGTTCAAGTGATGCAGGATGGAACGCAAAAAGCGCTCGCTCAAATTGAAAAGATTTATGACAAATTTTCTGCAGCGACTTTGCTTGACGAAGATAAATCAAATCCTGTCCACGAAGGCGATACGGTTCGACGTGCGTAAGATTTTTTCCTTTGGCACTCCATTTATAATTCTTTTGTTTAGCGCATCTCTAGGTTTTACTGAAGTCGATACAACCAAGCATGTGACTCATGAGCAAATCGAAAAGATTAATAAAAAGCTCGATGAATCCCGTATTCGTGAGGAGAAAATTCTTGCAGGCCAAGATAAGATTCTCGAAGAAATCCTTACATCTCGCAAGTGGGCCAAGCGCAAATAATTTCTCATGGCCGAATTGATTTTTGAAGGTGCTCGTCGCTTTCTGGGAACCCTCCAACCTTCCGGTGATAAATCCGTTTCACATCGCGCCCTTCTTTTTGGCGCGATTTCCTCAGGCGTAAGCCAGTACGAAGGTTTTTTGGCATCGGATGACTGTCTTTGCACTTTAGAGGCTTTGCGTCTTCTGGGCGTGACGATTCATCATGATCCTGTAAAAAAAACAATTGAAGTTCATGGCGTCGGGATGCATGGTTTGAAGCCACCTCATCGTGATCTCAATATGGGTAATTCGGGAACAGCCATGCGCCTTATGCTTGGTCTTTTAGCAGGCCATAAATTAACGGCGACTCTTTTTGGTGACGAGTCTCTCTCTTCAAGGCCGATGCGCCGTGTGACCGACCCTCTTAAACAAATGGGCGCGCAAATTAAAGGTGGTGAAAAAGGCAACTTTGCACCCTTGACGATTCAGGGTGGAAATTTAAAAGGAATTGAGTTTGTGAATAAGCTACGCAGCGCGCAAGTCAAGTCAGCGATACTTCTTGCAGGGCTTTATGCGGAAGGCGTGACGCGGGTGATTGAAGACATTCCTTCGCGTGATCATACCGAAAGATTTCTCAAAGCAGCGGGTGCAAAATTTAATCAGCAAGGCGGTGTTCTTGAAGTTCAAAAAACAGAATTTCTGAAACCTCTGTCGGGACGCATTCCGGGAGATATTTCATCCGCGGCTTTTTTTATCGTGGGTGCTGCCATGACGCCAGGCTCAGATGTCACTTTCAATCACGTCGGATTGAATCCAACACGGACCGGTCTTCTTCACGTTTTGAAACGTATGGGCGCTGAGATTGAGGTTCAGATTGAGAGCGAGATCCCTGAAGCGATTGGAACAGTTCGAGTTCGTGGAGGGAAGCTTCATGGGACAAGAATTGCGCCGAGCGAAGTCCCCGCGCTTATTGACGAGTTGCCTATTTTAATGGTCGCGATGGCTCTTGCAGAAGGGGAAAGTCTTGTTTCTGGTGCGGAAGAGTTGCGGGTCAAAGAGACAGATCGAATTTTGGCCATGGTCACCAACCTTAAAAAGGTTGGTGCGAATATTGATGAGCTGGCGGATGGTTGTGTGGTGCGCGGTGTAGCAACTTTGAAAGGTGCTGAAATTGATAGCTTTGGAGACCATCGCGTGGCGATGAGCTTTGCGATTGCCAGCTGTCTCGCCGCAGGCCCGATGCGAATACTGAATACGGATTGCATCGCAACCTCTTATCCTGAATTTACTCGGCATTTTAAGCAGTTGACGGCAAGCGCTTAAATTAAATCGTAGATTTTTCCAAAAAGTAGCCCGCTTTCAATTGACAGGGGTTGAGGCGTTGAATATACTAACCCCCAATTCCACCCTATTTTTTATCAAAAGTGATGGTGCTATGTTTTTTATTGATCGTCTGCTTAGTTTTTTCTCGAGTGATATTGGCATTGATCTCGGTACAGCCAATACGCTTGTCTATGTTAAGGGACAGGGCGTTGTCCTTTGTGAGCCTTCCGTTGTTGCGATTGATAAAGTAACGGGCCAAGTTCTGAAGGTCGGCGAAGAAGCCAAGCGTATGTTGGGCCGCACTCCCGGAAGCATCATTGCGATTCGTCCGATGAAAGATGGCGTGATTGCAGACTTTGATATTACCGAAGCCATGTTGCGTCATTTTATTCAAAAAGTTCACCGTAAAAATACTCTGATTAGTCCACGCGTTGTGATTGCTGTTCCAAGTGGCATTACGGAAGTTGAAAAGCGGGCTGTGAAAGACTCTGCAGAACGAGCCGGTGCTCGCTCACCCGTTTATTTAGTTGAGGAACCGATTGCTGCTGCAATCGGTGTTGGTCTTCCCATTCAAGAGCCCACGGCAAGTATGATTGTTGATATCGGCGGAGGAACGACCGAGATTGCTGTGATCTCGCTGGGTGGCATTGTATTTTCGAAAAGTTTGCGTGTCGGAGGAGATGAGTTTGATGATGCGGTGATCTCTCATCTCAAAAAATCTTACAATCTTTTGATTGGTGAAAGAACCGCTGAAGAAATTAAAATTCGTATTGGCTCGGCTTATCCTCTTGAAGAAGAGATGACCATGGATGTGAAAGGCCGTGATATCTTGGCGGGTCTTCCTAAAACGATTACGGTCACAAGTGAAGAAATTCGCGAGGCGCTGTCAGAATCATTATCCGCAATTCTCGAGGGCGTTCGAATTGCGCTTGAGCGAACACCCCCGGAGCTTTCATCGGACTTGATTGATAAGGGTATTATTATGGCGGGTGGTGGATCTTTGATTCGGGGCTTAGATAAGCTCGTCAGCGAAGAAACCGGATTGCCTGTGCATATTGCAGATGACCCATTAACGGCAGTGGCGCTTGGGACAGGACGTTATTTAACAGACTTTAATTTACTTAAGAGTTTGTCTGTTAATCGTGGCAGTGCAAGCGCTCGCGAGTATTAAGATCGATCACTGATTTTCCCCTAAAAATGCCTCGTTGCGTGTCCATTAGATACTCAGAGGAAAACAGGCATGTTTAAGCGTTTCTTGGCTTTTGCCGCAGCTGCTTTCGTTCTCATTGCATTTACTTTTCAATTTCCTCATCTGCGCAGTTCTACCGGAGCTTGGTTTTTATCTTTTTTTCGCCCCATTTTGGAAGGTTCCAGCCTTGTGAGCTCCCAGGCGGGAAAAGTACGCCATCAGTTTTATGACTATTGGAGAGCTTTAGATAAACAGCACGAGCAGGAACAAGAAATTAATGAGCTTGAGTCAAGGCTTGTACGTTTTGAAGAAGTGATTCGTGAAAATGACAGACTCAAGCGTTTGCTCGATTTTCGCGACTCTTTACCTCAGAATGCGGTTGGAGTGAGAATCATTGGTTACGGGCTAAAGCCGTGGAAGAAATCGATTCTTTTGAATAAGGGGAGCACTCAAGGGATTAAGCCTGCCTCGCCACTTGTTGTTCCTTCTGGGCTGGTGGGTCGAATTGTTGATGTGGGTTTAATTTCGTCGCAGGCCATTTTATTAACGGATCCGGAGTCGCGAGTGACGGCGGTCACAGTCAATAGTCGTGCGCAAGGCATCGTCGAAGGCAATGGCACTCAAAAGCTAAGATTGCGCTATCTCAACTTAGATGATTCGATTGAAGTAGGAGAAATTGTTGTGACATCAGGGTTAAGTGATTTTTATCCTAAAAGCCTTCGAATTGGTCGAGTGGAGTCGGTGGAAAGGGATCCGGATGGACTGCATTTATCGGCAACGATTCAACCCGCGGTGCGTTTTTCTAAAGTTGAGGAAATGCTGTGCTTAGAGCCCTCCGATTTAAAATAATTTTACTGGGCGTCATTCTTCTTATTCTCGACTGCTCTTTTGCACCAGTGATTCAAATATCAGGGGCGCGTCCTCTGTTTTCTTTTTTACTGATTGCTTATGCGGCTTTTCATTGGGATTCTCGCCGAATTTTACCGCTGGCTGCTTTTCTAGGACTCGCGCGGGATATTTTAGGTGGGGGAGTTTGGGGTGTTGAGATGCTGTCGCTTCTTTGTGTCGGATATCTCTTGGATTTGATTTCGCATAAAATTGAGCGTGAATTTCCAGGGATTTATTTTTTGCTCACTGTTATTTTTTGTTTTTTTGTTTTGCTGGGTGAAATGTTTTTGGATTCTGCTTTAGGTAAAGCCGCGCCGATTACAATGGATCATTTGCGAGTTATTTTTCTGAGTTCAATTTATACAGTTTTATTCCTTCCTCTTTTTTATCAGATTGCAGATTTTCTTTTTCAGCCGCACTCGGAGCTCAGGCAATATGAGCTTTTTTAATGACTCTTTGATTGGAAGCTTGATGTGATTACAAGGCCGCAACTGTTTCAGACAGTCATTCTTAGCTTTGTTGCTATTTTGACAGGTGGATTATTTCACACCCAGGTTGTTCGAGGCCCAGAATTTGCCCAGATGAGTGAGAAAAACTACATTCGTCTCATCCCGCTCGAGGCGCCGCGGGGGCGGATCTTTGATGCAAAGGGTCGCTTGCTGGCAGCCAATCGCCCCTCATTTGATGTCGTTGCGATTCCCGAAGACGTTCGTCCAACCACCTTCGCCCAACTTGCACCGCTTTTGGGGATGACTCCACTTGAGGTGCGAAAGCGTTTAGCAGAAAAGCGAGAATATAATTTTGCACCCGCTGTGATTGCTGAAGACGTTTCTCAAGAACTTGCTTATCAAATTGAGGAGCATCGTCCCGAGTTGCCGGGGGTCTCGATCCGAGTTTCAGGGACTCGATATTACCCCTACGGTAAAACAGGTTCGCATTTGGTGGGTTATATCGGAAATATTAATTTTGCTGAGTATGAAAAATATGATCGCAAACGTTTTGGTATGACTTCCATGGTTGGGCGAGCGGGGCTTGAGCGTACTTACGATGAGGATTTGCGCGGTTGGCGGGGAGGCAAAACGATTCAAGTGAATGCTGCCGGCCGGCTTGTGAAAATTATTTCTGAGAGAAATCCTGAGCCCGGAAAAGATTTGCATTTGACGATTGAT